>WNGR01004744.1_pt1 | contig 14658 bp, 13 predicted proteins | sample 5407581 | NCBI WGS metagenome assembly WNGR01 (sample SAMN13153383, study PRJNA577476) | soil metagenome | isolation source: 80 cm soil or saprolite under Garry oak tree replicate 2 | place: USA:California | collected 2016-06-15
CTGCGTATCCACCCCAGTGATGCTTTGCCGCGCGGTATTCGCAGCGGGCAATTGGTGCGCGTGAGCAACGAGCGCGGTTGGTGCCGCCTGGTGGCGGAAGTAACGGAGGAGGTGCGTCCTGGCGTGCTTGCGACAACCACTGTCTGGTGGCCGAAGTTCAGTCCTGATCAGCGCAATATCAACTGGACGACCTCGGACAGGTTGGCAGATCTCAACGGCGGCAGCACCTTTTATACTAACCTGGTGACTGTAGAGGCGAGTGAATAAGTTGTTTTTGCAGGGCTATTCAAAAGTCATCCAAGCGTTGTAGGTCCCCGATTTATCGTGGGATCGCGATTCATCGCGCCTGGGAAGCCGAGCGAGCGCCCCATTGCACCATAATGAGTTTTCACAACCAAAACCGGTCATACCGCCCAGTCACCGCTGCCCTCGCTTGTCACCCTGAGCGCAGCGAAGGGTCTCTCGCGATGGGCAAAGAGATGCTTCGCTGCGCTCAGCATGACAGTACCGATTTTGTGAGAACGCTACCGATCGCCCGCGTGAGCCTGGTAAAATATCTCATAAAGCGTGATGCCGGTTGCTACTGCGAGGTTAAGCGAGTCGCTGCGTCCGACCATTGGAATTTTTACCATCATATCGCACAGCGCCTGTTGTTCACTGGATAGTCCGAGCCTTTCGCTGCCCATCAACAGCACAAGAGGAAATTGGTAGCTTGCTTTGCGGTAATCGCGCGGCGCTGCTTTGGAAGTGCCTACAACGAAATAGTTATGCTGCTGCTTCCAGCGAAGGAAATCGGCGAAGCTCGCTTTCACCAGGCGCTGCGAGAAGATTGCGCCCATACTGGCGCGTAGAGCGGTCGCATCATAGGGATCGGCACAGCTGCCCAGCAAGATGAGCCCGGTGCTGCCAGCAGTGTCTCCCGTGCGCAGGGTAGTGCCGATGTTACCAGGGTCCTGGGCTGCATCGAGGGCTACCCAATACTGCATATCAGCGAGCCGGACGCGCTCCAGCTCCTCCCAGCGCTGCCGTACCACGGCCCCTATACCCTGCGGTCCATCTTTGGTTGAAATACTGCTGAAGACGTCCGCGGTCACTTCGGTGCAAGGCGTACCTTGATCCCTCTGTTCCTGGATGATCTCTCGCCCAAACTCGCTCTTCAAAAGCTCGGGTGCAACCACCAGTTTCTCTATCTCCGCTCCTGACTGCACAGCCTCCGTGACGATACGGATGCCTTCGATGAAAAAAAGCCCGCTTCGTTCCCGCTCGTGGCGATGGCGCAGGCTGCGGATTTGCTTGATGTGTTGATTATGCTGACTGGAAATGATCATGTGCTCTTTAGCCAGATATGTGTGAAGCCACTGTAGCATAAATTATCAGACCGATCAACATTTTCTGTGATTCCTCTCGGGCATCTCTCGTACGGCGAGCTGCGGTGAATCGATGATATATTGTTCGGTATCTATGTTATAATTATTTAATGGATGTGAATAGCGTGAGGTATCGATGGTGAAGCGGCATGAGGACCCTCCTTTGAAAAATCTTGGCAACCTATCCGAAGCGTTCGAGCAATACGAGATTCGCCTGGAACACCAGCGCAATGTGCTCGAGCATATCATTGATGTTGGCACATCGCTGCGCTTGAGCATGGATACGGACACACTGCTCAAACGCGTGTGCGTAGCAGCTTGCGATGCGTTACGTTTTCGCGTTGCTGCATTGTACTTGTCTGATGGCGCGGGATTTTTCCGGTCTCGGGCGGTTTCGGGGGCAAATGCTGAACAAGAGGCGTATCTCCATCAACACCCACTGCCTGAGTCCGTCGTTGCCCGGCTGATTAGCGACGAGTACCGCCTCAGCGAATCGTACTTCATTCCTGCTGAGGCCCCGCTATGGCAGGAGTACCCTGTAAACAGTCTCTTTGTTGTCGACGAAAGCCTGGCGCCCTTTCCATCTTCGGGTCATCAGACCTCCGCACATACTGCCTTCTGGCAGCCTGAAGACCTGATGTTAGTGCCACTGGTGCGCAGTGATAATTTAACGCTGTTAGGTTTTTTGACGCCCGATGGCCCCATGAATGGCCTGCGCCCGACGGTCGAAACTATGGCACTCTTTGAGCTGTTCGCCAACCAGGCAGCGGTTGCGATCGAGGGCAGGCAACTCTATGATGAAGTGCAGCGCGTCAGCGAAGAACGTGCCGCGCTGGTTGAAATTGGACGTGCTCTTTCCGCTCCCGCTGCGCTGCATGACCTGCCAACCGTCTACCGGGCAATCCACGAGCAGGTAAAGCGCATGATGCCCGCGGAGGCATTTCTCATTATTCGCTATTTTCGCGAAAGTGAGAAGATGGTGACGGACTACCTGATCGACGAGGGCGTGGAGTACCCGCCGACAGATTATGGCGCCATTCGTCCTCAGACACGTCAACTCCTTACACAGAGTTTCCTCTTTTCGACTCCCCAGGAATACGCGGCATTTGCAGGATATGATGAGCCTTTGACCGATGAGAACGATGTTCTGGGCGGCGGCCGTATCTCCGAGTCGCTGCTTTTTGTGCCTATACGCTATGGTGAAGAGGTGATAGGCATCCTGTCGGTGCAAAGTTACCAGCCCTATGCCTATACGCAGCGTCACCGGGAAATACTCACCGAGATTGGCGTGCAGGCGGGAATAGCTATCACCAATGCCCGTTTGAATACCGAGTTACGCGAAGCTCTTGAGCAGGCACAGGTGTCCGAACGGCTCAAAGATCATTTCCTCATGACCGCATCCCATGAACTGCGCACTCCCTTGACTGCCATCCAGGGCTATCTCGAACTGCTAGGTGATTTTGGCGGCGCACTCGACGAGGAGTCTAAGGTACGCTTTCTCGGCAATGCCCGCCGCGCCTGCGAGGAGCTGGTGCTGCTGCTGGGCAATGTGATGGATGCCAGCCGCATCGACCAGGACCGGGTAACGCTCACGTTTAGCCCCGTCTGTGTTACTCAGGCAGTGCAGGCAATCTTAGAAATTTTAGAGCCAATCATTGTGCGTGAACAGCGACAGGTAGAAATGAGCATTCCTGGTGACCTGTGTGTCCAGGTAGATGAACTGAGGCTCCGTCAAATCCTGCTCAACCTGGTGGGGAATGCCCTGAAGTACACTCCCGAATCCTCTAGCATAGCCGTCAGCGCAGAGAGCCTGGACTGCGCTGAACTGTACCGGCGCACAACGACGATCAATGGGCAGGTGCCAGCGCCCGCTTCCGGCCAATTCGTTGTAATAGCGATCCGCGATTGGGGTCAGGGTATCAATCTGGAAGACCAACCGCGCCTTTTCAGTAAGTTTGTGCGTCTGTCAGAGGCCATCAACAGCATGCAGCGAGGCGCCGGGCTTGGCCTGTATCTTTGCCGCCAGCTTACGGAAGCCATGCACGGGCACATCTGGATGGAGAGTGAGGGTGTTGACGGTGAAGGCTCCACGTTCTATGTCGCCCTGCCCCGCTGTTGAGGTGTTCTCATCTCCCCTTCTAATATTTTTATGTAACTCTTCAGCAGGGGGTGCAGGGGGACTGCGTCCCCCTGCCGGAGCGCGAGGTGTCCTCGCTTCCTTCTCTTGTTCCTCGCCTGCCGCCGCAGGCGGCACAAGCAAGGTACCTGAAGAGTTACATTTTTATAAGCCGCTCCATCCATCCAATCGAAGAGGTAATAGGAAAACAGGCATGATTTGACGGGTGCAACACGCTATGCTACCATAGCCACAGAGGATTTATCGCTTTTCTGGAGGGAAGAGATATCATGAATCTATATGAGCAACTAGGAGTAGTGCGCGAGCGTCTTGAAGGTATTGGTGCTCATGAAGATAGCATAGAGTTAGTAGATAAGCTGCTGAAGAAAGCAGAGGCGGCTAAATACGATAAAACGAATATCGCCCAGGTACAGGTGTTGCGGCACATGTTGCGCATGCCCGAGGTGAGTGATAATTACAACGTCTACGACGACCTGCAAGAGCTGCTCAGTGAACGTGATGAAACCGAGGTGTCAGCACGCGAAGATTCGACTCCGGCGGCATACGTTGACACCGAGCGCCGCCCCAAGCCGAAATCATACTATAAGGCGCAGAAAGCACGCGAAAAAAAGAAGCATGAACCTCACTGATTGGAGGTCGGCCCTTCGATTTGTGGCTGTTGTGGATTGGCGCCGCCAAGCTGCAATTGTTGCTTCATTGCTTGCAACTGTGCCTCCACGTTCTGCTGCGAGGAGATCTGTTGTAGCTGGCGGTCGAGCGTATCGCCGGAGCCTGAACCCAGCAATCCCTGTTCGCTCAAAGTTCCCTGCTCAATGAGTGTCTCCATCGCATTAGCGCGAGACTGCATCGTCAGCACCTTGTCTTGCGCTCGCTGCATCGCCAGGTTCATCTCCGTCATTTCTTGGGAAATGCCTGTAACCGCCTCGTTGATCTTCACCTGTGCCTGTGCCGCGCCGTACTGCGCTTTCACCATCTCTTTCTGCGTGCGGAATGCCTCTACACGAGAGGAGATTTTGCGCTCCATCGCGATCAGGTTCTCTTCTTGAGCGCGCAACTGCGCAATCTGCTGCTCGTAGCTAGAGATCTGTGCTACCAGCCCGTCTTTTCTCTGCAGTGCCATGCGTGCCAGGTCTTCGCGATTGGCCTGTAGCGCCTGCATCGCCTGTTGATCAAGTTTGTTGATTTGCTGCTGAACCTGCGATTGCAGCAGGTCCAGGCGTTTCTCGTTTGTCACAACTTCAGCAATGGAGCGGCGTAGTTGTTGCAATTGCTCGAGCTGTTTGCCGTACGAATAGTCCATTACCTGGCCGGGATCTTCGGCTTTATCCAGCGCTGCACTGGCCCGCATGCGGAAGAGATTTAAAAAGCGTGACCAAAGGCTCATATGTTCCTCCTGCTCGATGATGTACGGTCCTCTTGTTTGAATTTTCCCCGTACTGATAAGCTAGGCGCTTGCTCAAATGTTTCTACATCATAATATCATAAAACGCAGCAGTGGCCTAGTTTTAAAATATGCAAAACTGACTCGATCAAGTGCTGACATTTGTCTTGCTCCTTCTCAAGGGACTCATGGGCGACGTGAGCGGAGAAGTAGTGTGCCAGTCACTTATGCAGTTTCTCTATATGTAAGAATATGCAAAAGAAGCAGAAAAAACAAGTGGGTGACATTACTTCCCCGTAACACTATTCGTAACGCTGAAGAGACGCTCCCTGGATATGATGTGTGTAGATCATGTTGACTCCATTCATCTTACATGGAGCAGTGGGCATTATTGCCCAGAAGGAGGATTCGACAATGCATTCTACGCCGCCGCAGCCAATGCCACCGGACCCCGGCAATCGCGACAACGACCAATGGTGGATCGCCGGTGTCTTCTACGTCAACAGCAACGATCCCCGCTTGCTGGTCGAAAAGCGCTCGGGCCTGGGCACAACGTTCAACAGTCCTCCATTTTGGAGTCCCCTGCATTCATGCATGGGGAGAAAAGATGGCTGTCCGCAGACAGAGAAGATCCTCACTCACCAGTACCAATTGACAAAATGCATGAACCACGCTATCCTCCTCTCATGAAACAGCTCATCACCGCCAAGCTCAAACTGCAGACGACCCCAGCACAATTCCAGGCATTGCGAGCCACACAGTTGGCCTATCGCGATGCCCTGAACCATGTGAGCAGATATGCGTACGAGCATGGCAAGATGAGCAGTAGACGTACCTTACAACGAGACTGCTACGATGAGATACGTCGCGTCTACCAGATACCAGCCCAAATGGCTTGTAATGTCCCGCGCCAGGTGGGAGCCACCTACAAAACCTTGTGGACCAAAGTCAGGCAGAATACGGCCTTGCGCAAAGCAGGCAAGACAAAGAAACGCTACAAGGGCCTGGATAGTCCGCCTAAGTACGTCTCTCCGACGATTACCTACAACTACCATCGCGACTACAGCTTGAAGGAAGATGCACAGGTCAGCATCCTGACGCTCTCTGGACGGGTGATTGTTGCCTACACTGGATACAGCAAACACCGTGCGGCTGTCGCCGATGGAGCACATATCGGCGCTGCCAAGCTCTGGTATGACAAACCTCACAAGCAGTTTTACCTGCTCGTCACCCTGGAAGTAGCCGTTCGTGATCCAAGCCCACAAGATCATACTCACGTAGTCGGTGTCGATGTCGGACAGCGGTACCTGGCGGTCTCGACCGATACGGAACACCACAGCCATTTCTATTCCGGTAAGGCTGTACGCGCCACAGCCAATCACTATGCCAGACTGAGAAAACGGTTGCAGAAACAAGGCACTCGTTCCGCCACGCGACGACTTGTTGTGATTAGCGGACGAGAGAGACGGTTGAAACAAGATCGCAATCATCTCATCAGTCATCGCATCGTGAACGCGCACCCACACAGTATCATCGGCCTGGAAGACTTGACACACATCCGCGAACGCACCAAACGGCGTACCCACAAGCGTAAGCCAAACGGGAAGGGCACCGAGCGCGTTTCTAGGAAGCAGCGCAAGAGCAACCGTGTCCACTCGCAATGGGCCTTTGCCCAGCTGCACGGCTACCTTGCGTACAAAGCCCTGCTCTCCGGCAGCATGAGCGTGAAAGTCGATGCCTACCATACCAGCCAGGCTTGCCCGCGGTGTGGCTTTACCAGTCCTCTGAACAGGCCCAACAAAGGCTTGCTCTTCGTGTGTCAGAGCTGTCAGTATGTCCTGCATGCTGATTTAGTAGGTGCGCGGAACATTGCGCTGAGAACGCTGCTTGTCCGGCAAGACTGGATGAGCACGGGCGTCTTGTCGATACGCCCTGATGTGTCGAGCGATGAAACCAAAGCTGCGCGTCGGCTTCGATACGCAGAGTTGCGGTGGAGCTTAGACACAAGCCCTCGGCTTGAGCCGTAGGGTCATTGACCTTCGCGCATCCCATCGCCTGGTGGCTGACAGGGGGACTGTTTGTCTTGCTGGGCGTGGTGCAGCTGTTCTTCTTCCTCGCGTTCCACAACTTCATCAACCTTGCCCTGCTGTGCTTGTTTCTTGCCCTTTGTCTCCTTCTCTTTATTGGTTACCTCCGCGTGCGGGCTTCCAGGCAGCCGTGACAATGCCGGTGATGCCGGTAGAGAGCATTGTTGACTTTCGGGAGCGCTGATCGGTCGCGGATGAGCTTTGAAATGACTATTTCAACAGGCTGATTGAATGGGCGACGTACCTTCTAGAGAGGTTTGGGCTTGGAGTGTAAGAAGATGAAGCCGTAGCGATCTTAGAAATAAAAGCGGATGTTGACCAGCATGGTATTATGCTCCATGAGTAATACTTGAACGTGCTTCTTACTAAAGGTTTTGTTGGAAGGACGAGAAGATGCAATGCCCGCGATGTGACTTTGAGAATACTGAGACGAGCACATACTGTAGTCAGTGTGGAACTCCCCTCCCCATATCAACGCCATACAGTCACCCTCAAAGGGAGAATTCGCTACCACCGACGCTTCCTACGGGATACAGCACCTCCCCTTCGACAAACTATGGTTTGCAGTCTGAAATGTTCCAACATCAGAAAATTTCTGAACCCCGTTCACGCATTACTGTTCTCAGGGTAATCAGAGGTATTCTCTACTTCATGGCAGCCTTCATCGCGGCATTTGGTGTTGTTGGAACTTTTAGTGCACTCTTTGGTACCAGTAATCTTTTTGAAGGTCTTGCCATTTTCTTTGGGTTCGGTTTACTCGTTGGGAGTGTGGTCATTTTTCTTTTTATGCGACATCGAGCCCCACGGTTGCGATGGGCTCAATTCATCTGGTCAAGTCTTGCTGCAACGGCAGGCATGGTCATGGCTTTTATCCTTGCATTCGCTTTAGCTGCGAATCCCGACCTCTCTTTTGGCTTCATTATTCTGCTCTATGGTTTTGTATTGGCAGCAATTTGTTTATGGTAGTGTAAGGATGCGACGAATAGACATGCCGCACAGTATGTTCAGCCAGTTGAAAAACCATTCATTGGGTGAGTCTTGTAAACGCTATCATATGAGTGAGCCACTCGCTGATCCAAAAGTGAGCCACTGGCCCCGACAATCCGCTATACTCGAAAGACAATTCGAGCGAGCGGAGGGAAAGAAAGGTGTATCCCGTGGCACTTCGAGACGAAATTCGTACCTGGGTCTTGATCCAGGGCAAAAGCCAGCGTGCAGCAGCCGTCCATTTTGGGCTCTCACGTAACACCGTTGCTAAGCTCCTTCTGGAGGAGCCAGCAGCCAACGTCCGTCAGTATCAGCGTCAGGCTCCGTGCAAGACACCAGTGCGCGATGCAGCTCTGCCACATATTGAGAAGTGGCTCAAAGAGAATGAGTGGCTCGAACGCTGGGCACCGAAACAGTGCTGGACTGCTCATCGCATGTGGGTGGAACTGCGCAAGCTCGACATCCCGATTGGAGAATCGACCGTGCGTATGTACGTGCAGGAGAGGCGAAAGCCCTCGAAGTCAGCCTACATTCCCCTCGACTTTGTGCCAGGGGAGCGGGCAGAGTTTGACTTTGGCGAGGCGACAGTCAAGATCAAAGGCCAGTTGGTCAAGGTTCCCTTCCTGGCTGGACGCCTCCGCTTTTCAGGAGCCATGTTTGTGGAGTGCTTCCCCACCCAACGGCAAGAAGCCTTCCTGCTTGGCCAGCGCCATGCCTTCGAGTTTTGGGGAGGAGTGCCACGCATGGCGGTCTATGACAATCTCAAACCGGCGGTTCTGCAAGTGCTGGACGGGCATCATCGGCGAGAACATGAGGTGTTTCTGCACTTTCAGAGTGTCTACCGCTTTGAGGCGCTCTTTGCCAATGTGCATGCCGGTTGGGAGAAAGGAAGCGTCGAAAATCTGGTCGGGTATGCTCGACGTAACTACCTCGTGCCGCTCCCAGAGGGTGCTGATTTGGAAGCCATTAACGCGAGCCTCCGAGAGAACTGTTTCTCGGATCAACAGCGTATCATGGCTGGGCGTACCGATCCCATCGCCGCGCGCTTGGAATTTGAGCGCAGCCAGTTGGGACCGTTGCCGACCCATACGCCCGATCTAGGGCCACTAGCGGAGGTGCTGGTCCATTCGACAGGACGGGTCCGCTTTCAGACCAACGATTATTCAGCGCCCATCCAGTATGCCTACCAGCGCTTGACGCTCAAGGCCGATCCGTTCCGGGTGCGTCTCTACGCAGGCGAAGAACTGGTGGCCACTCATCCTCGCTGTTATGAGAAGCGCCAGGTGATCGAGGACTGGCGCCACTATGTTCCTCTGCTGGTGAAAAAGTCGTTTGCTGTTCCCTGGGCCTCGGCCTTGCGGAATGCGGATCTGCCCAGCAGTTTTGAGGCGGCGCGCCAGGAGCTGGTCGCACGCCGCGCTGATGGCAATCGTGAGTTTGCCCGGCTGCTAGAACTGTGCCTCACCCACACAGTGGAAGCTGTTGATGCAGCCGTAGCCCTGGCGCGTGGGCAAGGAGATTGGGGTGCAGACACCGTGCGCCAACTGCTGCGCTGGGCAGCCGAGGAAGATGCGGCGGCTCTTCCTCTCGATCCAGCCCATTACCCTGCCTACCAGGGGTCAGCGCCACCGCCAGACTTGAGCGCCTACAATCGTTTGCTGGAGGTACGGTCATGACAGAAGATCTGAGCCGTGCCATTGTGACGAGCTACCTCAAGCAGTTGCGATTAAGTCGCATGGCGACTGATTGCGAGGCCCTGGCCCGCGAAGCTGAGCAGCGAGGATTGGGGTACCTGGGCTATTTGCAAGCTCTGCTCGAAGGGGAACTGGCTCACCGACACGAGCAGCAACTGCGCCAACGTCTCAAAGCCGCGGCCTTCCCCTACCAGAAACGGCTGGAGGACTTTGATTTTTCGTTGATCCCTTGTGTCTCCAAGATCAGGCTGCTGGAGCTGGCGCAAGGGGCATTTCTAGGGAGCCACGACAATGTGCTGTTTATTGGCCCCAGCGGAATCGGGAAAACTCATTTGCTGATGGGGTTGGGGCGGGCCCTGTGCCTGGCTGGCTATCGGGTCCTGTTTCGACCAGCGGTGACGCTCGCCACCGAACTGGAGGTCGCCCACAAGGAGCTGCGGCTGCCACGCCTACTGGCTAACTACCGTCGTTTTGACCTCATCTTAGTGGATGAGTTGGGCTATCTGCCCTTCGCCAAGCCAACGGCTGAACTGCTTTTCCAGTTTTTCAGTGACCGCTATGAACGAGCCAGCGTTGCCCTCACCTCCAATCTCGCGTTTGCCCAATGGACGCAGGTCTTCGGCAATGAGCAAATGACGGCAGCACTCTTAGATCGGCTGGTTCATCGCAGTCACATTCTCACCATGGCGGGTGAGAGCTTTCGCTTTCGCCAGAGTTTGCAGAAACAGGACCCATCGTCCTGATCGTTTGAATAGCAAGGAGGTGGCTCAGTTTTGCTACAGCGCGCGGCTCACTATCCTCTTGACGTTTACAAGTCTAACCCTTCATTCACGCTCAGAATTATGCTAGCAGATACAATTTGACCGAGCTTTTCACCTTTTTTCAACAAGCTGGTACTTGTGTGGCACACACAGAATCCTCTTCATGTATCTGTTTTTGCGCCTTTTGACTCGCCTTCTTACCTCTTCTATCGGATATTAAGGTCTCTTCTCCCTATGAGCGAAGAGAGGCTTTGGTTGGCAAAAATGAAGATAGAGATGCTTTCACAAATAAAGCTGTTCGGCAAAGGAGGTAAAAAAGGAGAATAGTCATCATGCTGAGCTTCTATCTTCTCATCTTGGGATTTAGTACCAAAAGAGCGCATATATCTATGCTAGACATGCGACGCAGAAGGTTTTTGTTGACGGCGTGGGAGATGCGAAATCTAGCCTCTATGAACCATAATTTAATCTCCCACTGGTTGTATAGAGCTTTTCGATCAGTTCTTCCTTCTTTTGGGAACCCTCTAACACATCACGTACCATGCAATATAAGTCCCATCCAGTTACTATCAAGATTGGATGCACGCTCAGAAAAGATAATACTTGTGGCGTAAAATCCTCTAATCCCTTTCTCTGACTGATTGGTATTTTATTATACGTATTCGCAACCAAAACAGCCTTCTCGCCATATTCTTTGATGCGCTCAAACTCCATCAATTGTGTCAACTTGGGACTGTCTTTTTTTACTTGTCCATTGATGCCAGTAACTTCGAGTCCAAACTTCATACTCCCATCAGGAGTTTGGGCGCGAATATCTGCTGTGAACCCCTTCTCTGTCTGCTCAGCATCTAATCCTAAAAATCTGAGCGTGTGAAGAACAGCCTTCTCAAGGATATCTCCGGTTCCGTAGAGCAGAGGGAGGAACTGGTTAAGCTCATCTAGCTGTTTTTGCAGTAGAGCTTTTTGTTCCTCTAATGCACGAAGCTGGGGAAACTTCACATCGGAGACCCATACAGGTATATCACGTTCTTGTATCTCTATCTGCACTGGTTGCCCAACTAATGGCTGCCACGATGACTTAAGGTCAATTTCTCGGAGGATGTTCTCCTCTTGTTGGCACAGTTGGAAGAGGTCATTGAGTTTCTCAGCAAATCGTCTGAAACTATCATGAATATGCTGAACCTGGGTGAAATGCTCCATACCAGGGAAAGATTGTTGTGCAACCGCTATGACATGATAAAAGCACCCATCATGAAGAAAGGGGCATTGCCCGTGATAGGGGGTTAAACCGATCCGAGAAAGAAACTGATCTGGCTGTAATCCAAAGCTATACCAAGCATTGGAGGCCACATGGAGAACAAACTCGCTTTTCCCACTACTATGTTTCAATGCTGAGAGTACCAGCTTAAAGTTTCCTGACTGGCCTTGATTGACTTGACTGCTTTTTAAACCTGTATGTCCATCATCCATAACCGATTATCTCTTTTCACTACCATATTTTTTCATGGAGTATAGCATGACCGTACAGAAGTTCAAAAGGCATAGCCCGTTGGTCTCTATAATTCCACAATGTAGATGCTATGTTTGAGGTTCGCACAATCGATCAGCCTGTTGAAAAATGCACTTACCTGCTGAGCTTCATAAGAAAAGCAACATTCCTTACACAAAGGTCGACTCATTCGTAACGCTTGTCGTAACGTTTTTGGGACGGTCGATTCGTATCATGTGAAATGAAAGTAGATAAACTTGGAACATTTCTTTTCACATGCACGAAAGGAGGAAAGCAATGTCTTCCTCAACACATTCTCAAGGCGAGGTCAAACGATGGCACGTCATTTTGTTTGATACCATTGCAGGGCTCTTGATACTTTTTACGCTCTATGGAAGCCTTGGCGATCTCTTGTTACTGCCTGGTCAATCAGGTTTTCCGTCCATCATACATCGCTGGCATGAGGTTCAATCAGGTGCCTTCACCGTGATCCTGTTAGGAGGTAGCCTGTTGGCCTTGCTCTGGAAACCGCATACAAAACCTTTCGTCATGCAGTACCTGCTTCTCAGTATTGGCGTCGTTTGCCTCTTGTTTGCAACTGCAACTGGCATAGGGTTTATGCCTCTTGTATTGGTTATTGGCTTGGTGTTCATTGCCATCCTGGCTGCTGCCTACCCCAAACCTCGTGATCTGTTGAGCTTCAGAATGAATGCATCCTTCAGCTATCCACTGCTCGCGATTACCATCGTTGCAGCCATCTTGTTAGCTCCGATTATTGCACGCGAACTCAATTACCAGATTCTGGGCATGACACAGCAAGATGTGCATGCGTTGAACTATCACTGGCTCACTTCAGTAGTGCTAGCTCTTCTTCTCATCCTTGGCGGTTCATTGGCAGCCACCAGGCGACCGGGGTGGAGAGCAGTAGCTTGCATTATCGGCATTGCGTACCTTTATCTGGGTAGTATGGCACTCTTGCTTCCTGATTACGCCGGAAGTTGGGGAACAATCGGAGGCGTGCTAGGACTGCTTGGAGGCCTCGGCTACATGAGCGTCATCTTGTTTGAGGTTCAGAGAACCAGGAGAGCAGCACGTGTCTCCTCTCATAACAATGTTGCAGCCTGAAAAGGGGAAATCAATGTGTTGGAACCTTTAGCATATCGAATATAATTGAGATACACATACATCAATCCAGTACGAAGTGCGTATGAATGAAACTACCATCAGGCGTTACCTATCCAAAGTCTGGTGTGTCCCTCGTCCGGACACCAAACATTAGAGGAGAAGGTCTGTGAATCCTCCTCCTGCGACAATGCAGATGGTTACAAACAGTAACTCGAACAGTGATGAGCCTGGCCGGTTGCATGGACATTGGCTCATCGTTGCTCGCATTTCCTGGATCATGTGTGTCGCTCTCACATTGGTGATTTTCTTTGCCAGCCTCCCTGAGTACTCGGCACAACTGCAAACTCCCTGCGCTGGTACGTCATGTTGGTATACGCAACTTTCTGCTGGGCAAATCGAGGCACTCAAAGGGATAGGCCTGTCTCCAGGCGTTTACACAGTGTACACGGTCGCGCTCACGATTGCCTCGGTCGTGCTCTGTTTGGTGGTGAGTTTGCTGATCGTTTGGCGCAGAGCCGACGACCGCATGGCAGTGCTGGTAGCCATCATGCTCGTGGCGTTTGGCCCGATCTACGCTACAAGCTCTCTCGTAGCGGTTCCCTCACCCTGGCAGGTGCCGAACGAATGCTTGTATTTCCTTGCTCTGATCTTACTTGTGCTTGTCTTCCTCCTGTTCCCCAGTGGGCAGTTCGTACCTCGCTGGACACGCTGGGCCTTTCTCGTTTTTCTCATTGGGCTTGTCCCGACGGCTTTCGTGGCGCCTGCCTTTCCTCCCTATGCACCGATTGGCCTGCTCACCACACTCGTGTCTTTGAGCGCGTTGGCGACCATTGCGATCGTCCAAATCTACCGCTACCGGCACCTTTCCAGTCCGCTTCAACAGCAGCAGACAAAATGGGTGGTCTTCGGCATTGCTGCATCGATTACCGTCGTTGTGAGCGGGATTGCGCCGACCTTGATTTTCCCGACGGTAGCTTCGTCTGGTTCACTCTATCCTGTGGCTCTCAATGCGTTCGCCACCATGGGGCCGCTCGTCATTCCACTCTCGTTTGGGTTCGCCATACTGCGCGCACAGCTGTGGGACATCGATGTGCTCATCAATCGTACGCTGGTCTATGCTACGCTGACGGTCTCATCTTCGTTTTGCAATACCTGCTGCGAGGAATCATTAGTCAGAATAATGACGTGGTTATTGTGGTCTCGACGCTGGCTATTGCGGCACTGTTCCAACCTCTGCGGCAACGTATTCAACAGATCATTGACCGCCGTTTTTATCGCCGAAAATATAATGCGGCCAAGATCGTAGATGCGTTCAGTGCCACGCTGCGCAATGAGGTAGACTTGAACCAACTGCGCGAGCATCTGATCACGGTGGTGCAGGACACGATGCAACCAACACATGTGTCACTCTGGTTGCGTGAACCAGCAAGTAAGTTCCCGCCTCCTGATCGCAAGCAATCTTGATACCGTTCCCTGTAAGGAGGTTGCCCCATGATGGGAATGGTGCGACCCGTTTACGTGAAACCGTCGCAAGACGGGGGATGCGTAGCAAAGCAATTTGACAACTGATGTGCTGATGTTGGGCGAGATTCCCAACCTGCCAGAGAGGAGGCAGACAGCCCTTCCCCCA
>WNGR01004745.1_pt1 | contig 14658 bp, 16 predicted proteins | sample 5407581 | NCBI WGS metagenome assembly WNGR01 (sample SAMN13153383, study PRJNA577476) | soil metagenome | isolation source: 80 cm soil or saprolite under Garry oak tree replicate 2 | place: USA:California | collected 2016-06-15
GGGTGCAGTACGGGCCGCGGGTCCATGCCAGCGCGGCGCTGGCGGTCTGCGCGAACTACCTGCCGGTCGCCCGCGCCGCCAGGCTGGTCGCCGCGCTGACCGGAGTGCAGGTCTCCGCCGGGTTCACCGCCGGGATCCGCGCCAGTCCTTCGCAGATCCTCCTTGTTACGCCACGCTCAAGATGAGCATGGCGGCGACGTTCACGATGAGCATGTAGAACCGGACATTCCAGGCGCGTGATCGGCGGTTCGTGCTCAGGGTGACGGCGTGGTGCTCACGGGTGTCGCGGTGCGCGGCGCGGGTGACGCCGTGGCGCTCATAGTCAGTGTCGCGGCCGGGCTGCGGGCATGGCGGTGCCCAGGGCGGCGCGGGATGCTCAACCGGCGCGAGCGGGCATGAGGTGGCGGGCCAGGCCGAAGCGGCCCAGCAGCGGCCACGGGGCGCCGGCCCGAAGCCATGGCCGGTGATCGCGGCGTGTGAGGCCGCGGCGACCGCGTTGAGCGCATCATGCAGCGGCCAGATGGCCCGGCTCCGGGAGGGCCGGGGCGGTGCCGCCGATCTTGCCCAGCTGGTGCATCGCGAAGCAGCGCATCTCCTCCGCGCGGGAGCGCAGGCGGCGCAGCCGCCGCGCACCGTCCCAGGCGGCACGCCCAGGTCCGCGCCGATCCGCGCATAGCCAGCCCCGCCCAGCGCCGCGGCCAGCGCGGTGCCGATCACTTCGATCGCGCCCGCCCGCCGCGGCGCACACCAGGACGGCAGCAAGATGTGGGTGCGCCCGCAGGACCGGCAGCGGGCCCGGTCCGGCCGCAGCCGCGCCTCGCCCCGGCTGGCAGCCGGAGGATCCGTTCCCGGCCGTGCCCCCACCGCTTCAGCCGCCCGGTGCCGCACCACGGGCAGGCCAGCAGGCCGCCCGCCAGAAGAGTGTGGTTTGAGCCTTATAACCCACTATCTGAAACATCACCAGACTAATCCGGACATGACCTTGCTCCCCGTGCTGTCGCGCTGTGACTAACTGAGGCATACCCGCGGAACGATGGGTGGCGTTGGGTGGTCGATCGCGGTCCGGGTGCGTAACACGCCGAATCCGTTGTGGCGCAACAAGAAGACGCAGAACCCCGGTATGAAGGTGGTCCTTCCACAGATCAACTTCATCAAGGGTTCTGCGTCGACGATGAGTGTCACATACACGGCGCTGTTGCCGGTACGCTTTAGGCGGCTGCTTTCGTTTCCTGTTAAGCGTTTCGCGGCTCTTAGATAGGCGCACGCCAGGAGCCGTGGGCTCTATGCCGGCTGGACCCGGAGTGGCTGGTGATCGCGGACCGGAACTTCTGCAACTGGGAGGACTGGTGCACGGCGGCGGGCACCGGCGCGGCGCGGCTGTGGCGGGTCAAGTCGGACCTGCGGCTGCCCCTGATCGAGGCGCTGCTCGGCGGGCAGCGATCTTCCGATGACGGATGAGGGTGACGCGCGACAGCGCATCGGAAAGGCGCAAAACGATCCGGCGGTGGAATGGCTGGGCCGATGGCCCTCGATCACCAGATGGCGGCGCGGCGAGCCATGTGCAGGCCAGTCCCGCAGTGACAACGCCGGTCGGCCGTGAGGCGCTCGCCGGTGCGCAGCGAGGTGTTCCGCCGCTACGCCTGCTGCCGCTGCGGCCGGGGCGACCGGGCTCATGGCCGCTCCCCGAACGCCTGCTCGAGGCGGCCGGCGGCCAGTGCGAGCAACTCCGGTGTTGTAATGACGACGTCAGGTATTCGAACTGCCGGAATGCCTGGCTGGATGGGTGCTCGGCGGCTGATGACGGCGGCGTAGGCGGCCCAGTCGCCCGCGGCCAGGCGCTGCCAGGTGACGGCGACATCGGTGCAGATGCCGAGGGTGCGGGCGAGGATCGCGGCAGGGATCTCCGCGGCTGGAAGAGCGCTGTGCTGCGTGTCTGTCCGGGGTGGATCCCGAGCTCGCCGAGCCGCTCGGTCGGCCGTGCGGTGCTGACCTGCCGTCCGGGTTGGCCTCCGGGGAAGAGCCAGGGTGACGGTCCCGGGTTCCGATTGTGGCGTGGCCTTTGCGGCTCGCCGCGACGGTCCTGGCAAGCGCGGCGACCGGTTCGGGCAGCTCGATGGGCACGCGGCCGAGGCGGAGCCGGACGGCTCCCTCGCTGACCTGGATCTGGCTGACGGTCATCCGGCTGATCGCTGTCGCCCCCTGGGCGTAGAGGAGCACGAGCAGGCCGGCGAGGCGGTCTTCAGGCTTGAGCGCCTCGTCGTGCAAGAGCCGGCAGGCGGTGTCCAGCGGTCTTGGTGATCGAGCAGCCGCGCCGGCCCGGTCCATCTGGCGGCCGCGGGAAGGCAGATGGCGGTGAGTTTGGCGGCGTGTGCCCAGCGGATGAACCTCGCCGGCTTCCGCGCGGCAGACGGCGGACTCGTCGGCGAGCCACCGGTCGAGGTCGGCCTGCTGGCAGCCGCCGAGGGTGAGGTGGTTCGCGTCCAGCCAGTCCAGGAACGCAACGGCGCCGCGGGCCGGGTCATGAGGGACTGCTGCCGTGTGGCCGGGTGGCCATTGTTGCGGCTCGCGAGCGAACCGGCCGCGCCACGGCTGCTTGTGGTTGTAGGCCAGGAACCCTTCCATTCCGCGTCAGGAACGGCCATGCCCGTACGCTTGAGGTCAGCCCGCCGCGCCAGGGTCGGCCGCGTCTTCCCCAGCACCGTGGTGCAATCGCCCGAGACCACCGGCGGGCGGGTGCCGCTCCCCGCAGCGTCAGCCACGACGCGGGCTAACGCCGCCAGGCCGTGAGCTGTGCGGCTACCTATGCGTGACGGATTCCGCCCCTCCGGCTGCCGCGTAAGGTCATGAGTCGCTCTTGCCGCGAGACGAGGAGTAGGCAATGAGATACTGATGCGGCCCCCGCAAGGCAGGTGGTCGGCGCGCTCAAGATGCCCAGGCTCCGATATGACGCCCTCGGCGCGCTCTGGAATCTCCCCATCCATCGCCACCGCAGGAAGGCACCACCATGACGGATCATGAGGTTGTTCGCGCCTCGGCCATGACGTCGGCACCCGGGGCACGCATGCTTCTGGCCTGCGGCATCGCCGCCGGGCCTTTGTTCATGCTGATGGCCGTCATCCAGGCACTCAACCCGTCATGGCTTCGACATCACCCGCCACGTCGCGAGCTTGCTGAGCAAGCGGAGGCATTGGCTGGATCCAGAGCACTAACTTCGTCCTGGCGGGACTCCTGGCCATCGCGTGCGCGGCCGGGACGCGGCGGGTGCTGCAGGCAGGCCGCGGACGCGTCTGGGGACGGCGGCTCTACGAACAGGAGTACATGCGGATGGTGAGTCAGAGTTCGCGCACTGCGCTGGTGACTGGCTGTTCTTCGGGCATCGGGCGGGAGGCCGCGCTGCGGCTGCACCAGGCCGGGCTGGTGGTCTATGCCACGGCACGCCGGCCGGACACTCTCACGGGTCTGGCTGAAGCGGGGATGCGTGTGCTGGCGCTGGACGTCACCGACGATGCGTCGATGGTCGCTGCCGTGGAGGCGATCGCGGCCAGCCGCGGGCAGGTCGACGTCCTGGTCAACTGCGCAGGATTCGAGCTGGCGGGCGCGGTCGAGGAGATCCCGGCGGCCGAGGTGCGCCGGCAGTTCGACACCAACGTCTTCGGGCTAGCCCGGCTGACCCAGCTGGTCGTGCCCGGGATGCGCGCCCAGCGGTACGGCCGGATCATCAACATCTCCTCGGTGTTCGGCCGGTTCGCCGTGCCCGGCGGAGCGTATTACGCGGCCTCCAAGCATGCGGTGGACGCCTTCAGCGAGGCGTTGCGGCGGGAGCTGGCCGGCTTCGGCGTGCGGGTCGTGCTGGTCGAGCCGACCGCGGCCCGGACCCGGCTGAACGCCAACGCCGTCTGGGCAGGCGATGGCGGGGACGGCCCGTACGCCGGGTTCCGCGAGGAACTGGCCCGCTGGCACGCCCAGACCTATGCCGGGCCGCCGCACAACATCGCCGGGCGGCTCGCGGTCTCCGCCGATGACGTGGCCCGGGTGATCACGCGGGCCGCCACCCGCCGGCGGCCCCGGCCCCGCTACCCCGTCGGCATCCTGGCCCGCGGGCTGTTCCTGCTGCGCCGCTGGCTGCCCGCGACTGCGTTCGACGCGTTCGTCCGCGGCCAGTTCCCGTTCCCTAGCCCGAAAACCGACCCCGGCCCGTCCCGGCGACCGGCATAGATGCCGATGTCGCCAGTCGGCCATGACGAACATCATCGTCAGGTGATGACATCGACAATATGCGTGCGCCGCCGGATCTGGCCCATCCGGGGTAACCAGTCAGGGGTGCCTGATTAGTTGATCATGCTGGTTGCGGTGGCATCCAGGGGTTGCCGTTAAGGGCGTCGCGGATGGCGGCGAGGGGGTGGCGGCCGTGGCTGCGGGCGGTGGTGAGGTGGGAGCGGGTGCGGCAGTGGCGCCGCAGGGTCGCGAGGGTGCGCCAGCAGCCACTGATTTTCGCGGCGAGCTTGTAGCCCGGATGGGGTTCTCCGATCCGTTGTTCGTGGCGGGCACGTCGAAGCGGGTCGCGGATAGCCAAGCCTGGGCGGCCTTGCGTTTCAGCCGCCTGGCGAGGATGAGGCCGGGGTGGTTGCCCTTGTGCCAGGGCCGGGACAGGTTCACCGAGATCCCGAAGGCGACGGCCTGGTCGCAGCTGTGACGCAGCCCGGCCAGGAGGGCGGGGTCCAGGCTGGCCTGGCAGGCACCCGGGCAGCCCTGACCGCGGCCGATGCCGCGCGCGGCGCGTCGCCGGCCTGCCGGGTCCAGGCCTGCGATTCCGGGTCGGTCGCGCAGGCTCGCCGGGATACCTGTACAGGTGGGCGACGCACTGCTGGACTCCGGCGAGCCCGGCGTCGCAGCTGAGGTAGCCGCCGTAATCGTCGCGGACCAGGACCCCGCGGTAGCCGTCCAGAATCCCGGAACCGGTGACCGCCGCCTTCGTCCGGGTCCCGGCCGCGCCGTACCCGATGAGGTCCGGCCCGCCGCCGGTACCGCCGCGCATGGTCCGCACCGTGTACACGTGCGGGTTCCCGCAGCCCTCCGCGCTGGCCGCCGCCCTAGTCAGGGGGGCGGGGGTCTCGTCGGTGCCGAGCACGTCCGCCGCCCGCAGGGCATCCTTGAGGGCGTCCTCGAATCCGGCTGCGGTTACCGCCGCGTCCAGGCGGGCCAGGCACCGGGAGACGAACCCCGTCGATACCGGCGCCTTGAGCAGGGCGCCCCTCAGGTCCGCGGCCCGCTCGATCCCGATCACGTCCGCGCTGGCCAGCAGCGTCGCCGCATCGACCACGTTCGGGCCGTAGCACGCCGGGCCGCCACTGACCCCGGCCGGCGCAGGCGCGGCCGTGACCTGCCCGCACCCGCACGTGCAGCTCATCATCTGGTACTCCGTCACCGTCAGCGCGGCCGGCGGGATATCGAAGACCTGCACTCTGGAGGCGACCCGGCGGCACCGGCCAGGTCCGCACCGCACCTGCCGCAAAAGCCCGGCTCGATGACCCGGGTCTCATCCGGCCGGGCGGCCCTCTGCAGGCCAGCGCCCGGATGGCCCTTCCGGCCACCCTGCGGCCGGCCCGCCCGCGCCCGCCGGCTGCCCGCCCTTGCCTTCGCCTTCGCCTCGGACGCGGGGCTGTTCTGGCTCGTCGGCTGCGAGGAATCCGAGGAATCCCGGCCCGCCTGCCGGCGCAGCGCCGCCACCTCGGCCCGCAGCGACTCGATCAGCGCGGCCTGCTCCGCCACCACCGCCGTCAGCTCCGCCACCACCGCCGTCAGCTCCGCGACCCGCGCCGTCAGCTCCGCGTTCCCGGCAGCCAGCTCCGCGTTCCCGGCAGCCAGCTCCGCGTTCCCGGCAGACAGCTCCTCATACGACGGCTGCTCCGGATGCGGCATCCCCGAACCCAATCATGATCACAAACCGGGCACCAGGACCGACAGGCCGCAGATCAACAGGGGTCTGACTGGTTACCATCCGGGGTGTCGGTTGGCCCCAGAACTCGGCCATGGGGTCGGCGACCTCTGCGGGATCAGCCGTGCGAACTCCCGGAATGGCAGCGGTTCTGCGGGGCGGAGGTGCTGCCCGAGGATCGCCAGTCCCATCAGCGCGGCGGCGGCCGGGCACCATCCGCAGAGCGACGAGTTCGGGCAGGTAGGGCACGGCCGCGGGCAGGATGGCCACGAGCAGCGCGGTGTCCCTTTCCAGTGCAGGATCGGGCCAGCTGCCGGGACCGCGGTCGGCGTGGCGGGCGAGGGCCGACACGGCGGAGGCGGCGCCGATCGTCATGACCGGCCCTACCTCGTGGAAGAGCCGCATGGAAGGCAGGATGTAGGCCGCCCAGAATGCGCTGCCGCCAGAGCGAGGGCGAAGCCGGCCAGGTCGAGGTGGACGTTCGGATCGAACGAGCAGGGCGACACCGGCGGCGGCGAGCAGCGGCCAGGCCACGTCTCTCGCGCGCCTGATGCCGGCTGCGGCGATGGCCAGCGGCCCGGCGAACTCCAGGGCGGCGGCCACGCCCAGCGGGATGCGGCCGAGCGCTTCGTAGAAGGTCAGGTTGCTGGCCGCCAGCGCCAAGCCGAGCGCTGCGAGCCGGAGGGCCTGGCCCGGGGGTGGGCCTGCGGAATGATCGCCACCCGATCGCGGCCAGGATCAGGCCGGCGAGCAGGTTCCTGATCCACGGCGTGCTGATGGGCCTTGGGCCGGCGGAGCCGCGGTCAGTCGTGTGCGGAGATGGAGAACAGCGCCGGCGGGGTGCCGTCAATGTGAATGTCATAGTCGCGGGCAAGCTCGCCGACGGTCAGCACTTGCCCCGATCGCTTCATCACGCGGGGATCGCCCGCGAGCGCGGCGACCGCCCGGCCCAGGTACTCCGGTGTCTCGGTGGCGCCCAGATGGCGGGGGCGACGGCAACCGCCGCGACGTTGCGCGGGCGGAGATCATGGGCGAACCCGAACGCAGGCCGTGCGGCCACCGCCTCGGCCGTGTCGCACGGCACGTTGCCCAGGTATGCACCGTATGCCCACGCGATGGTGTTGACGATCAGCCCGGAATGCTCACGGCGGCCGGTCAGCCGCGGCGAAGCGGCTGGTGACGAAGTGGGCCCGCACGCAAGCATCGAACATCGCCTCCAAGCGCCAGAGCGGCTGCTCGCAGAACGGGGTGCCGAAGAAGGCTGAGCCGCCCCGGGTTCGTTGGAGGCGGAGTCGCCACGCTGCTCATGGCCGCCCCATGCGTTGTTCACCAGCAGGTCCGGGCGGCTGCGCTCACCCCGCACCTGCTCGAACAGCCCACGACATCCGCGTCGACCGTGTGATCACAGCGAACCGGAACCGCGGTCCGCCCCGTCGGCGCACCTCCTCCTCCGTCTCCTCGACACAGCCGCCCGGGCGGCCCGGCGCAGACGGCGCGCCACGAACGCTTCGCGCGGTGACGTACACCGTCGCGCGATCCCGCGGCCGTCGCCGCGGCTCGCTCCCCGTGACCACTGCAATGACTCCATCGGGCGACATGCTCACGTACAGCCTGGCTTGGCCCATTCTGATCCCCCATGTTCCTGCAGCACCTTGGTCATGCCCATGGTCAGACCTTGAAGATGGACAAGTAGGTGGCACCCGTGTCCGACCCGAAGTCGTCGTGCCTCGATCCGGCCGCCGCCGCGTAGCCATCCCCGTTCGAGCATCTGCCCCTGGGTCCGCACCGCGCCGTCCAGGACGTATAGGAACTCCGGGTGGTCGTGCACGTGGGGATCACCCCTATAGCCGGGGGATGCCTCGACAACAGCGAAGAAGAACCCGTCGGCCGAGCCGAGGACCCTGGCACGGGCCTTGTTTCCGGAGCCCCACGGAACCCAGTCGGCCGCCGCGCCCTTGGCGATGTTCCACCCCTCGAGCGACATCTCCATCTCCATCTCCTCTCCTCCCGCGGCTGCTGGCCGTGCAGTGCCGTCCCGGCCGAGCGGGCGGCCACGCGTGGTGAGGACGCCCCTGCTCCATCGGTGTCATCGCATGCGTACTCCTTGTCTCATACACCAAGCCAGCCTGCCGGCCAGGGCGGTCGCTACCCTACGCGGTCGCCCGAGCGGCGGAATCCGTCGCGCATAGGTAGCCGGAGAGCATCAGCGTCTGTGACCCTCCGCGGCCCGCGGCCCGGCGCCAGTCGGCCTCGCCGTGATCGGCGATCAAGCTGCGCGGCACGAGGAAACGAACGTCGTCCGGGTAGCAGACCGCTTTGAGACGGGTCGTCGCCCGCGAACGCACGCGCGTAGGTGCAGCCAGCGTTTGCGTTAGCTGCGGGACGGCTGGCACGTGCAGCTGCCGGAATCGCAGCAGTGCGGATTCCGTCGGTGAACTGCCGGTATTTCTTCCTGGAGTTTCGCCGTCCAGCCAGAGGAGTCTGGAGCAGGGGCCGGATCCTAGAGTGCTCGTCCCATTCCAGGGCGCCGGGCGGTGCGGGCGGCCGCGGCCGCGAGGTCCTCGCCTAGGCCGTGGATGCCGCAGGAGCGTTCATCGCGGGCGGCGCACCTACTACACCTCGGTGGCGTGGCACACGTCAGATGTCAGAGCTGGCCGGCTGTCTGTCCGGTTCCTACCCGGAGGCGGCTAAGCGCATGCCCACCGTGCACACCCGATGCCGTGAGCCACTCGAGCCTGCAGCGGAATCTTATGGGGCTGTCGAGCGACTTGGCATGGCGCAGGGCAATCTTGTCTCTTGCAGGCAGGCGATGCGATGTCGAGCCGGACGTCCGCAGCCAGTCGAGCAGGCGGAACAACCGGACCTGCGCGGAGTTATCGTTCCACATGGCGAGCGACCGGCCGATGGTGTGGAGACGGCTGCCGTAGGCCGGGTGAAGTACGGCCCGCCAGGCACCTGGGCCGGTGCCTGTTTCAGCGTCATTCACGACCAGCTCGTGACATGGGCGCAGGACGGGCCGGGTGGCCCCGGCGGCTGGAATATTGTCGGCGATCCCGGTCTTGACCATGCTCTCGTCGGGCCCGCCAGCGGCCTGGGCATCCGCGCCAAGCCAGGCGGGAGGCAGCCTGCTGCGGTATCTCGAGCCGGCCGTCAGCGTGGCCGGCGCGGTGATCCTGCTCGGTGAGCATCTGACGGTGACCATGATCGGCGGCCTGCTGATTCTTGCTGGCGTCACTACTGCCCGGCCCGCGCTGCCCGCCGCTTCGGTTGCCGTCACCGCTGCGGGCGCTCCTGGCAGCACGGACCGCGCATGGTCGCCCAGGGATACGGCCCGGGCAATGGCCACCTTGGGCGGCTCGCGTTTCATTCAAGTGAGGACAAGCCAGGTTCGGCCGCCGATGAGCTCACATACCGCGTCGAGCTGACCAGCGCGGCATGCGGTCTCGGCGATCACGTGCAGGATGATCTCCCGCAGATCTTGGGACGGCAAGCCGGGAAAGATCTCATCGGGCCATCAGGCGCGTGCGTTGTCCAGGGGAATGGCGGCAATGATTGCGTCCGCAAGCCCTGTCTCCTGCCGGACCAAGCCGAACACGGCCTCGGCCGGCCTGTCCGAGCTGACCTGCCAGGCGGATTCCACAAGGCATCTCCCTGATCCCGCAGACCGTGGATCTGCTCGCTGCAGATGACCATGAACGCGGTAGGCTCGTCGAGCTCGTCCTGGACCTATGCCGATCGCGCGACGATCCCGACACCAGGAGGCCGCGCCCTGTGATGCGTGTGGCTACCTAATTTTGACAGATTCCGTTGCCAAGGCCGCTTGGTAAGGTCGGCTGATCGGACTGCGTGTCTGCCGGACAGGGAGTGAGCGGGTGATGCTGAGACCGTCACGCAAGGCGCGGGACCCGAGGTCTGTGTCATCCTGGCTGGCCATCGGCGGGTCTGAGCACCAAGCCGGTTCGATCACCCAGGTTCGCTGTGGCGTCGTTGCGCTCATGGGCGGTTTGGCGGCTACTCCGGGCGGTCAGCGGGCAGCCTCCGCCACGAACTCCAGGTGTCGCCCGGTCACTGGGATGGCTGCTGTATCTCACCAGGCAGGTCTGGGGCGAGTGGCGCCGGGGTGGTGCAGGTCGGCACGGGCACTGGTGAACCCGCGGGTCACGAGCGCGCCAACCACGTGACTGCCATCCTCGTGCGGTGGGAGCCCGGCGTGCCGGGTTCGCGGCTGGGTCTGTCTGTTCGCCAGCAGCCCCTTCACCGGGGCGTGGGGATCGGACCGCTGCCCCCGACCCGAGATCCGCGGGGCACGGACGGATTGGGTCAGCCGGCCCGCCTGCCCGGCGTGGAAGAGGTAGGGAATTGTGCGCAAAGAAATAACCGGGAGGGTTCGCGGGTGCGCCGAGTTCGGACGGCTACTGGCTGGTTTCCGGTTTGACCGTGGCTTGTCGCAGGACGAGCTTTCTGCTCGCTCGGGCATGAGCGTGCGAGCGATCAGGGATCTCGAGCATGGTCAGGTCGAGCGCCCGCGCCGGGCATCGATTTCTTTGCTCGCCGGTGCGCTGGCTCTTAACGACACTGATCGGGCAGCCTTCAAGAACGCTGCCGTCGGCTTGGCTAGTGCCGATGAGTGCGCGGAGGCGCGGCTGGCCCAGAGACGCATACTGCCGTGTCAGTTGCCGCCGGACATCGGGGACTTCACCGGGCGCAAAGTTGCCCTGGAGAGGCTTCGCCTTCGGGTGACTGGCCGCCAGGAGAGGTCCACGGCAGTGGTGATCACGGCTGCCGTCGGAAAGGCAGGGGTGGGCAAGACGACGCTGGCTGTCCATGCCGCGCATCAACTCCGCCCCTGGTTCAGCGATGGGCAGCTGTACGTCAACCTGCGTGGCGTCGAGGCGCAGGCCCTTGAGCCGGCGGACGTGCTCGGCCGGTTCCTGCGCGCCCTCGGCGTAGAAGGTCATTGCATTCCCGATGATGTTGACTCGCGCATCGGCCTGTACCGCTCGCTGATGGCTGATCGCCATGTGATCGTGCTGCTGGACAACGCGGCCGGTGAGGCGCAGGTCCGCCCGCTGCTGCCTGCCGGTGCCGGCAACCTCGTACTGGTCACTAGCCGCGCCAGGCTGGCCGGACTGGCCCTGGGCGAGGTGATTGATCTTGATGTTCTGCCGCCGGGGCAGGCCGTGGAGTTGCTTGGCAAGATCGCCGGCGCGGATCGCGTTGCCAGCGAGCCTGAGGCAGCGGCGGTGATCGCCGCTCTGTGTGGGTATCTGCCCCTGGCGCTGCGGATCGTAGGAGCAAGGCTCGCCGCCAAGCCGCACTGGCGGTTGCAGTGGCTGGCGAAGCGGCTTCACGCGCAGCATCGGCGGCTGGACGAACTGACAGTGGGTGACCTCGAGGTGCGAGCAAGCGTCGCGCTGAGCTATCAGGGCGTGGGTGAGGTGGAACGGCGCGCGTTCCGGTTGCTCGGCCTGCTCGAGGTGCCCGACTTCGCGCCGTGGATGCTGTCTGCCCTGCTTGATATTCCGGCCGTCAACGCGGAAGAGGTCGCTGAGCACCTGGCCGAAGCCCAGCTGCTGGACACGGTCGGTGAGGACGCCGCCGGGCAGATTCGCTACCGATGCCACGACCTGCTGCGGTTGTTCGCCAGGGAACGGCTGGCCGCAGAAGAGACGCCGGCCACACGGCGCGCTGCGCTGGAACGAACGCTGCAGACCTATTTCACCAGGGCACACGAGGCGGTGTCGCAGTTGCGCCTGCGCCCACCCCAGCTGCCAGGCCGGCCTGCTCCAGCGGCCGCACAAGATCCCATAGGCAAGCTGGCGGAGTCATACAAGTGGCTGGCAGCCGAGCACACCGGCCTGGCAGTGAGCCTGGACCAGGCATGGCGCGAGGGCCTGGGAAGCCTTGGGCAGGCACTCACCCGCTTGCTCGCCGACTTCTTCGAGGTATACGCCTGCTGGGCCGAGTGGGAGCGCACGCATGAGGTAGCTCTTCGCGCTGCCCGGCTAGCGGGTGACCGGCACGCCGAGGCATCGCTGCTGCGCGGCCTGGGCGACCTGCGCCGCTGCCAGGACCGCCTCCCGGAGGCGGTGGTGCACTTCACGCACAGCAACGTCATCTTCGCTGAGTTGCGGGATACCCCGGGGGAGGCAGACAGCCTGACCGGACTCGCGCGCACCTACCGGCGGCAAGGCCGAATAGCCGACGCTGCAGCCTGCTTCGAACAGGTCCTTCAGCTCTGCCGGGGGCTCGGCGATCATGACCGTGAGGCCAAGGCGGCACTCTTTTTCGCCAAGGTACGCCGACAGCAAGGACAGCCTGCGGATGCCCTGACGCTCCTGACAAGTTGCCGGGACATGTTCTGCGCACTTGGCAGTGGCGGCTATGTGGCCTACGCCGATCTCATGATCGGCATCCTGTGCAACGAGCAAGGCGAGCACGAGCGGGCCAGAGATCATCTCCAGCAGGCGCTGGCCTTTGCCCAGGCGCTAGGCGACCCGCGATGGGAAGCCTACGTACTCCTCAACCTCGGGGCCACCGCCCAAGCCGGCGGGTCACACGACGAGGCGTTCCGTTATGTTGAGCAATCCCTGGCCTTGTTCGAGCAAGCCCGCGACCAGCATGGCACGGCCCGGTCCCGTCATATGCTCGCCGGCCTCTACGAGAACGCGACCCTCTCCTGAGCCGCGAGGCGAACCCGAGCGCTGCCCATCAGGCGACCGCCGCCAGCCGCCGGAACAAGTGATCATCACCTTAGCTTGCCGTTTAACCTCGGCTGTCCCGGCATGCGGAGATCGTTGATCTTGTCCGGCGTGTCGCCGTGATCTGAGATGGCCACCGCATGATCATCTTCGGGTTCCTTCCAAAGAGCCCAGGATGCCGCGCCGACCGGTCCGCCGCTCACGGGTTCTTCGCCGCCGACGGGCTCGCGATCCCGCTGGCTCTCACCTAGTGCACCTTCAAGCGCGACGCCGCGAACGATGGCGCCGGCCACGCCGGGATCGGCATCCGCAACTGAGGAATCGTCAAGGCCCGTGGATGATGCACCTGCTCGCGGCTGCCGATTCCGCGGGTCGTTCGGCGAGGTGGGCGAAGAGTGTCGCGATTGTCGATGCCGGGGCACCCACAAGTGCCCCTGTCAGCGCGGCTGCGGTCGCCTCGTCCAGCTCACCGGGGTAGGCGGCGAGCAAGCCTTTCGCGAGCTCGCGCTGGCCCAAGTCTCCGTGCCGCCCACCGACTGCCTCGCCGACAGCACCATAGCCGTGCTGTCATCCGCGGCAGCCTGAGCCCTGCCGCGCTCCGCACGGCCGGCGCCATGCCCGATGGCCGCCACGCCGCTAGCTGGCGCATCGGGCCGCCTAAGTCTAGCTGGCGCATCGGGCCGCCTAAGCGCCCGTAAATTAATAACACGCTGATGGCTGCGCCCGCCGCTGTCATGGCGGTGCCGGGGCGGTGAGGCAGTAGTTCCATTCGGAGTGCCAGTCATGGCGCCGGAGGCGGTGGCTCTGCTCAAGGTCCCGCATCTCGCGGTCGCTGACCTTGATGCCCTTGGGGTACTGGCCTGGGTCGAGCTGGGCGGCGACGGTCAGGCCGGTACTGGTGCGGGTGCTGCCGATCAGGCTGACGATGACCTCATGGCTGGTCAGCGGCCGGCCGCGCCAGTTCATCGAGATGTGGGAGAACAGCCGGTGCTCGATCTTGTTCCACTTGGAGGTGCCGGGCGGGAAGTGGCAGACGGTGATCTCCAGCCCGGTCTGGGCGGCCAGCGCCGCCAGCTCGGTCTCCCGCAGCCGGGTCCGGTAGCCGTCAGTCCCGCCGCCTCCGGCGCAGATCAGCAGCCGCGTCGCATCGGGGCAGGCGGGCTGGCCGGCGTTCTGCCACCAGGTGCGGATCGTCTGGACCGCGAACGCGGCGGTGTCGTGGTCGGTGCCCACGCTGACCCACCCGGCGTCGGCGGCGATGTCGTACACCCCGCAGGGCGTAACCTTGCCCAGCTCCTTGTCCTTGAAGTCATGCACGTTCACCCGCTCGGGGTCGCCCCCGGGCCGCCATTCCCGCCCGCCGTTCCTGAAGTTGCCCGCGTTCTCTTTCTTCTTGGCGTCCACGCTGACCACCGGCTGGCCGGCCGCCATGTGGGCGGCGGCCCGGGCATTGATGTACCGGAACTGGGCGTCCCGGTCCGGGTGCTGGCCGCCTTCGGCCGCCTTGGCGTTGCCCTGCAGGCTGAAATGCTCCTCGCGCAGCAGCCTGGCCACCGTGGGCGCCGACACCTGGTGCCCGGCGGCGGCCAGCGCGGCGGCCAGGTTCCGCAGCGACAGCGTCGTCCACCGCAGCGGCGACTCCGGATCCCCCCGCGAACCCGGCTCCACCAGCCCCAGCAGCGCCTCCATCACACCCGGGTCGGTCTCGGTCACGCTCTTGCGGCCCCCGCCCGGCGCCCGCGCCCGCCCCAGCGGCTCGCCGCCGGCCTCCAGCTCGGCGACCCCGGCCGAGACGGTCACCGCGCTCACCCCCGCCGCCTCCGCCACCGCCTTGATCCCGCCGTGGCCCAGCGACCGCGCCTCCGCGCCCATCGCCAGCCGCCGCTGCCGCTCATCCAGGTGCGGCAGCAGCGCGGCGAACTTGGCCGCCAGTCCCTCCACCACGTCCACGGCAACGGCCATACCACAAGCATGCCCCGTCTCGGAGCATAACTCAAGGTTATTTCTTGACAGGCACTAAGG
>WNGR01004746.1_pt1 | contig 14654 bp, 16 predicted proteins | sample 5407581 | NCBI WGS metagenome assembly WNGR01 (sample SAMN13153383, study PRJNA577476) | soil metagenome | isolation source: 80 cm soil or saprolite under Garry oak tree replicate 2 | place: USA:California | collected 2016-06-15
GGTCAGCATAGATAGGAACAGGTTAATGACACTCTCGATGGTGCAGCGGCACGACACGCCCACCGATCGAGCAGCCGGCGAGCGCCAGCGTCATCAGCACGGCCGCGGCGGCGGCCCAATGTAGATCGCGACGCCGGGCGGTGCCCGGCGGAAGGGTCGAAGACACGGCAAGCCTCCGTGAGGGGGTGGCAACTGCCCCCCGCACGTTAACGATAATGGCATCCGTTTTCAAATGCGGCGCCGGCATGGGCGCGTGCCCGGATCAGCCGCGCAGGTGTGGGAGGACCTCGGTGCCGAGCCGGGCGATGTTGGCGAGGGTTCGGTCCGGGTCGCCGGCGCCTTCGACCATGAGCAGCAGCCGGCGGACGCCGGTGGTAGCCACGGTGGCGGCCAGCCGCCGTACGCACAGCTCGGCTGGTCCGACCGGGTGGATGCCCAGCAGGTGCTCCAGATAGGCGTGCGGGTCGCGGGCCGGTCCGGTGCTGCCGCCGGTGGTGGCGTCGATGCGTACGTACTGCACGGTTGTGGACAGCCAGCTGGGCATGGCGGCGCGCAACACGTCGTGGGCCTGCGTCAGGGTGTCGGCGACGTAGGCGAGGTGGGCGCTGGCGTGGGGAATGGCGCCGGCGTTTGGAAGGTCGGCGGTCGGCTGTTTGTCGTACTGGTCGAGCAGGCGGCGTTTCTCGTCCGCGGCGGCGTGCATGCCCAGCAGCAGCGGCAGCCCGCGGGCGGCGGCCGCCTCCACGGTGGGTTCGCTGGTGGCGGCGACCCAGACTGGTACCTGCCGGCGGGGCTGCGGTACCACCCTGACTGGGGGGAACCGGAAGAACTCGCCGTGCGCGCCGACGTTGTTGGTGCCGGAAAGCCAGGCCAGCAGCAGGTCGAGGGATTCGGGGAAGCCGTGGGTGTAGCGGGAAAGGCCGGTGCCGAACACGTCCAGGTCGATCCACGGGCCGCCGCGGGCGACCCCGAGGTCTAGTCGCCCACCGGACAGTTCGTCGAGCAGGGTCGCCTCCTCTGCGAGGGCGACCGGGTGGCGGTTGGACAGGATGCACGCGGCGGTACCGACCCGGATGCGGGTGGTGCGGCCGAGCAGGTGGGCGGCGAAGGCCAGCGCGGAGGGGCAGGTGCCGTAGGAGATGAAGTGGTGTTCGGCGATCCACACCCCGTCGAAGCCGGCCCGCTCGGCGGCCAGGGCGTAGGACAGCGCGTCGTGCAAGGCTTGGGCGTGGCTGCTGCCGGGAAACTGCCCGGCAAGCAGGAACATGTCGACCCGTACGGGGGCCGGCACTGGCCGGCCCCCGTCGTCGAGTTCAGCAGTCACGCAGTTCGGGTGACTGGTTGAGCAGTTGGCCGCGTGGGGAGATGAACGCCTGGTACCGCTCACCGCCCACCGCGGCGAGGCGGAACGCGGCGACCCGGTGGCAGTTCTGGAAGGCCAGCTTGACCCCGAAATGCCGTTCCAGGCCGCCACGGATGGCGTCGCTGGCCAGGGCGCGCAGCAGTTGGCCGCGCTCGGCCTCGCTCGGTGGGGGGACGGCGTGGTCGGCGAACTCGCCGTCACCGGTCTGCAGGTCGGCGGCGACCTGGCTGACGATGCCCCACGCATACGGCAGGGACTGGCGTACGCAGTCGACGAACTCGGCGTCGGGGACCGCGCCGGCCTCGGCGCGTTCCAGCAGGGCGGTGGGGACATCCAGCGACATGGGCTTCTCCCAACGATGTGGACCGATTGTTACGAGGCTAGTACAGACAGTGCCGCCGGGCCGAGGGTGAACTCCGGGTCGATCTGACCGGCGAGGTCCTCGCCGGTCCGGTCGTTCGCCCACGCGGCCGCGTTGCGCAGGTGAAACTGCACCGCCTGGCGGGTGAACCGGGCCCACTCCCGCGGCGTCGTGTCCACAGTGGAGCGCATGATGTCCAGGACGGCCCGGTTCGCCGGTTCGAGTTCGGCGATCGGGCCGGGCCGCCCCTGCTCCGCCGCCCGCACGTGCCGGGACACCCCGAGGCACGCCAGGAGGTCCGCGCCGACGTGCTCTAGCAGAAACGCCTCGTCGGCCGTATCGGCGACCTTGTTGCCGACCACCGACACCGCGACCTGGTGGTCGGCGGCAGAATCGAGGTACTGCCGGTACACACCGACGGCGCGCACCGTCGGCTCGCACACCACGAACGTGCGATCGAACCGGGTGAACAGGCCGGAGGCGAACGCGTCGGCGCCGGCGGTCATGTCGACCAGCACGTACTCGTCGTCGGCGTCCATCAGGTGGTTGAGGATCAGCTCGACCGCGCCGACCTTCGAGTGGTAGCAGGCCACCCCCAGGTCGGACTCGGCGAACCCGCCGGCGGCGGCCAGCCGCACCCCGTCCACGGTCCGCACGCACCGCCGCCAGATCGGGTTGTCCTCCACCACCCGTAGCAGCCGTGAGCCCCGCCCGGGTGGGGTGGTCTTCACCATCGCAGCGGTCGAGGAGATCCGCGGGTTGCTACCGCGCAGGTACTCCTTGATCTCGTCCATGTGCTCGCCGAGAGCGGGTTGCAAGGGCGCCTCGTCGACGTCCTCACCCAGGGCCGCGGCGAGGTTCTGGTTGATGTCGGCGTCCAGCGCGAGCACGGTGTGACCCCGCGCGGCCAGGTGCCGGGCGAACAGCGCGGCCAGGGTCGTCTTGCCCGCGCCACCCTTCCCGACGAATGCGATCTTCATGAATGGTGTCTTTCCGTCAAACTCATCCGGTCAACGGTTTTGATACCCATTTTCGATAACGTCGTCAAGTCTGGCACGGCGGGTCGCACGATCGCTCGGCGAGTCGGCGTCCGCCAGTGGGCGATCCGCCGGCGGGAGGATGGTTTCCGGACGGGCACCGGCCGTGGCGCTGGATGCGCAGGACTCGTCCCTGCTATGGTGGAGATGTTGGAGCCTGATGTACACCGTCCACAGGAGTGGCTATGACCGTGACCCAGATCGATCTTGACGACGATGCGCTCGCCGAGGCGATGCGACTGTCCGGCGCGAGGAGCAAGAAGGAAACGGTGAACCTCGCGCTGCGGGAGTACTCGGCCCGTCACCGCCGCATCGCGGCACTCGATCACTACGCGGCCGCCGCTCAGGGTTGGGACTACGAGGGGTGGCAGGAGATGCGCGCGGCCAGCAAGGCGCCGGCTGCGTGATGCGTTACCTGGCCGACTCGTCGGCCCTGTGGCGTCTCCTGCGCGACCCGGGCGTGCGGGCCGGCTGGACCGATGTGATCTCCGACCACGCTGTCGGGTCGTGCCAGCCGCAGCGCACCGAGTTTCGTCGTTCGGCCCGTAACCTCGACGAGTACGAGCAGATGACCGCGATGTTCGTTGATCTATATCCCGATATTCCGCTACCGAAAACGGCGTGGCAGTGGGTCGAGGCGGCTCAGTACCGGCTGCTACGGGCTGGGGCGCATCGAGCGCTGTCCTGTGTGGATCTGCTGGTCTGCGCCTGTGCGGCCATTCGCGGGCTCGTGGTCCTGCACGACGACAAGGACTTTGTCGTGGCCGCACAACACCTTTCGGATCTCGCCGAGCGGCGGGTGCAGACGCTCCCGGAGGTCATCTGACCTGATGCGTGGCTACGACCATTTTGCAACGCCGAGGTCCGCGTTTCGCCAGCGGGAGCCTACCGTCACAGATCTTGTGGGTGAACACGACCGGGTTGCCGATGACCGGTGTCCGGCGTCGGCCTCAGCCGGCGTGGTCGGGGAAACGCCGGCTGGCGGTCAGTAGGTCGAGGTAGCCGTGGACGGCGTTCCCCCGGTGGTTATCTGGGTAGACGCCTGAGCCGCGGTGCGTGGTGCGCCAGTTGCGCTCCCAGTAGCCAGCCCCGACCCGCTGCAGATGGGCGCGGCTCGCCGCCAGTTCCTCCATGAGTTGTTCGCGGACCTCGGCTTCGGTGGATGCTGGGAGGCGCAACGGCTCCGCGTCGCCACGCTCAAGAGCGTCCGTCTTCGACGTGCCCGCGCACAAGGACGTCGACATGCGGACGGTCGTCGACCTGCGCCGCATGCTCAGCGCGGCGGGTTACGGTATCGAGGAGTGAGGCTGCAATGGCAGCCGCCTTGGCACTGGACCGGGAGGGAGCCGGGTTGTGGCTGATGCGCGCCAGCATCGATGGCTGGCTCGGCACCCCCTTGAGATCCGGCGCGCTGGCGTGGTGGCCGTCATCGGGGTGGTCGCCTCTGTCGTAGTCCTGCCGTTCGTGACGTGGGCCGTCGCCGTAGTCGTCGGCTGGGACGCCGCCGCACTGGCCTTTCTCGTCAGTGTCTGGCCGGTGATCCGGTGGGCCGACGGCGCGCAGACCGAGCGGCTCGCCAAGCGCGAGGACGAGCCACGCGGCTCCGCCGCCGTGCTACTGCTCGGGGCGAGCGTGGTGAGCCTGCTCGGGGTCGGCCTCGTCCTCGTTCTCGCCGGGCGGCACGGCGGCTCGATGCGGGTTCTGCTGATCGGTTTGGCGATCCTCACCGTCGTGGTGTCATGGACGGTCGTCAACACCGTGTACACGCTCCGGTACGCCGACCTGCACTACGGCTCCGCGGCCGGCGGTGTCGGCTTCGACGACCCGGCCGGGTCTTGGCGGCCCGGGTACCGCGACTTCGCCTACGTCGCCTTCACCATCGGCATGACCTACCAGGTCTCCGATACGAGCGTGCGGGATCCGGCGATCCGCCGCACCGTGCTCGGTCACGCTGTCCTGTCGTATGTGTTCGGTGTGGTGATTGTGGCCGGCTCGGTCAGTCTCATCGCCGGGTTGGTGCATTAGCCGGCCTGCGGTCACTCGCGCTAGGGAATCCGGTGATTCGAAGGACGAGTGCTGATTTCTACTGAAGAGCTCGCCTGGGACCCGAAGGTGGACAGCGAGGAGATTGCGGTGGCCGCTGATGACGGTACGGTGACGCTGCGCGGTACCGTCGGGAGCTTCCGCAAGAAGCGGGAGGCCAGGAAGGCGGCCGAACGGGTCTACGGCGTCCTGTATGTCAACAACGACCTGAACGTGCGGATCCTCGACGAGAACCGGCACGACGACGCCGACCTGCGTGGCGACGTGCTCCAGGCGCTCATGCTCGACACCCTCGTACCGAACACCATCGACGCGAACGTCAAGTACGGTTTCGTGACCCTTATTGCTACCGCCGACTGGCAGTACCAGCGCGACGAGGCCGAGTTCATCGCCGGCAACGTGGGCAGCGTGACCGGCGTCGAGAACGACGTGTACCTGACCAGCCCGACCCCGTATGCCGGCGTCGTCAAGGACTCGATCAAGAAGGCGATGAAGCGCGACGCCAAGCTCGACGCCGAGAACGTCGACGTCGATACCATGAACGGGATCGCGGTCCTGACCGGATCCGTACGTTCCTGGGCGGAGCATGACTCGGCGGTACAGGCGGCTTGGCCGGCGCCCGGTGTCACCGACGTCGACGACCGGCTCGCCATCAGCTACTGAGCATTTTTCTCCCGTCGCCATCCGCATGCTCTTCCCGCCGTCAACGCCCTACACGGCGATCGGTCGCAGAGCCCAATCAGCAGTCAGGAAGAGCAGACGAGGCCGGCGGCCAAGCCGCCTGTGCCATGGCCGGCAGCCGACATGAAAGCCATACCGACCTCCTCTGCGTCAGTCCGTACCGATATCACGGCCGGACGTGGTCTTGAAGGTAAGGCGGCATGAGGTTCCGGCGCGCGGTCGGTCGGTTCGGGTACGACTTCATCATCGGCGACGACTGGAAGATCGCCGCGGCGGTGGTGACCGCGCTGCTGGCCGGGGTGGTCCTGCTGGCCTGGGGGGTACCCGCGACGGTGACCGTCCTCGTGACCGCCGGCCTGGTGGTGCTGGGCTTCACCACAGCAATGGTCGTCGGCGTGCGCCGCACCGGCTGACACAAGCCCCGACGCTGCGGCGCGAAGCCGATCCCGTCCGGCCTCGTCTCCACGAGGCCGGACCAATCACGAGAGCGCTCTCTCAGTCAGCTTACTCAAGCCCTCGGCTCACCCCGCTCGGCATCATCGATGACGTCGGTACCGCGAAGCCGCGTCGCTTGTAGGAGATCGCCATGACCGAGCTGCCCGTCGTGACGTCTGAGGTCGCCTCCGGGTCGCGCCGTCCGGCGCTGCTCAATCGCCACCGCGAGCGGGCGGCTCCGGAGAGCGTCCTGGCCGGCGCGCGCGCCGGTGCCGGCGGTGCGCTGGTGCTGTGGGGCGAGTCGGGCATCGGCAGGACCGCTCTGCTGGACTATGCCGCCGAATCCGCCGCCGACATGATCGTGGTCCGGTTGGCGGGCGTCGAGTCGGAGATGGGTCCGGACGCCTCCGCATCCGACTGGTTCGCCGCGCGCAACGTGGCGGCGCATCCCGAACAGGGCTGGACCCTGCTCTGCAACGGAGTCATCGTATTCGACGACCTCGGCGCGCTCCTGCTCACCGTTCCAGCGGCGACGATCGTACAGCCACCGTCGCGCGCCGAACACACCACAGACTGCACTGTGCACACGTTCCCGACCCGGCCGGGAATCACCACCGGGCCCGGATCGGTTCTGCCGGCAGCCGCATGACGCCTCGGCCTTACGGTTCCTCAACAAGGAACCGGGTGATGAGCGCCGCCATCTCGGCCGGGTGTTCCAGGAGGAACAGGTGACCGGCCCCGCGGATGACGTGCAGGCGTGCGTTCGGAATGCAGCGCGTGAGGATGCGTCCGTTGACGGGCGGGACGATGGGGTCGTCGTCGCCGTTGAGCACAAGGGTCGGCTGGCGGAGAGTATGCAGCCACGGCAGGCTGGTCCAGCCGGTGATGGCGTAGAGCTGGCTGAGGTACCCGCGCATCGAGGGCGGTTCCGCGAACCGGGCGAGCGAGCCGTGCAGGAGGGCGTCGGGGTCACGTCGCGCGGCCCCGCCGTAGACCCGCCCGGCGATGGTGCGGTAGAAGTCGGGCTGGCGGTACCGGCGCGGTGTGGCGAGGGCGAGCAGGGCGCGCGGCGAGCCGGGTACCCCGCCGAGGCCCGGCCCGGTGGCGGCGAGCACCAGCCGCCGTACCCGCCCCGGGGCCTGGTGGGCGAACTGCTGGGCGATGACGCCGCCGAGGGAGACACCGAGCACGTCGACGCAGTCGTACCCGAGGGCGTCGAGCATCGCCTCGATGGTGCGGGCGATGCCGGGCATCCGGCGTGGTAGGGCGTAAGCGGTTGACTCGCCGACTCCGGGCGCGTCGAAGGCGACCGCCTGTACCCCGCGGGCGGTCAGTTCCCGCTCGAACGGCTGGGCCAGGTCGAGGCTGGCGCCGAGCCCGGTGATGAGCAACAGCGGCGGGCCGGTGCCGCGGATCGAGGTGCGCAGCCGGACGCCGTCGACGTCGACGAAGCGGATCGCCGCGTCGCCCGGAGCGGCCGGGTCAGGCGAAAGCGCCGACACCGGTGATGTCTCTGCCGACGATGAGTGTCTGGATGGTCTCCGTGCCCTCGTAGGTGTGGATCGCCTCGACGTCGGCCATGTGCCGGATCACGTGGAAGTCCAGGAGGATGCCGTTGCCACCCAAGAGATCCCGGGCCTCCCAGATGATCTGGCGGGCCTTGCGGGTGTTGTTCATCTTGGCGATCGCCGCGATCGTGTCGGTCAGCCGGCCCTCCTCGATGAGCCGGCCCAGCCGCAGGCAGTACAGCTGCATCGAGCAGACCTCGGCGAGCATCTTCACCAGCCGGTCCTGCACGATCTGGAAGGCCACTAGCGGTTTGCCGAACTGCTTTCGTTGGGTGCAGTACGCGATGGCGATCTCGTATGCGGCGGTGGCGTGGCCGAGCGCCGCCCAGGCAACGGCGTTGCGGGTACCGGCGAGCACCCGGCCGGCGTCTTTGAAGCTGGTCGCGCCGGGCAGCCGGTTGTCTTCCGGTACCCGCATGTCGGTCAGCGCGATCTGCGCCTGCCACACGGCGCGCAGTGAACCCTTGCCGTCGATGCGGGTCGCGTCGTAGCCGGGTGTGCCCTTCTCGACGAGGAATCCCTTGACCTGCTTGTCGGCGGTGTCGCGGGCCCACACGACGACGACGTCGGCGAGGGTACCGTTGCCGATCCATTTCTTCTCCCCGTTGATGACCCACTCGTCGCCGTCGCGGCGAGCCGAGGTCTCCAGTGCGACCGAGTCGGAGCCGTGTCGCGGTTCGGTGAGCGCGAAGGCGCCGAGCTTATCCAGTTGGGCCATGGCGGGAAGCCAGCGTTGCTTCTGTTCCTCCGAGCCGAGCAGCGCGATCGACTGCATCGCCAGCCCGGCCTGGACGCCGAGGAAGGTGCCGAGGCTGCCGTCGCCGCGGTTGAGTTCCATGTGAACCAGGCCGGTGGCGATCGGGCTCATCGGCGGGCAGCCGTAGCCGACGATGCCGTCGCCGACGATGCCGAGCTTGCCCAGCGATTCGATCAGCGGCCAGGGGAACTCGGCGCGTTCCCAGTACCCGTTGATGACCGGCAGCACCTCGTCGTCGACGAAGTCACGGGTGCGTCGCAGGTAGTCGCGCTCCTCGCGGGTGAGCTGGTCGGCGATGCGGAAGTAGTCGGTGCCCTGCGAGCGGGCGATGGTGTCGTCCATGGCACTGCTCCCTAGCGGTCGAGGACGTATGTGCCCGGCGCGTCGATGAGTGGCGGTAGACCGGCACCGCCCAGCTCCGTGGGCGCCGCGACCTCTGCGCCGCACCGCTCGCCGAGCCACGCCAGCGCATCCGGCCACCAGCTGCCCTGCTCGGTCTGCGCGGTCCGCAGCCACTCCTGCGGGTCGGCCGGGTTCGCCTTGTTCACCTGGTAGCTGGCCTTCGGGTTGCCCGGCGGGTTGACCAGCGCGGCGATGTGCCCGCTGGTGGACAGGACGAACCGGCTGTCCCCGCCGAGCAGTTGCGTGCTGCGGTAACAGTTCTGCCAGGGCGTGATGTGGTCGGCGATGCCGGCCACCAGGTAGGTGCCCACATCGATGCGCGAAAGATCCACGGGTACCCCGAGTACCGTCATCACCCCTGGGGTGACGAGATGGTTCTCCATCGCCAGGTCGACGAAGTCGGCGTGCAGCCGTGCGGCCATCCGGGTGGTGTCGCCGTTCCAGAACAGAATGTCGAACGCCGGCGGCTTGCGGGCCAGCAGGTAGTTGTTGACCCAGTAGTTCCACACCAGGTCACCCGGGCGCAGCCAGGCGAACACCTCGGCCAGGGACCGCCCGTCCAGGTAGCCGCGCCGCCGGGACAGCGCGGTCGCCGCCGCGGCCAGCCGCCGGTCCGCCAGCGCCGCAGCGGCACCGGCACGGGCGTTGTCCAGTACCGTGACCAGAAGCGCGAACGCGGCCAGCCGGTCCTGCTGGCCGGTAGCGGCCAGGTGCGCCGCAGCGACCGACGCGATGATGCCGCCGGAGCAGACCCCGAGCAACGCGCTGCGGTCGGTACCGCAGATGCCTTGTACCGCATCGAGCGCGTCGAGCACCGATTGCACATAGGTGTCCAAGCCCCAGTCGGCGTACCGGGCGTCGGGGTTGCGCCACGAGATGACGAACACCTGTTGCCCGCTCTGGACGAGGTATTCGATGAGGCTGCGGCCCGGTGCCAGATCCAGCGCGTAGTACTTGTTGATGGTCGGCGGCACGATCACCAGCGGTACCTCGCGCACCCGCCCGGTCTGCGGCCGGTACTGGATCAGCTCCAGCACCTCGGTGCGCAACACCACCGCGCCGGGCGTGACCGCGATGGTCCGGCCCACCTCGAACGGTGACCTGTCCACCATCTCGGGAATCCGCGGCGGGGCGACCATGTCGCGCAGGAACGTCAGCCCGCCGCGCACCAGGTTCAGCCCGGCGCTGTCGATCGCCGCCTTCGCCGACGCCGGATTCACCAGCGGCACATTGCTCGGCGCCGCCGCCTCGACCAGATTCTCCACGAGCAGGCGCATCCGCTGGTCGTCGCGCCAGTCCAGGTGCGCGTCCTCGACGAGCTGTCCCGCGGTACCGGCGGCGGCGAGGTAGGCCTGCACCGCCCGGCGCAGTAACGGGTTCCGCGTCCATGCCGGGTCACCGAACCGTCTGTCCTTTGTGGACGGTGTCATCGTCGAGGTACCCACGGCCACCCGCGCCAGTTCGGCGGCCAACCCGCCCAGCCGGCGACCGGTCGTCACCGGACGGCCGGCGAGCCGCGCGGCGAACCGGACCGTAGAGGAGTTCGGCGCCAACCGCCGCACCGGCCCGAGCGCGGCGTCGACGAGCAACACATCCAACGGAGCCGCCCGGTCGGCGAGCTCCTCAAGTTCCGGGCTGGTCATGTCAGGACTCCTCAGGCGGGACGATCTCCCGCTTCATGATCTTGCCTGTGGCGTTCTTCGGCAGCGCGTCCACGATCCACACCTTCCGGGGGTACTTGTAGGCGGCGACCTGTCCCTTCGTGTACTCGCGCAACTCGTCGGCGGTGACGCTGGCGCCGGGCTTGAGGGTGACCGCCGCGCCGACCTCCTCGCCCAGCTCCGGGTGCGGTACCCCGATGACCGCGACCTCGGCCACCGCCGGGTGCTCGTGCATCACCTCCTCGATCTCCCGCGGGTACACGTTGTACCCGCCGCGGATGATCAGGTCCTTCTGCCGCCCGACGATGAAGAAGTACCCGTCCTCGTCGACCCGGCCGACGTCACCGGTGTGGAACCAGCCGTCCCGGACCGCCGCGGCGGTCGCCTCCGGCCGCCGCCAGTACCCCTTCATCACGTTGTGGCCGCGGATCACGATCTCGCCGGCCTCGCCCTGCGGTAGCTCGTTGCCGTCGGCGTCGACCACCTTCATCCGCACGCCCCGGATGGGGGTACCGATCGAGCCCGGCTTGCGCTCCCGGCCGGGATGGTTGAACGAGGCGACCGGCGAGGTCTCCGACAGCCCGTAGCCTTCCAGCACCGGGCAGCCGAACGCGGCCTCGAAGCCGCGCAGCACCTCGACCGGCAGCGCCGCACCGCCGGAGAAGGCCAGCCGCAGCCGGGACACGTCGTAGGCGTCCCGGCCCGCAAAGTGCAGCAGTGCGCTGTACATCGTCGGTACCCCGGCGAACACCGTCACATGGTGCTCGGCGAGGATCCGCAGCGCCTGCTCGGCGGAGAAGCGCGGCAGCAGCGTCAGGCACGCACCCGCGGTGACCGCCGTGTTGAGGGTGCAGGTCTGCCCGAACGCGTGGAACAGCGGCAGCCCACCGAATATCACGTCGACCGCGGTGAGCCCGAGCAGGTCGGCGAGCGTGACTTCGGTGTTGGTGCTGAGGTTTCCGTGGGTCAGTTCGGCGCCCTTCGGCTGGCCGGTGGTACCCGAGGTGAACAGGATGACGGCGGTGTCGTCGTCCGCCCGGTCCACCAATTCCATGGCCGGTGCGGCGGACCCGAGGACATCGGCGAATCCGGCGGGATCGACGACGATCGCCTCGGTCTCCGCCTCCTTCGCGCCGGTCTGCGCCTCGTGGGCGAAGGTGTGCCAGGCGAACATCAGCCGGGTGCCGGAATCGCCCAGGTAGAAGGCGACCTCCCGGGCCTTGAGCAACGGGTTCATCGGTACCACGACGCCTCCGGCGCGCAGCACGCCGAAGTAGACCATCGCGAACTCGGGGGTGTTGGGCAGCATGACGCCGACCCGGTCGCCCGGTCGCAGGCCGCGCTCGCGCAGCAGCCCCGCCACGCGGGCGGTGTCCCGCTCCAGCTGGTCGTACCGGACGACGCCGTCCCCGTTGCGCACGGCGGCGCGGTCGGCGTGGGCCTGCGCGTTGCGCAGGAGGTTCGATGCGAGATTCATCGCAGATCCACCCTTCGGCTGTGTGGGTCTCCGCCGGTGCGGAGGCCGCGGGTGACCCCCTCATCATGGGCGCCGGCACGAGGTCGCGTCCAGGTGGCCGAGCTGCGGAACCGCTCGCGCAGCGCCGGCTTGGCGATCGTGCCGGCCGCGTTCCTCGGGAGGACGGGCTCGACGTACACCTCGTACGGAGCCTTGTACCGCGCGAGCCACCGCCGGCAGTGCTCGATCAGCTCATCCGGAGCGGCACTACGGCCGGGTCGCAGCGTCACGAAGGCGATCGCCTGCTCGCGGTAGACCGGGTCGGGCCGTCCAACGACTGCCGCCTCGAGTACGGCTGGATGGGTGTGCAGGACGTCCTCGATCTCCCTGGGGTACACGCTCACGCCCCGGCGATTGATGAGATCCTGGAGCCGGTCCACCAGTATCAGGTACCCGTCCTGGTCGAACCGGCCGACGTCACCGGTGTGCAGCCAGCCGCCGCGCAGGGCCCGCGCCGACTCGTCCGGCCGGCCCAGGTACCCGCGCATGACGTTCGGTCCGCGCACCACCACCTCGCCGGCCACCCCGGCCGGCAGCAACTGCCCCCGCTGGTTGACGACGCCGACGTGCACGCCGGGCACTGGAAGCCCGACGGTACCCGGCTTGCGTATGCCGTGCACCGGGTTGGCGGTGCAGTATCCCGTGCATTCGGACACCCCGTAGCCGTCCACCACCGGTACGCCGTACCGGTGCTCGAACTCGCCGACCACCACGGGGGACATCGGCGCAGCGCTGCAGATCGCGAAGCGGAGGTTCCGGGTATCGGCCTGGGTGCCTGCGCGGGACGCGAGCAGTGCGAAGACCGGGGGTACTGCGGAGAAGTACGTGGGCCGCACCCGCGCGACGGTGGCCCAGAAGGCGTCCACGTCGAACCTCTCGGCGATGAACGTCGAGCCGCCGGCCAGCAGCGGCGCCACGACGCTCGCGACGATCTCGTTGACCTGTAGGAGCGGCAGCACCAGCAGGCAGCGGGTTTCCGGGTCCATGGCGAACCAGGCGACCACACGGTTGGCCGTCGCGCCGATGTTGGCATGGTCGAGCATGACCCCGTTCGGACGGCCGGTGGTGCCGCAGGTGTAGACCAGCAGCGCCAGCGTGTCCGGGTTCGCGGAGACGGGTACCGGCCGGCTGGGCGGGCCGGGGGAGGTCAGCTCCTCGACAGGAACGATCCGGTGGTTGCCGTCGCCCAGTTTCCGCGCAGACGTCTCGTCGGCGACGATCAGTTTCACCCCCGCGTCGTCGACCTGATACCGGGCCTCCGACTGGGCCAGGGCCGGGTTGATCGGGATGACCGCCGCGCCGAGGCGCCATGCGGCGAACATTGCGGTGACCAACTCGACCCGGTTGGGCAGCATGATCCCGAGCACGTCACCGGGGCCGAGGCCCGCCGCCGCCAGTACCCCCGCGACCGCCGTCACAGTCCACGCGAACTGCGCGTTGTCCAGTTCCTGGTGCTCGTCGGCGATGCAGGCTGTCGCGGCATCCCGCTCGGCCCTCAGATCGGGTACGGTGGCGGCGGTCACGGCGGCGCTCCCTTCTGGTACCCCAGACGGTAGGGCGGTGCCGCGCTTCTGCCATTGGGCGCCAACCACGAAATCACCGCCCGGTATGGGTCCGGGGGCACAACGGCGGCTTGGTCTACGGCAGCCTGCGGCGGCATACGATCCGTCGATGGACAGCTCATCTGCCTCTGCGGCGCAGAAGCGGCCGACGTGGCCGGGGCGCTCGCCCCGCGCACCGACGAGATATCCACGGACGTCTACCAACTGATCGTGGAGGAGATCCCCAAGCTGCGTACCGACACCCGGGTCCTCGCCCTGCTCGCTGCGAGCGTCGGGGAGAACGTCGCCACCGTGTTGCACGTCCTCCGGCACGGCATCGACGTGGGGGAGGTGCGCGCGCCGGCGGCCGCGCAGGAGTACGCACGCCGGCTGGCGCAGCGTGGCGTACCCCTGACATCGCTGCTGCGGGCGTACCGGATCGGCTCCACCCGGTTCCAGAACTGGTGCCTGCGTGAGCTTGCGCATCACACGGCCGACGCCTCGATCGTCGGCGCCGCCGGAATACGCATCGCCGAGATCACCGCCACGTACATCGACCAGGTGTCCGAAAACTCGTGTCCGCCTACGAGGCCGAGAAGGGAAACTGGCTGCGCAACCTCAGCGTGGCCCGCGCGGCCCGGGTCCGGGCGCTGTTGCGCGGCGAGCGGGTCGATCTGGATTCCGCTCGAGCGGCTCGAACACGCGACCGCGGAGGTAGCCGGCCAGGCGGGCGGCACCGGGCGACCGATCTTCCTTCCCCGGGACGAGTCGTGCGCGTGGGCCTGGCTGCCACTCGGCAGCCGCGAAACGTTCGCGATCCTCGCTTCACCGACCGCCACTGTCGGGTCGGATGACGAGATCCGGTTCGCGTTGGGAGGTGTCGGCGCCGGCCTCCCCGGCTTCCGCCGCACCCACCAGCAGGCACTGGGGGCCCACGCGGTCGCGCTCGCCGCGGGCAAGGCGGCACCGGCCGTGACCAGCTTCGCCGACGTGGCACCGCTGGCCCTGATGTCCAACTCGGTCGACCTCGTGCGTGGCTGGGTCGTCGAGACCCTCGGTGCGCTTGCCATCGACGACGATGTCAATGCGCGGCTGCGCAACACGCTGCAGGTGTTCCTGCAGGAGAACGGCAGCTTCAAGGCCACGGCTGAACGGCTCATCCTGCACAAGAACACCGTCCAGTACCGGGTACGCAAGGCCCAGGAGAGCCTCGGTCGCCCCATCGACGAGAAGCGCCTGCACGTCGAACTGGCTCTGCTCGCGAGCCAGTGGCTGGGTGCCGCGGTCCT
>WNGR01004748.1_pt1 | contig 14649 bp, 14 predicted proteins | sample 5407581 | NCBI WGS metagenome assembly WNGR01 (sample SAMN13153383, study PRJNA577476) | soil metagenome | isolation source: 80 cm soil or saprolite under Garry oak tree replicate 2 | place: USA:California | collected 2016-06-15
GTGATCACGTACTCCCCTTCCAGTGGGGTCACGCGTGGGTCCTCCACGCCGAACTCCTCATAGGCGGCAAAAGGGCCGTCCCGCTCAGGAATAAGAAAGGGCTCTGGATCAGCGGTGAAGTGGAATCCGTCGGGACTGCGTGCCAAACCGACGATGGACCGGCCCGTGCGGAGATGGGAGCGGAAAAGCATGATGTATTCGTCCTCATGCTTCACGACCGCCGCGTTGTGAACGGTTTCGACTGGGTAGGGGATCTCGGCCTTGGTAAGGATAGGGTTGTGGCCATACCGCCTGACAATGTCCGGCTTCATGACTGTCTCTTCGCCTCCAAATCAAAAATCGTAGAGTAGACCCGTTCGTACGCCTCCACCATGGTTTTGATAGAAAAGCATTGCTGGACCCGTTGGCGGCAGGCGGTGCGATCGATTTCGGAAAGGCGTTCCAGGGCCCGCACCGCCTCGTTGACGTTGTTGACCAGAAACCCCGTCTGCCCGTCTTTGATCACCTCACGGCAGGAGCCCAGGTCCATGGCGATAACGGGCACGCCGGCTGCATTAGCTTCAGCCAGGACCAGTCCGAACCGCTCTGGGATGGTGTTCAGATGGATTAAAGTGCAGGCACTTGCGAACAATTTATTTTTCTCCGCCATGCCCACCGGCCCGATATAGGAGATGTTCTGATCATCCATGTGCGGTTTGATCTGGTTCCGATAATAGACCTCATCCTGGATGATTCCTGCGATGATCAAATGTCGACCACTCAATCTAGCGACCTCGATGGCTAAATGGACACCCTTATCCGGATGAATCCGGCCAAGGAAGATCAGGTCATCACCGCCAGATTCCTGGAGCGGGTACAACGAGAGGTCGATCCCGTTGTAGACTGTCGCCAGGTAATTCAGCCCCGGCGCGCGATCCGAGTCGCTGATGGAAACAAAATATCCGTCACGATACTTCTGATAAACGGGCATGATTTTGGGCGACGAGAATCCGTGGATGGTGGTGAGGACCGGTGTCTTGACCAGCCGGCTGTAGGTCAACGCCATGAAGTCGTAGTGACTATGGATGAGGTCAAACTCAGCAGCACGCTCGAACACTTCGGAGATGTGAAGGTATTCGGCTACTTTGGGATCGACGGTGGAATCCTCTTCATATCCTTTGTCAACCACGGCGTGCAGGTGAGCGCGGGTCACAGAATCCCTACTGGCGAACAACGTCACATCCCAACCACGGGCGACGAGTCCTTCGGTGATGTTGCTAGCCACCGTTTCCCAGGCGCCATATTGCCGGGGAGGCGTTCGCCAAGCTACCGGCGACAGGACAGCCACTCTTTTGTTGGGAATTGTCATCCTGTTGAACGATCTTCGTAATTCATGGCAGCCAGCACCTCATCGAGTGGGACGGTCGCGAAACCGGTGGCGTGATCGGCCACACCATAAGGAATGATTAGTTCGCCGTTGTGGAGGAGAGCGCCGCACGTATAAACGACGTTGGGCACGTAGCCTTCCCGTTCGTTTTGGTTGGCTTTGAGCAAAGGCTCGCGGAGGCGACCGATCACTTTGGCAGGATCATCGCGATCGAGGAGGAACGCACCGATGCAGTACCTTCGCATAGGGCCGACACCGTGGCTGAGGACCAGCCACCCTGCATCGGTCTCGATGGGGGATCCGCAGTTCCCAAGCTGGACCAGTTCCCAGGGGAAAGTAGGTTTAAGGAGCAGCCTGCGTTCATTCCAGAAGTGGACGTTGTCGGAAAACATGAGGTAGATGTTCTCGTTGTCCTGGCGGGAGAGCATGGCATAGAGGCCGTTGATTTTCCGGGGGAAGATGGCCATGCCTTTGTTTTCGGCGGCCGGACCGTTCAAGGTGATGAATCGAAAGAGGAGGAAGTCAGAAGTCTCCACCAGCTCTGGCACCACGACCTTGCCATCGTAGGCGGTGAAGGTCGCGTAGTAGATGTGAGTGCCGTCATCGTTTTGAAAACAGACGAACCGGGCGTCTTCGATGCCGTTGCGTTGCGAGGGAGTGACCGGGAAAATGATGCGTTCGGATAGCTGCTGTTCGGGCTCGAACTGAACTTCGTAGTTGGACCGGGCCAGCATCCAAATTCCCTGGGTGGCCTTCTGCTGTTCCTGTACCCTTCTATCCGACAGGCGGGACTCCTTCACTTCGGCTTCGAGATTGGCGCGAAGCTCTTCCAGTGCGAACGACTCCCCAAGCTTGTTCATGACCCGGCTCGTGAATTCGCTGGTCAATCCCAGTTCAAAGAGTTTCCGCGCGAACAGCGCCTTCTCGTACAGCGGGTTCGGAATTTGACGCGGCTCGGCGAGGAAGCCAGTTGGCCTTAGCACCTCGATCCGACGGTCGGGGTGGATGATACCGGTCCGAAAAGTGATTGAAGAAATGTGTCCCTCGCCGGTCGCGCGCAAGCTGAGGATAAAACGCAGAGCGCCGGATGGCAGGTCAGTTTGGTCAGGGTGCGGGACGATGGAGGGATTGAACAGCGCAGCGGATTCTAAAGAGTATTCGGCCAGGAAATAAGAGCCGATCAACAGTCGTCTTTGTTCGGAGACTTCCTCATCTGTCAACAGCAGCTCGCGGACTTGTTCAAAGCGTTCCAAAAAGAGTTTGCGGATCTGCTGGTGTCGCTGGGAGAATTCAGCGGAGACTTCGTCCAGGAGGGGGCCGACTAAGTTTTCCGGGAGCGACAGGATCCTGGAGATGATCCTGCTCACCCGTGGGGGATCCCCCGGACTGAATGGCCGCAGAAGAACGCGTGACTGATCGGGCTTGAGAATCGTGGCCGTGCGTTTGACGTGAATTGACATGGGCTGGTGTTCCAAGGAAACGGGACAGAAATCGGTTATTACTCTTCGACGGCGATAGGTTCCTTAAAACTCGTCAGCATATTTTGCGCCAAGCGCATTTCCGCCAACGAAAGCAAGAAAGCCAGGGTGGATTCCGCCCCCTGGTTCCGGTTGACCCGATCCACGTGCAACCCATCGCGGCAGCCGCCTGTTTTGGGAGAGTAGAGTTCCAACCCGAGATCGTTCCAGCCGATGAACCAGTCGAAGGCACGTTGCGCCTGTTCGTACCACCAGACGTCCGATGTGGCGCGATAGGCTTCAAGACAGGCTGAGGCCATTGCTTGCGCCTCGATGGGCTGCTGGTCAAAGTTGGCGCGCATGCCGCCACGGCGATAGAACCCGTTGGTGCCAATGGCTCGAAAGTGACCCTTCTCGGAGATTTGCAATTCCGCCAGCCAGCGCAGGGCCTCCAGTCCTCGTTCAAACATCCCCTGTTGTCCGGTTGCACGCCCGCTCAGGATCAAGGCGTGTGCGAGCTTCGCGTTGTCGTACGTCAGATTCTCTTCGAACCAGCACCAGTCCGGCTGGGCGGTCCTTTCGAAAAGTTCCATGAGCCGGGAAGTGAGTGTCTCACGGGTTTGGTTGACCATGCTGTCACCGCGCAACCGGCGCAGGTATTCATGAATGCCGATGAGCCCCAACGCCCACGCGCGCGGCGAAGTGAACTCCGTCAGTGCAGGCAGCGCCAGCGCGAAGAGCTGTCCAGCCATGACCTGGAAGCTCCGATAGGGGGAACGCCCAACTCCCACGCCCAGCGCCCAGAGCGCTCGCGCTTGACAATCCTCTGACCCTTGTTCATCGAGCCAGCGTCGATCAAAACTCAGGTGGTTGTGGAAGCGTTTTGTCTTGGGATCGAACGCGTGATGGAGAAAAGCCGCGTAAGTGGTGGCCAGTGTCCGCACGCGCTCCGGGTCCTCTCCCAACTCACTGAGCAGCACTGCGAGGATATACGCACGCGCATTATCGTCAGTGCAATAGCCCTCGGAAAAATTTGGAACGCTAAAAATGGCATGTTGGAAGATTCCGGTCGAATCGGTCATCCGCAAGAGATGACTCAACCTCAACTCCGGCAGTTCCCGCGGTTTTTGGTCGAGCGTCTTCATGGCAAGAGATTTTCGAGACCGCGCCGCCCCCTCTATCCGTGACAACTCGAAGGAACGCATATACAGCTGTGCCACGTTGCTCCAGACCATCTCACGGCCGAGCCTGTAGGCGTTCTTACGAATGGCATGACGGCGTGTGTCGTCGCGCAGCAAGCCAATAACCTCGCGCGCTATGGCCGCGGCGTCGCCGAACGGCACCAGCACGCCGTGGTCTTCCGCCAACAATTCTACGGCGTGCCAGTACGGTGTCGAAATTACTGCTTTGCCAGCACCAAACGTATAGGCTAGCGTGCCCGACGTGATCTGCGCTTCGTTGAGGTAAGGCGTGATGTAAAGGTCCGCGGCGCCGATGAACTCCTTCAGATTTTCAGGGTCTACGAACCGGTTGTAGAAGATGACGTTCTTCTCAAGTTTGTTCTTTTTGGCGAGAATTTCGAGGCTGAGCCGATAAACTTCGCCATGCTCTCGCAGTTCGTTGGGATGGGTGGCGCCCAGGACAATGTAAACAACGTTGGAAAACTCCGCCAGAATATGCGGCAGAGCGTTGAGCACATATTCGATCCCCTTGTTCGGCGAGAGTAGCCCAAACGTGAGTAGCACCACCCTGCCTTCTACACCGAACTGGTCCTTGAAATAAGTCGGATCGACGAACCCTACGTCGGGAATGCCATGCGGGATCAGATCGATCTTGGCCGCGGATGCCTGGTAAATCTCCTGTAGCATCTGTCGTCCCCGCTCAGCCATAACCACGAGCCGGGTCGAGAGCGAGACTAACTCCTGCATTACGCGCCGTTGGTCGCCTTTGGACTCACGCAAAACGGTATGTAGCGTTGTGACAACAGGCATTCTCAATTCGCGCAGGAGCGCCAGGATGTGACCGCCAGCGGGCCCACCGAAAATGCCGAACTCGTGCTGCAAGCAGGCGATGTCCACGTTGTTGATGTTGAGGAAGTCCGCTGCGCGTACATAGGACGGCAAGTCCTGCTCCTCAATCTCGAAGCGAACTACTTCTGGGTACTCGTAGCCACCTTTAATGTCATTCACCGCCACTGAGAAACACTGGCTTTGGGGATGCGCAGTTGCCACGGCGGCAAGCAGGTCAGACGTAAACGTCGCAATGCCGCACTTGCGCGGCAAGTGGTCGCCGACAAACGCGATCTTGCGAATTTTGGAACCTTCTTTCATGGGCAGTCTTTCATTCCTCGCACCCCGCGCTGCTATGCACACGAGTCTGCGCGCCAACTACAAATGTACCGACTCAGCGTGAAGTGGGAAGGAACGTTTTCCGGTAGTGTAGATTCCGTCCTTCGGGCCGTGATTTCAAGGCATGCGGTCTACCGATCCGATGCGGGTTGGCAGGAGCGCGGGAAGGATATTCGCGCAGACGCAGTGATCGTCTCGATGAGCCCACCAAGCTATCCCTCGGTATGATTGCATCCCTGCAGAGTCCGCTGCTGTCTCACCTGGCAAAATCATTGTACCTCGCATCGTGGTTGGAGGAGTGATTTTGTCATGGCTTACCTCCGCATTTGTCGATGGTGTTGAGCATCCTTCCACACTGCTTGATGTTCACGAGCGGCCGGCCGCGACTCGCCGCGCTGCACGTTGCCACGCTGGTGTAGGGAGTGATCATCGAAATCTTTGGTTTCTGGTGCCCGCTCACGGCGCTTGAAGAGTGGCTTCAGGTGCAGGGCGGCGTTTCAGCCTCTCGCGGCCCTTTCCTTCTGCACTACCTCGACGCGGTGGTGTACCCCAATATTCCCCCGAACCTTCTCATTGCGGGCGCTGTCGCCGTCTGTATTTTGAATCTATGGATTTACGCCAGGCGTCTCCGCGTCCAACATTCGCTCGGATGAAATAGAAGTCGCGGGGGCGCGCCGTAGGGGGTTGATCCGGAGTGCGGAGTTTAGGATTTGTAGAGCTGGTCGATTTTGGCGGCCAGGATGAAATCGCTCTCTGTCAGGCCGCTGATCTTGTGCGTCCAGGTCGTGATCTCGACTTTTCCCCAAGCAAGGAAGATGTCTGGGTGGTGCCCCTGCTCCTCCGCAAGCTCACCTACGCGGTTTACGAACTTCAGTGCTTCGCGAGAGTCGGGAAACTTGAAAGTGTTTGTGATGTGGTGTTCTTCGATGACCTTCCAGCCGTTCACCTGCTTCTCGAGCGCGGCGAGTTCCTCGCCCTTTAGCGGTGGTACGCCGCCACGGCAGGGGACACAGGTTTTGGTTGCTAGGTCTGACATGGTTGGTCCAATTCTAGCACTCACTTCACGAGCTCATCTGTCAGAGCAAAAAGAGGTCGCGGGGCGGGAGGGGGCAGAATTCGGGACCGCAGGACCCGAATTCTGTGGGATTGGGTCTTAGATTTTGCAGGAGATTGAGACGCGGAAAGTGCAGTCTCTTGGGGATGGAAGTGGTTTGGTGAGGAGGTTTTTGTGGGGAGGGGGTGACGGTTCAGGCGGGCCAGCTCAGGTAGAATGCAAGTGTCATCCCCAAGTCGTGTGAAAAAGAAGCTATCAATGGCGCAGATTCCCAAGACGCAGAAAAAACTTCGCGAAGCGAGGTTCTTTTGCGGTCATATGACCGTATCGGAGAGGTCGCCCGGCTTGGATAGGGAGGATCTTGATTTCTACCTGAGCGCATTTCTTGCTGCTGGTCGGACGGTCACTGGCTTTTTCGACGAAAAACGGAATAAACAGTATCGCCGTTGGTTTCAGCAATGTGAAGATGGTGCTGGCTGAGAGCGACCGGAAGCTGCTGAACGATATGACTAGTCAGCGCGACGCAGAGATTCACGAGGAGGGCGCAGAAGTTCTTCCCGAAGTCTAGTTTGTTCCGGCGACCGAGATTGACAGAGGCCCCCGGAGTAGTCCCGCTTACGGGATGCAGTGGGGCATACCGCCTCCTAAGATTGGAACGAAGGTCCTTTACTTTAATTTGCGTGGGAAGAGGGCGAAAGTTACTACAACCTGTAAACGCCACCTGGAACTCCTTGATCAACTTGTGCGAGATTTCAAGAGCGCATTTCCTCGGGAGTGAAAAAGGCTATGCAGCGATACGTGAGTTGATGGCTCCACGGAACTACAGCGAATTACTCGAAGCTAGGCTTCGGCCGAATAGGGATTTTCGCATTGGCACCGGCAATTTGGAGAACGTCGCCCGTTGTCTCCTTGTCGCGCCACATGGGCGAGCCATAGAACCCGGCACGACTGACATCGTGCTTGAGGTTGCCCGCCTGAGCCGTTGGGCATACTACCATTTCGACGGGAGACTCCGCAGGCGGAATTGGGAGAAACTCCATATAGCAAGCACACGGTTCAACGAACCCACACTTCTCCGTCTACTCCCGCAAACGCAATTTGTGCTCTCGTTCCACGGCGAGGGCAGCAAGAGGGGACGCACGATCTACGTGGGTGGACTTTACGATGAAGGGCGACGTGCCCTGCTCGAAAGTCTCAACGCCGGTCTTGCCGACCTTGGTGTACGCGCCCTCGACGCTCTCGCAAGCAGGCATGCCGAAGAGATCGCGGGAAGGAGTCCCGACAACATCACCAACTGTGGCAGATTGGGGGCTGGCGTCCAGCTTGAATTCTCTCTGGGGGCGCGTCTGGCATTTTTTGAAAGCCTGACGCGCGCGGGCAGACGGCAGCCAAGGGCCGCGCTCGGCGTGCTAGCAAGGAGTATCGACCGTGCACTTGGGGAGCTCACTCGACGACCCTAGCTCATGCCTCGACGGGGAAGCGGGATTTTAGAGAAATGAAAAAGGCCGCGCGGAGCGGTTTTATCACTCTACGGCTGTCCGGCAGTACGCACGAAAAACAACAAAATCAGTGCGCAGACTATCAGCAGGATAATAAGACTCCCTATGAAGCCCTTCGTGGTCATTTCCACCGGGGCGAGTGCTGAATCCGTCTGAAATAAAAACCAAACGCTAGGAACGCAAGCTAGCGCTCAGAGAGGGTGACGTCAAGAAAAAAGACCGCGGAGCCGACCTGAATGGGCAGGGTCGCGGACAGAGGGTTCGTGTCGGTGTAGAATCCGGGCCAGAGGCAAGGTCTCCTCCCACAGAGGAGCTGTCATGGGTTCAGTCGATTTGCCGCATTTCAAGCGATTGTTGCTAGAGAAGCGGGGTGAGTTGTCGTCTGCCCTGGGCGAAGCTCAGTCCCGGGTGCCAGCAGCGGGTAGCTGGGAGAGTGATGCGATTGACCAATTAAATGCCGATGCGGAAGCGGAACTTCAGATTCGCTTGCACCAGACAGATGGTCGTCTCTTACGAGCAATCGAAGAGGCGCTCGACCGGATGAGACAGGGCACATACGGAGTATGCGTGGTTTGCAAGCAGCCCATTTCCAAGGCGCGCCTCGAAGCGGTGCCTTGGACGCACGTTTGCCGCGAGTGTAAGGAGCGACAGGCCGCCTGACTGGGCCGACCTGCGATCGGGATTCCTTGGAGATGGTACAAATGCAGCTTGAGCGCCACCGCGCACGCCGTTATTCCTTCCATGCCAGCGTCGAACTGACCGATCTGCAGTCGGAGACTCAGATTAGAGAACAAACTAGCGACCTGAGCCTGTTTGGATGCCGCGTGGACACACTGAAACCATTACCACCGGAAACAAAAGTCAGAATAAAAATTTCCCACAGAAGCGAGAACTTCGAAGCTCTGGGTAAGGTGACTTATGCTCGATCGAACACGGGGATGGGAATCCTCTTCACCAGGATTGAGCCGCACGACCAGTCGGTTTTAGATAAGTGGATCGCTGAACTAAGAGACCAGTGACAGCGCGTTCGCACTGCCAGCCAACAAGGGCCTCCGAACGCGAACTGCGCGCGTGGCTCGTGCGCCACTCGTGCGTGCGCCCTTCATGAAAAAGCGCGGGCGCTCGCGAAACCCCAACCAGCGCCGGCGCACGCACTAACCCACTGGAGGCCACTTCACATGGCCTCGAGGGAGGAAATGAAATAAGTCCGCGGGGGCGGCAGGGGACAGAATTTGGGGCCTCAGGACCCGAATTCTGCGGGGGTAGGTCTCGGATTTTGCAGGAGATTGGGGACTCGGATTCTGCGGAATTGAGATGTAATGATGTCGACGGACTACGGTTTTGGTGGTGCCTTTTCTTCCGAATCTTTGGCCTTCATCAAGCTCGAAATGTACAGCGTCACCGCGCGTCGTTCTTCCTCAGTCTTGTCCCGGAGGCGGCCGCTCACGGCTCGGGCAATCTGCTCGCTGGAAAGCCCGCGCTCGTTCAATGGCGGGCCGGTCTTGAGCGGCTTGCCGCCGCGCTCGTCGTGGCAACGGGCGCACCTTGCCATGAAAAGCTCCTTGCCTGTGGCGAGCAACCGGGCGCGCTCTTGTTCTGACAGCGGCTGATCGGCAGCGGGTGCCTGGTGGGCGTTTCGCGCGTGTACCGCGATACCTCCAATGAGGCCGAGCAGCGCGGTTGCGAAAAGTAACGCCGTGGTTCTTCTGGGCATGGCTGTCTCGTATTCTACTCTGATTAGACGCATCTCTCGTTCCTTCGCTTCTAGTGAGGTTTTCGGAGAGGGAGCCGATTGACGCCAGCAGGACGGGGGACTAGGATTTTCGCTAACTGAGTTTTCGACGGGGAGGAAGTCATGACCCAGTACAATTTTCTCTGTCGGGCCTGCAACAAAGAATTCTCGAAAATCCTGACAATTTCGGAGCATGAGAAGGGCGGGATTGTCTGTCCGCACTGCAAAAGCAAGGACGTAGAGCAGCGGTGGGCTGCCTTCTATGCGGTGACCTCGAAGAAGAGTTAGTAAGGTTGAGTCTCTGGGATCACATCAGCGCTCGAGAAACTCCAGGCAAAGAAAAAAGCAAGCCGGGCGGCGTATTCTGCCAGGGCGTTTCTCCCTGGGATGAGCCGTGCATGATTGTCGCCACCAAGTATTGCGAACGGTGTAATCGCTGGTTCTGCCAGACACACTTCGGCGATCCGGACTGGCATTCCTGCACAGGGGAAGAACAATGACGCGTGCGAAACCAAAGGCAAAGGGGAAGACAGTCCGTGGTTGGCGCGAGGCGGGGGCGATCCTTGAGCGCTGGAGGAAAGAGCTAAAGACGCTTACGGTAGAGCTCAAGCAGCCGCGCGTGATTGATCTGGTTCCTATTGACTTCGTGAGCGGGGAGCCGGTCGAACGCGAGGGGAAGCCCAAGAAAGAATTCCGCGGACAACTCATTTACATTACGAACGCAGACCTGACGATACGGCGCCCTTCCGGGGCGATTTTGGTGATTGACCGCTACGAAGTGGTTGCGATCTCGGATGGAAAGATGCGCTTCGAGCCCCAGTAGGCGGACCTTATTTTTGCCTACGCGAGAGAGAGCGAATTCTGACAGGTCAGGTCTCGAATTTTGCAGGACATGTCGTGCGTGTAGGAATTGGCAAGGTCGGAGTTTTTCTGACTGAGTTTCGGCAAGAGACGCGACGCTAGCGCATCGCGCACGCGCATCCTTGCCCGCAGCAGGCGGTATCTCACGGCTCCAACAGTGATGTTCAACACCCATGCGGTTTCCGCTGTGTTGAGATTCTTGACGTCTTGAAGGAAGAGCACTTCCCGATATTTCACAGCGAGGGTCTCAATCGCACGCCGCAGCGTGTCACCCAATTTTTTCCTCCGAAGCGCCTCCCAGGCGATATCGCGCCAGTCCGTCAAACCTTTTGCAATCTTCCCGGATCGCGATCTGGGACCGAGCGTCCGCTTGGTGGCAATCGCAGCGAAGACCTTTTCAAAACTGCCTGCCGTAACCGGAAGTGTTTTTGTGCTCATATTTATTAGATAAGCGGAGCCGCGAAAAGTTGCAGGCGTAAAGTAGATTTGACAGATCAGCTTTCTGGTTGCACGGGGTGCGGCACTCTGAAAAGACAGGGCTTACGCCTCGACGGGCGGCGAGGGATTTTGCAGGAAAGAATAAAGAATGAGGACGCGGAGCGGCCTTAGGGGGTTATGTGCCTGCAGAGCGCGCGGCGCTCTGCAGCGGCTCGTCTTTTTGACGAACTTCGACTTTGCCGCGTAGAATCGCACCGTCTTCGATGACGATGCCACGCGTCTCCATATCGCCAGTGACTCTGCCGGTGCTCCAGACCTGGACGCGCTCGCGGGCCTTGAGCGTGCCAATCACTTCCCCGCGAACGATAATTTCGCGGGCTTCGATTTCTGCGTTGACGCGGGCGTTGGGACCGACAGTGAAACTGCAATCGGCAATGTGAATTTTTCCTTCGAACGCGCCATCCAGGAAGAGATCTTCCCGGCCAGAGATTTCTCCTTTGATCTTGATGCCTGAGTCACGCAGGCTGGCGCGTTTGGAGAAGCCTGCGGTGAGGCAGCAGCGGGACCCTGGGGTGAGGGAACGGTGGACGGCAGAGCGTCGAGGGCAGATTGCTGTTTATTTTCTTGAGGTTTACGCCACATCACACACCTCCACGCTGCGAACTCCGAAGCCGCGGAACTGGGGTACCGTCGGACAAACCGGAGGAAAGGCGACGATAGTACAGGGGACAGAAGGTGTAAAGGAGAAAGGACAGTAGCAGGAGTGGGCAGTTCCCAGAGGGTTGTGAGATTTCGTCAGATGGCGCGGAGTTTAGGGTTTGTAGAGCTTGTCGATCTTTGCGGCCAGGATGAAATCGCTCTCCGTCAGGCCATTGATTTTGTGCGTCCAGGTGGTGATCTCGACTTTTCTCCAGGCAAGGAAGATGTCTGGGTGGTGCCCTTGCTCCTCCGCGAGCTCGCCTACGCGGTTTACGAACGTGAGGGCTCCGCGAAAATCGGGAAACTTGAAGGCCTTCGGATGTGGTGTTCTTCGACGACGTTCCAGCCGTCCACCTGCTTTTCGAGGGCGGCAAGCTCCTCACCCTTTAGCGGCGGTACTCCTTCTCGGCATGGGACGCATGTTTTGGTTGCCAGGTCAGACATGGTTCGTCCAATTCTAGCACTGGGAGGTGCCAGAACCAGGACGAAAGGAAAGGCAGCGAGGCCGGGGGCTGCGGACACGGGGTTCGAGCGGGTGTAGAATTCCGGGCCATAGGCAAGGTTTCCTCCCACAGAGGACAGGTCATGGACCCAGCCGACCTGCGGCGATACCACAGATTGTTGTTGAAGAAACAGCGTGAGGTGTCGTCTGCCCTGGGCGAGGCGCAGCCGCGGGTGCCGGCAGCGGGAGGCTTAGGGGGCGATCTCATTGACCAAGCCAATGCCGACGAGGAAGCAGAGCTGCAGATTCACTTGCATCAAACTGAGGGGCGTCTTGCAAGAGCAATCGAAGAGGCATTCGTTCGGATCAAGAAGCGCACTTACGGAGTGTGCGAAGCGTGCGGACATCCCATTTCAAAAGTCCGGTTGAACGCCGTCCCCTGGGCACGCCACTGCCGCGAATGCAAGGAGCGTGAGCACTCAGCCGCTTGATTGTGTTGAGCGGATCTATACCCGACGCTTCGGTGTCCCGGGCATTGGGCAGAAATGCGGGTGGGGTTTATGAGCAAGCTCAGCACTCACACTCATGAATGCCCGCGCTGCGGGATGCGCTGGGAATGTGGCGAGGCAAATTATCAGGACGAGTGCCCGTATCCCTTAAAGACGTTGTGTACGAAGTGCTGGGCTCAAGGACCGGCAAGAGTTGCGTCTCTACGGGAAGTCAAAGAATGAGCATAAACTAGAGGACGGTAGCCTATCAGCGTGAGAAACAAACTGACTTCTGGAGCGTGATCCCTACCTTTCGAAGGCTGATACGGTCAACGCAAGGAGGTGACCCGTGGCCTACATCATCGCCGAACCCTGTATCGGGACCAAAGATACTGCCTGTGTGGACGTGTGCCCGGTGGATTGTATCCATCCGGCGAAAGGCCGCACCTATGACGATGGCCGGCCGACGTTTGATGAAGTGCCTCAGTTGCATATCGACCCTACTGAGTGCATTGATTGCGGCGCCTGTGTACCGGTCTGTCCAGTGACAGCCATTTTCGTAATGGATGATCTGCCGGAGAAGTGGCACGCGTACACAGAGATCAACAAGAATTACGTTGACGGCGGTAAGTTTCAGCCTGACAAGTATCAAAAAGTGAGCGATCCACAACGACCAATCCCACAGCCGGACCCGATACCGCAGCCAGCGCCGGAACCCGCCCCCGAGCCTGCACCGCCTGCGCCCCAATCCGACTCCAACCTAAGAGACCCGCCTAGGCACGACACCTGGCACGTATGAGTACGCTGCGCGAAATCATTCATGAAAACGTTTGCGGGGGCGAACCTATGCCGACTTGCCCTCTACTTGCCGGCCAAGGCAGCGGAACCAGGCGCTAGCTCAGCGGTTCGTGTCTGCCGGCCGCGCCAAGTGGAAAAACCCTCCTTGACGAGGCTGGAAATGGTACGGCGATTCTGATAAATCAATTTCAGCCACGACAAAGGACCCATTTGGGGGAAATAGATTCCCCGGAAACACATGCGGGCAATGAAGATGTTAATCCGATAGCCCAATGGCTTGTCCTGGAGCGAATCGACAGCTTGAGTCATGGCTTTCGGGCTGTACGCACGGGCCCACCCATACTTCACTTCCGCGTGAGCTTCCGCGATGGTCATCTTCAGCGGCGTGTGGGCCATCTCAAACGGTATGAACTCCTGCCAGTGTTTCGGGCGCGTCAGTCGCCCGGCGGCCTCCAGCCTCTTGTAAAGCGGCGTCGCGGGCAAAGGCGTGAGCAATCCAAAAATAGGCAGCCCCGCCGGCCAAGTGCGAATTTCCTTGAGCGTTCGCTCCGCGACACCTACGGTGTCGTTGTCCATGCCGAAAATAAAAGATGTGATGGCATAAACGTTGCGTAGGGCGAGCCTCTGGAGCACGGCCGCATATTCACCCGGCTTGTTGAAGCCCTTGTTCACGTCGGCAAGGTTGGCAGGATCGATGGACTCCATGCCGATAAAGACCCACTTGCCGCCGGAAGCTGTAATCAGGTCCACGAGTTCCTCATCGCGCAGCAGATTGGCGCTGATTTGCGCAACCCAGTGCACCTGCGCGCCGGCGGCTATGATATCGCGCAGCAGGGATTTCGTGCGCTTGATATGGATGGCAAAATTATCGTCGATGAAGAAGACGGCGATCTGCCCGCCCTCGCTTTTCGCCCGAGCTTTCAAAAGGAGCAGCTCATTCACCACGCTTTCGTTGGTGCGGAAGCGAATGGAGTCGCCAAAAAAACCGGTTACCGTACAGAACTCGCAGCCATAAGGGCAGCCGCGCCCAGACTCAATCGGAATGATGCGAAATGTGCCCCAGCCGTCACCGATTCGCTGGAGCGTGCGCGTAGCCATCTTTGGAACCAAATTAAACTGGTCGAGGTCTATTTTGTCCCACGGAATCGCCGGGTATTGCTTGAGACTGGGTTTGCGTTCCTGGCCAAACTCATCGACAGGGGCGTACACATCCTTGAGCTGGCCGCGTGCAGCATCCTCGACGATTCTGGGCCAGGTTTCATCGGCTTCACCGAGAGCCACGGCGTCCGCGTGGCGCGGCCCGCCATCTCGCCCGAGGGCCTCGTCAGCCTCTTCAGTAACATGAGGACCGCCCATCACCACAGGCACGCCGACAGCACGGATTGCATCGGCCATGCGGTAGGCCTTCGCGATCATCCGGGTCATCGCGCCGATCCCCACAAGTCCTATGTTTTGTTCCCGCACGAA
>WNGR01004750.1_pt1 | contig 14647 bp, 17 predicted proteins | sample 5407581 | NCBI WGS metagenome assembly WNGR01 (sample SAMN13153383, study PRJNA577476) | soil metagenome | isolation source: 80 cm soil or saprolite under Garry oak tree replicate 2 | place: USA:California | collected 2016-06-15
CCGGGACCGGGTCCGGGACCGACCAGTGCACGGCGGCCTGGCCGCCGAGTTCCTCGCGAGCCAGGTCGCACACCGTGACCACCAGATCGCCCTCGCCTTGGACGTCGCTGATGTGCCGGGGCCGCAGCCGGGGCAGCGGCAGCCGGTGGCGCCGGGCGGCCGCGATCGCGCCGGGGTCGATCGCGGGTCCGGGGTGGGTTCCGGCCGATGCCGCCGGGATGGTGCTGGCCCGGCGCCACAGCGCGGCGGCCAGGTGGGAGCGCGCCGAGTTGGCGGTGCACACGAACAAGACCCGCCCCGCTGTGCGTGCGGGCGGCGCGGTCAGCGGGTCCAGGGCGCCGGGGATCAGCCGCAGGTAGGTGCGGCGGCGGTCGCCTTCGGACCGGCGGCGGGTGATCACCCCGGCCTGCTCCAGCACGCGCAGGTGGTGCGCCAGCAGGTTGGACGGCATCGCCAGCATGGCCGCCAGCTCCGAAGGGGATTCGTCTCCGGCCAGCAGCGTGTCGGTGATGGCCAGCCGGGCAGGGTCGGCTAGCGCGGCGTGCACGGCGGCGCGCCGGGCCAGGTCGGAGTTTCGCTCAAGAGACATTGACTCAATCTTGACTGAGCTATCTTCCTCTGTCAACATGGGCGGCGTGAGCAGTGCACCCATCCCGCTGTGGCGCCGACTGCTGGCCGAACTCCTGGGCAGCGCGTTCCTCGCGGCGCTGGTGATCGGGTCCGGCATCGCGGCCCAGCGGCTCTCACCCGGCCAGACCGGGCTGGAACTGATGGAGAACGCGGCGGCGACCGCGGCCGGGCTGTTCGCGATCATTCTGATGTTCGGCCCGGTCTCGGGCGGCCACTTCAACCCGGTGGTGTCCTTCGCCGACGCCGCGTTCGGCGGCCTGTCCTGGCGGGACGCCGCCGCCTACCTGCCCGCCCAGGTGGCCGGCTGCACCGGCGGGGCGGTGCTCGCGAACCTGATGTTCGCGCTCCCCCCGGTCAGCATCTCGACCAAGCACCGGGCCTCGGGCGCTCATTTCCTGTCCGAGGTCATCGCCACCCTCGGGCTGCTGCTGGTGATCTTCGCCCTGGCCCGGTCTGGACGGGGCCGGACAGCCCCGGCAGCGGTGGGCGCTTACATCGGCGCAGCGTACTGGTTCACGTCCTCCACCAGCTTCGCCAACCCGGCCATCACCATCGGCCGGATGTTCTCGGACACCTTCGCCGGGATCGCCCCGGGCTCGGTGCTGAGCTTCATCGGCGCGCAGATCATCGGCGGGGCGCTCGCCATCGCGGTCATCAAGACGCTGTACCCGGCCATCACGCAGGCCGAAGCCGCCGACATCATCGTCCCCCACCGCGGCGAAGCCGGACCGGCCCCGGCCAGCGCGGCGCACCGCAACACCCCGCTGCCCGCGGACAGCCCGCAAGGCCCTGCCTCACTGACCGGCAACTAGACGGGAGCCCCTGCCATGCACCTGGTCATGATCGGCGGCAGCGACGCCGGGATCAGCGCGGCCCTGCGGGCCCGCGAGCTCGACCCCGCCGCGGACGTTACGGTGGTCCTGGAGGACGCCTACCCGAACTTCTCCATCTGCGGCATCCCCTATTACGTCTCCGGCGAGGTCATCCACTGGCGCAACCTGGCCCACCGCACCCTCGCCGACCTCGAAGCCGCCGGGATGCGGCTGCGGCTAGACACCACTGCCCGGCGGATCGACGTGCCCGGCCGCAAGCTCCTGGTCACCACCGCCGGGGGCGGCGAGGAACTGCTCGGCTACGACAAGCTCGTCATCGGCACCGGCGCCGTGCCGGTCCGCCCGCCGATCAGCGGCCTGTCCGGCCCGGGCGCCCTGGGCCCCGGTGACGGGGTGCACCTGCTGCACTCGATGGGTGACACCTTCGCCGTCATGCGCACCCTCGAAGGAACCGCCCCGGCTAGCGCGGTCATCGTCGGCGCCGGGTATATCGGCCTGGAAATGGCCGACGCGCTGACCGTCCGCGGCCTGCGCGTAATCCAGATGGAACAGCTCAGCGAAGTGCTGCCCACCGTCGACCCCGGGCTCGGCGCCCTCGTGCACGCCGAACTCGCCAGCCACGGCGTGGAGGTCCTGACTGGCACCACCGTCCAGGCCATCAGCACCGCCGCGCCCGGCGGATCGGGACGGCTGCAGGTGCAGGCCGCCGCAGCCGACGGCACGGCCGTGACCCGGACAGCCGACATGGTCCTGGTCGTGGTCGGGGTGCAGCCCGAGACCGCCCTGGCCGCCGACGCCGGAGCCACGCTCGGCGCCCGCGGCGCCATCGCGGTCGACACGGGCATGCGGACCGGCCTGCCCGACGTGTTCGCGGCCGGGGACTGCGTGATCACCCACCACCGGCTGCTCTGCCAGACGTACCTGCCGCTCGGCACCACCGCGCACAAGCAGGGCCGGGTCGCCGGGGAGAACGCCCTAGGCGGGAACCGGCAGTTCGCCGGCAGCCTCGGCACCCAGGTCGTCAAGATCTTCGACCAGGCCGCCGCCCGCACCGGCCTGCGCGACCACGAAGCCGCCGCCGCCGGATTCGACCCGGTCACCGTCGAAACTCAGGCCGATGACCACAAGGCCTACTACCCCGGCAGCCACCGCATCACCATCCGCGTCACCGGCGACCGAACCACCGGTCGGCTGCTCGGCATGCAGCTGTTCGGCCACAAGAACGCCGAGATCGCCAAGCGCACCGACATCGCCGCCACCGCCATCTACCACGGCATGACCGTCGACGCCGTCAGCGACCTGGACCTGTCCTACACCCCGCCGCTGGGCAGCCCCTGGGACGCCGTCCAGATGGCCGCCCAGGCCTGGGTCCGCGCGACCCGGCCACGCTGAACCGCTCCGATCCCCACCGCAAAGGAGCACCCCATGTCAGCGCACGCCGCACGGCCCGGCTGCCGGCCCCGCTACCCAGCATGTCCAGCCACCTAGGCCGCCGCCGCGGTGATCGCGCTGCTCACCGCCGCGGGCCACTGGGGCTGAGCCGGGGAGGCCAGCTGGCCCGGGGCGCGCCGGTAGGCTGGCCGGGCAGCGCGGCCCGCGCTGCGATGTGCCATCTCGGGAGTGGAGCCGCGATGAGCGAGCCTGGCTACCACGAGGCGCTTCGTCTCTTGTGCCAGGATGCCGGGGCCGACCTGCACCGTGTGCTCGCGGCGGCGTGCGAGCCCGTGCCGGCTCGGGACCCGGTGGTGTACCTGGCTGACTTCGCCTGCCAGGTGCTGGTCCCGCTGGCCGCCGGCGCGGCCGAGCAAGAGGTGGCGGGGACGATGGCCGGCCGGGCGTTTACCACAGGCCAGCCGGTGACCAGCGACCAGGACGACCTGGTCCGGGTGTGGGTCCCGGTAGTGGAGCAGACAACCCGGACCGGAGTGCTGGCGGTTACGGTCCCGCACGCCGACCCGCAGATCCTGGCGCAGGCCGAGTTGCTCGGCGTGTTCACCGGCCTGATCGTGGCCGCGGCCGCGCGGGTCAGCGACGTCCCGCACCTGCGGCGGCGAGGCCAGGCCATGTCGCTGCCAGCGGGCATGCAGTGGGATCTGCTGCCGCCGCTGAGCGCGTGCACACCCCGTGCACTGATCGCCGGGGCGCTGGAGCCCCGCCTACGATATCGCCGGGGACGCGTTCGACTACGCCATCAACGGCGCCGATCTGCATCTGGCCATCTTCGATGGCCTGGGGCACGGCCTCGGCTCGACGATGCTGACCGGCCTGGCCGTCGGGGCGTACCGGCACGCCCGCCGGGACGGGGCACCGATAACCTGCATGCACGCCGCCATCGACGAGGCCCTGGCCGGGCACTACGACGATGTTTCGTTCGCCACCGGCATCATCGCCCGGCTGGCCACCGGGTCAGGACGGCTGGAGTGGTCATGCGCCGGGCATCCGCGGCCGCTGCTGCTGCGCGGGCGCAAGATAGTCGCCGAGCTCAGCTGTGATCCGGTGCTGCCGTTCGGACTCGGCGACGGCGCACCCAAGCCGCGCGTTGCCGAACTCGAACCGGATGACGCAGTGCTTTTCTACACCGACGGGGTGACCGAGGCGCGGACGGAGGACGGGGAGCAGTTCGGGCTGGACCGGCTGGTTGACCTGGTGGAACGGGAAGCCGCCAGCGGCCGGACCGCCGAAGAACTGCTGCGCCGCCTGGTGCGGGCCGTGCTCGAGCATCAGGGCAAGGTCTAGGGCCAACTGACCGCTGAAAGCCGCGGTGAAGGCCCGGTCGGACTCGACCAGGGTGACCGAGGCGCCGGCCATGCCGGGCAGAGTCTGCCTGGCTAGCTCCGCGACCCGTCCGAGGACGGCCTGCAGGTCACTTTCACCCAGCTTCATCCGGCCGAGTTCGGCGAAGGCTACGAGTGGGTCAAGTGGAGTTCCAGTAATGACAGGCTCCAGCGCACATAGGCCATCTGCCAGGTCAGCATGTGGCGATTTCAGGGTCGGCACCCCAGCGGGGGCGCTGCACGACCGTGACAGCGGCCGGGACCGGCGCCGTGCCGTTCACAGGCGCCGACTCGCTGCCTCCAGGAGGCGGCAGCCACAGGACTCCAGCCTATCCGCCCCCGTCCCCTAACGGTTATCCTGGCCGTGGGCCAGCAGCGCGCCCAGGTAGCCGAGCACGACTGCTGGAGGTCACCGTGACCTCGTCCGCGCGTCCAGGCCCCGCGTACACCCCGTCCGGGTACGACCATATACGCCCTGGCCCGGCTCGTTCGGGTGCCTGTGACCCGGCGCAGTTTTCGGCTGGGACCCTGGTCCTCCACGTCGGCACCCCGCCTCCGCGCGGTACCGGGTCTGCTCAGGGGTGGTCCGGGCCGCCCGCGGCACAGCGCGCTCACCCCGCCGACTCGCGGACATGACCCGGGTGCGGCCGGGTCAGCCGGGCAGGCTCGCGGAGCTTCCAGTGGCAGGAGCCACCCGGCGGCATGTGCGCCGGCTGGCGAGCCCAGCGCCGTGGCCGCCCCGTACGCCCCACCCGGTTCCGCGGTGGGCAGTGGTCTCGGCCGGCCTGTCGCCCGTCTTGGCGACCGGGGGCTGGCTGATCGCCGACGCGGTCCAGCCGGACTCCTACAGCCCGATCCGGAAGACGGTCAGCGTGCTGGCTGGCTACGCCGGAACCGATCGGTGGATCATGACGGGGGCTCTGTTCCTGGTGGGCGGATGTCAGCTCGTGACCACCGTTGGTCTGGTCAGCGTTGGCGTGCCTGCCCGCATCCTGCTGGCCGTTGCGGGCCTGTGCAGCATCGGCATCGCCGTATCTCCCGAACCCGCTCGCGGCTCGACTCCGCGGCATCTCGCCTGGACTTCGCTCGGCGCGGTCGTAATCGCGGTCTGGCCTGCCTTCGTCGCTCGGCGCGCGCCGCCGCGGCCGCTGATCCTGAGCAGCTACGGCCGTGCCGTCGTGACTGCCGTGTTCATGGCCTTGCTCGGCTGGCTCGTCATCGAAACCCAGGGTGGCAGCGACCTGGGCCTGGCTGAGCGCCTGTTCCTATCGATCGAGACTTGCGGGCCGTTCATCGTCGCTGTCGCCCTACGACAAACCACGGGCTGACCTGTCCGGCTAGGCGTAACCCGGCTCAGAACTCCACGCGGCCACGGTGGTCCGCGGTTTCGGCCTGATGAGCAGGCTGGGGCAAGACGGGCTTAGCGTGAATGAGCGCTGGCGCGTGCCGCCAGGTGAGGCAGGCGATCGCGCCGAGGGGGATGGGCGGCAGGTAGGTCACCGCCCGGTACAACAGCACGGCGGCTGTCACCTGCGCACCATCCCGGTGGCCGGCGGTCAGGATGGCGATCAGTCCGAGTTCGGTGATACCGAGACCGCCGGGGGTAACAGGCCGGCCCCGGGCCGGGCGGCCGTCACCAGGACCAGCAGGGCGAGGACCGGCAGGCCCAGCCGGGCGAAGACGTTCCAGATTCCCGACGCCAGGATGTAGAGCACGTACTCAGCGGTGCTGACACCCCAGCTCGAGAGCATCGCCCAGCTGACTCCCATGGCGAGGGCCCCTCCGGCGGGCAGGGTGTTCGCCACGGCGTTGGAGCCGAGGTTGACCACGGCCGCCTCACGCAGCCGTATCGATGGCAGTACCGAGCAGATCATGATCCAGGTAGAGACCATGCTGGCTATGGCGACGGCGGCGACGAGCAGTGCCTGGGCCCACGTCATCGCGTGCATGCTGGCCCACGCGCTGCGGTAGGACGCGAAATGCGGGACGGCGAAACCGAATATGGCCGCAGCGAGGGTGACCGAGCCTGCGCTGCGGAAGATCTCCCGGCCAGATCGCCGCCGTGGCCGCCCCGGATCAGTGAGCTGGTGGCGTAGCATCAAGAACTCAGGCCAGGGTCGTCACGCTCGTTTGCGTCCTGTCCAACCAACCTTGGGTCCCAGCGTACGAACCGCTAAAACCGCATCGAGATGCCGGCGACACACGCCGCATCATTGAATGCACTATGCAGTCAATGATGATAGTATGCATTTATGACCGCGCTCACCATCCGAGACGTGTCGGAAGACGCCGTACGCACGATGAAGATTCGCGCGGCTCAGGCCGGCCAGTCTTTGCAGGCTTACCTCCGCAGCTTGATTGAGCGCGAGGCGGCCAGACCCACCGTGGCCGAGGCGGTGGAGCAGGCCCGCAGGCAGGCGACCGCCGACATCAGCACCACCGACATCCTCGCCGCAATCGACGAGGGACGAACCGGACGTTGACCGTCATCGACTGCTCGGCCATGATCGAACTGCTGGCAGCGAAGACGCATACAGGAGATGCCATCGCTCGCCGGGTGACCTCAGCGCAGACCCTGTATGCGCCGTACCTGCTCGACGGAGAGGTCATCTCGGCGCTTCTCGGGCTCATGCGCGGAAAGAAAATCTCCGAACGCGAAGCCGACGCCGCGCTCTCCAACTACCGCGCGTTCCCCGTCGAACGGCAGGACGTGCTGCCCCTGTGGCCTCGCCTGAAGAGCCTTCATGCCAACCTGTCCGCCTACGACGCTCAGTACGTCGCCTTGGCCGAAGCCCTCCACGTCCCCTTGATCACCGCCGACGCACGGGTCAAACGCAGCGGTGCAGCACGATGCAAGATCGAAGTCTTCGACGCGCACATCTGACCAGCGAAGGTTGCGGGCAGCCGCGCGTGGCTGGTAGGGCGGGTGGGGCTCGAACCCTACGAGCGGCGGATTATGAGAAGCCAGGCCCGGCGGTCAGAGTGCGCTACCTGCACAGATACCACGAAGTCTTGCCGCCAATGGCTCAGATTGCACCGCTTGCACGAGTTACTCGGTCCACGAGCCGGTCCACGCCTGAGCATGGCGGCCGGATATTAGCTACAGAGCGTTACCCCCGACGGATCCCGCCTTGAGGCCTGGCACGGTTTATTCTGTTGCTGGACGTGAGAGGAGGCGGGCTGGATGACTGCCGAGTACCCACAGGGTGACGAACCGTTGATTCCTATGCCCGCCCTGTCGCTCCCCGCTCTGCGCCAGGCGGTTGCCGCGGTCGCGCCGTCCCGGCTGCCGGAGTTCTTCCAGGAAATCCAGGACGCTTTCACCCAGGCTGGGGAAGAGGACAGTGTCTTCCCCATCCGCCACTTCTACCAGCGCTGGGGCGCTGCCATCGCCATCGAGCGGCGGCCCTCAGTCGCCGTCCGGCTCCATGCCGCCGAGCGGGCCCTCGCCGACCCCGACCCCGCTATCCGGGATCAGGCAGTCCGGGAAGCCGCCGAGATCGTCCAGGCGGCCTACCGCGAGGTCGCGGGTGGCTGAGTGGCACTGGGAACCCGTCACCGATGACCTGCTCGACGGGTTGCCACCTGCCGCCCTGGCAGCGGTCCGTCAGCTAGCCGATGAACTGACCGTCCGCGAATCGATGATCTTCCTCGACGGGCGGGAGTTCGCAGGCGAGCCGCCGGGGCTGCGCACCGTCCAGCGAGGCCCGTTGATGCTCGTCTACCTGACCGACGTCCGCGGCGAACGCGTGGTCATCATCCAGGCGAACTGGATCGGCTAACCCAGGCAGCCACAGAGGCTCATCGTCAGCGCCCCTGGCCTCTGCGCGGCTGCATGGCACGGGCTGAGCCCCTCCTCCGGCGTGGTCGGCATCGTTTACCGGCGGAACCCTCTCTCAGGATCCCTCGGCGCCGGAGTCTGGAAGTCCTCGAACCATTCCTCAAGATCGCCAGGCTTCGCGATGCTGAGGTTGCCGAGGTAGGCGACCTCGTAGTCCTTGTCCTGGTAGAGGACATCATGGAGCAAGTCGAAGCCAAAGTCGCCCCAGGCCTTACGCTTCGCGTGGCACCTACTGACATTTATCCAGCGCCGCCCACTGACATTTACGTGGCGCTCCACACAAAGATGTCGAGGCGGCCCTGGCTGAGGCGCTGAGTGATCAGGCAGCGATGTCCAAGTCCACGGTGTCGGCGGTCTGTGATCAGGTCAAGTACGAGTACGCCGCCTGGGCCGGGGGGCGTCTGGACGGCGTCACGCTGGACTACCTGTTCCTGGATGCTTCCTTCTTCCGGATGCACCCCGGCTCCCGGCCGAGCCGGTGCTGGCGGCCTGGGGCATCACCACCGGCGGCAAGCCCGCGTTCATCGGCCTGGCGCACGGTTCCGGCGAGTCCGCTGACACCTGGCATGACTTCCTGGCTGATCTCAAGGACCGCGGCTTAGCCTCTGCGCTGCTGGTCATCCGCGATGGCGCGCCCGGCCTGATCGCCGCGATCAAGCGGCCTTTCCCCAAGGCACTGCGTCAACGGTGTCTCATTCGCGGGCGGGAAATGTTCTGGCCAGGTCCCGGCCGGGATGCAGGCCGAGATCAAGGACGCCTACTGGCGGCTTTTCGACACGCAGGACCTGACGACCCAGCCCGGCCCCCGCTGGCCGAGCTGGTCAATCACCGGATCACCGAGACGGCCGGCCGGTACGCGACGTCGTACCCGGCGGCGATGAAGTGCCTACTCGCCGACCACGAGGGCCTGACCGCTTACCTTCGGTTCCCCGGGCACCTGCGCCGATCGCTGCTCGACCCGCCCCGCCGGCTCCGGCCCCGCACCGCAGCCGGAAGCCAGGACGGCGGCACCGGGCAGAATGTCAGCGTCATTGCCTGATATCGCCATGTACGAGGAAGAATCACGCTGAAATCAGCGGTAGTGCGTTAGCCCCGGCAGCTCGCGGTCCGACGGTGCGGTAACAAGCGTGTTGCCGGCCCGAGGTGACTGGGGCGGCGCGGACACCCCCCGATCCTCCCGCAGCGCCAAGGTGCCGGCCGTGCGCAGGATCTCGGTGACCAGATCCGCGCCGGAGCGGCCGCACTGGGCCGCCAGGCGCCGCAGTCGCCGGCGCAGCAGGTCGGCGACCTGATCGTCGTCACAGGCGGCGGCGCACCCCTGCAGGAACAGTTGGGCGAGTTCGCCGTTGTGGCGCTGCATGAGCCGCAGCCGGGCCGGAGCGATGCCCGCGTCTGGCCGGCGCGTCGCGCCCGCGCCGGCCTCCAGCAGGTCGAAGCCGTGCTCGAGCACGGCCAGGAACAATGCGCCCTTGGAATCGAACAGCCGGAACAGGTAGGGCTGGGACAGGCCGCATCGTGCGGCGATCGCCTGCGTGCTGGCGCCCCTCAGGCCGCGCCGGGCGAATTCGCCTACAGCGTGCTCGAGCAATTGTCGCCGGCGCTCGGCGGAAGGGGTCCGCGCAGCGCGAGGCCGGCTGCCCATGGCCTCGTTCACGGTGTCGAGTTGAGCAGCATGGCCGGGACGTCGGGCCGTTCTAGGGCGATGAAGTGGCCGGCGTCGGGAACCTCGGTGAATTCGGCGCTGGGCAGCAGCCGCCTGTCGGCCTGCCGGTCCGAGGCCCGGGACCAGTCCTTCTGTCCGTAGACGAGGTGGATCGGTGCAGTGACCTCCTGGTAGCGGGAGCGGGCTGCGATGAGGCTGGGGAGGTTCGCGTACACGGCGCGCGCGACGGCCGGGTAGCCCGGGCGGCGCCCGACCTTGAGCAGTTCGTCCAGGTAGTCCTCCCGCAGGGCGTCGGTGTCGACGAGGCCGCCGTGCAGCACGGCGCGCATGACCGGTCTGGGTTCCAGGCGGGCGATCCGCGGGCCGATGCCGGGCGAAAGGACGCCCGTGACCATCAGTCGTGCCAGCAGACTGGACCGGGCGATTCCGCCGGCGTAGTCGTAGGGGTTGACCGCCACGACGCGCCGCACCCGCCCGGGCAGGTCGGCCGCGGTGGTCAGGGCGAGTACGGCACCCATCGACTCGCCGAGCAGCGTCACGTCGCGCAGGCCGAGTTCTGTGATCAGCCGCTTGACGGCGGCGCGCATCGCGGGCTCCTGATAGGAGGCGCCGGGCACGATCTGCGAGTAGCCCATTCCGGGCAGATCGAGCGCGTACACGGTGTAGCGCTGCTGGACCAGCGGGATCAGGTGGCGGAAGTGCTCGGCCTGGGTGCGCACGGTGTGCAGCATGACCAAGGGCGCGCCCGTTCCGCCGGTGAGGTAGCGCAGCCGGCCCCCGCCGTCGTCGCCCGGTCCGGCCGGGTCGAGGAAACGGCTGCTGGTGCCCGGGATCCTGATCGCGGATTCGGTGGTGGTGGTCACGGACATGTCCATCTCCTTCGGGGTCGGATGGGCCGAGCCTGCGCGCTGGGTGACCAGGTCGGCGGTGCGGCACTGGCCTGTGCCGCGCGGGCGTGTCCTAGGCGCCGGCCGCGAGCTGGGTAGAGGGCCGTGATGCAGGCGGACAGGGCCGCCTTGGCCTGGCCGGTCAGGTCCTCGGCGAGGACCTCGGGCGCGTCCGCCTGGATGCCGTCGAGAGGGTTCAGCGGCGGCGACAAGGCCGTGATGGAGCCGCCGGACTCCCGGAGGTGGGCTCCTGGTTCGTGAGCAGCCAGGTCCCGCGGATGTTCACCTCGTGCCTTAAGGCGAACTTGTGCATTAAGGCGAACTTCTTCGTCGTCGTGGTCAGGGTGCTGCCGGTGTGGACGCGCTGGCGTTGTTGACGACCACGTCGACGGCCCCTCCGAACTCGGCGACGGCGGTCTCCACCAGGCGGGTGACATCGTCCTCCGAGTGGACATCACCCAGCACGCCGACCGCGTGACCCCCGCCTTCCCGGATGGCCGCGACCGCGGTGTGGATGGTGCCCGGCAGCGAGGCGTGTGGCTCGTGGTCTTAGCGAGAAGGGCCGCGTTGTCGCCGTGGTGGGCGAACGCCAGCGCGGTGGCCAGTCCGATTCCGCGGCTTCCCGCCGACATCACCATGGTGGTGCCCCCAAGGTCTCTCAATGGTCGTCTCTCCCCTGGAGTGCCGGATTCAGGCCAGGAGCTCGATGATCGTGGCGTTCGCCTGGCCGCCGGCTTCGCACATCGTCTGGAGCCCGTACCGGATCCTGTTGTTGCGCATGTGGTGGATGAGGGTGGTCATCAATCGCGCGCCGCTGGCGCCGAGCGGGTGGCCGAGCGCGATCGCTCCGCCGAGCGGGTTGAGTCGGCGCTCGTCGGCCCCGGTCTCTGCCAGCCATGCCATGGGGACAGGGGCGAACGCCTCGTTGACCTCGAAGGCGCCGATGTCTCGGATCTGAAGGCCTGCCTTTCGAAGGGCCTTCTCAGTGGCAGGGATGGGAGCGGTGAGCATGATGACGGGATCCGCGCCGGCCAGCGCCACGGTGTGCACCCGGGCGATCGGCCGAAGCCCGAGCTCCCTCGCCTTGTCGCCCGTCGTCATCAGGAGCGCGGCCGCACCGTCGGAGATCTGGCTGGCGTTGCCGGCGCTGATGACGCCGTCGGCCTTGAACGGCGTCTTGAGTGAGGCCAGTGTCTCGAGCGTTCCACCCCGCCTGACTCCTTCGTCTTGCTTCAGCGTGCAAGCCTCGATCTCGACGGCAGCGATCTCGGCGTCGAACAGGCCGTCGTCTTGCGCGGCAGCCGCGCGAGCGTGCGAACGAAGCGCGAACTCGTCGACGTGGCTGCGCGAGAACCCCCACTTCTCGGCGACCATCTCGGCACCCAGGCCCTGGTGCGGGGCGCCGTACCGATCCTGGAAGGAAGGGGGATAGGGCTGCTGGCCGGCCGTGGAGGACCCCATGGGCACCCGTGACATGGACTCGACACCGCCCGCCACGACCACGTCGTAGTGCCCTGCGATCAGGCCGGCGGCCGCGAAGTGCACCGCCTGCTGCGAGGAGCCACACTGCCGGTCGACGGTCACACCGGTGACAGACTCCGGCCAGCCGGCCGCGAGGACGGCGGTGCGGGCGATGTCGTACGTCTGCTCGGCGATCTGGCTCACGCATCCCCACACCACGTCGTCGACGACAACGGGGTCGACCCCCGCGCGCTCCGACAGCCGGGTGAGGACGTACGCCGAGAGGTCGGCGGGATGAATGCCCGAGAGGGCTCCGTTGCGCTTGCCCGTAGGGGTGCGAACCGCCTCGACGATGACTGCATCTCGCATGAGAGTCCTTGCGTTGACCGTTCGTACGGTCAATAGTAGCGCGAGTTCTCGATTTGACAAGACCTCCGATCGGAGACAGCCCGTGACCGAACCGACCACGGCCCCAGCCGAGACCTCGAGCCACCCCGTGCTTATGGAGCGTCGCGGCACCGTCGCCCTCATCACCCTGAGCCGGCCGGCCGCGATGAACGCTGTCAACGCCGGCTTGTCCCGGGCCCTCGGCGCGGCGATGGCCGAACTCGCCGCCGACCCCGACCTGCGAGTCGGTGTGGTGACGGGCGCCGGTCGTGCCTTCTGCGCCGGAGCGGACCTCAAGGAGCTCGCCGCTGGCCGGACGGTGCACGACACTGACCACCCCGAGCGCGGCTTCGCCGGCTTCGTGCGGCATCTCGTGGACAAGCCGGTCATCGCTGCGGTCAACGGCTTCGCACTCGGAGGCGGGACGGAGATCCTCCTTGCTTGCGATCTGGCCGTGATGAGCACGGAGGCGCGACTCGGACTGCCCGAGGTCAAGCGTGGGCTGGTCGCGGCAGCGGGCGGCGTCCTACAACTCCACCGTCAAATCCCGCCCAAGATCGCGGCTGAAGCCGTCTTCACGGGAGAGCCGCTCGACGCGCAGACGGCCCTGCGCTGGGGCCTCGTCAACCGAGCCGTGCCAGCGGAGGAGGTCCTCGACACCGCTTTGGTTCTCGCAGAGAGGATCGCGGCCAACGCACCGCTCACCGTCCGGGCGAGCAAGCGGATGATGATGCGCAGCGCCGCAGGCTCCGACTGGGAGTCGGCCGTGTGGGAGATGAACGAGGCCGAGTTCGCCGCCGTCCGTGCCAGCCGGGACGCGCGCGAGGGCGCCACTGCCTTCGCGCAGAAGCGGGTGCCCGAGTGGGTGGGTGCGTGATGGGGGTCCTGGACCTCTACCGCCTCGACGGACACGTCGGCATCGTCACTGGGGCTGGTTGGGGACTCGGGGCCGACTTCGCCGTGGCGCTGGCAGAAGCGGGTGCCGATGTCGTCCTGGCCGCTCGACGAGCCGACAGGCTAGTCACCACCGCGGCCGCCGTCGAGGCCGCGGGCCGCCGGGCCCTCGTCGTGCTCGCGGATGTGGCCGACCCCGACCAGTGCGGAGTACTGGCCGCGGTGCTGGGTGAGGTCGATGAGGGCTTCCGCTACGTCCAGGTCCGGTTGGGGCCCGCGCGGATGGCGCACGTCATGCGGTGGCTCGGGGCCGCCGTCCGAGCCCACGAGACCGCACTGGACTACGTGACGTCGCGCAGCGTCTTCGGTCGGTCGCTCGGCGACCATGGGCTTGCGCAGCATCTGATCGCCGAGAACGAGATCGACCTCGCCGCGACCCGCGCCCTGCTTGACGTCGCCCGCGCTGCGCTCGACGGCGGCTCGTTGGCCGCCCAGGAGACGTCCATCGCCAAGACGTTCGGCGCGGAAGCCATCGGCAGGATCGTGGACCGGGCCGCGCAGCTCTGTGGCGGCCTGGGCGTTTCCGCAGACCTGCCCGTCGCCCGCATCGCCTGGGAGGTCCGGCCCTTCCGGGTGTACGACGGGCCGTCCGAGGTGCACCGCTTCGCGATCGCCAATCGCGCGGTGAAGGCTGAGCGCCAGCGGTTGGGGGCCTGACGTGCCTGTGCTGGCCGACACCACCGCCCTGGAAGGGCACATGCGTTCGCTCGGAGTTGCTGTCGCGGGACCGCTCACCGCTGAACTCATCACGGGCGGGCGCTCCAACCTGACCTACCGTTTCAGCGACGGCGTCAACCGGTGGGTCTTCCGGCGACCCCCGATAGCCGGGCAGACGGCGTCCGCGCACGACGTGGCCCGTGAGGCCCGAGTCACGGCCGCGCTCCAGAGCACCGGCGTGCCGGTCCCTCCCGTCATCAGCCTGTGTCAGGACCTCGCAGTGATTGGGGCACCCTTCACCATCACCACCTGGATCGACGGCGAAGTCATCCGGGGGCGGGCCGAGCTGGACCAACTCGTCGACGAGGAGTTGCGAGGCGCATGTGCCTCGATGATCGACGTGCTCGCGTCGCTGCACGCGGTGGATCCGAACGCCGTCGGGCTGGAGGACTTCGGCCGTCCGCAGGGCTTCGTCGTTCGCCAGGTCGCGCTGTGGCGGCGGCAGTGGGAACAGGTGAAGACCCGTGAGCTCGCAGACCTCGAGCGTCTGCACTCCCGGC
>WNGR01005503.1_pt1 | contig 14646 bp, 15 predicted proteins | sample 5407581 | NCBI WGS metagenome assembly WNGR01 (sample SAMN13153383, study PRJNA577476) | soil metagenome | isolation source: 80 cm soil or saprolite under Garry oak tree replicate 2 | place: USA:California | collected 2016-06-15
CCGCCCTTGACCCTCTCTTTGAGGTAGATGTACTCCTGTTGATGTCGGCGGGCTGCTCCAGTCCAATCATTCCATGTGACTGGGTGGTCGAATTGTATGCAGTTGGCAACTAGTTTGTAAGGTAGTGCCCTTTGAAAAACATCGAGGGTTGCTTCCCCGTCGAGATCGTATCCTGCCTTTTTCGCGATAGATTGGAACTGGGATATAAATGTGTCCAAATCGTCGCCCTTCATCTTGAGTTCCCTGATGCTATGTTGGGCTTTTTGTTTTTCCGCTGTATCGGTGTATGCTTGGCGGAATCTGGTTTCAACTGTTGCCCATAGATTTTCTTCGGCATGGGGCACTCCTCCTGTGACTTGATCTATGAGCCACTGAGCTTGTTCTTCGACCCAGTTGTTTATGAGGGGTCCTCTGATGTATGACAAGAATGTCATGCTTCTTTGGTACGGGATGGCGAGTTGTTCCACGTGCAGGTTCATTCCTCGATAGAGGAGGAAATTGAGTAGGAAGGCTTTGCTCTCCTCCCTGTCTCCGTGGAATTCTTTTGGTGGGTTGCCTCCCAGTTTTCCTGTGTGTGCGGGGGGTCCTGCAGGGACTCCTCCTCTGCCTCCGCCTCCACCTCCACCTCCACCTCCCCCGCCACCACCGCCACCACCGCCACCACCGCCACCACCGCCACCACCGCCGCCACCTCCTCCAAGAGGGATAGTCTGGATGGTGAGACTGGTAGTAGCAGGTGCCGTCGTGGTGGTTTGTGCTTGGGTGCTTGTCATGGCGTAAGGTGTGAAGATTTGTGGGGTGGGTGTTGCTTGTTTCCCTGTATCTGAGGGGCCTTCTGTGTCGGCTAACTCTCCTTCAGAGGAGTCGATGTCTATCCCGTGTGCGGGTTTACTTCTATAGGGTCCTAGGCCGTATTCGAGGGGTGCTGGTTCAGTGGTGTACCAACTGTTGACTTTGTTGTCATAGTCGATCAACACCCAGAGTCTTCTATCCTCAAGGAAGTGGATAGGAATGTATCCTTGCTGGTTTTTGTCGAATACGTAGTACCCTTCTTGGTCTGCAAAGCTTTTGTAGACTGCTGTTCCTTTGATGTTATCTGGGAGATCGTCTTCTGTACTTCTTTCGATAAGCTCCGACTGAAATGTCGCTCTGGATCTACTAGTCGAAGCCACGGTGAGAGAGACTTGACTTAGTGTAATGCCACGACTGGCGTTATCATGCGACATGCGTTCGGAGTCTTAGTTCTTCGTAGAGTGAAGCCGTATCAGGGCCTCAGTTCGATGATGCACAAGTACCAAGTCGAGCTGCACTCAAGACTGGCGTGAGTGGAAATGCCAAGTCATCAATACGACTAGCGAGTGCGAGACAAAGTCGAAGGTCCGCTTCTGATTGGGTATGCGAGGCAAAACAAAGGCCTGCGTCGATGAGAGGCAAAGATGAAAGCCCTCCTTTGGAACAACCCAAGAGTTCCCTATCTGGTGAGACTAGAATGTTGTGGATTGGAAGAAGTCAAGTCTACCGTACAAGCTAGGTAGACTACGGCTTATATACAGGTACAAGATGTTTGTGTTGAACAAACATATGACGCAGTTCCAGTCAGTATGAGTCATGATGACGTAGGTGAATGAATAAGCATGAGTCAGCATGTGTCATAGTGACGTCAGTGATGAGGTCATATGGAACGATCAGTAAGCGTATGAGTCATGAGTCTGAGTCAATATGAGTCATGGGGTTTCTGGCACGTGTAAGGTAATGAGTCAAGGAAAAGAAGTAAGTGAATGTGTCCAGATCGTAACATTAGTGGCTTAGCCACCTGGCAAGCCGAGATTGGAGCTGAGCGGAGCCGGAACAACCTATCCAAATGGGGATTTGAGTCTGTGCTCGGCTACATCCGGCTATGTTCAAGCCAGCTGTGGCTCTCGGCTAAAGCCAGGAATAGCCACAAGTTCCCGCAACACTACACTGGCTTCTGCTTTCACTAAGGTCAAAGTCACTAGGAACCTGCACCCTTTATGTAAGCCCCAAACCCTAGGGTTGTGATTATGTAAGCAGATATGGACTGAGTCTAGGGTCAAAAGCCACAGCCCAAGCCACCAGCTTTGGCTTGTATTTTGGTGCCCAGAGAGATGCCCACTTTTAAAGAGGCATTAGCTTATGAATAATTGTTCCTTTTGTTTGTCTGACCCTGGCTCTGAGACTACACTGACCTTTAGAATAGCAAATATATGGCATGCACAAGGGGCAGAGGTTACACACAGCAGCTTTGCAAAAATAGTTTCTGCACCAGACAGGCCCTTACACCAACGCGGTCATCAATTCACCCGAACTATAGTGTGAGTGCCGATCAGTCTCAGAAACTCAAATGGATGGTGGCTATCTTCCTAAGGTAGCAGGGGAGATGTACATGTAATAGGTCTAGAGTGGTACATATCGCGATTTCCTAAACGAAACATAGTGGTCGTCTGTACTACATGGTTTGACATAACTCACAAAGGGGCATAGGTACATACGAGATCGAGAAGTTAGAACCGGGCGGCAGCAAGGGCGCAGTAAAGTGCATTAGCCTCTTCAAACCGCGAGTTGCGCAGGGCAAAATGAGCGATCTCGGCCGAATCAGCATCAGACGCAGCGTCAACAACATTGAGCTTCAGAAGTGCACTAAAGAAGCGGCAGAGCTAAACACCAAAGTCAGTGAGTGTATCGTGCAAGAAATAGAACTAAGTACATTCTGCACACCCTTAGCAAAGCGGTCGTCACTAATCAGCCCATCTCTCTCTTCACGTTCAGCACGGTCTAGCCACAGAATACATTGGTGGATGAACGGTCCAAGCACGTCCATGCGCACGATGTCAGCAACAGTAACCTTCCCTCCGGTGATTGAGTCCGTTGCTGGAGTTGCATCGCGTAATAGGCGGCCGATGACATCGAATGTCGGGAGAGTAGGAGAGAGTTGTGTAAGAACATCTAGGAACGCGCCAGACGCATCGGACGGTGGAAGAGTCAGAAGGGAGACTAGTAGAGGAGTGGCGATGGTCGGATTGTGCGCTATGATGGGTGGAAGATCAAGGGAGATCAACACAGAAGGCGAGGTTAGTTGAGGAATTAAAGGACCAAGGAGCTGAGCAAGCAATTCAGCAACAACAGGACATGGGGATAGTACGACCCACACGCTGCTCAGAAAGTGTAAGCACACGCTCACGGGCTGCCAGGAGTAGTTTCAATCCTTCCGATAGGAGCCGAGTCTTCTCATCCTCCTCCGGCGAAACCGGCGCATCCTTGTTGGGGTTGAGTGCCTCGGTTTTGCCACGATCTTGCGTATGAACAGATGCAAAAGGACAAGGAGAGTCCTCAGAGAACCTAAGGAGCGTAAGATGGCACGTTGCAATGGGGAGTAAGTTACATGTGTACGAACGAGTCATGAGATACCTTCTCCTCGTCCAAAACCAAATTTCCGGCTCTTAACTTGGGCGGCAGAGACTCTCGAGCCAACGTACTCGGAGGGTAAGGGCCAAGCTACACAATAACTGTGATAAACTGTTATAGAACAGAATGTACATATTCAGCTCTCACATGGTCACCATCACCTTTGAGAACTTTCCAGAGGACCCAAACCAACTGCTCGTTGTCGCTCGTCTTTCCCTCCCCGGCCAACTGGACCGCGGCATTGCGTTCTTTTGTGAAGGTATCGAAAAGTGCAGACTTGAAGGGATTAATAGAAATTGGATGTGGAGCGTATAGAGAGTACAGTATATATGCCACAAGGATTCGTTGCGGGAGCTTCTGACACGGCAAAGAGAGTAGATGGCGATGTCAAGGGTGGCATGTCAGCACAATAGTTCTTTTTGTCATGCGATGCACTGACTTCAGATCGTGGAGAGCCGAGGACGGGCAGGAGCGCATCAAGAGCCAGCTGGAAGCGCGCAGTGGGTTGTACAAGCTGAAAGAAGGCCTGAGCGGCGGTAAAGCATGTATTAGAGCAAGCCTTGGAAAGCAGATGACCGACGGAGGTGTAGAGCGGGTCGGCGTGGCCCTGAGCCGCAAGCGACGGCTGAGCGTGATAGGCGGCTGCATGCATGACTTGGCCAACTGGCACTAGTCTCCGCGACCCGTAATAACGACAAGTACGAGGGAGAGGGGGATTCACAAAAATTGAAAGTAAGACAGACAAAGAAGGTCGCGGTCGACGAGACAACTGATTCGGAGTAAGGTAAAGCCACTGGCAGCAGTCACGAGTGTGGGTACGACAACGACGATCTTGTTGTCTCTTATTTGCTTAAGCATGTCGGCTCAGCCCCAATCTCAATCTCAATCTCAATCGTCATCCCACAGCCCCTTCCATCCTCGCGGGAGTGCGCGCGCTCGTTCTCGTGGGGGACTTGGCAAACATTTACGCGCTCGTGGGCGTGGACATAGAGGCGGGCGCCCTGCCGAGTTTAAGGAACGATTATTGCTCGAAGGCGAGCGACCCGACGAACTCGATGAAGAAGAAGTCGCGGAGCTGAATGCACGCTACGCAAAGCGAACTCTCAGCACCAACGCAGATCGTTATGAAGAACCCGAGCCGGAGATCGGGTCTGATGGTACAGTAATCAGCCCGACGGTGTAGGCATTATTAAAGCAATTCCACCCCGCCAACAGGACAGCCCATCCCGGATCTTGAGGTCGATCTGAGCGCGTTTATCGCACGACAACGCTCGGAGGATCCATCCAGACCATCGTTTGGTCAGGCTACGATTGACGACGATGACGATGTTGACCCCTCACTGGCACACATTAACCCCAACTCATCTAATAAACGTCCATCAACGAAAGGAAAAGTTCAACAAATCGAGTGGGATGCCTCCCTTGAAGAAATGGAGCACAACAAGAACGCTGCGCAAGCACGGTCTGGTAAATAACTAAATTATCGCTGAACACCTCCAAGCGGCTGATGAGTCCTGTCTTCCAGACATGAAGGAGCGACTACGAGTTGGTGCCGCCCGTCAAATGGGAAAAACGGCAATCAGGGAACACGCCGGCCGACAGGGTTCGAGGTTGCTTTTGTCTTCGCAACGTTTTTTTTACTAACGTTTCATATCATCGTGCCCAGCAAGATCCCTGAAAGAAGCGCCTCCACTCCCGCGAGATCCCTCTCTCCCTGCAAAATCTCCGAGGGCTGAAATGGAAGATTTTTTGGATAATTTGCTCAACTGATGAGGTCTTCTGTCTCGGTTTGAGAATTTCCACACCCGCTTTGCTACGATACGTTGTCTCGAACTTTCTTTTTATCCTTCACGACTAACTGTAGCACCACATGGTCACCTTATCGGCTGTCCGAAGATGTCTCACAGTAGAATTGTGGTGCTTTCGTCGAGTACCCAGCGTTTTGCAGTGATGAGAACGCAACCCGTGGATGTGACACTCACCGAAGATAATGAACTCTCGACACGATTGATGTAGCCTATGCAATAAAAGATCGCCTCTCCCTGCCGTGATCAGCAATGTAGTCAATGCACTTCATGATCAAGGACTCGTAGATGATATTGGATATACAGACGGGCACCTCGACACAGTAACGAACAAATTTAATTTCAGGGAGCGGCGTAAGAAACAGATGGGGAATAACCGTAACAGCACGGTAACACAATGCAGTTGTGTGAGGTGGTACGTACAAACCGGGGTTTTCGACCAAAGGAATCGAAGGGACAGGGACCAATGGTCACATCACAATAAAGGCACAATTAGGGAGAATCTGGTGGCTAGGAGTGACGAGAAGGGATGCGCTAGGTTACAGCCCAATGGTAAGAACAGAAAGCCGAGCGATTAATGGAAGAAATGTTGAAGGGGAGGAGAGATCGCGACGATTATGCCAACAGCAAGACGGTAGGGCAAGCTGACGACATTCGCGATGACATTTGTCATGTTGCGTGGACTTTGTCGATGGCTTCTTCTAGACAAGCCTACGTCATCAGGATCGCTCTGACACGATGTTAAGGGCGCCTCATTGTCAGACTGTCCGAAACTCGAGTGCTCATCGCGCCGATCGGTATTGGATTGCTCCATCGCATCCTCCTCTATGGTCTCTAGCCAAGGCCAATTGGGAGGCTTCGCGTGATGCAACGATGACCTGGGCCCCATAAACGCTGGAGGTGTTTTTGGACTCGTTTGGGTGGAAGGGGGGTCGAAATAATCGAACGTGAGACTGTTGGCAAGTGCACGAAGGAAGTGGAAAATCGGATCGACAACGAATTCAAGACTCTTGTACCGGTGGCCATTCGTTGTGCTTGTAACGCTGAGAGCCGTTCCACGAACTCGTTCTCCACGTGTGCGTTCAATTCTTGAGACGACCTTTTCCAGCATGGCCAAACGGGTATCATACGAGTTGCGGGTGGACTCGGCCCTACGCTCTTGCTTTCGTATTGTGCGTTCCGTGTCTTGCAAGGCACTATTGAGTTCTTCATGCACTTCATCCACATATGCACGCATTACCATGGCGCGCTTGACAGTTGAGAGCTCCTGTTCCAAACTATTGATGCGATCGACAACTGCTTGTAAACGAGAGTCGACAATGAACTGGCTGTCGGGAGAAGGATAGTGAATGGAGTCGTGAAGCGAAGAGGTGTGCTCTCGCAAACGAGAGATGAGGTGGCCCCAGGGCCGTACGCCAGCGGCGAGAACGAAAAGCGTCGTGCTGAACCACGAGATCGAGTCGACGCCATTGATTGACCTGAGTACAGAGCGAAGAAGAGCGGCGCCAACAAAAGGGGTGACCATAGAAAGGAAGAGATAGGTGAATTCGTGTCTTTGAAGCTCTGTTGCTGCTTGTCTAGTTTGTATCTTGATGACGGCTTCCTCGTTTTCCTGCAGGTTCAGGGAACGAAAGGAAGGGTGGGGACGACGCCGGCGCGAAGCGTTATAAAGCTCCCATGGGACTTTAGGAGCATTAAGGACATAATTATCACCAAAGCAAGGGTGTGACATACCCTGAACAAGTTGATGTAGATATATAATCAAGAATAAGACGAGGAAAAGGCTCTTGAGGTGGTCACTCCCGGTAAGCCAGTTCACGAGTGGCGCAATTAAGGCAATAATAACGGAGAGATCCAAGTCTGTCCCGAAAGAGGTGCGGTGGGATGACTTCTTGTGCATTATACGAGGATTTTTCGCGTCTACCTCGAGTTCGTGAACTTGTTCCATCGAGGACGACGCTCTTGCACACCCAGCAAGCCCTTGGCTTTCGCTTTCATCGGCATTCGTGTCACTGGGGTCATCTTCGCTAGCGCTAGAAGAGGGCGACTCCGTGTCGTCAAGGCACTTAAAGGTGAACTGAGGTGACGACTCGGGGCTGTCTGTGGTACGTGTGTAGTCCTGGGAGGAAACGGTGTCGCTGTGACCGTTGAGCTTGAGGAGATTATTGCGAGTTGCAGGTACGGCGGAGGTCATGGAAAACGCAGGATGCACGAGGTTGTTGCTGAGTGCAGGCCTGGCGCTGGCAGACCCAAGCTGCGGTGATGATCATGATCATGTGGTCGTCGATCATCAATGCGTCAATACACTCTATCTTTGTCGGCTCAGCAATCCCATTATCACGAGCTACACTCGTTCATTCCTCCGTCCGTCCTCCCGTCCGTGGACACGGTTACATCAACCTCGGAAGGAATGCGGGAAAGCACTCGCCGAGAGCGTTTACCCAGCCTTAGACAACTCGACCTTTTAAAGCTACCATCTTGGGATACCCCTTTGTGCGGCTCGGTCACCGTGTTCAACGACTTTAACGTGCTATCTCGCTAAGCCCTTTTGTCGTATTTCAGTGACATATTTTGGTATACGCCCCTTACGCCCTTGTCTTTGTTCTGGAAAGCCGCTTGTCTCTTCAATCACATATGGGAGACAAGAGGAGCGTTCGCACTCTTTTAACACGCAAAACGCAAAGTGATTCCCAAGTTCAGAAGATACCCTCCATATCGCGCGCCCTCCTTTCTCGAGTGTTATAGAAGGTCACACCACTCCTTAGCGCTTCATCCTAAAGTTCTGGCTTCCTCCCGTTGCTTCCCCGCATCATGCGCGTCGAGCTTCCCACATTCTCCTTCCTCTCTGTCGCTCTGCTCGTTTTGATTCTTCCGGGGCACGTTAACTCTAATAGTATTCCCTCTGTGACCATCATTACCTGGCTATTTTTTTGTAATCTCATTCATGGCGTCAACTCTGTTCTCTGGTCTGGGAACCAAGCCGTGCATCTGCCTCCATGGTGCGACGTCTGTAAGTTTATTTTTGTTCATATAACACGGATTAAGTATTTAACGTGTCTCCAGCTTCTGTTGTGCTTCTTGGAGCCATGGTCGCCCTACCTGGTGCTTTCTTGTGCGTCTCTCGCAGACTCGAGGCGATCACCTCCGTCCGTAAGGCTGAAGAGAAGCACGGCAAGACTCACCGTACAGTTTTCGAGGCAATCATGTGTCTGCTATTTCCAGTATTGTATATGAGTTTACGTGCGTCGTATTCCTGCCTATTCGCTAATGTCATGTGGTTTACACGGAGACAGACACAATCGTTCAAGATCGTCGCTTTCTTATCGTTAAAGACCTCGGCTGCCAGGTTGCGGTTCATAATTCTCTTCCCGCTTTGATTATCGTGTGGCTTCCGCCTCTCTGTATTTCCACAGTTGCAATCCTCTACTGCCGTGAGCCGACTAGTTCGTACGACAATCCTTCTTTCTGACTAAGAAATGTAACAGTGTCCGCGGCAATCAATGTCGGCAAGCACCGCTACAACTCGCGTCCCTGTTTCCCTTCTTCACCTGAGATGACGTTGTCACTCTTCATCCGTCGTATTTTCTTTACAATCAGCGGGATGCTCTACGTAGCTTGCGTCTACGTCTACGTAGTGTCGTCGGTTATGTCTTCGGGCCTGCTACCATGGACAAGTATATCGCAGACCCGCTCGCAAGTCGCGCGCATCGAAATCGTGTCTTCTCCCTCACAGATTAGGATACGGAGCGAACTTATGTGGTGGTTCATTCCAGTTTGGTCGCTTATTTTTTGTCTTCTATCCGCTGTCGGGGAGGAAACTCAAAGGGGGTACCGCTCAATGCTCACCTGGCTCTCCCAGGTATTCAAACAAGACGACTTACCCACCCAGTACGTTCTCCAGGATGTTGATAAGCTCACACACTCACGCTTATCCCAGTATGAAGTCATCTGCAAAGACGGCGACCATCCCGGTTCACTTGCTAAGATCTGGTTGGGACCACGACCTCGATCCCATTTCCCCTGTTGGTTCCTTTCCCTCTATAAGCTTGTCCCTTTTCAAGAAATCTAGCTCTACGTTCTCCACTCCCAGCCCTTCCCCACTAGAGGACGAGGCTAGGTTCACTCAGCCCACGATTCCCTACCTTTCATCTGGTACCGCTCAACAGCTCTGTCTTCCACCTGTTATCAATCCCCGGAATTATACACCAGTCGTTTCTCCTCTCGTCATCAACAGACCGCCAGAAGAGAACCTCACTGTTCCCAAGGCGGCCTTTGATGCTGAATCGATCGTGTCTGCGTCCCCGACCGGCTCCATCTTTTCAGCGGATACGTGGCCGAAACCCCCGCCCACTATACCTTCAACTGGGTCGCTTCCAGTTTTTGCTGCCACCACGGATCCCCCTCGCCCTTCATCACCCCTTTCTGTTCGTTCGTCACTCGGCAGTACGATAGTTGACGCACTTGGTGCAATTCCTCCCCACCTGCATGACGCACCCTTTAACGTTTATAGCCCCGGAGTTGCTGCTGTCCCCATTCCGCGACAACCACGTAGCCGAACTGAGTATCGCCCACCAATGCGTAAAGGGTCGAGGAAGAACGATGCGGTTTATATGACGGTAGTGCACGAGACCGATATTGGTCCCTGAACTTTCTACAGACACCCCTTAATTCTCGGCATCACTACGAACACCGTTACCCTTCCATTCGCATTTGATAAACTGTAGCAAATCTTTTTGAGCCTTACTGTATATTCTTCGATTCTTTTTTTCCACCTGTAGCACCTCGTTCCGTGTAAACTAATTGCTCTTGCATGTAGACAGTGCAGCGACTTCGTTAATGTTTTATTACTTGAATATGACTGCTATGAATGCCCCAATTACTCAGCTTGTTATCACGTGAACGGTGACAGCTTGCCAGAACAATAGTGTCCAATAGGAAATTGGTGTGCTTTGACTGGCGTTACGTTACACAATAACGACGGAGTTTTCCCTGCGAGTGGCGAACAAAAGAGCACGTCCTCCTCATATACCTGTGTGAGGTCGGACAGCACCACGGAGCAACTCTGACTTCAACCACCTCCCAGAGCCTCTCAAACCCCCACACTGGGGGGCTGGTCCGCTCCACAAATGCCCCTCACTTGCCTTTCGACACAACGCAGCACGCTCCACGTTTCTGAGGGCCACTAGGCGAACCCAGCCAACTGAGCCACTTGGCTAAGCCTCCATGTTCCGAGCAAAGCGACGGCGCGGTGCTTGCTTCATCCAGACATCAACACAGTCCTCTGTGGAGTCTGGACAAGTAATCATCTCATCTCGCATCCCTCGAAATAAGGGCAACTTCACCAGTCGACCGCGCTCGTGTCTTTTCTAAGGGGTACATTCCAGCTGGCTTGCCTTTGTTGCCCTGGAGAACTTGAATATTGTTCTCCCTTGATCCACATACGATGTGGTTAAGAAAGAGACAGCAAGAACAAGATCGATTATCTTTCTCAGGTGCTGTAACTTCTAAACCAAATATGGGTGCGCCTTTGTCTGGCTATCCAATTTTGTGAACGTTCCCGATGTTCGGCGTGCGCCTTGCGACCCTGACACCATCTCCACAGAAACTCCTGACCACATGGGACAAAAAATCTGCGCCTAGATTTACGTCGCGCCATCATGTTGGGACTAAGTTGCCTCTCCGGGCGTCAGTTGGTCCACGGAGTTAGGTAATTATCTTTCCGCGACTTCCGGATATGGAAACAATCCCCACCGTGAATCAAAGGCCTTCCATTTCAGGCTACAAACGACATCCTTGTTTAGGAAGTCCCAAAAGATGCCCCATTCTGGGTTGGCACTTGGCTCTGTGCCTCGCGAAATGTCCATCTGGACTGCCGAACACAAGGGGACGTCCACTTTTGTAAGTCATCTTTGAGCTCAGTGTGTCGCTGTCTGTTCTTCTTAAACCCCTTGATCAAATTTCGATGCTACCCACCTCTGCCTCTCCACTTTGTGCCAGCGAGCCCTCCAGCTCACCTCCATCCTTCGCGGCACAATTATAGTGGTTGCAGTTTTTCTTGTTCAATCAGCGCAATGGGTGCCCAGCTTTACTCAGCCTTTTCCTTTATTGGTTTTGTTTTCTGCGCCGTTCCTTTCTACTGGCACCTGCAAGGTTCGTGGGATCGTTCCAGTGTCTAAATTATGGGGGCTAAGAACTTATTTTCGCAGCTTGGAACACTGGCACTTGCCTGTACATGGCCTGGGTTGGTCTCGGGTGCCTTATCCAATGCATCAACTCCATCGTATGGAACAACAACATGATCATCAAGATCCCGGTCTACTGTGACATTGGTGAGTTCCTGATGTTGTGTCTCCCGATCCCTAGCTGAACGAGTTTCCAGTGACCCGCGTTCAAGTTGCGCTGAATGTCGCTATCCCGGCTTGCTCACTTTGTATCAATCGTCGCCTCTACAAGATCGCAACCACAAAAGCTGTGATGGTCACTCCTGCAGAGAAGCGCCGCGGGGTCATAATCGATTTGCTTATTGGTCTTGGCATTCCAATTCTCCAGATATTGGCACGTACGTATACATACCCATCCTCCCTGGCCAGGTGGCTAAGTGGATACTGTGTAGACATCATTGTGTCCGGGCACCGCTTCAACCTTTTGGAGGATTTCGGACCTTACCCATCCGTTGTGCTGATGACTCCGTCCATTCCCCTGTGGTTTTTGTGGCCTCTCGTTATCGGTATCGTGTCCCTTTTCTACTGCCGTGAGTATCTCGCAGTGCGTTTCCAGTTTCGTACTGCGGCTCATCTAGCGACAGTTATGACCATCTATAATTTCTACAAACGTGGTCGTCAGTTCAGCCAAATTATGTCGTCGAACCGTGGTCTCAATCAAAGTCGCTACATCCGCCTGATGTGTCTTGCCATGATCGAGGTACTCGGGACTATCCCATTATCGTCTTTTGTTCTTGCCTACAACTCAAAGATGGGGATCGAAAAGTGGGTGAGCTGGTCCGACACCCACAGCAACTATTCCCGAATCATTCAGATCCCGGGCATCCTTTGGAAGACCGACCACACCACACATATCCTTTACGAGTTTTATCGCTGGTCGCTCGTCTTGTGTGCCTTCATTTTCTTCGCGTTCTTCGGTTTCGCAGATGAGGCGCGCAAGCATTACCGTCTCGTGTACACCTCGATTGCCAGCCGCGTCGGTTTAACTACCTCGAACGGCAAGCTCACCGGGTCGTCACATGTGTACGTCTGTTGTTGGTTTCAGGTTTCATTGTTGTCCTTACAGCTTTGATAGTACATCGTCTTTCCCTCACATGAGCAGCAAAGGTGGAGTCTCTGTGACGAAGTCCAGAGACTATAAACGTGATTCCACGTTCTCGGTATCCGACCGACTTTCGATCCCGTCTATCTCCATTGCCAGTGATTTGAAGCCCGATTTCAAGATCGACCAATACTCTCCCTCGGAGTCCACAGCATCGTCCTCTGTATCCAGTTTCCAAGCAGAATTATATGACCCATCAAGTGAATCCACCACTACTTCCCTGACACCCCCTCCCGCATCTGTGTCACCCCTCTTCCCTGAGACACCTAGATCGACTATCCGCCCATCATCCACATACTCCATTGACGCCGCTCACGCTGTCTGAACCAATGACCCAAAAACACTCTTTGTTCGTCCTTCGGATTTCTTATATTTTTCTTAGCGGAATCACTCTTGACATTCGCACATTTGCTCGTCTGCTTGTATTTTTAATCGTCACCTATACCATACCCGTACTGAAGCCTGAGGCGCCGAACGGTGCTTCTAGCGCATTTCATTACATCTTGCTGTAACGATAATATTTCCTTACTTGACTACCTCTCTTCCTTCACTAGCGTTATACTTTTACACTACGATGTAGCACTTCACTTCGAGATATAGATCAGGAATTTGAACGCAGAAATCGTGCCACCAGAGAGGGAATGAATTATTATAATTAACTCGCATCACCCTCTTGATCATCTTTGGGGGAACTTCGACCGTTTTCTGAATTTGTTCCTGCATTTTGCAACACGTAAATGCTACACCGAAAGGAGGTTGTACTATAATGTACTATAATCAAGACCAAGGGTCTGTTATTTATGTGAGCGGACTTCGCTGGTTCAGACTCGGAGCAGAGCAAAGTTAAGTGGAGGGGCAAATCTCGGGTTGTTCTCTAGTCTCGGATCCAGCCGTTGTTAGCGCCCATTGAGGCACGAGTGCACAAGGGCTCTACAACGTCTGGGGCATTTCGTCCAGGCACGGGGGCTCGGTGACAGGCAGTCACATCGCCTAAGCTTAGTAATTCAATCACCTCTCTCTTTTCATCATTTATCCCCCGTTGCTCTTTCTCTTGATTGAATCGCATTCTCCCCCATACGCGCACCTTCCGACCCTGAAGTTCCGCTCTTCAAAAAGATGCGTAGGTGGGTAACCAAGCAGTCCAAAGTATTGACAGGAGAATCAGAGCTGTCAGCAAAGGGACGAGCATCCTTGTCCCGGGTAAGGTCAAACGACCCGTGGCACCTGGTCATCAACGACTAGAAGTCAGCTCCAGCGCAGCAAGCGGATGTTGTACACACCCGCCACGTCGACGGATGCCACCCCAACTAGGGTGGCTACCCATAAGACACCGCGTGCGGCCCACCACCGTAGTTCACGGTTCAACTTGTATCGGTCCACGCTCGACGATAATACTTGGCGCCGCGTATCTTTCTTCTTGCTCTCATTCAGCCATGACCTGAGCGCGTTCGAGCGTGCCATGACATCCTTTTTATGGATCCCCTCTTCTACAAGCGGGGCACACCTCTCGCACACAAGAGGATAACGTACGTGCATGGAAGCTTTGTAGCTCATGAAGCTGGCGAGGCGAGGTTCGTAGTCAGGATCCTGGAAGAATGACACGCGGGTGGTGAGAGAGAGCTGGCAGCAATTTAAGGCTGTCAATGACGCACGTCATCAGAAGGTGGCAGATAGCTTGATAAGAGGCTAACTGTCCTTGTCTGCAGCACCCACTGTAGCCCATTGTTTGTGTTTTCCCGCATGCCCTACTTGTGTGCGGCCTTAGCAATTCGAGTGCAATGTATCTGTGACCACAGCGGTCACCCCTGCAAGTTTTCCTGCTGCGTGGCCCATCCATCCAGAATTGCAGTTGAACTCAGTACAAACCATCGTCCGCATCATCTATCATGCTGCACTTGTGCGCGGCCTTAGAAAATCAACTTTAACACGTTTCCGAACCCTGCGACCACCTTTGCGAATTTTCATGACGCGCGAGAGCCTGCACGACCACTTTCGCCACTTCACACTCCCTAGAATCTGTAGTCCCCCACAGCATTGTGATACCCAGGCTTGACACCGCTGTCATGGTGCCAGATATCATGACTGCGCTATCGCC
>WNGR01004751.1_pt1 | contig 14644 bp, 14 predicted proteins | sample 5407581 | NCBI WGS metagenome assembly WNGR01 (sample SAMN13153383, study PRJNA577476) | soil metagenome | isolation source: 80 cm soil or saprolite under Garry oak tree replicate 2 | place: USA:California | collected 2016-06-15
AATAGAATGATATTCCTTGGATGATTACCAGCACCGAAATTTAGAATGATCTTGGACCAGCCATTAACATGACTACGCTAGGCTGATTTCTGAAAATGAGTACCAATTTGGATAAAAATCATCCAAAGTCTTGTTCACAGTGATCTGGATGCAAAACGACAGCGGGAACCAGCCGCCTTTCTTCTATGTTCTGATGGCCGAATACAAACTCTGGTACTTCGTTGAAGGCAGAGAACCCGATGACAATGTTGTCATTTCCAGGATGCGAATGTTGCCCAACTGAGACGAAAGATTCACGAACGGGGCAGTCCCAGTTTTTGGAATGGTGCCGCGGCCATGGAATTAGTCCTTCTGAAGGTTTGTCACCTCGGAATTCTTTGCTGCTGTTCTAACCAGCACTCGGAATAACTTCTTTCAGGTTGACATAGATTCCACACCATATCGGGGCGATTTTCACAAGTTGCAGGCGCCGACTCGTGCCATAGAGATGACCTCAAGGGAATGAAATATGGTTGGATCAACCCAACCAACGTCACCTGCACATATGTGTGAGGTTACCCAGTGGTAAGTCTACCGGATGGACCACTTATTCTTTGACCAACATGCCCACGTCCCACCCGCATCGTACTCACCAAAATACTCTTCGGAGTCGCCGTTGCACTTCTAACTTCGATTCCTTTCTATCATCTTTTTTCCCTAGCCATTCGCCAGAAACGCTCCATTTCTCAATCAGGAGACGTTCATTCACATTTCAAGCGTACTAAAGTTGCTACCGTACCGCCGTGGTCCCTCGCAGAATCACAGAATCACGTAGACCTTCAGCGAGATTCCCAGAGGATTTCGGACGACCGCGCAGAACCAGACCGCGAAATACCGCCTATTCTTCTTCTATACTCGGTTTTGGTCACTTCCTGGATATCATGGACGGTCGTGACGATGTTCCTGGGCTCGCTGATGTTAAAGTAGCCAAACTGTGGATGGTGGTGGACGGTCTTGCAACGGAGATGACTCAATTCTTCGAAAAGGAAACAGAGCGGAGGGACAAAGGTCTGAAACACCTTAGAAAAATCTTCGCTGCACGTCAAGGCACCAAGATTCCTCAGATCTCGCCGAGTGCCGTCGGTTCTGTTGTGTCAGATGGCCACAATATCGCGGATAATGGCACAAGTTCAATAGTTATTGGGTTCAAAAACTCGCACACAGTGATCTCTGCAGTTCCCCAGGTAGAGGTCGCGGGTTACGTTGCGCGTCTGAAATGAAGGAAACATATCTACGATGGAAAGTGCCTTGTTTGGGTCTGAGAATTGTTGGTGAGCAAGATACTCTTGTATTTCAAGGTTATTCAAGGTTATTTGACGATCGAATATGTCTAGATTGTGATATCACGTTCTATGCCCTCCTAGCAGTCGACCATCGCATCATGCTCGTTAGCCTGACCCCAACACTCTCCTGTATCCAATCGGCTTCCGATAGTCGCGACCGCAAATCCCTGTATTTGGCCTTGACAGCAGCATCTGTACTCCAAGCTCATATTCTCGAGGATGCCCAGAAACTCCTGATCGATCCCACTGCTGCGGAAATGTCTGCGGAAATCCCAACCCCTGCTCGTCGTTATCCGGCGATCTCCAAATTATCCAAGTACCCAACCTCTCCTGGCCCTGACGACTATCTCACCTTTGAGATTTGTGACCTCTTTGACCCGTTTCACGACCGTCTTTTATACAAAGCGAGGAGATCGGATGTCGACGAACTCATCCTCATAAAGTATGTGCGGCAGTACTCGACCGTTTTGCACCGTTTTGCGCGGAAGCAGGTCATGCACCATCGATCCTTGGTTACGAACGACTTCCTGGTGGGTGGTTTGCTGTGGCGATGGAATATGTCGAGTCTGCCACCTTGATTATTATGAATTCGGACCAACTCACTTCTCACCGAGACTGTTGGATAAAGGAGCTTGAATGCCTTGTGGACAACTTTCATGCAATGGACCTCGTCCACGGTGACTTGCGGGATGCAAATATCATCTGCAAAGAAGATTCTGTAATGCTGATTGACTTCGACTAGGGTGGTAAAGTTGGACAGGCATCCTATCCTACGTTGGACTTGAATCCCGAGTTACTGAAGGGCAGGACATCTGACGGCTTGAGAATTACAAAAGACGACGATGTGCGGGTGTTGACGAAGACTCTGGATAAACTTAAGCAGCGTAGTTCATAATAGTACTTTATCGCGGCTAGTATATGAACGTATGAACGGTCATCGCACTCGACTCTCAAGGCTTCATGATTACACTCGCACTGCCACTGGTACTGTTGTGTTACCTCGCTGTTCAGCAGTATCCAACCCACGTTTCGTGCGATCCAAGATAGACTGCTGATAATCGCCACCTGATCCGCAACGTAGCCTCGGCTTCCCGCGATTTGGATGGGGTAAGCGTGAGAGTAACCCCCGTATATATATATATTGGCGAGAATAGTAATATCCAGATGCGACGAATAGGCAGTAATTGGCTCAGGGCTGCCATACATACGCTTTGGTCAATAATCCCTATATCTGCCGTAACGTTGATGAATCCCAGGGACACCGGGTGTGCAGTCCATTCTCATCGCCTTAGCCAAGTTGACGACGCCTGGGACTCTGCTCCTTGTTGACTCGCTTGGGGCGTCTCTATCACCTCACGCGCCAGCTGTCGTAGCTTTGTCAGGTGTTCTGGCGGACGTGTACTTGACGGTGATGAAGTGGCTAACTTCGGATCAGCCTCGAGCCGCGCGGCCGACTTGGAAGAGGAAGTGTGAGTCAATTGGTTACGCAGGACTTTCACGTGAACCGAGAACTGACCAGTTCGACCCCATACCAAGCGCGGACCGTGATACCTGTCGGCGGCGGGGGTTCTTCATCGTCACCGGCCATGTCGATAGTCATGAGGAAAAATCGGATGGCCAAGGGGATGTCCTCGGCCGTGTATGCGGTTTCTGCGGCCTGGAGAACATAGAACGGGTTTTGTGGAGCCAACAAGAGGACGTGAGACAAAGCCTGTAAAGCAGAAGCGTATCTGGATAGTCGTCAACATAAGCAGACCTGGTCCAGTGTTGATGAAGATGCGTACTGGTAGAGCGAAATGTACAGATCGGCGAGCTCTAACCAAGCCTCCACGTCAGTGTAGAAGGTGTCGACAAGCTTGGAAAGCTCGTCCACTGCGGTTTCGGTCCTTCCAAGTCTCTTTAGAACAGAGATTTGTCGTTTCCACACAGGCTTCGTGGTGCAACTCAGCGACCAAGCAGGCTCACAAGGCCAAAACTACACACCAGATTAGATGGGTCCGCCTCCAGTAATTTTTGATAGAAAACAAGCGCAATCTCTGCACCCTCCGTTGCCTCCTTCAAGATACCCTCCAGGCACTGTACTCGTGGTGACTCCGGGAATTTGGCGGATAGGTGTTTTAAGCAAGCCTATGTCCGTTGACTGATGAACTACAAACCAGATACTAGGACACGGGGTAGATGGCTCACCTCAGCAACATCTATGCGCCCAACGTCAACCGCCGCCAACGCCAGAGACTCTAAGAATTGCCAGCCTAGGATAATAAGTCCGGTTACAGCATTCATGAGTGGCGTTCACTGAGAAAACCCACTGTCATCGCCAAGCTTGTGTAGCGCATTATTGCGAAAGACGACAACACCGCTCTCGAATATTTCGCGCGAGGTACGGCTGTTCTTCGTGCGGTAGTTTGCTAGTCGTTGAAGCGCGGAGGCAAGGTCCATCGTCGCCTGCGGCAGCCAGCGTGACTCGCAACGTGGACGAGCGTGGAAGCGGAGTAACCGGACCGGAACTAATTAATCACTTTTGGTGATTCATTCCGACGACGACGACGACGTTGAGGCATTCCGACAACGATGGCCGAGGCGACAGTGAGTTCACCTGCTAGGAGGTTAGCAGCGCCATCCGTCCGCACATCTCTACGCGCAAATTGAAACCCTTTCCAAGCACCGCACATCCTCAGGAGTCTCATTCTCCCAAGGATACCATCCGCATCCGCAATCTACTACTTCTGGCACGGATCGCGGACGGTGCACAATGGCCCTCAGCGACGCTCGCGCCAGTACGGCAGCCTGTGCAAGTCAGCGTCAGCATCCCGTATGACCTACGTCCCGCAGCGGCAGGCGACGACATTTCGAAATCAATCAACTACGGTTCCTTGTCGAAGCGGATACTTGCCTCCGTGGAGGATCCTTCTTCTTCTGAGTTTGGGAGTCTGGAACATTTCTTGGACCACGTCTTCCTCACGTGTTTCGGCACGTTCCCAGAGATACGGGAAATGACCGTCGACGTTGTCAAACCCAGAGCGCTACCGTATGCGGAGGGTGTCCGTATTTTGTCGTCGCGTGTAAGGGACGGATCTCGCCTTGCCCCGGACCGCCTTTCGATCCAGCGGCTTTCTTGTAACCTCATTGTTGGCCTCAATCCGTGCGAAAGAGAAGACAAGCAGTTGGTGTACTTTGATGTGGATATATCTGCGTCCCATGAGCCAGGTAGCGGGTTTGACTTTCGTCGATTAGCGAAAGAAATTCACCAGGTGCGTTCTTTTGGTGGGGGACATACTAGGATGGCTCACTATCTAGTCAGGAGGTCGAGTCGTCCGAGTTCGTATCTCTGGAATCGCTGGCATGCCTAACAGCGCGAGTCACTCTACGTCACGCTAAAAAGCACGATAATATAGTCACCGTTCGTGCAGCGAAAGCCAAGGCGCTGGTATTCGCAGATGCTGCTGAAGTCGAAATCGTTCGAACGCCTCAGGATTACCTGGCTGAGACTGGTGTCGGGGCATCTGCTCGTGCATCACCTTCCACTGACCTTGACCCTCCCATTGTCTCGTTCGCTCTCTATTTCGGTGTAGCGCCCAATCTGTGCTTGCCGTTGGAGTCTCCTGTCCAGGGGCAACACCACTTAGCTGCTATTGCCCTTGGGTCCAACCTCGGTGATCGCTTTGCAAATATAGAAGCTGCTCTTCGTCTCTTAGAACGTCCAAAGGACTTTTCACCACCCCAGGAACTAGGAACACCCTCAAGCTTGACGGTCGTGAACACGAGCTTTTTGTACGAAACTGCACCAATGTATGTGACTGATCAGCCTAGTTTCTTGAATTGCGCTTGCGTTGTGCGTTCTGTTTCGTCCCCTCCCATGCACGTTTGATTTTTTAGCTCGGATCATTCAGATTAAAACTACCATTGCTCCCCTTACACTCCTGGCGATTCTTAAGGAAATAGAACGCACCGTGGGACGCGTGCCCTCTATTCGCAACGGCCCGCGTGCGGTCGATTTGGATATTCTTTTTTACGACAACGCACTTATCGACACTAGACCCGAATCTCTTAAGGGGGGCATGGAAGGCCTCGAGGGACATCTAGTCATTCCTCACCCTCGAATTTCGGACCGAGAGTTTGTCTTGCGGCCCCTACACGAGTCAGCACCTGTCCTCCTCCCTCCTTCCTCTGCATGTCAGCGTTGACTGCTCTTCGTCTATGCAGCATGGTTCCGGACTATGTTCATCCCGTGCTCCACAAACCAATCCGCGAGATGCTCTCTGATGTGTTGAAGGCATCTCCCGTCGGCTCCCCTGCCATGATCAAAGTCATGCCTTTCCCTGCGTATCCACGCTCTGCAGACCGTGCGCCTCCCGTCGCGAGCGTCCCCGATGTCCCTCACACCCACACGCACTGGACGTTCCCGCCCGCCAGGCCCCCCGTGCCCCATGGGCAGGTATCCACGCCGCGGCACACCCGCTTGATGGCCACCCTCAACGTAACGCCCGACTCGTTCTCAGACGGCGCCGACCATGTCGCGCTCTCCGCCGCGCTCGCCTACGCGGCGTCCTCGGCCCGCGCAGGCGCACACATCGTCGACGTCGGCGGGTACTCGACGCGTCCGGGCGCCGCCCCCGTCTCGCCGGAGGATGAGGTCGCACGGGTCGTTCCCGTCATCGAGGGGATTCGCGCCCTCAGCTCCGGCACGTCAGATGCGGCGGACGTGCTCGTCAGCGTGGACACGTTCCGCCCGCACGTCGCGCGTACCGCCGTCCTCGCCGGCGCCAACTGCATCAACGACGTGCACGCGTTCACAGGTCCGGACTATCCGCGCCCCGCGTCGTCATCGCCGGCCTACCTTGTCAGAATGACGGAGACCGCTCGCGAGCTTGCCGTCCCCGTCGTCCTGATGCACTCGCGCGGCGAGGCGGGGGCGAACAAAGACTACTCTCACTACGGCTCTGTCGTGGGTGGTGTGATCCAGGAGCTAGGTGAGAAGGTCGAGGCAATTGTGCGTGGTCCAGGCGGCGTTCGGCGCTGGCTCGTCATGATCGACCCGGGCATTGGGTTTAGCAAGTCCGTCGATGACAATCTGGAAGTCCTACGCAATTCTGCTTCCATCACCGCAGAGGCACGCACAGTAGATGGTGAATGGAATCCCCTGCGCGGTTACCCACAGCTCATTGGCGCATCGCGCAAGTCCTTCCTCGGAAACATTCTCTCGCAACCAGATAAAAGCGGGACGTATGAAGGCCGCCAGACAACACCAAAAGAGCGAGGGTGGGCTACCACGGCCGCAGTCGCGAGCGCAGTGCAACAAGGTGCTGCCGTCGTCCGCGTGCATGATGTCCTCGAAATGGGCGATGTAGTGAGGGCAGCCAATGCGATCTGGGGCTAGATTGTTTCATGGATTGTCTGCATTAACTATCCCTCGCAGTCACATGTAAAAGTTCCTAATGCCTAATTTGTATAATGGGCATGGCAAAGTATGCATAAAAGCACAGTGTGGGTGATAAGAAATGCGGATACAGAGACCAAATCAACGGCACAAGCACCCCAGTAAACCATTCTTGACGTGCCGACGGAAGAGCAGTCCACCGATGTCGACACAATAGGACTGGCCGGGTGACAGTTGGGTGGGTGATTTTACTTTTCGGGGTTCGGATTCCTGGGAGAAAAAGATTCTATCAGCGAAACTGGCAAAGAAGAACCAAGAAAGATGGGGGAATCAGATAGGAGCGAAAGACGATGATGCATGTTTGTCTACACGAGAGTTTCAGTGTGAACTATGCTTGTATTTTTGCTGTTCATCAGACGAAGGGAAAGTCGCTCGGGGATGTAGAGGAACGGGCGCGACAAAGGAACACAGTAAGAAAGGACGCACATTCTCCGCTTGCCGCCTGGGAGAGTTGTCACATTTACGAATCTAAGCGATATCGTCAGGTCAGTCAAACATCAGGAATGCATTGGCCAGGACTACGAACCGGCGATTGTAGAGCATCCGCTTCTTAGCCCGCCCCTTGGGGGTCTTCTTCTTTTCCTGCTTTTCGACTTTGGGGGTCTGCGACTTGACTTTGCCAGCGCGGGCAAGAGATCCGTGAACTAAAGGGCCACAAAGACACGCGGTGAGTGTCCTTCCTGGGTGTGGTAGCAAGTCGCCATACCTTTTCCCATATTGTGGTGTTGAAGCCTGGTCGATGTGACTGGGTCTCTCTTCAGCGTCGACTGTTCTGTACAGCACCAGGATTAAGGTTCAGTTCCGGCATGACTAATACTCGGCCGGCATATCGGGCCGTTGGACAAACGGAAACTTGAGCTAAAGTGCAGGTGTAAATCGTTCGTGGAAAAGTGCAATCAGTCTCAGTGGTTCAAAAATGACCAGGAAGGTAGAGGGTGGGGGAGAAGGACGAATATCTCATGTACAGGTGTTCAACGTTCAACAGTCAAACTTCGCCATATAAGCTCTGAAGTATCAGCACAAATAGACTGAAAGAGACGACTGCTCTGGAAATGCTGTGGTGAATCGAATGTGACAGAAGTGTCAGTGGCGACTAGTACAAGACGACAACATCATTAAACGTCGTTCTGACTGTCTCCTCAGCTGTAGTCCAAACTAGCACAATCATTACGAAGCTTCGGCCTCGGTTCTTGCAGCACGGCGTGCCTTTTTCGCAGCGTTGGCAGCCGCTGCCTTCGCCTTTTTCGCCTCTGCTCTAGCAACCTGCAGGAAAAAAAAAACGTCAGCACAACTTTTGCATCATAGTTAGAATATACGGAACAGACCTTCTCTGCTTCTTCATTCGCTTTAGCTTCTTCCTCCGCACGACGCTTCTCTTCCTCGACCTGCGCTTTTGACAACCCACCGCCAGGGCCTGACTTATTTTTGCGCTTGGCTTCTCTGGCTTCCTTCTCTTCCTGCTTGATGCGCTTAATTCGAGGATCGGCTGAAAGCGCAACATCTACGATGTTGCGTAGGCGAGCTGTGTCCTCCTTCTTGCGACGCGCACGCTCAGCTTTGTTCTTCTTTTCGGTGTATCGCTTGTCGTCGCGGCTGTATGCGCGGTTAACGTCGAGCAAAAGGAAAAACTGGTAAACGTACTTGTCGCTTCCTTCGTTTACCTCTTTGTCTAGGTACTCAAAGCTGCGCCAACTGTCGAAATTGTACCAAAAGTGGTAGAACGCCTCGACTTTCTCTTTCGAGTCCGTATACTTGCCGAGCAAAGGTACAGGTTGTTCGCGGCTGAATCGCGCCTCGCGTTCGAATACGGGGGCAAAGTACTTGAAAAATGCCGAGTTTGGATCCTTTGCTTTTGCGACCTGCTGCGCCGTGGGTACGTCCGCCTCTAGAAGGTCATAATAAGGGTCTACTGAGTCGAACTGGCGGTGTTTTTCCGGATGAGTGAGGACATCATTTGCTTTCTGGATGCACTTGAAGAAAGCATCGTCATTGGAATCGCCGACTGCACCCGCTTTCTTATCGGGGTGGTGCTTTAGCACCTTTTTACGATCTAAATCAATGGAATGGCGTGAGGGAGTTGGAACGGAAATTTGGAGATGTACATACGCGCAATTTTTATTTGTTCCGGAGTTGCTCTATATCTAAGATGCGACAGACCGAGGACGGCATAATGATCTTGTTTCTGGGAATACGAGAAAGGACATGGTACAACGAGGAGTCTCGAAAGAGAAAAGCCCACGACTTACCTTCCACTCTTTGGGGTCTAACGATAAGAGGTCTTCAGTCTCTTCCTCATCGCCCACACCAAGGTCATCCTCTTCATCTTCCTGCTCAAGATCCCTCCGTCGTTTCTGCTCCTCCTCGACATGTTTGTCGTGTTCTTCGAAAGAGAGGTCGTGGATGGTTCTCCGTACATGGGCCAGATACGCGGGTCCAACAGGAATGAGTTTACGCTCGACGAATGCTGTAATATAAATAATATAAGATGGGACACGGAAGCTGAGCACAGAGGCGACTCACGCGAGATGGAATTTCCTGGAGAGGGATCTTGTTTCCAGTCACTTGGGAGGGGAAGCGGGACGACGGGGAGTGTGACAATGTCCGTCATGATGAAAAAACTATGAATTCCATGCGCATGGCCAGCAGCTTGATTCCCTGCCTCGTTCCCGAAAAAAATCGGTACGTGGGAAAAATAGCATGTCCTCAAGTCAACCCCCACGTGATGCGACGCGTCGAACGTGTTAATGGACCTGACGCCAGATAGGGACGGGGTCATCGACCTCACTACTCTAGATGACGACTGGTTCATCGACCTCACTGCTACAGAGTTGGATACTCAATCTGCTAGTCTGTGTGCGTCCGGTACAGACTCGTATGCTCAAGTTCCCTTATAACTATCAAACACGACATGAACCCCTGATTTTAGCGCTTCCTCTTCTGGTCGAGGGGAGGGTCGTGTAGCTTCTCGCCCTAGTTCCGCCGACTATCAGCGCTCTGCCGTCGTGTCCGGGCCTTCTCCAGCTGTGACGAAGCCTCAATACCCGCCGTATAAGTACGCGGACCACATACTGAAGCCAAAGGTAATTTACATTAAGAGGGAGGAACAGGCCGATGAGATGGTCGCCAGTTTGAACGGGCAAGTCACGCTTTCGCTCCTTGTTCCTATGCTTTGACCTCACGCGCCCCGAATAACCTACCTAGCGCCATTGGCCTAGACCTCGAGTGGCCATTCGGTCAGGATAGGACTGGTGACAAAAAAGAGGGAAAGGTCGCTCTTGTTCAACTTTGCGATGTCGACATCATTCTTCTCATACATGTCAGCAAAATGGAGAGTGTGTATACCTTGTCTCTATCACGAGCGTATCTAGTGTACCAACTTTCAGTAAAGGGTTCCCCCAGAAGGTCAAAGTAAGGGTCATCTTCGCCGCGCCATCGAGGTGATACTCAGCGGTCATAGGAGCTAATTGAATCTTCAAAAGTGCCAAAAATGGGTGTAAACATCCGCAGTGGGTGAATCCATACTTTGACGCCTCTTAGTGGACTGAAGGACGTGCGGATGAATCCAAGACGATGGAAGGAAGCTCTTCTGTGATTATGGTATCCTCTCCTCGAATCTCATCGAACTTGGTGCTTTGGCGTGTCAAATCGACGGCAGATTCGCGTCCGTCTTTAAACGGCCGATTGTCTCGCTCGCGATTATGGTCTCCTATTATCTGAAAAAAACGCTGGACAAGGGGCCAGTGCGTACTAGCGACTGGAGCAAGGAACTCACGCGGGAGCAGATGATTTGTACGTACTCCGACAAAACTGCTGCAGAGCGATAGGTAGATGTCATCGTCCGTTCCTCTGGTTCGTAGATGCCTCCAACGACGTCCACTCTGGATTGATGATCTACAAGTCCCTCATGAGGACTGCGCGTTCATCCAAGGCACAGCTACTACCAGAACACTATACGGCGGACTTGGCGAATGAACTAAGACGGCGAGACGACGGTCCCGTCAGCCAAATCAGCACCATGTTGGCCTACCCACGGGGCGGCGGAGCTCCTCACCGATATGCGTACACCCTCTGGCGCCAAGGCCACGGGCTCCTGGACATGTGTATCAGGATGGGAAACAGGGCCAATCTTCAGAGTGAGACGGTGGTGATGTACATGTGCATTTACTCCTCTGATTGACGTGTTTGCTGAACTCACCCAGCTCTCATATTCTACGTGCACTAACCGAAGATCCGGCTCTCCCATTCTCGATGTCCGCGCTGATCTCCCTGATCAGGCTAGACAGTTCATCATGGACCTATCATCGGGATACAATTGAGCGATGGATCCAGGAAGGACGTGGTATTGATGAGAAACGAGCCGGTTGCTCCGGAGATTAATCTGATAGGATCACTCGTTATATCTAAGCCCATAATTATTGGCAGTCCTTGTCATCTGGACCATTGCTCAGCTTAAGTCTTGAGTCCGACGTCAAACCCAAGCTAGTGTCGACCCGTTCGCACGATTTCATACGCTAGTGGCGATAAATTACTATTACAAGCAAGATCTGGAGCTGCTCATCGGGAGGATGACGATGACGGATCGACATGGACGACTAGACGCGGTTCGCCAACAACCGTAGGTGCGAGAAGACGGACCAGGTGATCGTGTGGTTCTGGGCGTGTCTCCGCTCGTGGCCTGCGGAGCGCAAGGCGCGCCTACTCCAATTCACGACGGGCACCTCGCGCGTGCGCGTCAACACCTTCAAAGATCTCCAGGGCAGCGAGGCCCGCGCCGCTTTATGATCGAGAAGAGCAGGGACCTCCGACGCAGCCACGCGTGCTTCTGGCAATTGCCACGACCTGCAGCCGTACGAGGACTATGGGAGCCTGGAGCGCAAATTCGCTTCGCAATCGAGGGTGTTTCCTTTAGATTTTTCCTAGTAGGTTGTGCCCGTTCACAGAGGTTTGCTTGTTTGTGTAGGGAGACTGAGGGCTCTGGGCAACTTGAAGAGTATAGAGTGATTCAACACCGTTGGGATTTGGAAATCTAGAGTCTAGAACAAACCACCCCTCGAGGAATGCACGACAGTCACGGCAGTGTTGTGCCAGTCGGGCTGACCCTGGGTCACGAGAGTCAAGTCAGGCAAATCACGCAAACCTGACTGACTATTGACTAGTCAGTCAGATAAATCGTGAGAAACGATAAGATAAGATTGTTCAATCTGCAGCGCGAGGCCCACGAGAAGTGGCTCAAGTCAGGAGAGTGCCGGAGAGACGGATACATCCGAATTGAACGTCACCCCTGTGGCAAGTGCTAGCACGACATCGTCTCTCTTTGGTAACTTCCCACGTCTCCTTGACTAGGGTCTGACTAAATGACTAAAATATAGTCGGCTGACGCGAGTCGGCGTATGACTCAGTCAGACTGCAGTCAGGCCATCGCTGCTTCCGACAGTCCATAAATATTCCATGATCCGGTATTGGTCTTAGCATCGGTTGTCCAACTAACTACCGAAAACAGTATAAGAACAGGGCCCTACATTGGCGCCACCGAATTGCTGTCGCGCTTGTCTGGGGTATGTCTGTCACTCTCAAGAATCTGTCACCTTTGGAACTTATTTGGATCTCGCGGCAGCACCCAGTCTTAGCATTCAGGACCGCAGTTGACTTTGCTATTTTCTTGGCTGCACCTTATCTCCAAAGCCCATGGCGAAAACTTCCGCCGGGGACCAAGCGGTCTCCCTCTCCTAGGCAACGCTCTCCAGTTGCGTAGCCAGCAATGGCTCCATTTTATGAGGTGGAAGCAGTAATTTGGTATGATACATTTTACCTTTCTGCTGCTGACTGAGTGACACGCACTCTACTTGAATATCCTTTTTACTGTAGGAAGATACTCACCTCGCCACCACTCCGCGTAGTCGGGATGCTCTTTGGATGATTTGCGCGTTTCTCTGGGAGCCAATGCAATGCGTGACGGTGTGGGCATTCGTGTTCAAATGGTCGTAATGCTACTCAATTTCACCGACTGAGGGAAGACGTTGAGCACGACGATACTGAGAGCGAATGAATATATGATGTTTACAGTGTCACATAGCAAACGTACTGTTCGCCTTGGCAAGTGTGTTGTGGGTGGTAGAGGATGAGAAGGATAAGTGTAGACCGTATGAAGCTGTTCAGGAGGTCACTAGTCAGCATGTTGGAGGCGCAAAGTTAGAGCAATTTCCACTCCTTGTGTCTGCTCTCTCTGGGAGATATCGACACCACTGTACGACGTTGGCATCATCGTTGTTAATATGAACGAGATAGGCTCCGGACACATGTACTGACCTTGAGGACTGCGGCGGTTTCCGCCTCCTATTTTGGAAAATACTCACATGTTCCCCTTTTATGGTTAGTACCGTCGTTCAGGATACTCGGCGAGGTGAAAGAAAGGCTCAGGAAAAGTTCGATAAACTTCGCTCGGGTTGTGAAGAAGCTCCGAATAAGGATTTCAAGTTCAGGTATTCTTGGCTGTGAAAACCAGTGAGTAGAGTCTATTTTTCCCAAGATTATTCCTGAAAACTCTGTTATGTGCACTGTGCTTGGGACGACGCCAGTCTTTGACTTTTCGCAAAGATCTCACGATCCGGTCCGCTCTGACCGTTTCTCCGCCACTCGGATTCAAACACCGCTTTCTTCGATTTTTTTTGTCTTTGATATTTTATTTCCATAGAGTAAATATAATAATACAAACAAAGTAAAATAAAGTAAAATAACGCGTAAACAACACGTTTCGTGTATCGTGTCGGATGTGGGAGCATCTTCCCGCGCCCCTCCCATTTCCACGTGCCACCCCCTCCGTTTCCACGCGCGCCGTCCGCGCTCCCCCCCTCCCCTTTGCGTGCAAGCAGGGTACGCGAACGCAGGCCGCAAAGGGGGTGCGCAAACGGCGTTCGCATGCCACACCCCCTCGTTGCCGCGCGTTCCCCGCCTTGTGCGCGCCCCCCGTTAGTGCGCTACCTCCCCCGGCCTCCTCCTCGCGTCCCCTCTCTCAGCACCCTCTTGTGCCCCCTCTCCCAGCCCCCTCCTATGCCCCCCCTCCCACCTCTCTTGCGCCCCTCCCTCAGCCACCTCTCTTGCGTCCCCTCCCCCAGCCTCCTCCCTTGCGCCTCCCCCCCTTGCCCGCGTGCCCCTCCCTTCCGCGTGCCTTGTCCGCGTGCAGCGGGGGGGCACACGTTTCTCTGCGCGCCGAGAGGGCCTCCCCTTGAGAGCCCCCGTCCCCCATTGCTGCGCAGTCCCCGCCTTAGGTGCGGCCCCCACCCCCGGCTTGCCCGCGTACCCCCCATTCCTCGTTCGCCACATGCACAGAACGGGGGTGGTGCGGAAACCGGAGGGGAGGGGTTGCGAGAGCGGGAGGGGGCACACCCCCCCTCTTTGTGTCCCCACGCAGGAATGAGAAGGGGCTCCCCTCCCCTTTGCGCACCCCCCTCCCGCCAAAGGCGACACGTGCGCGGTGGGTGGCGGGCGCAACCCCCAGAAGCGGCGCGCCCCCCTCCTCCCTGGCCTGCGCGCAGGGGCGGCACGCAAACGAGCCCCCCCCTTGCGCCCCGTCCCCGTTTGTACGCAGGGGCAACACGCGAACGGGGGGGCGCGTGGAAGGGAAGGGGCGCGTCCCCCCTTGTGCGCCAAGCGAACAAGCGAACCGGGGGCGCGCCCAAACCTGGAGCGCCCCCCCGGGGTTCGGGTGTAGCGGCGACGCGAACGGGAGGCGCAGACACGGAAGCGGTGCCCCCTTCCCCCGTGTATGCGCCAAGGGGGCAAGCGAGGGGGCGCGCGCCCAAACCCTAAGCGCCCCCCGGGTTCGCGTGCAAGGGCGACACGCGAACGCGGAAGCGGCGCCCCCCCCTCCCCCGTGTATGCGCCATGG
>WNGR01004754.1_pt1 | contig 14634 bp, 16 predicted proteins | sample 5407581 | NCBI WGS metagenome assembly WNGR01 (sample SAMN13153383, study PRJNA577476) | soil metagenome | isolation source: 80 cm soil or saprolite under Garry oak tree replicate 2 | place: USA:California | collected 2016-06-15
TGAATTCTCCCCTGCAGAATAGCTTTTCCAATCCGTCCAATTCCTGCGCCGCAGAAGAGACCCTGCGGCTGGTCGCGAAACTGCCGCCGCCAGAGGGCCTTGTCGATCGCGTGCAAACCCGGTTGCGCTTGGCGCCGTCTGCGGCCAGAATGTTGGAGTGGCCGATTCCAGTGCGATCCGCGGGCGGCTGGATGCACAGCACCCTTATTCGTGGAGCGGCAGCTGCAGCCATCGTCTGTGTAGTAGCAGGCGGCGGTTGGGGAATCTTCATGCGCGTTCCACACGCCGCAGTGCCGGCAGCAAACGTGATCGTGATGCCGGCACGGGTCGGGTCCTCCGGCGGCTTCTCAAGCGCCGGCGCGATGCGCACGCCGGATACTCTGAAAGGCCCCGTGCTGACCCATAATCTGAAGCCCGAGTCATCACGGCAGGTGGACGTTGTGCAGACCGGAGCGGCTCCTAACTCAAAGGCAGCTAGCAGCGCCAAAGCCGGCAAGACGAAGAGAAAGCTCTCGCCCGCCCCGGTAGCGCACTAACGCTTATGCGTCGCGCATCACTGCGCGGAACAACATACCCAGCAGCGCAAGAATCACCGCTCCCCAAAACGCGGGAACGATGCCGTACACGTGGAAGCCGCGTACCACGTTGGCCGCGACCAGAATCATCATTCCGTTAATCACCAGCAAAAACAGCCCGAACGTAAGAATGCTGATGGGGAACGTGATGATCTTCAACAGCAGCCCGATCGTCGCATTGAGCAGTCCGATCACCAGGGCGGCGAACAGGGCCGCACCCAGCCCCCGCACTTCAAATCCAGAGACAAGTCTTGACGTAATCAGCAAGGCCATGGCGCTCATCAGCCAATGGAGCAGAAGCCTCAACATGGTTCGTTCTCCTTACACGGCCTCTTCGCCGCTCGTATAGGAATGATGCTAATGCTTTTCGATGCGGATAAATCCTCCGCGACCTTTTCAACTGTGCAAGTGTCAAATAAACGAATCCGTTTTTGACACCGCGGCCCGTTCAACTCGTTCTCACGAGCGATTGCTATCTTAAAATCATGTGATTCAAGCCTGGTCGACAGCCTTGGCACGGCATAGAACAGAGGCAGGCTCTCATGCACTCATTCAGCATATTTTTGCGAACCGGCCTTGGCGGCATTGTTCTCCTCCTGGCTTCAATCTCATCTGCCCAAACCCATGCCATCGCATCCCTTCCTGACGTCCGCCAATTGATGCGCGAGGTACAGGAGCACCAGAAGCAACTCGAAAAGGTGCGCGAGACCTACACCTACAGTTCGCTGCAAACCATCCAGGAAATCGACTCAAACGGCAAAGTAACCAAGACCGAGACGCGAGAAGGCGAGGACTTCTACGTGAATGGGCATGTCATCGAACGCACCGTCAAAAAGAATGGACAGCCGCTAAACGATCACGACCAGCAGAAGGAGACGGAGCGGATCACAAAGCTGGTGCAGAAGGCGCAGAATACGCCATCGGGCGAGCGCCTCGAGGGCCCCTCCATCAGCGTGAGGCGGCTTCTCGACATCATGGACGTGAGCAATCCGCGGCGTGAAACCTATCGTGGCCGTCCGGCTATAGTGTTCGATTTTGTCGGTCGTAAAGACGCCAAGACCCATGGCTTGGCAGAGGACGCCTCGAAGAAGCTCAAAGGAACCATGTGGGTGGATGAAGCCGACCGCCAAGTTGCGCACCTTGAGGTGAGCTTCATCGACAACTTTCACGTGGCGGGTGGCCTGGTAGCAAACGTGCAAAAAGGCTCAAACTTTCGCTTCGATCAGGCGCCTGTCGAAGAAAAGTTATGGCTGCCCACTGGCGGCGAGGGCACCATGCAGGTGCGCGTGCTGTTGCTCAAGAACATGCGCCAGCACTTTGTCGAGCGCGTGTACGACTACAAGCGGTTCAGGGTCGACACGCAGCAGGCGAATGAGACGAAGACCGTCCCTCCCAAAAACCAATAACGCTCACAGTGCGGGCGGCGTCGTGGACGACGGCTGATTCTCCTGCCGTTGCCGCTGCCGTTCCATCGCATTCTTCCGTTGTTCCTGCCATGCTGCAAACTTTACCTTCTGTGATCCGTCCAGCAGTGCGGCAATTCTCCTGTCAGTCAAGTCACGAATTTGGTCCATCTTTTCGAGCTTGGCGTCTGACTTGCTTAAGTCGCTCTGCATCGATCGGCGCAGTTCATCGATCTGTCGCTTCTGGTTCGTAAGCAGTGCCTTTACGCGCGACTGTTGCGCATCTGTGAGCGTGAGCCGCTGAGTCAGTTGCGTCACCTCCCGAACCACACTTCGACCGTGGTCCATGTCATTCTGCGTAACCGGAACATCCAGAGGCGGCCCCGGAGGACCTTCAGGCTGCGCAAAAAGCGCGCAACAACTGGCAATGAGCAGGCTGCCGAACAGCAGTGCCCGCCTCGCAATCGAAACTAGATAGAAGATATCAATCATGACGCGATGCTCCTCTTCAGGGAATTAGAGTGCCGCGGATTCCTTGTCGTCGCAAAGAAGAAAACTACTTTTGCAGGTTCAGAAACAAAATCTGGACCCGCTTTGGTGAGCAGCATCGCCGGCGAGGTGCTCATTCAACTAGACGAGGAGTCAATCGACAACGTTGACGCCCTTCCGTCGTTTGTTTGTACACAAATCCATAAAAGTCTTGACCCGACCTCAAGCACAGCTACGGAAGCTCCCCATCTCGACTCGCCCCATAGTCGATTAGAGTGAAAGCATGTTTGTGCGCAGGCTTTCCATTCAGCGGGTTGACCCCACCGGTGCGCGCCACGCGTGTCCGATCCGCTGGATAGACAACTTCGCCATGCGCAACTTCACCAACGACGCGGTCTTTGACGACACGCTTCCCATCGCGGATGGTCTGCTCGAAGCGGGTCATCGTGTTCCGCTCGCACGGCTTCAGTCAGCCATGGACGACTGGTTCCGCCGCAAGAGTTATCTCAAGCCCGACGAGCAGTTGGAGATCGCCGAAGTCTCCGCGCCATCCCAACGCTAGTGGGCAGGCGCCGGCGGCCGATGCGTCAAAGCTTCAAAATCCCAAGGTTGACGCCCGCCTCATCGGAAGTTCCGATCATGCGTCTTCTTCCGCTAAGGCTTTCCCGGCGAACCTACAGGCGGGCTGGCCCACGTAGAGCTTCACATCGAAATAGCGAAGAAATGAAGAAAATAAGCGATTACGAAATGTAAAACATGCCTTACATGGTCGCTTTCCCAATTTGGGACCGGATCTCTAAGTCACATCCTATAAAGGACTTGCCACTTAACCCCTGTATTTTGTCCAGTTTTCAGACACTTTGGCCATGAGATTGTTCGTGCAAAATGGTCACAAAACAGTGTCATTTTAGTAAAATCGTTGGATGGTTATTCGTCGAAGGTCAGGCTTTATCAGCCTGAATGCTCCGCTCCGAATTTGGCTGCTGGCAGGGGTTTCTTCACTTGTGCTGGCCATTGTAGTGGTAACGTTCACCACTCGGACCGTACAAGCAGATGCGCTGCTTCCTCATCCCCCAGTCAGTGCGCAACCACCAACCCCGGCTGTTCAAAATGCTGCGCCGGATTCGCTCACACGCAGAAAGACCGTTGCTGCCCAGCGCAAGGCCTTGCTTCGCGGCATCGCCACCTGGTACGGCACCGTGTTCAACGGCCGCAAAACTGCAAGCGGCGAAACGTTCGACATGAATGCGATGACTGCTTGTCATCCTACATTGCCGTTCGGCTCTCTGGTAAGGGTTGTGAACCTCAAGAATAAACACTCGGTGGTTGTTCGCATCACAGATCGCGGCGACCTGGCCGAGGGGCGCATCATCGACCTCTCATACGGGGCGGCAGAGAAACTGGCAATGACACAGGCTGGACTTGCTCCGGTAGTCCTGGAAGTTCTCTCGCGCGGGCGTCCATAGGTCAGAAAAACAATAACCACCACTTTCAGAACTGAAATACAAAGGGCCAGCCTGAGGGACTGGCCGTTCGTATTTCGGGCGTCGGAAAACAGGCGTGGGAATCATTTCTCTACCTTCGTCGCTCGCGGCGCCAAACAAGCAGGCCGGCAAGGACGACGAATATCGCTCCAGCGGTAATGCGTATCGCTTCACTTTGGGGCAGGACGAGCATCGCAGGGTGCTACCGTGTTTCACCGGTGCGCTGGATGGCGTGGACCTGCTTGCCATATCGTCCGACCAGCGCGTTCCAGCGCACGATGGCAAGCTCCTTCAACATCTGCAGGCCGTCGCGAAGATAGCTGATGCGCGACCGTTCGTCGTGCGCCCAGCTTACCGGGACTTCCTGGATATGATGGCCGCGCTTAAGGGCGATGAATAATATCTCCGGGTCGAATCCCCAGCGCTCGATGGTCTGGAGTTGGAACACGGTTTGAGCGGCAGAGCGCGTGAAGGCTTTGAATCCGCACTGCGTATCGGCAAACGGCAGGTTCATCACCATGCGCGTGAGAGCGTTAAAGCAACGCCCGAAAAACTGCCGGTACAGAGGCTGCCGGTGAGTTTGGCGGCTGCTCGCCAGCCAGCGCGATCCGATCGCGATATCCGCCCCTTGTGCGATGGCAGCGAAAAGCCTCTCGGCCTCCTCGATAGGAGAGGAGAGATCCGCGTCGGTGAACATCACTACGTCGCCCAATGCGTGCAGAATCCCGGAACGCACGCTGTAGCCCTTGCCGCGGTTTGAGGGGTTCTCGAGAAGCCGCACTTCAGGAGAGTGTTCGCTGAATTCGCGCACCAGCCGGGCAGTTTCATCGCTTGAGCCATCGTTCACCACGATCACCTCGGCTGACCAGCCGTGGGCCCTGATGCAGTCCACCACCGAACGCAAAGTCGCGGGAATGCGCGCCCGCTCATTGAAGGCTGGAATCACGATGCTGTACTTGGGATACTGGCTCAAGTCGATGCCCCTTTCCTGGGGCTCCCCTTCATGTTGATGCCTGAGCTTCAGAGAAGGCTCTGAACATCATATACGCCCACAAGGGAGCGCGTTGCACTTTCTCAGTCACGGTGGAGTTCCCCCCAACTTGCTGATGTAAAACGCTCAATTCCACAAGAGGGGTCTCTTTTTCACCCCAATCGAAGGGAATCCCGGTTATGCTGAAAAGCGGAGGTCAACAGGATATGACGAAGGCAGACCTGGTGGAAAAAGTGACCCGCCTGGGCGACCTGACTCGCCGCGACGGCGAGGTCATCGTCGAAACCATCTTTGATTCGGTGATCGGGGCCCTGCAAGGCGGCGACAAGATCGAGATTCGAGGCTTTGGGTCTTTTCGCATTCGCCAGCGCAATCCCCGCATCGGCCGCAATCCCAAGACCGGCGATCGCGTGGAGGTGCCCGCCAAGCGCGTGCCTTACTTCAAACCATCCAAAGAGCTTCGTGACCTGGTAAATCCTGAAGAGGCCGCCAAGGCATTGTAAACGGCGATTTCATTTCTTCCCCGAAACGCGCAGCTGACTTATCAGGCTTCTCTACTTCGGTCCGCCCTTCTCCCCGAAAGGCGATCGACTACAGCATTTTCGATTCTGCTCTATACAGAAACCGGAAGGCCGAGTGGCTTTTTCCTTAAGAAAAAGCCACCTTGCACAATGCCACAACGTCAACATGTGAAGCGAAAAATGCTTTATCTGCCTCGTCGACCGATTACGCTCAACATGCGGCCCGAGTGCCCTTTTGAGAGCCGGTGCGAAAAGAACATCTCCGGCTGGCAGCTTGTGCATCCACCCACAACCTGAATCGCGGCTGGCTTCAGTCCGGCGGCCAACAATTGGCGTCGGTTGGCCTCCATCAGGTCGACGTGCAGGCTGGGGCCGATCGGCGAGTGCCCGGGCGCCCGCTGGGTAAGAAACAGCATCGGGTACTTTGTCCGCACCGGGTCTGTGTCGTAGACCTCGCGAAAGAGCTCCGACCAGTAATTGAACTGCGATTCGAACTCCGAGAGTACCTCGTCTCCAATGGCATAGCAGCAAGGCCCTATTCCCGGCCCGATCGCGGCAACTAGGTCTTCCGGACGCGAGCCAAACTCGATCCGCATCCGCCCGATCCCCATTTCGACAATGCGCTTCACTGTTCCGCGCCAGCCCGCATGGAACGCCGCTACCGCTTTGCGCTTCTTATCGGCCACCAGAACCGGGATGCAATCCGCAGTCTGGATCCCGATGAGAATTCCCGGGCGGTCGGTCATGAGACCGTCGCCTTTGCAGGGAGCACTGTTATCTCCAGCGCCGATAAGCACAAGAACGTTGGAATGTATCTGGCGCAGCGTGACCAGCGGAGTCGCCGCGTTTCCGGTTACGGCTTCTGCCAGCAGTTCCCGGTTGCGTTGCACGTTTTCACGGCTGTCGTCCTGGGTAAACCCCAGGTTCAGTTCCCCTGCCGCCCCTTCTGTGCAGTAGGCCTGGCTTACTCCCCCGCGTCGGGTGCTGAACCCATGCCACAGCCAACTCATCTTCTCCCACCCGGGGACAGGCAACCACTGCACGCCGTTAGGGGCGACCCGGGGCTGCGCCAGCGGTAGCGCCAATTCCTCTGGCACGGCGTCTTGGAACCGCGCGCGGCGAGCAACGCCCGCAGGCTTTTCGCGGCGATTGCGCACCAGGCCGGCCTTCTTAAACAGGGCATCAATCTCCCGAATGTCGGTTTCAGGGCCGGATGTCGCGCGGTCGGAGTTCACCTGCGTGGGGGAACGACGGGAGCTGGGTTTAGACGCCATCAACCTGATTTTAACGGGGTATCGTGAGAGGGGGAAAAACACAGCAATTCTGTTGCTGAAAAGCTTATGGGCCTGCCTTCCGGCAGGCCCGCTTGAGAGGCATTTTATTGGAGGGGGTCCTGGAGGGAATGAGGAGAAGGGGTCCCTTTCTTTCAAAAAGGACCTTCAAGAAGGAGAGAACACCTACCTTGGAAGGGTCATAAATCGGGGAAGCCTCTGCTTGTTACAGGTATGACGCCCGGGAGTAGGAATTGGTTGCTCATTTCTTTAAAGTTTTTCTCCCTCCCGGATTCGTCTCCGCCGGTAAGTGTCAGGGCTCAGGAGGAGTTTTTCCACCCTGCGAACTCGAATTATCGTCTCCAAGTTGCACAAATGCAATGGAATTGGCAAGCTCTATACAGTGATCACACCGTGAAACGCTGGCACTATCTCGCAATCGCAGCCGCCGGGCTGGCTTTGTTTGGCTACATCTACTTCCATCCGGGCGGGCTCGACTTCGGCGGAATTACCCGCCTGTTTGGCTCTAAAGATGCCTCGTCCAGCGTTTTGGGTGGCTCGGGACGCCCCGCGCACATTATCTGGCAAAACGTTGCACGGCCCGAAAACGGCTTCAAAATCGACATGCCGGGCGATCCTAAGGACCTGCAAGTGCCAGCGTACAACGAATCGGGCAGCTCAGAGCCGGTTAAGATGCTCTTCTCCAACCCCGACGGCGACACTACCTTCGCCATCTCATGGGAAGACAACCCGCCCGTTGCGCGCGTGAACAATCGCGCCCCCGACGGCACCCTTAATATGGCCCGAGACGGCATGCTGGCCCGCACTCAAACAACTCTCGTGACCGAGTCGCCCGTCACGTCACCCGGTGGATACGCCGCACGCGACGTCATGGCGCGCAACTCTGAAGGCGGCATCCTCAATGCCCGATTGATCTACGCCGGAAATCGGCTTTACATCCTCATGGCCCTGTTTCCGTCCTCCAACGCGCGCAGGGAACAGGATGTGACCCGCTTCTTCAACTCCTTCGTGCCGTCGCAGGCGCCTGTCATTCCCGAAAACATGCCCACCGCCACCCCGCGCGGTCGATAACGGTTGATCGGCGTACTTTATTTCAACGGATAAAGCTTGATGTCCCGGAAAAATACTTCGGCCCCCTCCGATTGAAAGAGAATCTTGCCGTTCGTCGGGAAGGCGTCGGTACCCTCGTTTGCCAGCTTGCCGTTCACATACTGCCAGACATGCCCGTCGCGATTGACCAGTTCCACCACGTTCCATTCGCCGTGTGGCTTCTCCAGCTCATTCGTCGGATCGCGATACCCCGTCACATTTTTGAATTCACCTTTGTTGAATCGATCGATCTTTAATGCCGAGCCGGCGGGCCCCGTCACGCGTACTCCATTCTTGCCGGTGATCGCGGCGCCATCCGTCATCCAGAAGTCGCCTGTGCAGCCCTCATTGATCTGGAACTCCACTGACCGCGGCCACACCTTGTTGGGTCCTTGAATGTTGTAGAGAATCCCGCTATCGCGAGCCTGCCCGGCGCGCGGAGCAAAAGTCCCTTCGCCCCACTTGAACTCGGCGCGCAGATAATAGTTCTTGAACTCCCGCTTGGTGATGAAGTAGCCCATCTCTGTACCGGAAACGTGGACGACCCCATTCTCGACGGTGAAAACATGGTTCGGATCGGCGTTCAGCCCACTGCTGGTCAGGAATGTGTCGAACTGACCCAGATCCCTGCCGTCGACAGTACGACCGCCGGCCCGTGCTTGGGGATATCTTTGGCCTGCGCGAAAAGCGTCACCGGGCTAAGCAAAAAGCCTGCCAATAACCCGATACCATTCCAGAAGTTAGAGCGAACTCGCATGTCGGTCAAATCCCTTCCGCGCCATTCTCATCCGCGCAGGCGGCCACCCGCAAGCTCAATCAGGCGGTCGGCAACGACGAGCATCGAACCGACGGCGCTCGCCCTCTTCGTCAGCGCGGTTTTTCGGTGCGCGGCTTGGATGCCGGTTTTGGCTTTGCGGGTGCGCGTCCCTTCTTTCCCACACTCTCGTTCTTCTCCACGCGCAACTTCCAGGCAGTGTGGAGCGCGCCCGCAAGCAGGTCTTCATTCGCGACGGATAGCCGCACATGAGTAGCGCCGTTCCTTCCCCATCCGCCGGCAACTGGAATGAAGACATCAGGCTGGTCTGCCACGAATGCCGCCTGCTGTTCGGGAGTGAGCATCAGGTTGCCGTAACCCTGGCTCTCCGCGGCGAGGGTGGCAAAGATGCGGCCGCCCACGCGGAAATCCGGTGCGCCCATATGCGCACTTTCTTCGGCACCTTCAAGGCTCAGAGCGATGCGACGAAAATCGGATGCATTCATTCAATCTCCTGCATTGAAAGTGATTCATTCAGATCACTCTCGGTGAAGAACTCATCATAATTTCGAAGCGGCGCCCGATAAACATCCATGCTGAGATGAATCGCTGAACACAATCATGAAATTCTTTTCGAGAATTTCGTTCGCATGTCGAAATCGCCTTCGTTCCGGCGTCATGAGAGTAAGGCGGCACACTGTCGCCGCCTACAATCCAAAGCGGAGGTTTCCCATGCAATATCTCTTGATGCTTTATACCGACGAGTCCGGATGGGGCAAGATGACACCCGAACAACAACAGCAGGGAGTGGCGGCGTACGCGGCCTACACGCAAGCTCTCTCGGCAGCAGGCGTTCTAAAAGGCTCCAACCGTCTGCAGCCGAGCGCTTCTGCCACCACGCTGCGCACCACCGATGGCAAGACACAAGTCTTGGACGGCCCCTTCGCGGATTCGAAGGAACAGGTCGCCGGCTACTATCTTATCGATGTGCCCGATCTCGATTCGGCGCTTTCGTGGGCTGGCCGGTGTCCGGCTGTTGGTCACGGAGTTGTTGAAGTGCGGGCCGTTTGGGCGATGTAACCGGGCCCTTCCCGGCCTGATGAGTTCATGGCGCCCACCGCTGCCGTAAAACTTCGGCGAAGGTGGGCACCCGGCTCTTCGAGTGATGTGCAGCATAAAAGAAGCTTCAACCGGCGAGGAGAATGGATGGATATGGGTTGCGGCGGGGCGCTGGTGCACAGGACGGCTGAGTCGGCAGCGCGCCGAAGCTATGGCAAGCTGGTAGCCTTTCTGGCCGCACGCTCGGGCGACGTGGCTGCCGCTGAGGATGCCCTTTCAGAAGCGTTTGCATCCGCACTCACCGATTGGCCGAGGAAGGGCTGCCCCGATAATCCCGAGGCATGGCTGCTCATTGTGGCACGCCGCAAGCTGATCGACGCTTCACGGCGCCGTCACGGCGAAGCCGGGGATGACGAGTTGGAGAATATCGCCGACAACCTCGGTGCCGCGGCGGAACAGGATGAACTGCCAGATCGCCGGCTGGCCCTGATGTTTGCCTGCGCGCACCCGGCCATCGATCGCAGTATTCGTGCCGCCCTCATGCTGCAGACCGTGCTGGGGCTCGATGCGGCGCGGATTGCGTCTGCATTCCTTATGTCGCCCACCGCCATGGGGCAGCGCCTGGTGCGCGCCAAGACCAAAATCCGGCAGGCGGGAATTCCATTCAAGATTCCGGAGCGGGAGGAACTCGCTGACCGCCTCGAAACCGTTCTCGAAGCCATCTACGCCGCATTCGCCGAGGGCTGGATGGATGCTGCCGGCACCGACCTGGCGCGGCGCGACCTTGCCGAAGAGGCGATCTACCTCTCCCGGCTTGTGACGGAGTTGCTGCCCGGCGAGCCCGAGGCTTTGGGCGTGCTGGCGCTGATGCTCTATGCCGAAGCGCGGCGGCCGGCCCGGCGAACTTCGCAGGGCGAATATGTACCTCTGGCGGAGCAGGATCCCGGGCTCTGGAACGCCCAGATGATTGAAGAAGCGGAATCGCTCCTCTTGCGCGCCAGCCCCATGGGGCTGATTGGCCGGTATCAGTTGGAAGCGGCGATTCAGTCGGCTCACGTGGCACGGCGAATAGACGGACGCGCCAACTGGAGTGCGATCGTGAGCCTCTATAACGCCTTGCAGTTGCTCACCGGCTCGCCTGTTGTCGCCATCAATCGCGCTCTCGCGGTGGCCGAGATCGAGAGCCCCCGCGCGGCTCTGGAGGCTATCGATGCGGCAGGTGCCGATCCGCGGGTCGCGGCATATCAACCGTATTGGGCTGCACGCGCCGAGTTGCTGGCCCGCACCGGAGCACGCGAGGAGGCCTGGCATGCCTATGAAATTGCCATCGGTCTGGAACGCGACGATTCGGTGAGGCATTTTCTCGAGCGCCGGCGAATGGGGCTAAGGCGCGAGTAACGCGAATGCTTGATGTCTCTACTTTGCGCTATCGCTCTTCGGCGCTTCTTCCTTCTGTTTCCACGCCACTCCTGGCCGGGCTATGGAGTACATCTCCGCGGCGATCTTGTCGAACAGCGCCATGCGATCCTTGCCCTCCACATACAGGTCGAAGTGAGTACGGTCAGGCAGATAGGTAAAGTGAGGTTCCGCTCCCAGGCGCGTGAGAACGGCCTCAAACTTGTGCGCGGCTCCATCCAGGTAAAACGTGTCGGCAGTGCCCACAATCAGGTGGATGCGTCCTTTGAGATCAGCGCCGCGCTCAGGCCACGTGGCCTCTGTGATGTGAGCCAGGTCGTAGTGATCACGCCAGTAGGCAACCACCTCCGGATTCACGCGGCCGCTGGCGCGATCAAACATCTCTTCAGGAGCACCGCTCGGGCCTTTGGGCGAGAACACCCAATCAAACGAAGCCAACTGTCCACCGTACGATCCAAGAACATGCTCAAGCCGCGCCAACTGCTCCATGGTGGCAACGATCTTGTCATGATCGCGAAAGATGGGGATCAGCGAGCCATCTGTCTTGCGATACATGTTGGCGTTAGGGGCGTACAGGTCGATATTGGTGAAGTCGTGAAAGTCACTGGGATCGGGAGAGGTGGACCATGCGCCGCCGAAAATCCTGGGGTAATTCACCTGCAGTTGCAGCGTGGCCCAGCCCCCACTGGAGTGGCCGTTGAGCAGGCGTCCGGTGGGGCGCGCATCCATGCGGTACTTCTTCTCAAGATCGGGAATAAACTCAGTAGTCAGCGCCGTTCCCCACGGCCCGTTATTCACCGAGTCTGCGAACTCATGTGTCCCTTCAGCGAGTGACTCGTCCAGCATCACCCAGATCATCGGGGGCATCTGGCCGTTCTTCATGCGCTCGTAGAGGCGTAGCCCCGTAACCAGCGCTCCATCGATGTCGCCGCCGAACCCGTGGGTCCAATATGCCGTCGGAAAAGTTTCGCTCCCGTTCGGGGCATAGCCCGGCGGCAGGATGACCCACGCCTTGAGTTTTACCGGGTGTCCCCAGAAGCGGCTGAGCACCGGGCTTTCGAACTCCTGCAGTTGCGCAACGTTGGCTCTCGCTGACTGTTTCAACTTTTCAAGAGCTTCCGCACGCTGCGGATTTTCAATGGCATGGTGATCGAGCGTGAGCACAGGTTCGTCGCCGACTCCGGGCCTCCATCCGGCAAGCGTCACCACGGGACTGATCCAATCCTGCGGCACCCGCTCCTTGTAGTTGTACGTGTGGTCCACATCGAGCACCGCCTGCGCCTCATAGATGCCCGACGGCAGCGACGAAAACGGCTTGGGAAAAGCCATGTCATCCGCATCGACTTCGAACGATGCTCCGGGCGCCAGGTCATGCACTTCTTGCGCGGCCACCCAGGTGTCGACAGGATGGAATTCGCTTGTGGTGACTTCCTTGTCGCCCGATCCTGCCTTCAGAAAGATCAGCAGGCGTCCGCTGATGGGTGCGCTGATGGTAGAGGACGCCTGTATCCGGAAGAACGTATGGACCGGCTCCGAACCCCCTTCAGTCTGCGCGTAAAGCAAGCCGGCAGTGAATACCGCACAACCCGCCGTAAAGATCGCCTGACGAAACATGATTTGGATCGTGCCAGACCGCACTGAAGACCTCACAGGGGAAATCGTGAGAATCATAGCAGTCGAAGTGACAGACCACTACTCCGTTTTGAAACGCGGCAATGCGGATACGATGGTTGGATGCAACTGCCTTCACGACTTGCTTTGCTGCTTGCCGTTCCTTTTGTCTCGATGCCCTGTGCTGTTGCGCAAACCGAGGCCGCGCCGGTGATTCGACACCTCGATGGAACCACGATGTCTACGCGGCAAGCCGAGGCCTTTGCCAAAAGAACGCTCGACGCCGCGCACGTCACGGGAGCGGAAATCGCTGTCATCAATCACGGCAAGCTGGTGTGGAGCGCCGCATTCGGGCTCCGTCGCAAAGATCCGCCCTTACCCATGGATCGCGAGACCACCACGTGGGCTGCCTCCATCACCAAGAGCGTGTTCGCCACTTACGTGATGAAGCTGGTGGAGCAGGAAGAGTTTAGCCTCGATAAGCCGCTGGCCGGCCAGTTGGACAAGCCGCTCAACGAGTATGACGCGTACAAAGAGAGCGCCGCCGACTTGGTCAACGATCCGGAGTGGCCCCTGGTGACGCCGCGGATGCTGTTGTCACACACATCCGGCCTGCAGAACTTCGCAAGCATCGAGCCCGACAACAAGATGCACCTGCACTTCAAACCTGGAACGCAATTCCTCTACTCCGGCGAAGGATTCAACCTGGTGCAGTTTGCGATTGAGCAAAAGAAACACAAGCCGCTCGATGAACTGATGCAAGAGGCGCTGTTCACTCCCCTGGCAATGACGCGGACAGGCATTATCTATCGCAAGGAATTTGAGGGCGATGTAGCCGACCGCTACGACCTGAACGAAAAATTTCGCTCGCAGACTAAAAGGTTTCCTGCGCGCGCTGCGGGTTCCATGACCACCAGCGCCGACGACCTTGCGAAGTTTGCGAGAGCTTTGTTAAACGACCAGATCATCCGCTCTTCGACGCGCGCGCGGATGCTCAAGCCGTTTTTCTTTATCGATGCTGTTCACCAGTTTCCCCTGCAGCAGAACGAGGGCAACGGCAAAGAAGGCGAGGAAGTGGGCCTCGCGTATGGCGTCGGCTGGGGGCTGCTGACCCATACGCACTATGGCCCCGCGTTCTTCAAAGAGGGTCACGGCGACGGCGCACAAAACTACATGATCTGCTTTGAAAAACAGAAGTCATGCATGATTCTGCTCACCAACAGCGATAACGGCGAGCTGGCGTTTCGGCCGCTGCTTGAAACCATTCTGGGCGACACCGTAACGCCATGGGAGTGGGAAGGCTACACGCCAGGCTATATCGAAAAGAGCCGCAAGCTGCCCTAGCCGCTTCTTGGATGCGCTGAGAAACTTCTGGTCAGCAGTTCCAGATGGTGCGAGAATACCGGCACAGGCGGAGGTCGCACGATGCTTGGCACTCTGACCGCGCTGGCAACACTCACGCTCATGGCAGGCTGGCCGCACCCAGCTTCCCATATTTCAGCCGCGATGCCTCACCCCATCATTGAAGCCGTAGAGGCGTCTTTTGCCCAATCTCCGGGCAAGCTGACCGCCGAGAGTTCCACTGTCGCTGTCAAAAAGTCCGAGTCCCTCGCAGAAGTGAGTTCGCGGCTCGATACCACCAGCCAGAAACTTGACCAGCAGGATCTGTTGATCCAGCGCGCGCTCGATGCCGCGCAAAAGGCTGCCCGTGAAGCCGCCATCGAGCAAAGCAATCCCGCATCTTCAGCAGCCGCACGCGAGCAGGCTGCCGCCCGGTTCAAGCAGGCTACTGAACTGATTGCGCGGTTAAAGGCGATGCGCGACCGCCTCACCCAAAACAAGCAGCAGATGAGTGAGCTCAAGGCCCGCAAGCCGTCCTTCAAGATCGGTGAACTAGGGTCCTCACCGGTTCCAAAAGATTATTCCGAGTCCGTTGCGCGCGTTGAAGAG
>WNGR01015488.1_pt1 | contig 14631 bp, 9 predicted proteins | sample 5407581 | NCBI WGS metagenome assembly WNGR01 (sample SAMN13153383, study PRJNA577476) | soil metagenome | isolation source: 80 cm soil or saprolite under Garry oak tree replicate 2 | place: USA:California | collected 2016-06-15
TTCTGCGTCGCCGACACACTTGACGCCATCACCAGCGATCGGCCTTATCGCAAAGCGCGCAGCTTCGATGCCGCGAGGCAGGAAGTGCTCCGCTGCTCCGGTTCTCAATTTGATCCCTCGGTCGTCGAAGTATTCCTCAAAATTCCGAACGAGTTGTGGACCGAATTGCGATCTGAGATTACGGGCCAGCACAAACGCTTCTCGACGTTTGAACTTGCCCAGACGTCGCAGTTGCCTTCGCGCTAAGTCTCATCAGCTTCCCTTTCAGCCCGATTCCATACCCAAGCTCCACGACCACTGCGACGAGTGACTGCCATGTTGCCGCCTTCGAAGTTTTCCTTCGCCTCCATCTGATCTAATTAAGTCAGATGATATCCCCAACTTTGCTCGTGCTCGCGGCCGGTATGGGCAGCCGCTACGGCGGCCTCAAGCAGATCGATCCGGTTGGCCCGGGCGGCGAAACCATCATGGACTACTCGATCTATGACGCTATCCGAGCGGGCTTCGGGAAGGTCGTGTTCGTCATTCGTAAAGACATTGAGCAGACCTTCAGGCAGACCATCGGCACGCGATTTGAAAAACGCATCGCCGTCGAATACGTCTTCCAGGAGCTCGACAAACTGCCGCGCGGATTTAATGTGCCGGACGGGAGAGCCAAGCCATGGGGTACAACGCACGCGGTGCTGATGGCGGCGCATAAGGTTGAACGACCGTTCGCCGTCATCAATGCCGATGACTTTTACGGCGCTGGCAGCTTTCGCATCCTGGCGCAGCATCTGCGGTCCGATTCAGCAGATTACGCGATGGTTGGATTTGTGCTGCGCAACACGCTATCCGATTTCGGAACGGTGGCGCGAGGGGTTTGCAGCGTGAACGAAGATCAGACTCTGCAGGCGGTGGTTGAACTCACAAATATTCAGCGAGACGGCTCTGGCGCAAAGACCGTGGACCAGGCAAGCCGCATCTCCCGATTGACGGGAGACGAAGTTGTGTCGATGAACATGTGGGGATTTAAGCCGGGCGTTTTCGATCTGCTGCGAGTGCAGTTTGAGCGGTTTCTCAAACATAATAGCTGCGATCTAAAAGCGGAGAGCTACTTGCCCGCCGCAATGAATGAACTGGTCTTGTTGGGGCAAGCACGGGTGAAGGTTTTGAGCACCAACGATTCGTGGTTCGGCGTCACTTATCGCGAAGATCTACCGTATGTTGTCGAGAGCATCAGGCATCTCGTTGAGGCCGGATCGTATCCAGAGAGACTCTGGGCATGATGAAAAAACACGATGTTCGCGCGGCGGCGCACGAGTTTAAGATCGACGGCGAATTTGTCGCGGCCATGGCCTATGGCAGCGGCCATATCAACGACACTTACTGCGTTGTCTTCCTCGACAATGGATTGCCGGTCCGTTCAATTCTGCAGCGCATCAACACCAACATCTTCAAAAGGCCCGTCGCATTGATGGAAAACGTGCAGCGCGTTACGTCGCATCTGGCTGCGCAGGTTGCGGGAGAACCGGACTGCGACCGTCGCGTGCTCACGTTGATTGCAACGCGGGACGGGCGGGCGTGGCATGAGGATGCGGATGGAAATTTTTGGCGCGCGTATCGGTTCATCGAGCGTGCGCGCACCTACGATGCCGTCGAGTCAACGAGCCAAGCATTCCAGGCCGGCAAGGCATTCGGGAGATTTCAGCAACTACTCGTCAGCCTGCCCGCGCCGCGATTGCACGATACCATTCCGGATTTTCACAACACGCCAAAACGATTCGTCACGTTGCAGCATGAAATCGAATCGAACGTAGCGGGCAGAGCGAGACTTGCAAAACAGGAAATCGAATTTGCCCTCGCCCATGAGCCCATCGCGCGGGTGCTGCTGGATGCGAATCTGCCCGAACGAGTGACTCACAACGATACCAAGTTTAACAATGTGCTGCTCGATGACAGCACTGGCGAAGGCATCTGCGTGATTGACCTCGACACCGTGATGCCCGGACTGGCGCTCTACGACTTTGGTGACATGGTGCGAACGACGACCTCTCCGGCGGCAGAAGACGAGCGCGATCTCGCCAGGGTGAACCTGGAATTCCCCATGTTCGAGGCGCTGCTGCGCGGCTACCTCAGTTCGGCTGGCGCATTCCTGACCGCGCCGGAGAAGAAACATCTTGTTGCTGCAGGCAAGCTGATCGCGTTTGAACAAGGCGTCAGGTTTCTCGCGGATTATCTGGCGGGCGACGTGTATTACAAAGTGCATCGCGAAGGGCACAACCTCGATCGCTGCCGGACGCAGTTCAAACTGGTGGAGTCGATTGAGCAGCAGCAGGAGAGAATGGAACGGCTGGTGGATTCAATCGCAGAATCATTCTGATAAGCAGCCGTTCCCGATCTCCGCAACCTCCAGAGATCAATCTTCATCGCCGCTCTCGGGCATGTTTTGAGGCTTTTGCTTGAAGTCGATAACCGGCTGACCTGCAGCTTTCAGTTTCACATTCAACGACGCGATGGCGGATTTCAGACTCTCCCACTTGCTCAGAACCTCCTTCAATTCTTCGCCGGCATGGGCACTGGCCTTTTGCTGTGCGGCTGTAGGCGCCGCGTCTGCCTGCCCGACTTGCGTATAGAGTCCTGCGATCTCACCGGAGAGGTCGTCGAGTCCCGGCTGTTCTTCGCGGCCCGCCGCATTTTCTTTACCAGTCAATAACATCGAAAGCTCTTTGTCGCGCCGCTCGAGTGTCTCTTTCAGATCACGCGACGCACCCTTCGACAACTTCTCGAACTGCTCTTTCACCGAATGCGCTTCAAGCGTGGCTTTAGCGCTGCTTGACAACATCTCAGACAGTTTTGACTCCGTCTCAAATAGCTCTGCGAGTTCAGCCTGTGAAGTCTCGACACGCGGATCCATCTTGATGTTCAGTGGCGCTGTCAGTGTTTTGCCGTTCGATGTAAGTTGCACCATGTAGGTTCCGGGAAGCGCGAGTGCGCCCTGCGGCGTGCGCGGCGTTTCATGCGGCACGGCGGAGATGGGATATTCGTAATGCGTCGCGGTCGGCGTTGCGAGACGCAGATCCCAAATCCAGCGATGCATTCCCGCGGTTGCGGGAAGCGTCGCTGGCATACGCAACCAGTAGAGCGGGATTAGCTGCTTCTCGAGTTCCTCGCGCGTGGACTCAGGAGCATCTGTGCTTGCATAGCGACGCACCAGGTTGTGATGAGCATCGAGAATCTCAAGGGTGACCGGACCTTCGAATGATGCAGGAAGGGAGTAGTCGATCACCGCGCCGTCGGGGGGATTCTGCGCGGCAGGCTCGTCTGCAGGCAGCGGCGTATCGGTATTGGTGCTCCGGCGCACGCGATAGGCTTCGCCCGGCTTGAAAAGAACGGGCTCTGCTTGTGCCTTGAGACCGTCGAGTCGGCGCAGTGGCGAGATGTCATCGAGTATCCAGAACGAACGGCCATGCGTCGCGACAATCAGATCGTTATCCTGAATCCAAAGGTCGCGCATGGACGTGTGCGGCAGGTTGTACTGCAACGGCTGCCAATGATCGCCGTCATCAAGCGACATCCACACTGCCGTCTCCGTCCCTGCGAACAGCAGGCCTTTGCGAACCGGATCTTCACGCACGGTGTTGACGGGCGAGTCGTCGGGCAGACCCGCAGTGATGGACTGCCACGTGGCTCCGCTGTCGTGAGTGCGATAGATGAAGGGATGCAGATCGTCGATACGGAAGCGGCTCACCGAGACATAAGCAGTGGTATCGTCGTAGCGCGATGCGCTGATCTGGGTGATCTTGCTCCACGAAGTCAGCTTCTCGGGCGTGATGTTTTTCCAGTTCTGGCCGTGGTTGTTCGTAAGCCAAAGGAGACCGTCATCCGTTCCCGCCCAAAGCGTGTCTGCATTTTTAAAGGATGCGGCGACGGAGTAGATGGCGCCGCGTCGCTTGGCTACGTCTTTTGCAGGCAGTGCCGCGAATGATGCCGGCTGGCCTGCGTGTTCGCGCGAAAGATCGGGGCTGATCTTGTTCCAGCTCTTACCGTAGTCTTTCGTCTCGAATAGTACGTTACTCGCGAAAAAAAGCAGTTTTGGATCGACAGGAGAAAAGAGAATCGGCTCAGTGCGGTCCGCGCGAAAATCGGGATTATGCGTCGGCAGCGGGGTAACGTTCTGCACCTGGCCTGTGATGCTGTTGTATTTTGAAACTTCAGTGCGGCCGGCGCCATACACGATCTCAGGATGCAGCGGATCGGGCGCCGCATAGCCGTATTCAATAATGCCCGCGGGGTGCCACTCGCGAAAGGTAATTTCACCATCGTTGCCTCGGCTCGAGATGCACACCGAGCCGCTCTCCTGCTGGCCAGCACAGATCTTGTATGGAAAGGTGTTGATGACCGCGATGTGATAAAGCTGCGCGGTGGGCTGGTTGTACCAGGAACTCCACGTCTCGCCGCGGTTCACGCTGACGAGAGCGCCCTGGTCGCTCACGAGCAAAATGATATTTGGATTGTCGGGATTGATCCAGAGATTCTGATAGTCGTCACCGCCGGGTGCGCCGCGCAGGCTCATCCATGTCTTACCTCCATCGGTCGAGCGGGTGGTGACGATGCTGGCGCTGTAAACAGTGTTGGCATCTTTGGGATCGACAACGGCGATAGGCAAGTCTCCTCCGCCAATTTTCATTGCGGGGCGAGGATCGTCGGTTACCTTGCTCCAGCTCTCGCCGGCATTGTCTGAGCGATAGACCCCGAGACCCGCGTCTGACGCATAGCCGCCGCCTTCATGCTTGGTTGAGAGTGTGGCATAGAGCCGATTGGAGTCGCTCGGCGCAATGGCTATTTGAATTTGCACCAGGTCGTCGGGCAGTCCCTTCTTAAGCTGCTGCCATGTTTCGCCGCCATCAGTGGACTTGAACAGTCCTCCATGCGTGCCCTGATACTGATTGCCGTCTTCCCATGGGCCGAGTCGCGACTCCCACGTAGCCGCGTAGACTACATCTGGATGCGCCGAATCGAGTTCCACGTCAGAGCCGCCGGTGTTTTCATCTTTGTAAAGGATCTTCTTCCAGCTTTGTCCGCCGTCGGTAGAGCGGAAGATTCCACGCTCTTCGTTCGGTCCATAAGGATGGCCGAGCACCGCGGCGAAAAGCCGGTTGGGGTCGCGAGGATCCACTGCAAGCGAAGGAATCTGCTGACCGTCACGAAGGCCCAGATGTTGCCACGTCTTGCCCGCATCGCTCGAGCGATAGATTCCGTTGCCGACCGAGAGATCGGGACGATGCAGCCCTTCGCCACTCGCTACGTAGATGATGTTGCTGTCAGAGGGAGCCACGGCAATAGCGCCGATCGACTGCGACGACTCGCTGTCGAAGATGGGATTCCAGGTGCGTCCATAATCGGTGGTCTTCCAAACTCCGCCGTTCACCTGGCCGACGTAGAAGACGTTCGGTTGCCCGGGAACACCCGTCGCTGCGCGCGTGCGGCCACCGCGGAAAGGGCCCACAAGTCTCCAATGCAGATCAGGGCGCCAACTTGCAGGCGGAGACTGACCGGCTCCCGGAGCCTGCGCAAGAGTAATGGGGGTGAACGACAGGCAGAGGAGCAGACTGAGTGTGAACCGGTTTGCACAACGATTACGAAGGGCGGGAAAATGCATGGTTCGATGACTCCTGGCGACGAACGCAGTCGTAGGGACATAGTAAAGGGTTAAGTTCGGCCTGCACCTATGTAGCGTAAAAAACCTCGTGGAGTATGCGTCTACAGTGAAGGCTCGTCTTTGGAATTCCCGAGCGGGGTTTCACCATGAGTGCAGACTCGATCACGGCCGAGACTCTTGGCACGGTATAGTGCATGATCTGCACGTTCGAGCAAGGCCTCAGGTGACTCGGCCCGAAGGAGTGATGCAAGGCCGATGCTGACAGTGATGGTAATGAGCTCGCCTGTCCCCGAGATCAAGGTCATTTCCTTGACCTGGCGGCGCAGTCGCTCGGCTAACTCCCGCGCAGATTCGAGCGTTGTGTTCGTCGCAATCAACAGGATCTCATCACCGCCATATCTAACCGTGATGTCAGAGGGGCGACATTCCGTGCTGATGGTTTTGCCGATGGAGCGAAGGATCTCGTCGCCGGTCTGATGGCCATAATCGTCATTGATTACTTTGAAGTGATCCAGGTCGATCATCAACACTGAGAGCTCCACGTTGTAGCGATGGGCGCGGGATACCTCTTCATTGAAACGAGAGGCGAGGCACCGCCGGTTCAGGAGATGCGTCAGAGGATCATGGCCAGCATCGTGTTCGAGTTCGGCGAGCCGGCAGAGATCCCGAACTGTCTGGCGCGACAGGAAAGCTATGCCAGCTACGAAGCAGGAACCTGAGAAGAGAAGCAGTCCGACCAGAATGTCGGCGCTGGACAAAGGTGTGCGAGCACACTGCCACGCGAACACTGCATATCCACAGATAAAAAAGAGAATGAGGGCCGCTAACAGTGCCCATTTACGACGCAGTGTTCCAGGATGAACCATGCGCAGGATGTCGCGTAAAGGTAGGAGTGATATTGCCAGGAGGCCAATCCCGACACCGACCAGAACTTTCACAGTAATTGAAGCAATCACCACCATCCAATCCTCGAGTCATCTTCTTTTATCGGCAGATCACCCCTGGTTCACGAATCTCGCAATGATCCGTGGAGATGATAAGACTCTAGTGTTGAAGAGCATAGATCGAAGTGACGTAGATCACCCCTCCGAGGTTTAGCACACGGGTCCCGCCTTCTTATGTACGCTCACAAGAGAATCGCGGAGGGCGACTAGGCAGGGAGCATATGTGTGGAGGGGATCATCTACTCCCGAGCAGAATCCTCTCGCATCTTCAATGAAAGTTGTGCGAGCTGATTTCAAAATTGGTGATGTCGAGCGGTGAAATCCGTTGCGCTTTGACGTGGATCACTCCATCCTGCTGCTGCAGCGTGCCCTCGACGCGCACGAAGCGGCTGCGCGTTACCACTACGCGGTTCAACTCAAACATGTCGGGAGTGAAGATGACGTTGGCGATACCGGTTTCATCTTCTAGCGAGAGGAAGACAAAGCCCTTTGCGGTACCGGGGCGTTGCCGCGCAATCACGCAGCCGGCGACGCGCACAAACTGATTGTTGGGCAGGTGCGGGAGTTCTTCGGCGGAAACAATGCCCGCATGACGAAGAGATGCACGCTGGTAAGCGATAGGGTGTGGGCCGGTGGTCAGGCCGGTACCGGAGTAGTCTGCTGAGAGGCGCTCATCTGTGGTCATCTGCTTCAACGGCATGGCGGCGCGCTGACCGGTGTGCGGGCTAGCAGCACCACGGAGCAATGGCCCAACTGGACGACCTGCCTGTTCGACTTGCCATAGCGCATCGCGGCGATGTTCGATGTCACCCAGCGAGTTGAGCGCGCCGATACGAGCCAATGCAACCAGTTCCTTGCGGTTCAATATGGCGACACGCTGTACCATATCATCGACTGACCGAAACGGACCGCCCTGAATGCGCGCGGCGATAAGCGCTTCCGCCGCAGATTTCCGCAAGCCCTTGGAGTAGTTCAGTCCAAGGCGCAGCGACAGAGAACCATCCGATTCCGATTCGAGCGTGCACAGAGCTTCAGATCTCTGTACATCGATTGGCCGTACACGCAGGCCATGACGCTGTGCATCTTTGATGAGCACCGCCGGCGCGTAAAAACCCATGGGCTGATTGTTGAGCAGTCCGCAGGTGAAGGCCGCCAGGTAATGCACCTTAAGATAGGCCGACGCATACGCGATGAGTGCGAAACTGGCGGCATGCGACTCCGGCAATCCATACACCGGCCCTCGAGGTCTTTCATCCGCTGCATGGAGCGGCGCATGCCGACGGCGCGACGCAACTCTTCAGCCTCAGAGCCGCTAAAGCTTGCAACTACCATTGCCATGCGCAGCAGTTGTTCCTGGAAAAGCGGCACGCCTAATGTGCGCTTGAGAACCGGCTCAAGCGATGGATGCGGGTAGCTGATCTCTTCCCTACCCTGACGGCGGCGCATGTAGGGATGCATCATTTTGCCGACGATGGGGCCGGGTCGGATGATCGCAACCTGCACCACAAGATCGTAGAAACGCTTGGGCGCGTTATGCGGAATCGACGCCATCTGCGCACGACTCTCCACCTGGAACATGCCCACTGTGTCGGCCTTACGCAGCGTCTCATAGACCAGTTCATCTTCAGGCAGCGCACTGAGGTCAACGTGTTTGCCGTAATGGCGCGGAATCAGTTCGATTGAATCTTTGAGCACCGCCATCATGCCGAGGCCGAGCAGGTCTACTTTGATGAGGCCGAGGTCGGCGCAGTCTTCTTTGTCCCACTGCACAACGGCGCGACCGGGCATCGAGGCTCGCTCGATAGGGACCACGCGATTGAGCATGCCGGCGCAGATCACCATGCCTCCGGAGTGCTGGCCGAGGTGCCGCGGCAGATCCTGCATGCGCATGCAGAGGTCGAGATAGTGCGCGATACGTGGATGAGTAACATCAAAGCCGGCCTGTGCGAAGTGGCTTGCCATGGTGTCGTTCACGCCACGCCATTCCCAGTGACCCACGAGGCTTGAGAGCCGCGTGATCTGATCCTCTTCGAAGCCGAGGGCCTTGCCTACTTCGCGTGCTGCTGAGCGGCTGCGATAGCTGATGACATTGGCCGTCATGGCGGCGCCTAGCGCACCATAGCGCTCATATAAGTACTGGATAACTTTTTCGCGATGATCACCAGATGGAAGATCGAGATCGATGTCGGGCCACTCGCAGCGATTCTCACTGAGGAATCGCTCGAAGAGCAGTTCCATGCCGACAGGATCGACGGCTGTAATTTCGAGCGCATAGCAGACGACGGAATTGGCAGCGGAGCCGCGCCCCTGCACGAGAAAACCGTTCGACTGACAATAGCGAATGATGTCCCAGACGATCAGAAAGTATCCTGCAAAACCGAGTTTTGCAATCAGGGCGAGTTCATGGCGCACCTGCGCGCGCGCCTTGGGCAGCAGGTGGCGTTTCGCCTGTGAGCCATAGCGCTTGCGCACGCCTTCTTCAACGCGCTTTTCGAGAAAGCTGTCCATGGTTTCGCCGTCAGGCAGTGGGTAGTGAGGAAACTCATAGCCAAGTTCGTTCAATTTAAACGCCAGGCGGTCGCTCACGACGCGGGTATTCGCAATAGCCTCTGGAATGTCGTGGAAGAGGGCTGTCATCTCGCGAGCCGTGCGCAAGGCACGGGAGTCATTTGCGGTGAGCAGCCGGCCTGCCTGATCAAGTGTTTTGTGATGGCGAATAGCGGTGAACACATCAAGCATCTCGCGATCCTTGTCCACTGCATAGCGCACCCCATTGGCTGCAATCACAGGCAGATTGAACGAAGAGGCGAGGCTCAGCAGCGACTGGTTGCGGCACTCTTCCTCACGCATCTGATGGCGCTGCAACTCAACATAAAGATTGCCGCGGCCATACACGGCGGCGAGTTTGCCGAGAAGCTTTCGTGCTTCGTCGTGTCCGCCATGGGCGAGTGCCGATGCAAGCGGGCCTTCATCGCCCCCGGTCAGGCAGATCAGGCCCGATGAAAATTCAGCGAGGTCATCAAAGGTTGCTGCGCCCTCTGCCTTTGTCGCTTCGCGCATTTTGAAACGCGTGATGAGCTGGCATAAATTCTGATAGCCGATTTGCGATGCGCAGAGCAGCACGATGCGCGGTGGTTCGTTGGGAAATTGATGCGGCAACCATGATGGCGGTGTGAGCCCGCTGCCGAAAGAGGAGACAGCGATCTCCGCTCCGATGTGTGCATTGATTCTGCATCGCTTCGCCTGCGTATGAAAGCGAGCGACGCCGTACAATCCATTGCGATCGGTCAATGCTATGGCCGGCATGTCGAGTTCGGCAGCGCGATCTATCAGCGCCTCTGGCTGAGACGCTCCAGCGAGAAAGCTGAAGGCGCTTGCCGCGTGTAGTTCAATATAGTCTGCCCGTTCAGTCAAAGAATGCCTCCAGTCGCCATTCGTTCTGCGCCATATCGCAAACCAGAAGACACGCGATAGTTGTGCCATCGCTTCGCACGGCGAGCACGTCCCACTCTTCCACATCCCATTCGTCGGCTGACCACCAGCAGCCGCTCGCTTTCCATGGACCGTAAGCGGCAGCAATTTCGTAGCTGCTCTCTCGATAGCGAAATGCGGCAGGCCGTGCTGTGTGCATCGCAACCCACACCGGCATGGGAGGCCTGATGCGCCGCAGGGCCATGCGTGGCCCATCAATATGCGCACCAGGCGACTTGACGCCGAGGCCAAAGCCTTCCATGCGAAATGCGCACGCACGATGTGTGTCTTCAAGCACGGGCGAGCCGACGCGATCATCTCCAACGATGGCGCGGAGACGTGCAAGGGTCACATCAAGCCGTGATGGCTCCGGGGTCTGCGGAGCAAACAGGCCAAGCTGGACAGTGATTGAATGTCCAGCTTCCGCGGCAAGCTCGAACGAAATCACGGCGGCGTGCGGGGGATGCGCGGCAATCTCAAGCTGCAGCAATTTCAATAAAAATTTGCGGTCGACTGAAGCCACCGCGGGCCGCAATACACACTGATGCATACTGCCGCCTTCGAGCTTCATGCAGGCTGTTAGAAGAGCCAGCCCCAAGGCCCGATCCGCCACGCGCGCTACCAGGCAGTCAATCATGCGCGCACCGATAAAGAGCAGCGAATCCATCTGCTCGACCGGGATTTCAAATTCGCAAAATTCCTTGAGCGTAAATTCAGGCTCGATGGGTTGAAACGTGTGCGGCAACACGCCGCGCGCGCGTTCACGCAATGCACACGCGCTTTGTCCCAGCCGCGTGATCAACTCCACCTCAGGCAAAGCGGCCAGTTCCCCGAGAGTGCGAATGCCCCATGTCGCGAAGGTCTCGCGGTGCGTTTCGTCAAGGTTGAGTGAATCGACCGGGAGCTTCGCAAGTGCTCAGGCTTCTTCGCCGTCGGCAATTACAGCGACACCGCGTATGGCTGCCGCTTTTATCCGCGCCGCATCGTAGTTTGTACTTACTGCGATCGAAACGCGAAAACCTGCAGCGGCGAGCGCACTACGCATCCTTTCGGCCAGTTGAGCGGGCCGTCCAAAAAGCCGCTCAGTACCGGCAATGTCGAGCACATATGCGCATGCCGTTCCCTGGCTGGCTTGCTCGATGCGTGGAGAAAACCTCGCGATGCATTCGAGCAACACGGCGTGTGCCGCAGCTTCACTCTCAGTCGATCGGGCAAGAAGGCGTATGCCGCTGATTGCCTCCGCATCCAGCCGTGTCATGCCAAGCGAAGCGCCGTTGCGGAGAGCGTGCCGGTTCATGGCGCACACATACTCTTTGGGAGCGCGACCTTCGAGCACCGCCACCGGGTGGCCTTCTAAATCTTGGCGCAGCCGCAACAGGGCTTGCGCGGGAAACTCCGCCGCATGCACGCAGGCATAAAGCGCATTGACGGGCTCGGTGCTCATGCGCGTTTCTCCGCTTCCCATGCGCTGGTTGCGGACCACGTGGATGCCGGCGGTTTGCGGCCGTTCATGGTTCCTGACGCAAAACGCTCTCGGCCTCGCCGAATCTCATACGTGAATCCCCGAATCACCTTTCCGCCTGCGGTCTCCGGGCTCAGCGAAGCGCAATCCAACGCCACCCCCGCGCTGGACTGCGCATATGCCGCCTTGCCGAGCACAACGAGGCTGCACCGCGTGCGATCGGCGGCCTGGCGAAAGCGAAACCACGTGGCAAGCGGAATGCGATTGCCGTGCTCGGGCGCAGTATCGCCAAGGTCCAGAACGATAGACGCAAATCCGCCCGCCTGCAGCAGCAGGTCAGTCGCGCGCAACGCCTGGTCGAGCCGCGTCCATGGCCGAGCATCTTGCCTTTTCCAACCGGTTGCGGGTTTTTCAGAGGCAGATGATTGATGCGACGCGCAGACATCACGGCATCGCACCCAGAGCAGTTTGCGCAGATTCACGCCATTCGCAGCAGCTGATTCAGGATCGAAAGCATCGTTGGTATCGACCCATGCGCAGACTCGGTCTTCCGCTGTCCGCTGCGCCAGAAATGCCAGAATAAGGCTGGTCCGACCAGACGACTCCGGTCCAACGATCTCGCTGATCGCCCCTACGGGCAAGCCGCCTTCCAGCAACCGATCCACCTCTTCGATACCCGTAGCCGCAACCTCGCCGATGGTTCGCGGCGCAGGCGACAGGGCGGCCGGAAAGCGGCCTTCGAGGGCGTGTTCGATTTGTTTGCGGAGGGTGTTGGCGGAAGGCATGGCGGAAGGTCCTATATTCGCCTTTTATTCGCTTTAGCTTCTCGCGAATACCCCGTCAATGTCAAAGGTAGTTTGGAGATATTTTGTATCTACTGAAGATTCAATTATCTAGGGAATGCAGCTAAGGAGAGGGATACGTGATTTGCCCGGCGCGCTGTTATCGAGAAAGACTTATATTGCTTTTTAGGTTGGCTCTCCCTATGATCGTTGTATGCAAGGTTTGACCTGTTGTCGCTGCTGTACACCGCATCGCGCGCATCGGGTGGCCTGTTTGCAGATGTAGATTCTAGCTTTCAAGGTTTCCGAGCGCCCGCGATTCAGCCCTAGCTGTCGCGGGCGTTGTGTTTTCTTACTACACTCCCAAAAACTAATACTGAATGCAGTAAAGAGGAAAAATGGCCGACGCTGTCGCTCAAAAAGAAACCAAAGCCCAACGCTCAGAACGCCTGAAGCGCGAGAAGAACCCATGGGAAGCATTTGATGAAGTGCGCACCTTTGCCCGTGAGGGCAGGTCGAGCGTGCTGCCTGAATGGGCCTCGTTTTACTTCAAATGGTGGGGTGTCTATACCCAGGGAGATGGCGTTGGGGCCACCGGCGGCAAAGGCGGCGAAGGGCTGGCTTCTGACTATTTCATGATGCGGATCGGCATTCCCAATGGCATTATCTCGGCAAGCCAGCTTCGTACCATTGGCCAGTTAACCCGCAAATATGCGCGCAATCTCGCCGACATCACGGTACGCCAGAACATACAACTCCACTGGCTCACGATCGAGTCGCTGCCTGAGGTGGTTGACGCGCTCGACAAAATCGGCTTCTCTCCCAAGGGAGCCTGCGGCGACGTAGTGCGTAATGTCACCGGGTGTCCGCTGGCCGGGATCGCCGCCGATGAGGTCATCGATGCATCGCCCATCGCCACGGAGATTGCGCATCTGCTCACCGCCAATAATGAATTCTTCAACCTGCCGCGCAAATTCAAGATCTCGGCAACGGGATGCCCGTCGTGGTGCACCTACCCTGAAATCAACGACATCGGTTTCACGCCCGTGAAGCATAACGGCGAAGTTGGCTACTCCGTGCGTGTAGGTGGCGGCCTCTCGAAGGAACCGCATCTTGCAGTTCGTCTCGACGCGTTCGTTCTTCCTCACCAGGCGGTGCCGGTGGCGCGCGCCGTGACTGAGATTTTCCGCGACCAGCAAGGCTTGCGCGAGAGCCGTGACCGCGCGCGCATGAAATATCTGTTCCTCAAAGAGGGTTGGACGCCTGAAAGCTTTCTCGCCGAACTGCAACGGCGGCTTGATTTCACCCTGCTGCCGGGTGTGCCTGAGGTTGTGCCCGACGATATTTTGCGTGACCATGCCGGCATTCACCCGCAGCGCCAGCCGGGCTTGAGTTATGTGGGCGCATCGGTGCTGCGCGGGCGCATGACAGGGGAGCAGCTTGAGGCTGCCGCGGAACTTGCCGAACGCTTCGGCAGCGGTTCGCTGCGGGCGACGGTCTCACAAAACCTGGTGTTTATCGACATTCCGAACAATAAGACGGCCGAGCTGGTTCGCGAGCTTGGGCAGATCGGTCTGCACGTGGAAGGCACTCCATTCTGGCGCGGCGCCATCGCCTGCACGGGAACGGAGTTTTGCAAGCTGGCCATTACTGAGACCAAGGGTTTTACGCGGTGGCTCGTGGAGGAACTCGAGGAGCGCTTGCCGCAGTTTGATCAGCAACTCAAGCTACATGTCACAGGATGCCCCAACAGCTGCGGTCAGCATTGGATCGCCGACATCGGCATGGAAGGCAAGAAGATCAAACACGAAGGCAAGTTGACCGATGCTTTCTACTTCTGCCTTGGCGGCGCTGTAGGGAAGAACGCCGCAATTGCGCGCCCGGTGGGGTATCGCTGCCCTGCGCCGCTGGTTCCGGAATCAATCGAACGCCTGCTGCGGCAATACCTCGCGAGTCGCCAGCCTGAAGAAACCCTCCGCGCATGGTTTCTGCGTCACAGCGACGATGAACTTCGCTCACACCTCGCGGGCGAAGCTCTGGCTGCGGTGGAGCGTGACGTGCCTGCTGGCCCGGTGCCGCACGGAGTAGCCGATTAAGCGTTGATATAAGGACCAAACATGAGCCTGCTGCCTATCTTTATCAAACTCGAAGGACGCCGCTGCCTGCTGGTGGGCGCGGGCAATATTGCTTTGGATAAGATCGGCAGCCTGCTCAAGACCGGTGTCAAGCTGCGTGTGATCGCGCCCGAGGCGAAGGATGAAGTGCGGCAACTGGCGGCCGAAGGAAAGCTCGAATTCATTGAGCGCCCGTTTGAGGTCTTCGACCTTGCCG
>WNGR01004758.1_pt1 | contig 14629 bp, 12 predicted proteins | sample 5407581 | NCBI WGS metagenome assembly WNGR01 (sample SAMN13153383, study PRJNA577476) | soil metagenome | isolation source: 80 cm soil or saprolite under Garry oak tree replicate 2 | place: USA:California | collected 2016-06-15
AGCACCTGGCGTTGAGCCACCCCCAGCTTGTGCGTCGCCTCATCCTAGCGGGGACGGGTCCTGGAAAAGGCGAGGGCACCCAGGATCTCAATCCGACAATTCTTGACGCTGCGTCGGGGCCTTCATCCAGGAACGGACTGCTCCAGCTCTTCTTTGAACCAACCGAAACGAGCCGGGCGGCAGGCGCGGCCTTCTGGGATCGGCTCCAAAGGCGAGAAGGCGAACGCGATCCGTCTCTCGTGGGCCCTGGGGTACAAGCGCAACGAACAGCCTTGACCCGCTGGGATCGCACCGAGGACGCGGCCTACCCGCATTTGCGCGAAATTGCGCACCCGGTCCTGGTCGCGGGCGGGAGCCATGACTTGATCATCCCGACCGTGAACGCTTTTGTCCTGGCGCAGCGGTTGCCCAACGCCCAACTCATCCTCTATCCAGACTCCGGACACGGGTTCCTGTTCCAATACCACACGCTGTTCGGCCAGCACGCCACGCTCTTCCTGGAGAGCTGAGCGTGACCACAGGGAGCACCGCCAGGAGATCACCTCACAACATGCGTATGGTATGGGTGGAGGATACCTCGCCAAGAGATAGGTAACACAGTTGGGTAGTGACATTGGCCGGAAGCTGTCGAAAAAACGATGAAGGCTAACCTGACTTGAACTGCGCTCATTTTCAGGAAAGACGAAGCTGCGCAAAAAGATTCATAAAACGAGTTTGCAAGAATGCCCTCAGTTCGGCTCCGCTTCTCTGCAAGAGAACTGAGGGCACGCGGTTCTCTAGCTCCGCTTCAGGAAGAATAAGCGAGCTCCTAAACCGATGAGAACACTTCCCGTCAGCCAGCGAAGGACAGAGGCGAAGCGGGGCTGTGTTGCAAGCTTCTCACCCAACCTTCCAGAGAGATACGCGTATCCTCCATAAATGCACAGACAGATCAGGGTAAAAGTGAGGCCAAATGCGGTCATTTGCAAGGGAACATTGCCTAGATGAGGATTGACGAACTGTGGGAGTAATGCGGCAAAGACCAGGATGCCTTTCGGGTTGAGCATGCTCGTGAGTATTCCTTGTTGCAGAATACGTCCAGCGGGCACAGGATTCACCGCACCCTGAGTCAGAGGACCACTATGTTTGCTCATGAGGGCGCGGATGCCCAGATACACGAGGTAGATCGCTCCTGCGTAGCGGACGATGTCAAAGGCAATGACTGATGATTGCAACAATGCGGACAATCCAAGCGCCGCAAGCATAGTATAGACGAGATATCCTATGCAGATCCCCACTGTCGAGAGCAAGGCTGCCGTTCTCCCTTGCGCAATCCCGCGTGTCGTGATATAGATCACATCAGGACCGGGCGTCAAAGCAAGGACGACGATAATGGTCGCAAAGAGCAGGAGATTGGAAAAAAACATGGGAGTGACCTCTTTTCTAGAACCATGGAACACGATGAATGCCATACGTCAGTGAGCCACGCGAACTGGCGGCGATCTCTTGAAAGAGGGGGCATTTCCCCCCTCCCTACTCAGGTTGATAGACTACATAGCCATCAAACTCATAGTGGTTGTAGTGCTGAGCTGAGAATGCGACTTCTGCAAAGATAGCAGCCGCTTGAGGTGAACCAATCGGAAATACATAAGCTGCGTGGGGATCGGCTGTCACGATTTCACGATAAGGCAGATAGCGATCAAAGCCCGGTTGCAGGTAATCGTTCACAACACTGCAGATGATCTGCTCTCTACTTTCGAACATAATGCGATCGCAGGTCCAATATTCAGAATAGATATGCGTCGCACCAATACGTGACAGGTTAGCAATCAAATCATCCTGTTGACGGTTGAGAGCCTGGACGCTGGGGACCTCCAGAAACGTCGTAATTGTTCCTAACAGGTAGATAGCGGCAATGAAGGTCAGAATCCCCCGTGCAACCCAGGGCGAACGTAGAATACCCAACCACCTCCCAGGGATGCCCCTACCCTGATACGATGGACCCCCACCGTGGTTGGGTAGGGGCGGATCCTTGCGCTCGCTCCGTGTGGTGGCTACGTATGTCTCTTCAGGCTCGCCCTCGCCCAACTCGACCAGGGGAATACCCTCGCACTCGCTCTTGCTTTGACGATACCCTGGTGCAACCGACCTTTTGGGAAAAGGGAAAGAAGCGGGGTCACCCCGCGCCCCGGCAGGGGGCAATGCCCCCTGCACCCCCTTTCCCGAAGCATTCTCTTGTTTTTGCACTAGCTTGCTCCAGAGCGGCCAGAGCACAGCGGGGGTGCAGATAAGCAGGCCTACCAGGTAGCGTGCAGAAGTCCATGGTACTACTGCCGGCGCTGGACTGATTACATAGATGAAGAGTGTCAGTCCACCACCGCCTAAGAGCATGAGGCGAGCAAAGTGACGTATAGCAGCCTGTCTCTCATCAAGGTCCCACGACTTGGGGAGAGGTCGCCGCCAGAGTTTTCGAAAGGCTCTGAGCGCAAGAAAGAGGGCTGTCGTCCAGAGGGCAAGATATCCCAATCCCCAGGCTCCCTGGGCAATTGAGCATCCAACTGTGTCAATACCTGGTGGTCCCGGTCCAAAGAGTGGCATGGATGTCAGGGGACAGAGCGGATTTGCCCCAGTAGCCAGGGGTATACTGACCAGGGTTGTGCCGAGGATTTCTTTTACAATCAGATTCTGATCAAAGGGTACTTGTGAGCCTCCAGCACGATGAAGCTCCCAAAGAATGACCAGGGAATTTTGGTCAAGTGGAGCTGTGATGTTGTAGATAATCAGGGGAAGCAAGCCGATGAGCAGACCGAGTAGCAGCCATGCTCCTGCCCATCTACGCACCTCGCTCCAGCAGAACCAGATCAGCATCAGACCCGACATCAGCACAAACGGCCCGACCAGCATATGGCTCCACAGGCCAATTCCCACAGCAAATCCCCAGTTACCATAGGCAAGGAAGCGCCATCTGCGACGACGCGGAGATAGGTCCTGACCGAAGGTGAGTGCAAGCCAGGTGGCAAGGAGTAGAGCAATTGTGCCAAAGAGCAAAGTTTCAGAGGCTCCTCCCAGTGATTTGACTTCACGAATGAACACTTCACTTGATCCAAAGCTCAGCAAGGCCAGCGAGGCCAGGGCCAGCTTTTTCGTGTAGAGCAGGCTGGTGAGGAGATAGAGGCTTACAAGAAAGGCGGCAAATAAGATAACCAGGCCAAGCCGCAAGGGAAATAAGGAGACAGGAAAGAGATGAAACAGGGCTGCACCAAGATACGCCTGTAAGGTACCCATATAGTTCTGACCATAAAGAAAGATCGGGTGTTCACCCCGATAGGCAATATGCATGGCCTCCAGGCCCATTGTGCTTTCGTCGCTATTTGTTACCGGCCAACCCTGAGCTATCAGCACAATACGTATTAATGCGGCAAAAGCAATTATTCCGGATGCCCATATCCCATATGAACTGATTCTTAGATACTTCAGGCGTATTTTATTCCAGTGCAGCATAAGCTTGCTTGTTTACTCCCTTAGTCAGAAGAAAACTTTTAAGTAAAGACGGATATTTAGCTGATCTGGCAACATAGTGTAGACATGAGTCACCCCGAATTTTTCGCAAGGCGCGGGAAGCGAAAAATTCGGGATGATTCATGTCCACGGGTCCCTGGAATGCTCTACTACCAGGATCGAATGATCAGCACGCTCCTTTGGGTGCGGTTGCAGAGACGGTTGAGCCATGTTCACCATCTGTTGTAATTAATCATAACATATCAATGCAGGTTTTTGCCCCTTGATTATTTCTTCAATAGCTGCTCGTACAACTTCAACAGTCGTTGAGCATATTCTTCCCAATCGGCCTGGCACCGGCAAGGGATGCCACTACATTTTCCGTGGACCCCCCTATCACCAGGACATGCAGTGGCACCCTTTGTCGGTTCCAGGGGAGAGCACGTTTGTGCTTTCACCAATGCGCGAGCCAATGACCATCGACTGGCAGGTTCATACAGGATACTGGCTTTAGGGGAAAGCATGCCACGAAAACGTGGAAGGTTAGGAGCTATTACAACACGCTCATAAGAGAGTGCCAGTAATGCTGGCTCTAATGTGCCTGCCACCTGGTTTGGCAGGTGAGGAAGCACGACGGCATCAACTGCCCCCAGGTATAGTGGGATATCCTCTTTGGTCGGAGAAGTCAGGAAGAGATGGATAGCAGAATTGAGGGCAGCGAACTTGAACAAACGCTGCGCTATGTTCTTATCCTGTGGTAAGCCAACAAATACTAATTGGGGACGATGTACATTTCCCGCATAGTTGGGTAGGGGCGCACCACGTGCTCGATAAATCGGCACTCTACCGGTCTCCTTCCTCTTTAGCTTCCTCCTGGGTGATAATGCCTCTTGTGTCGGCATTGCTTGAAAAGCCTCGGCAAGGTGAACAAGCTCCTGTTCGGTGTGCAAAGAGACCAGGCAAAGGTAGACAAAGCACTCTTCTAAAGGAAGGCCAAGGTGCTGGCGAGCTGAAGTACGGGGCACTGCTGGCGCATAGTAACCACGAAAACCTGGATGTGGCAGGCAACGAACGCGCCGCTGGAGGTTCTTATCAGGATAGAGTTGCTCCGGCTGGCGGGTATGTGCCACGACGAGGTCGCTGCATTGCATGATTTTACGTTCGAAAGAACGTTGCGGGAAGAAGCGCATATCGGGCGCACTTTGCCACCATCCTCCGGCATCAGTAGTCACAATACGTATTCCCCAACGACATGCTAGCCAGAGTCGGAACAGGAGTTGTTGTCTCTGCTGATGCGTCAGATTGAAGGCTCCAGGACGATGAAAATGTATGATGCCTGCTGGTTGTCCTCCATCAGCACGGTGCCGCCAGAGCCAGGAGAGGGGAATATTGGCGATTGCAACACTACAATCTATATCTTGTTGAGCAAAAGCCTGCACCAGTAAGTCCACTGCTGGATCGAGTTCAGCAGGACGAACGAAGAGCACAGCGGGAGTTGTAAGCTCTACCGGCACATGTTCCATCAACCGAAGTCGTTGCTGTAAACGGCCCCAGCTCTCTGCCTGTGCCATTGCTGCCAGCAAACGTTCATTGGAAGACTTTCCGGCCAGTCGGAGCAATGGTCGTTGGAGGAGTGCCAGGTAGGCGATCTCACACAATTCGTGGAAAATATCTCCTGACCGTAGTAGGGCACGGCTGGGGGGACTCGTTTCACTGACCGGAATGCCCAGATACTGGACTAGCGCTTCAGAACGCCCCTGCCAATAGGCACGACCTACGAAGAATGGACGAGTCAGACGTGCAGCAGGAACGCGATGAGCAACAATCGCTCCTGGCTCATACCAGACCACATAGCCTGCCTGATACAGGCCATAGCACAGTTCGTAACTCTCCATATGAACTGGCATATCCAGGCGTTTACTCAAAAGTGGCGAAAAATGATCAATTCCGCGTAAAGCTTCAATCTTTACAGAGAAGTTGCTATTGCTAAAGCTATCAGGCGCTTTCAACTGCACTCGTACAGGCGAAGGGGCAAAATATCCCAGTAGCCCCAATAGTTCGTCACTGAGCCAGTGAGGACGGGGTGCCTCCCAGCGTATCTCCACCCGTCCTCCTATGGCATCCGCCCCCGTTTCTTCATAGGCTGTCAACAAACGTTCAAGAAAGTGTGGATCTGCGATAGTATCATCATCGACGAAGACAGCGATTTCACCTGATGCGGCCAGCAGCCCGGTATTGCGGGCATATGCCAGTCCATTTTGTGGTTCTGAAAGACAATGTACACGCCAGCAGTCTTCTGGCTTCTTGTTATCTTGCATGCCAGCCTGCACATATGTGCGAACAGCCTTGAGCGTACCATCTGTAGAACCGTTGTCTACCACAATGACTTCAAATTGATGGTATGGCAACGTCTGGCGACGAAGGCTCGCCAGCGTGGAAAGCACGAGATTACAACGATTGTAGGTACAGAGGATAATACTCAAGCGAGGACAGCCAGCAGGACTTTGCTCTCGCTTGACCACCTCAGTATCTCGATATGTTTCTTGTTGAGAAGCCATAAGTTAAGCCGTTCCTATCCTGGACAGGTTAAAATCTATAAGTAATCAGTCTTTTGCAAATGATGATCGAGCCTGTGGCAGAGATTATCTGCGCGATGGCACTGGCGAGTGCTGCACCAATGGCTCCCCATATTATGATAAAGGGGAGAGCCAAAACGATATTGAGAACGGCGGAACCTATACCCAGCCATACCTGTGCTTGTTTGCGCTCGCCATTGGCAAGGTGAGTCAGGCTGACTGTCGAGACGCTGCCAAAGGCTGCCGAGATAAGCAGAATGCGTAAAGGGATGACAACAGGTAGATAGGCTCTCCCAAAGCAATATTCGATGAGAAGGGGACAGAAGAGTATTGCCAGCACACAGAGGAGAACGGCCAGAAATGCTACAAAGCGCGATGCTTTGATAAAGGCATCATAAGCGTTGGTATAGCGTTGGCTCGGGATATAGCGCACGAGTATCGGCAAGAGCCAGGTAGAGAACAACATGGGAGCAAGGTCTAGAAAACGGGCAGCGAGCATCGAACTGAGTGCATAAAATGCCAGTTCAGTAGAGCCGCGCCAGTGGGCTAGCCAGATCAACTCACTGGGCTGCCATACGATGACATCCAGGGTAAAGAGTAAGAGTGAATTGTTCAGTCCACGAGTCAGGCGATCTTTCAAGAACGGCCCTGGGGATAGGGCCTGTCCAACTGGGAGTAAGCGCATGATACAGAGTAGAGCAACGCTCAGTGTGAAAATACTGGCTGTTGCTGAAGCAAGCAGGAGTAAGCCGATATGCTCACCCTGCACCTGCACTACCATGCTTACCATGAGCAAACCAGTAACGGCTCCCAAGAGTGAAATAATTGCCAGCAGATTAAAACGGCGCAGGCTCCGCAGGGTGATGCCAGCAACAACGCTGAGCAAGAGCGGCGGTACCGAGAATCCGGCCAGGAGCAGCAAGTGTATGGGAGCATTGGCACCAAAGAACCAGGAAAACGGAAAGATCAGCAGCAGGTAGATCAAACAATAGAGCAGGATGCTGCGATATTGTCGTTGCCAGATGAAAGAGAAGACGCCTGCTGCCACCCTGGGAGCCTGGTGGCTTTGAATCTCAATAATGTGACGGCTGGTGAGCGTAGACATCCCCACACCTATCGCGGGTGTTCCTACCGTTGCCAGCCAGAGCACAAACGTATAGATGCCAAAGCCTGCTGGCCCCAGCGTGTGTGCAATTAAAATCGAAGTACAGAAGCCAAGTATAATAGAGCAGGCTGCAATACCTGATCGTAAAATGCCAGGGCGTGTCACACCCTTCTTCCCAGAAGAAGGTATCTGCGAGTGTTGTACAAACATATCCCCTCCACCACATATCCACGTATCCACCACACAGTCCATTAAGGGTATTTGTACACTACAGTATGCCATAATCAAGGGGATTTCCAGTGATGAGTGGGTTGCAAGGGGGTAGATGTTTGTTCTCGCCTGTTAAGGGTTGAAAATTATAACTGCACTGCTCTTTGCATTACACCCTTACGTCCTTTTTGACGTTCCAGGGCGAGGAAGTATTGAAGTCCTTCCCCATAGAGATCACTACGTCGAGTCATACGGGCCGCCTCACGTTGCTCTCCCAGGATGAGTAGAACTTGATAGGCCACCCATTCGGCAAAACCTTCAATAATTTTATGAGCTTGCTTTTCAGCAGCATGTGTAGACTGCCAGGCATGAGTCAGTTCATGTGCAGCCACCGCCTGGAATTGTGCTCGAGGCAGCAAATGTTCGATATAGATATTCCAGTCATCATTGACACGATGAAAGAAACCCTGGAGGTGTTCTGGTTCTGGCTCTGAGGGAGTAGCAGCACCGGCAAGAGCACCTGCCTGCCTCTGCTTCTCCATCAATGTAGCACGATTGACTATATGAAGATGCGGCAGGACAGCCATCTCAAGAGCCAGTTCTCGCTTGAGCAGAGCCGCAGTGGCCCAGTAGAGATGTTCAGCTTCCTGTTGCGTGGTGATTGCGCTACTGAAACAGGTAGGACAACGATAGGTCTTGCCATTGCGTATAGACAAAACTTTCCCCTCGGACTCTAAGAAAGGCACATTGCATACCTGGCAGTGAGGGCGGTTATCCATGCAATCCTGGCAGTATGCTGTCGGAGAGTCACCAACAGTGGAGTACTGTCCTAAGAAGACTTTATGGCAGCAGCCGCATACAGATGTATGCGTAAGACAATGCTGGCAGATCTTTCCTTCTCGCACCGGTGAGAGCAATTTGACCGGAGAGAGTTGCTGCTTCTTTGAGGGTCGCTTGCACCAATCACAACGATCAGCGTGTTTATAGCAATACTGGCACACAAACAGACCATTATCATTCGTATAGTGTTGCCCAATAATCAGCTCATCGCAGGTGCTGCAAGTCTTTGCCTTTTTGCGACAGGCAGGGCAGATCTGGCCATCTCGTATCTTTGTAAGTTGCTTTGAGGGAACGCCACACTGATCGCAATGAGGTACTGTCTTATCACAATCTTCGCATACGATCAGATTCTTCCCATACTTAATATAGCGACGCAGGACAGGTTGAGAGCAGAGAGCACAAACAGGAGCTTCCTGGCGACAGGCGGGGCACATCATTTCGCCCCGCACAGGTGTAAGCTCATTCGAGGGCATATTGCACCGACTGCAACGGGGAGCACTCTGATTACACTGAGCGCAGATGAGCAGGCTTCTGTCAGATGCTTTGTAAGTAAAGTAACGGTCCACGATTGGCTCATGACAGAGGTCGCAAATCTGTGCTTTTTGCTGACAGGCAGGGCACATCATTTTGCCTCGTACAGAGGTGAGTTGCTTCGAGGGAACGTTGCACAGACTGCAACGTGGAACGGTACGATTACAACGCTCACATACAACCAGCCCGTTACCGTATGTATAGTAAGTACCTTGCAGCCTTTCTCTGCATAGGTGGCAGAATTTTGAGTGTTTCTCTAGCTTTTCGCCCACGCTTCGATCCAATTCAATCCAAAAATGTTATGTCAATTGCTTCAGGCAAGATACCCTGCTGGAAGCCGCGTGTCAATAGCTCAGTGATCGCAAGCCTGCCATCTGGCCCCATATCAATGGTACGTGCATTGACGTAACGATCAATAAACCTATCAACTGTAACAAGCTCAAGCGCCTGGTTATTCCGTAGAGCGTACGCCAGCGCCTCCTGGCGATGATCCAGGCTGAAGAGAATGCTCTGCTTCAGCAGGTCTGAGACAGTTCTCGCCAGGGCAGGTTCAAGGTCAGTACGAATGGCATTGATGCTCAGTGGGAAGGGTAAGCCGTTTGTCTGTTTGTACCACCATTGACCAAGGTCGAGCGCAAGGTGGAGACCCTGCTGCTGAAAAGTCAGCTGGCCTTCATAGATGATAAGTCCAGCATCGGTCTGGCCGTTGGTAACCTCGTCCAGGATAGTATCGAAGCGCACCTGCCGATAAGTGATCTCGCCGAGCGCCAGGCGTAAAGCCAGGAATCCACTTGTGAGGGTGCCGGGGATAGCGAAGCGCATCTGGCGGAGCTCTTCAAGAGTACAGGGTTGGCGGGTAACAACGATAGGACCATAGTTCTCTCCCATACTTGCACCGCTTGAGAGAATCTTGTAACGATTTCGCGTATAGGCGAAAGCATGGGCTGACATAGCAGTCACCTCCAACCGACCTTCGCGTGCCCAGGTGTTGAGCGTCTCGATGTCACGGGCAATAAAGTTGAATGTGATATCTTTCGTGTCAATCTGGCCCGTTGCCAGCCCATAGATCATGAAGATGTCGTCAGTGTCGGGGCTATGCCCGATGGTGATAGGTTGTGACATGAATAATCCTATTGTTGGCTATAACCATGAGTGATCCTGAACTTTTTCTCCTCTCACGCCGCCTGCGGCGGCGCACAGAAAGGGGAAAAAGAGTTTTTCGGGTCCCCAATTACCTGTCCCCCGGACAGGATTCCCCGAACCCCGGCAGGGGGCTTTGCCCCTGCACCCCGGCCGGTTATATTTTTAAATTTTATACTGGGGGGTGGTTCTCTACAGCCTCTTTGTCGGATACAAGTACCTGTCCTTCGCCATTGGCGAGCGCGTTCTCTACCGGAAACTGCTCTGGGTGAGTTTCGCGCCATTCGGTCCAGAGGGCGATCAACACGGCCTGTAGTATGCCAGCGAGAGGTGCGGCGAAAAGAGCGCCCCAGATGCCAAATAGTTCGCCACCAGCGAGGAGAGCGACCAGAGAGACAGCAGGATGAATGCCAATGGCGTGACCAACGATACGAGGACCTACAATATGTCCCTCAAGTGCATGCATGACTACGAAGTAGGCCAACACAACGACTGCCAGAACCCATCCTCCTGGAATCCAACCTCCTTTGGAGGAGAACGCCAGGAGCACACAGGCTGCACCAGAGATGAACGTTCCCACAATTGGGATAAATGCGAGCACAAAAGCTACTACTCCCAACAAGACGGCATAGCGTACCTGTAGCACCTCCATACCTACGCCAACAAGGACGCCAATCAAGAGGGCAAGGGTCAATTGACCACGGATGTATCCACCAACGATCCGTTCCAGGGTATCCAGCAAAAAGTATGCACGTTCCCTTATTTGCAGTGGTGAATTGGTACGCAGCCAGCGCATCACACGCGACCCATCGACCATGAGGTAGATGCTCAGCATAGCGACGACAATGACATCTAGAACGCCTTCAAATATGCCTCTCACCAGTGGTAAAGCACCGGTGGCAACACTCTCCAGGCGGCTAATGATCTGCTGGCGTGCGTCGTCAATCTGAGTCTGCGAGACGCCAAAGGACTTCAGCAAATCCACTATAGGGGCATTTTGACCTGGTCCACGTGGTGTAATGTAGGCCCGAAGTTCGTTAACCTGCGTGATGGCCGTCCTGACGATAAAATAGACAAGCAGGCTAAGTGCAACGAACACAACGAGATAGACAATCACAATTGCCAGAAAGCGGGGCATTACACGCTGCAAGAGCTTCACGGCAGGCACAAGGGCAAATGCGAGGAGTCCTGCAATGGCAAGCAGAAGCAGCGAGACAACGATATGGGCAGCTGCCCAGAGCGCTACCGCCACCAGTGCAATCCAGGCAAGGATAGCCAGTGGGATATCGCGTCGTTGTGCCCACCTGGAGCTTGAAGATGTGGACGCATCAGTGAGTCGCTGTGTGGTAAGCGTTCGAGTACGGGTGCGGATTTCAGAGGCCATAGTACACCACCCTCTTATGCTGTTTTCACTCCTGTAGGGAGACTTCTCGTGAGTGCCCTCGAGAAATCTCTTCCCAAATCCATTCAGAGCACTGCAATCGATGCCCTACAGATCATAAACAAAGTAACAAAACAAGGGATATATACAATCTGGCACCCAGAAAGGGCGGGTAGCCGCCCTTTCTGGGTGCCAGATCATCGGGCTGGGGTGCAGGGATTCGAACCCCAATTAACTGATCCAGAGTCAGCCGTCCTACCGTTGAACGACACCCCAATATGCTCTGTGGAACGCTGCTGTTCCCTGTCCGTGAGATGTATGATACCTTAAGTTTTGTGGCATGTCAAGCATCTTTTTGGGGTTCTGAATGTGTCATCCGTAGCACGCTACTCCCAAACCGCCAGCCTGCATCGAATATACGCAGATTCTGCTCAGCAAATCGAGGCAAGCGTTCAACAATCGCTTCCTCAAGCGCAAGACGGGGGAGGAGTTGAGTGTATCCACAGAGGACACCGAGCATAATAATATTAATGCGCGTAATCTGGATGTCGCTCTGTTGCTCACTACCCAAATCCCCGGCTGAAACCGACAAGGACTCAGGAACAAAGATGCCTGTAACGCCCTGGGTCTTTAACGCATCCTCTACCTCGGCACGAGTTGGATAGTGGATACCAGCCACACCTGCGGCGATAGGGAGGCGGCGATAGGTGTTGATGAAGGCTAATGCACCAGGATGTGCCATTGGCAGTGCACGTAGCACCTCGCTCAGCTCCAGGGCAACCAGAATATCTGCTTCCCCAACCGGAATTGCCGGGCTGGCCGCCGGGCCGAGGCGGATATGGCACATACCCGAACCACCCAGGCGTGCCAGACTGACACGTGAGAGGACACGTACTTCTTCATCCACCTTCTCTGCTGCCAATGCCAGCATCTCCATGATGGTCAGCGTTCCCTGTCCACCTATGCCGAGCAAGACAATGTTGGTTGTTTTAGACATAAATTAAATCCTCATACCCGGTTTGCCTTGGCCAGGCACCGCGCCCCTGGCACCCACCGCATCCCCTGGCACCCACAAGGGGTGCCACTACTATGGACGGCCTTCGCACGTCACTGTAGTATAGTAGTGGCACCCCTTGTGGGTGCCAGGCGGGCAGCTAATCCTGTAGCATATATTTCAGTTCGGGTGCCGCAAAAACCTTCTCATCCTCTGCCACACGTATCGGTTTGATTGCACCAAAGGGGCAAGAAAACATACACAGTCCACACGCGACACAGGTAGCCGTATCGATGGAGAGACGTGGCCGCACATCATCCAATGAGAGCAGTACCGAGGGACAACCAACTTTGGAGTAGCAGGGAGTATCCTCGCAGCCCCGCCCTGCAAGACATACATCCTGATCTACCTGTACACGACGCTTGTGAATCAGAACACCCTGAGTGGAGCAAGGAGCCTCTGCAATGACGACAGACACGCCTGGATACTTCATGGCATCTTGCAGCGTCTCGATCATCTTTGGTAGCTGGTAGGGGCTGAGTCGTCGCACATATTCAACGCCGCAGCCACGTGCAATCATAGCGATATCGGCCCGTACACTTGGTTCACCATCTGACCGCCGACCCGTACCTGGATCAGGCTGCATACCAGTCATGGCGCTGCTGCCATTATCCAGTACGATCAGTGTCAGATTGACCCCTGACTGTACAGCATTGAGCAGGCCGGCAATACCATTATGGTAAAAAGTGCCATCACCCATCGCTGCCAGTACTGGTCGCTCAATGCCAGCATATTTGAAGCCTTGAGCAATACCGATGCTCGCACCCATCGAAACCTCTGTCCAGCAAGCATCCTGCGGTGCATTCATACCGATAATCGTGCAACCAATATCCCCCGTAGTAATGACTTCATCTTTAGTGAAGCCCGACAGCTCGATGGCACGGTTGAGTGCGTAATAGGTCAAGCGGTGCGGGCAACCAGGACAGAACTCCAGCGAACGTGGTGGTGCAGCGACAGTCGTCTGTACCTCTTGAGGACGCTTACCATTTCCGATCGTGGGACTCAATGAATACTTCCCGTTTTGATGCCCATTTCGGGAAGCCATTGTCAGATGTGCAATTGCCTGCTCCACCAGTTCCACAGAATAGTCACCCACTCGTGGCAGCAGTTTGTTGCGTTTGCCCAGAACCTTAACCTGAAGACCAGCCTCAGCTATCAGGGCGAGTACCTGTGTCTCGATAATCGGCTCTAACTCTTCCAGCACCAGCACCGTGTCTACCTGTGCCAGGAAGTTGCGTAGCTCCTGTTCTGGCAAGGGATTTACCACACCTAACTTGAGGATAGCTATATCTGCAAACTGCTCAGGTGAGTGTTGGCGCAATTCCTGTACGTAGGTGTAGCTGACACCAGCAACGATGATCCCTGGCCGTCGGGTCCCTGGAGCATGGTATCCATTTTGTTGATCATTTTCGGACGCAATGAATTGGTGGGCACTGTGTGCGGCCCCTACGTCATTCAGGAGTGCTCCGGCTTGTTCCAGGCGGGAGAGAGCATCAGCATGCTGATCGCGGCACCATTGGGGAACGGCCTTGGTAAATTTCGCGAGGTTGCGCGAAAAGCTGGCAGACAGTTCCTCTGTATCGCGTTCGATCTTGCTTACTTTCATCGCTGTAATGGCGTTGGCGACCGCCGTGGTAGAGAGGATAAATACGGGAGCGCCAGTTTGTTCTGAGACGCTGAAGGCCCGGCGCGTCATGCTATACGCCTCTTCCGGGCTGGCCGGCATTAGTAGAGGAAGCCCGGCAAGCAGAGCGTAGTGGCGCGAGTCCTGTTCGACCATACCATAGTAAGTACCAACATCATCAACAGCATAGATAACGAGTGCACCTGTCACTCCACTATGGGCAATGGAGAGCAGGGAGTCCGCCATGACGTTGATCCCTGACATTTTCATCGTTACGAGACTACGTTTTCCTGCCCAGGCTGCGCCAGTGGCGACTTCAAGGGCAACTTTTTCGTTGACACTCCACTCTACCTTCATTCCATACTGGTGAGCAATGGGGAGGAGAGCGGTGATCGTTTTTGTGCTGGGATTGCCAGGGTAGCCAGTTGCTACATGAACGCCTACTTCTAATGCGGCGCGTGCTACTGCCTCATCTCCTGTTAAAAAAAGCCGTTTACCGGGTGCTGTCAGTACGTTCACGAGCGATTGATCCTCTTTGCCTGTTAGCGTTCCGAAATGGGAACTATCGATTCTCTATTTACATGAAACAGCCCATTCATCCCTGGCTTGAAAGCCTTGGGATGAATGGACCTACCTTTTAAGGCGCTAGGGTGGGGCAAGCCCCACCTCTTGACAACACTACAGTTTAAGC
>WNGR01020599.1_pt1 | contig 14628 bp, 18 predicted proteins | sample 5407581 | NCBI WGS metagenome assembly WNGR01 (sample SAMN13153383, study PRJNA577476) | soil metagenome | isolation source: 80 cm soil or saprolite under Garry oak tree replicate 2 | place: USA:California | collected 2016-06-15
TCTGGGGCGTGGACATCTTGTTTGTCCACCCATTCGTTATCTGAGTCAGGGTATCCCTTCCATTTGATAAGGTACTGCCTTTTACGTCTCTTGCCGAATTGCCAAGAGTCGAGAATCTTCTCGATTTCATATTCTTCCTTGTTATCAATGAGGTCTGGAGCCAGTCTTGAATAGTTTGATCCATGGAGATCAGTTTCTCGGTAGGGTGTGAGAAGATTGATGTGGAATACATCATAGATGCTCCACTGCGTGGGAAGTTTTAATCGATAGTTGATGGGAGACATCACCTGAATGATTGGAAAAGGGCCATGTCTTTTGGGCGCAAGCTTGGCAGTCAGCTGATTCGTACGAAGGTGGTGTCCTTCTAGCCACACGAGGTCTCCTTCGCGATATCTGGGCGTATCTTTATGCTTGACCCATGACTTTTGTGCCTTGATCATCAGTTCCTGGGCATGCTGCCTTGCCCTTTTGAACTGATCTAGCCTCAGCATCACTTGTGGTATCAGTGATGGCTTATCCATCCAATCAGCACGTGGATTGAACCCATATAGTACAAAGAAAGGGGACTCTTCGGTAGTCTCATTTGGCCAATTATTATGCACAAACTCCGCCAGGGGTAGATAAGTGTGCCAGTTATCTTGCCACTCGTTGACCCAGAACTGTAGATATTGTTCTAGCCACTGATTGGTTCATTCCGATTGTCCATCCGTCCGTGGGTGATAGGCCGTAGAGATGTTCTGGGTTGTCCCTGTCGCCTTGCATAGTCCCCTTATGAATCTTGAGGCGAACTTTGGATCCCTGTTGCTAATAAACCTTGAGGGAAGTCCAAATCATGGGAAGATGTGCTGAATGATTAGTCCCGCTGTTTCTTCTGCAGTCATGCTCTCCTTGCAGGGAATAAACACTGCCACCTTTGTGCAATTGTGGTCTGTGACAGTGAGTATCGAATCATATCCCTGCGAAATCAGCAACTTAGTGATAAAGTCTAGTGTGATGGTTTCAAAGGGCATAGCTTCGGGCGTAGGGAATATGGGTGATAGGGATGCTCTCGTTGGTCGCGTGTTGATCTTCTTCCGCTGACATTCGGCGCACCCTTGCACATATTCCATCACGTCTTGTCACATATTAGGCCACCAATATCTGCGACTCGTTAGTTGGTACGTTTTGTTGATTCTGGGGTGTCCATATATGGGCATATCATGGTGGGCTTGCATGAAGATTTGCTTGTGTTCCATCTTGCCCATTACTACGTGTCGTCCCTCTTTGTACCATACTCCTTCAATCTTCTTTAATTGATGTGCATCTACCCATGGTTTCAGTACCTCTTCGTCTTGTGCGTATATTGGGTCAGCGGCTTCCATTTCCTCTTAAGCCACGATTCTACACATGGGGGGAGCGTATTCCACTTTTCCTGCCTTTACAAAGACATGATCGGGTAGTATGACTATGTCTTTGTTATTGTCTTCTCCCTGGTCGTATCCCGGTCATCTTGACAGTGCATCAGCTTGTCTGTTCAATCGCCCCAGAAGGTGACATATCTCAAAGTCATATTCCGACAGTTCCAGTACTTCTCTTGCTACCCTTCGTGATATTCTTTGTGGCAGTCTCCAGTACTGTAGGTTGAGATGATCAGAGTATATGATGATCTTGTAGGGTGATCCCACTAGTAAGGGTCTCCAGTTCTTGAGTGCCATTACAATGGCTAAGAGCTCGAGATCGTAGATGTTGTAATTTCATTGCGCCTCGTTGAGTGTGGCTGAGTAGTATCCTATAGGGTGCTTTTTACCATCCTCCTTTCATTGTAGGAGTACTGCTCCTACCGCGTATCCCGAAGCATCCACTTCCAGCTCAAATTGGTCATCTAATTTAGTGTGCGCTAGTACGGGTTCTGTTGTAACATGTTTCTTTAATGTGTCAAAGGCGTTTTGTTCTTCTGTTCCCCATTGCCATTCTTGATCTTTCTGTGTAAGTTTGTGCAATGGTCTTGCAATGAACGCAAAGTCTTTGATGAAGGGGCAGTAAAAGTTGAAAAATCCAAGTGCCTTTCATACTTCTGTTGCATTTTTGGGTGTTGGCCACGTGTCGACTCCTGCGATTTTTGCAGGGTCCATTCGTGTCACCCCCTTTTCAAGGATTACCCCCAGGTAATCCATAGAGGAAGAGTGGAAGAGGCACTTCTCCAGTTTGAAATAGAGGTCATAAAGTTGGGCAACTTTGAGGACGTTGTGAACAGCACGTCGGTGGTCGTCGAGGTTAGTACAAGTGGCGATCCTGATGTCATCCATATAGACACAGATGGTTGTGCCAAGGGGTTCATGCTTGAGAATGACGTCCTGGTAGATATAGTTCATCATGGTTTGGAACATTGCTGGTGAATTGGTGAGCCCAAAATACATGACCGTGGGTTTGAAAAGTCCGTATCCGGTTTTAAACGCCGCCTTCTTTTCGTCTCCCTCGTAGATGCATATGTTATTGTACCCCCATCGGACATCAAGTTTTGTATATATGTGTGCGTTGCTGAGGTCGTGGATGAGATCCGAGATCAGGGGAAGAGGATATTGGTTTTGAATTTTGATGGCATTGATCTCTCGATAGTCTTGTACTGGTCGCATTTTACCATCTTTCTTGCGAACGAAGAAGAATGATGATGCGTATGGCGACTTGGACTCATGAATGTATCCTTTCTTGAGTTTGTCATGAAGGAATTTTTGTACTGCCTCGTCTTTGACCCGATTCATTGGGTATACCTTACAGTCAATTGCTTCTGGTGTGTCCTTTTTAAACTCGATTGCATGATCCCAGGCTCTCTTTGGTGGGTATTGTTTTGATTCCTCTTCACTAAATACCTTGGTAAATTGTTGGTATTCTGCAGGGACTTCCACCTTTTTTGTATATTGTTGTGCCTTGATAGCAAGTTCAGTGGAAGTCGTGGCCCATAATTGACAGTCTTCGTTTGATCCTGCAATCCATGCGATTATCGGGTCTTTTCCTGGAACATAGGGATTTACTGACTGGAGGATGATGGGCAGATCTTTTTCGTTGATGACCCCTTTTTCCATATGAATTGGGGTTTGAAAGCAGCCATCCACAGGTATCCTAGTATAATGTCCTCATTCCCTATGTTCGTAACAAGGAATTGTATTGTTTTTTGAATCTTGCCGGTTTGTATGTCGAGAGTGATATAGTGAGTGATTGCTCCAGCTTGATTTGCTGTGTTGTCAATGTTCCATATTTTTCATGGCTTTTGTAGGGGTCATTTTCCTAACTTCATTTGTTGTATGAAGTTTTCGCTCATGAAGCAATCGGTTGCTCCAGAGTCTACAAGTGCTTTTGTGTCGGCCATTGCGTTGCTAGTTCTGATAGAGACAGGGATATGCATGGATCGAAATTGCGTAGTCACTATTACAGAATTGAATTTATGGACTGCCCTCACCCAGGCTGATGGGTTCAGGCATGTTGAAAATCCTCTCGTCCAACAAGGTCTCTTATCACCAGTTCTTGCATGTCGTCCCCTGCTGTGGCCATCCCTCGGAGCCATGAATTGGCTTGCTGTTGTGGAGTTTGGGTAGTCGATTGTGCGATTATTGGTTGTTCATCGTCACATATGCTTCTATCGTTGACCACCACTTTGCATCCTTGGCTGGGGTGTGGGGTCCAGTTGCGCAAATCATTGTTGTTTGATCTATTCCACGTGTGCTGGGGGCAGATGCAACTCAGATGTCCCTTTTTGTGGCATGTATAACACTCAACTTTGCGTAAGTCTCTCATCCTTCCTCCTCCGTGTCCTCTTTGCATATATCCTCCTCAGGGAATGTATCCTCTGTGGGGCATGGTTGTGGGGTTCATCTCTTCACTTCCTGTGATGCGACCTCTGGTTCTTCCCGCTGATGTGTCCATTGCATTCGGGTCAGTTAGCATTTGCTGGGGCATCCATCCCCTTGGTCGTGAGGTGGTTATTCCCCTGCAATGTGCTTTCAGCTGTGCTTTTATGTGGATGTAGTCTTGTTGGTGGTTGATAGCCACTTGTTTCCACTGATCGTAGGTGGCGGGTCTGTTGAGTTCCAGGATTTTTTGATACAACCCTGTAGGTAGTCCATCTGTGAATACTTCGATGGTTTGGGGTACGTCAAATCGGTACTCAGCTAATTGGATGAGTTCTTCTATTTCGATGATGTAGGTGTCAATGTCTTCTCCCTTCATTTTTACTCCTGCTCAGAGTATAGACTGCACATTTTCTTTAGCTAGGCTATCCACGAAGCATCATGTAAAGGAGGCAGCCACTTCGTTCCAAAGTCATTCGTCAGCGGAATTGATCCCTCCTTGTATTTGTCTAGCTAGCCACTGGTTGACCGCCATCACCCATTCATTAACTTGGGTTCCTTTAATATATGTGAGAAAGAACATAGCTCGTTGGTATGGGTTGATCATAAGGGCGTTATCATTGTTGACTGCCCAATACAACTCCCATTTATTGATGAAGAGAGTTGTTTTCTTCCTGTCACCGTCGTAAATTGTAGGTGGTTCTCCTACCAGCTTCCCTTGATGGGCTTGTGGCATAGGCAATGGTGGTGGCCCCCAACCACCTCCTGGTGGTCCTCTGGGTGGTACTCCTCCTCCACCTGGGTATCCTCTGCCTCCAGGGAATCCTCCTCCTCCAGGGAATCCTCCTCCTCTGGGGAATCCTCCTCTTCCAGGGAATCCTCCTCTTCCAGGTCGGTTGTCTTGTGGAAGTTGAATAGGTGGCAATTCTGGTAGCTGTTCTGGTCCTCCACTTGGTGGATCTGCTCGATTGGGTCCTGCGGCTCTTTGTAAGGCTGCTTCTTCATCTACAACATTGACAATTCATCTGACTCGATGCCCTGTGTGTTCATTGATGATTTCTTCTACATGTGGGGGTTCGGTCATGGTAGCCATCATGGGTGGATTGATGTGGATGGACTCAGCTAAGTTGGCAAGACCTTCCTCTTCGGTAGTATTTCCAGGTTGTCCCAACTCGATTGTATTTTCAGATTGCTCACTTCCTTGTTCTTCTTCTTCTTGACTGTCTGTTGATGGAGCAGGAGTTCTTGGTGTCAAGGGAGGTTGTCCATCTATTGCTCCTATGTTTCTGGATGTTTGCACTTTGTCTTCGAATATGTCGCAGCAATAGTCTGGTCCCGCTGGTCATACCACGTTCCACACTGCTTCAGGTGCATTCCAAGTGATTTTGCACCAACACATGTAGATATGGTTGAACTCAACTGGGTAGTATTGACTTGGTCTTATAGGGATGTTGATGAAGTATCTGGTGCTTCCTCAGACTGTTCTCCACCTAGCTTCTTTGAGGTATATCAAGGGAACGCTTTGTTCTCCTCTCTCTTCTATAGCATATGGCACGAAGGCCCAGCGTTCTCTGGTTGTAAGGTGCGCCACAATGGCAGCTTGGTCTTAATGTTATGTTGCCACTGAACGTTAGCCTTGGCTTAGGCTTAGGGATTGGCGCGTGTGATGACTTAGCATTGATGAGTATACACGGACTCTAGATAGTCACGTGATACAATGGTCACAAGGCCTGACGGCACTTGGACACAAGACACTGGTTGTTCTTGAGACTCGAGCAGAGAAAGGGAGAGAGCCCTTAGATCTCATGATATAGAAGAGGAATGCTAGTGGCAATTCAAGAAGACCAAGCTGGGGTGCTTGGTCTTCAACAACTACATCTTAAGTACTACAAAGAGAGGGCTTTAAAGCGCCTCCTGAACCAAAACCCTACTATCGCTATCCTAGGACTGAGTCATATCACTGCGACATATTTGAGGACAAGGTGCAAACCACAGGAAATGTAGGACCAATCAATGGACAACCTCCCCTGACTCCCAGAATGCCAGCTCAATCAACAGACAGTCAAGACAAGGACCAGGCAAGTGAACAATCAGAAGACACTGTTGAATCCAGAAGACCCAGAGATACTACAGAAGAAGAAGGACTAGTGGACTTAGCTGAGTCCATTCATATTAATCCACCAGACATGGCAACAATGACCAAAGCCCCCATAACAGAAGCTATCAATGAACACATGGGACATTGTACAAGATGCATAGTCAACATTGTAGACAACAAAGCAGCACTACAACATGCTATAGGACCTGACAGAGCCGATTCACCAAGTGGTGGACCAGAGATGTTACCCAAACTTCCACCAATTCAACTCCCACAAGACAACTGACCTGGAAGAGGATTGCCAGGAAGGGGATACCCTGGAGGAGGAGGACATGGATACCCTGGAGGAGGAGGATACCCGGGAGGAGGAGGAGGAGGTCCTCCCAGAGCTGGACCCCCTGGGGGAGGATGGGGACCACCCCCTATGCCCATACCACAAGCAAACCAAGGAAAACTGGTGGGTGAACCACCCACTGTTTTTGACGGAGATTGGAAACAGATGCAACTCTTTATCAACCAATGGGAGTTGTATTGGGGAGTCAACAATGACAATGCCCTCATGATCAATCCATACCAACGAGCTATGTTCTTCCTCACCTATATCAAAGGAACCCATGTTAATGAATGGGTGGTAGCAGTCAACCAATGGTTGGCACATCAGATACAAGGAGGAGTCCCTACACAAGATGAACAACTCTGGAATAAAGTAGCAGCTTCATTTACTAGAAGATTTGCAGATAGCCTGGCCAAGGAAAATGCCCAATCACTGTTGCAACAAGGTGTCAAGATGAAAGAAGAGGACATCGACACATATATAGTTGAATTTGAAGAACTTGTCAGGATAGCAGGCTACTGATTTGATGTACCACAAACTGTCAAAACATTCACAGATGGACTACCCATGGGATTATATCAGAAAATGCTTGAACTCAATCATCCCATCACTTATGAACAATGGAAGCAAGCAGCCATGAACCATAAGCAAAACTACATTCACATGAAGGCACAATTGAAGGCACACTATGGAGGATTTACATTGTCCAGACCACATGGATGGGCACCTCAGAGGATGCTAACTGACCCAAATGCTATGGACACATCAGCTGGAAGAACCTGTGGAAGAGTCACAGGAAGTGAAGAAATGAACCCCACAACCATGCCTCATGGAGGATATGTACCCTGCAGAGGCTTCATGCAAAGAGGAAGAGGAGGAGGAAGACAGCAAGATTTATGCAAAGTTGAGTGCTACACCTGTCATAAAAAGGGACATTTGAGTTGCAACTGCCCCCAGCATAAGTGGAACCAACAACCCAACCAAAACAGCTGGAATCAGCAATCAAGCCAAGGACAGGAAGCTGTAGTGGATGACCAAAGTGTAGCCAAAGAAGAAGTAACCAATGCAAGAAGCTCCACAATGACACCCCAACAATCAGCTGATGCATGGCTTCAAGGGGTAGCAAATGAATGGAAGGAAGTCCAAGACCTCATAATGAGGGACTTGTTGGGACAAGAGGATTTTCAAGATGCCTAAACCCATCAGCCTGGGTGAGGGCAATTCATCAGCTTAATTCTGTAATAGTAACTATGCAATTTTGATCCATGCAAATCCCCTTTTCTGTCAGAACTAGCTGCACAATGGCTGACTTAAAAGCACTTGTAGACTCTGGAGCAACTGACTGCTTCATAAGCCCTGCATTTGTTAAAAGAATGAAGTTAGGCACAAGACCAATATGGAATATAGATAATACATAAAACAAAGATGGGTTGATCACTCATTATATTGATCTAAATGTGCAGACAAAAAACATTTGCAGAGACATGAGGTTCCTCATCACCAACATTAGGAATGAGGATGTGGTGCTTGGATACCCATGGCTTTCCACATTCGAACCTCAATTTGACTGGACATGTTATGTAGCCACTGTACATCCACCTGACTTAGGTGAATAGTTCAGCCACCTCGACTGGGACACTTAGCAATATGGCAATCACCCTTCTTAGTGATATGCAGATGCTATACTGCAGCATTTCAAGATACATGCAATAGTCCCTCCTCTGATTCCCATGGGTTTAGTGAATCAGGAATGTGGGATGTTTGTTGTGAAGTCTTCTCCTTTGAGGTACATTCTATCCAACAGTTGATACTTCAGATGAGGTAGAGAGAGAGAGAGAGAGAGAGAGAGAGAGAGAGAGAGAGAGAGAGAGAGAGAGAGAGAGAGAGAGTGTACTACCACACTTCCACAACCTTCAATGGTTTTCCATCGCTAACTGATACAAATGTCCATGACTAAGTACCTCTTATGCTGTAGTTATCACCAGTGAGTAAGAGTCTTGACTCAATCTGTAACATCACCCCCTTTTCAGGTGGAACGCCCACATACCACATTGGGCCACAACTCCCTGTAGTCCAACATTCCTTCCCACCATTCCTCCAGTTGCACTGTCACATCTGCCATCTCCATATGTCTTATACTTCCCAACTTGAGTGCTTGTACATTGCCAAAGGCCTTCTCCAATTCAATGATACATGCCTCAATGTGATCACCTTCTTGAGTGAGGGTTCAGAAGCAGTGAATCTCTGCTATGACTGATTCATCACCTAGGTCTCTGGCACATCTATCAACTGTGGTGCGATCAGCATGCTCAGAGATGAGGACATCTAAGTCCTCCTGAGGGTAAATGGGGCGTCGTGCAAAGGTAAGGAATGGAGTGGTGTAGAGGGGTCGAGGGTAGACGAGGTCTGACTTGTTGATGACTCCCAGTACCATGGGGATTGGTCCCATGATGACTTGAATGTACTTGGCCTGTCGTGTGATGCCGTTGACCCAGATTGGACAGGGGATGTAGCGTGGTCTGCTATTGAGGTGGAATCCTGGGGGTGCATTCAAACGCCAGTTGACTGGTGGTCCGTGAGTTCTTCCAACTCATATGGTGGTGTGATACATGTTGTTGCCTTTGATGGTTTGGGCATGGGGAGTGTCATTAGTGATCTGTCCATAGGTAATGTGGGTGTGCTCAGCTGGGTAGTAGTTTCATTGTTTGTTGTCTTCATCAGCCAGTCCCAGGTCTCCCACACAAGTTGTATCCTTGCTTGTAACCTCTCCTTCCAGGTTGCTGCTACCCTGGCGAATTGCTTGTCCCTCTATGACTTCCATACCTGTCGTGTCTTCATTTCCTGTCACAACCTGTATCCTTGGAGGCACAGGCAGGGGTTGGCTGGTGTTTGAACTGCTTGGGAGAGTGTCGAGAAGTTGATTGACTTCAGCTCTGCTGATGGGTCATTTGGTGTACAGTACTCCGGTATCAGGGTCTTGCAGGTTGTACATAGCAGGTGATAATGCACGAGGGGGCACTGCCTCCTCCATTGGGTCTGGGAATCTTCCCACCAGGGCAACTCGTTCATCCTTGGTGATGGGTCCCTCTTGTGCTCTGGCCATACATATGGCCCTAGCCTATTTAGGGGTGATGAGGCCCTCTTTGAGTTCTGCTGCAAAAACTCGCTTTGGGCTGCCAGCATAGTAAGTTGACATATGGGGGAGTAGTGAAGTGGAGGAGTATTTGGAGGAGGAACTGGGGATGTCCTTTTGAAATCCTCATCCCCTCCTTTTATGTTGGGCTATAGCAGAGTTAGTCCTTTCAAACTCCCTTATTGCCTCTTCTGCAAATTACATCTTCCTTGTTGACCCACTGATTATCAGAGTCAGGGTATCCCTTCCATTTCACAAGGTACTGCAGTCAGTGTCTTCTGCCGAGTTGCTGGGAGTCTAGAATTTTCTCGACTTCATATTCTTCTTCTCCATTTACTAGATCCAGTGGCAGGCATTCGTAATTTGGACCATGTGTCACTGTTTTGCAATAAGGTGTGAGGAGATCCATGTGGAAGACTGGGTGAATGCTCCACTGTGTGGGAAGTTTGAGGTGGTAATTGACTGCTGACATCACCTGAATGACTTTGAAGGGTCTGTGTCTTCTAGGGGCTAATTTAGCTGTGGGTTGATTGGTCCTTAAATGGTGTTCTTCTAGCCACATGAGGTCTCCTATCTGGTATTTGGGCATATCTTTGTGCTTTATCCATAGGTTTTGGGCTTTGACCATCAGTTCCTGGGCCTGTGCCCTTGCTTCTTTAAACTGTTGGAGCCTCAGGGCTACCTGTGGTATCAGTGATGGTCTATCCATCCAATCAGTGCATGGGTTGTACCCCATTAATAATTCAAATGGTGACTTCCTTGTGATTTCATGGGGCCATGAATTGTATGTGAATTCTGCCATTGGTAGATAAGCACACCAGTTATCTTGCTGCTCATTGACATAGAATCGGAGATATTGTTCCATCCATTGATTGGAACGTTCTGATTGTCCATCCATTCTGGGGTGATAAGCAGTGGATATGTTCTGCTTGACTTCCACAATGTTGCACATTTCACGCATGAGCTTGGAGGCAAATCTGGGGTCTCTATTGCTTATCATTTTGGTGGGTAGTCTGAATTGGACAAATAGATGCTTGACCAGGAGTCTGGCTACTCCTTCTGCTCTGATTTCTTCATGGCATGGGATAAGGATGACTGCCTTGGAGCAATCATGATCCATTAACATGAGGATTGAGTCATACCCCTGTGATACGGGTAGTTTAGTAATGAAATTGAGGGCAATTGTGGCAAAAGGCATAGCTTCTGGTGTGGGGAATATAGGTTGTAGTGGTGCTCTTGTTGGTCTTGTATTGACCTTATGTTGTTGGCATTCAGCACATCCTTTGACATAGTCCATGATGTCCTTCATGAGTTGTGGCCACCAATATTGTCAAGCAACCAGTTGTGCCGTTCTCTTGATTCCTGGATGTCCATATACTGGTGACTTGTGGTGAGCCTCAATAATGGTGCATTTGTCATGGAGTCCTCTGGTGACCACTCTTCTTCCCTCTTTATACCAGGTCCCTTCTATCTTCTTGAGTCAGTGTGCATCTACCCAGGGTTTGAGAACATTTTTGTCTTGTTGGTAGATGGGGTCTTTGGGATGAGTGTCCTCCTTGGTGAGCAGTTGTATAAGTTGCAGGGCTTGTTCTATGGTATTGGCTCTGATGAATAGTTGGTCTGGCAGTACCACAACATCACGATTGTTGTCTTCTCCCTGGTCATAGTCTGGTCTTCAGGAGAGGGCATTGGCTCTTCCATTCATTCTTCCTGCAATGTGACATATTTCAAAGTCATACTCTGATAGTTCAAGTACTTCCCTTGTGACTCTTTGAGATATTTTCTGGGGGGACCTCCAATATTGGAGGTTGAGGTGGTCAGAGTATACTATTACCTTATGTGGGGATCCTGTGAGTAGAGGACACCAATTCCTGAAGGCCAGTACTATCACCAGTAACTCAAGGTTGTATATGTCATAATTTCTTTGTGCCTCGTTGAGGGTGGCTGAGAAGTATCCGATGGGATGCTTCTTTCCATCTTCCTTTCATTGTACCAGTGTAGCTCCTACTGCATATCCCGATGTGTCGACTTCTACCTCAAATTGTTGGGTCAGGTCTGGGTGTGCAAGGACCAGTTCTTCCATAACTAGCTTCTTGAGCTTATCAAACACTTGTTGCTCTTTGTGTTCCCATTTCCACTCCTGCGTCTTCTTTGTGAGTTGGTTCAGTGGTTGTGCTATCTGTGCAAAGCCCTTGATAAAAGGGCAGTAAAAATTGAAAAATCCTAGGGCAGAATGTAGCTGGGTAAGAGTTTTTGGTGTTGGCCAGTTTTTAATGCCCACAATTTTTACCAGGTCCATGTGTGTCACCCCCTTTTCAAGGATTACCCCCAGGTAATCCATGGAAGGTGCATGGAATGTGCACTTTTCAGGTTTGAAATAGAGGTCATGGTCAAGCACAACTTGGAGTACATTGCAGACTGCTGCTGTGTGTCCATTCATGTCAGTGCATGTTGCGATCCCTATATCATCCATGTACACCCATATGGTGGTCCCTTGGAGTTCATATTTGAGAATGATGTCTTGGAAGATGTAGTTCATCATGGTTTGAAATGTTGCCAGGGAGTTGGTGAGTCTGAAGTACATGATGGTGGGTTCAAAGAGTCCGTACTGCATTTTGAAAGCTGCTTTCCCTTTGTCTCCTTCTTTTATGTGTATGTTGTTATACCCCCATCTGATGTCCAATTTTGTGTAGATATGGGCGTTACTGAGGTCTCGTATGAGGTCTGAGATAAGGGGTAGCGGGTATTGGTTGCATATGGTTATGGCATTGATTTTCTGGTAATCTTGTACCAGCCTGAGCTTCCCATCTTTCTTTTTGATGTAGAAGAAGGGGGAAGTGTAGGGGGACTTGGATGGTTGTACGTATCCCTTTTTGACTTTCTCAGTGAGGAACTTTTGTAGTGCTTTGTCTTCTTCTTGCATTTGGGGATATACTTTACAGTCAATTGCATCTGGCATGTCTTTTTTGAATTCGATTGCATGATCCCATGCTCTCTTTAGGGGGTATCTCTTTGATTCTTCTTTGCTAAATACTTTGGCGAAGTCCTTGTATTCTTTTGGCACTTCCGTTTTGGTAGTGTATTGTTGTGCTTGTATTGCAAGTTCAGTGGCTGTAGTTCGTATAGTGCACTCTGATTCGAGGGTTTGTACTATTTCTTCTTTTTCTCTATCAGTGTGCATGATGATCGATTTGTGGGGTATTTGGGGATTTACAGACCTTAGAATTATCAGTAGTGTTGCCTTGTCGATGGTGGCATACTTCCAGCTGAACTTTGGTTTGTATAGGGCCAACCAGGGGTACCCGGTACCCTAGCACTATGTCTTCGTTCCCAATATTGGTTATGAGGAATCTCATGTTTCTGTGGATTCTGCGCATTTGTACTTGTAGGTCAACATAATGAGTGATTGACCCATCTTTGTTTTCTGTGTTATCAATATTCCATATCTTCTGGGGTTTTTCTAGGGGTCGTTTTCCTAGCCCCATTCTTTTGATAATTGTGGGGCTCATAAAGCAGTCGGTAGCTCCCAAGTCCACTAATCCTCTGATGTTGGCCTTTGCTAAGCTAGTTCTGATGGAAATAGGAATTTGCATGGATCAGAATTGCATAGTCACTATTACAGAATTTCACTGATGAATTGCCCTCACCCAGGCCGCCGGGTTTAGGCACTTTGAAAATCCTCCCTTCCTAGTAGGTCTCTTAATACCAGGTCTTTTTCATCTTCTCCTTCCTTGGCCACACTACGCAGCCAATGTTGGGCTCAAGCTTGTGGGTTTTCTTGAGGAGGTGGGCTTTTGTCAGCTTTGCTCCTATTGTCAACGACGGCTTCTTGCCCTTGACTTCTGGGTTGGTTCCATGTGTGCTGGGAGCAATTGTGACTGAAATGTCCTTTTTTGTGACACATATAGCATTCCACTTCCCTTATGTCTCGTTGGGGATGTCCTCCTCCTCTTCCTCATTGTAGGAATCCTCCTCAAGGCATATAGGGGGGTTTGTGGTAGTCGATCTCTTCAGATCCTGCAAGTCTTCCTCTTGTTCTTCCTGCCAAGGTGTCCATGGCATCCAGGTGGGACAGCTGTCCCCTTGGGATCCATCCTCCAATTCACAGTTTTGGATTATTGTTTTTGTGTGCGTCCATTCATGCCCAGTAGGAAGTCTGTTGATTATATCGGTCATTGCCGATTAATGTGTGTTATGTAGATTAAGTAATGAGCATTATTGACTTGCGTGGAGTGTATTCTAAACACCTTGATGTAATCGACACATCTGCGCGATGACTTTACTGCTTCAACGGATATCCAATTCGATATGTTGTGTGACTATACCAACTTTCACTATGCCCCCCAAAAAGAGTCACAAGTCGTTTCAAATGTGAAAGCTCAATGCACAACTGGACCATTTTCTCCAAATCCGTGCCTGTGGCACCCAGGCTGGAAGCAGTTTGACAGGAGTCTCAGCCCACCCTCCGAGTTGTCCGCTGAAGAAACCAGCGGGTCTACATGCTCGGAGCACAGAGGTGGTCCCAAGCGCTGCCCCAAGTGCGTCTTACTCAGGCTCTGAACCCGGATTTCTTGCCCAAAGCAGGGCTCACTCTGTTCCGTTGTCACCTCGCCTTGTGATACTGGTGGTCTAGATGATCTTGATCCTCTTTCCATTGGTGCCTTTGAGGCCTCCAAGGCTCAGGCTGGTGGTTCTGCACCTGGTGCTCCATCTCAGGAACTGATTCAACCCAAACCTCTGGAGGGCTGTGACTTGCCGCCAGAGGACAACCTCGCGTCTCTCATACCCCTCCCTGACCTACAAACGACTCATAGGTTCTCAATGGCGCAGCACTTGGATTATCTGGTCTGTGGACATGACTCGTATGTGGGGAAAGGCTGTGGCGTTAGATGACTTAGACGACTTTGATGCGCCAAATACTTCGATGTGCCAAACTTGAACAAACACAATGACTTCGACGACATCAATGGCATCCCTGCACTTGTGCATACACTTGCACCACTTTCTTCCCCCCATCACACTGTCTCTGCATCTCCGTTGGCCCCGCAAAAAAAATGGAGTCTGGGTCCCTGATGGACCCAAAGGATCAACTCTTCGACGTCCTAAGCCGCTTGATGCAGACTGTACGCAGGCACAACTGCGTCCTATCGTCAAAGTCAGGACGGGCCGTCACCAACTACATTGAGGAGATGACCTAAAGCGTGTCTCGTTTGCCTTCTCTGCCAGTGCATCCCTCCTCTAC
>WNGR01004759.1_pt1 | contig 14627 bp, 17 predicted proteins | sample 5407581 | NCBI WGS metagenome assembly WNGR01 (sample SAMN13153383, study PRJNA577476) | soil metagenome | isolation source: 80 cm soil or saprolite under Garry oak tree replicate 2 | place: USA:California | collected 2016-06-15
GGCGCCACCGAGGTCTTGCACGGCATCGACTTCGACGTCCGCTACGGCGAGGTGTTCTGCCTGCTCGGCCCGAACGGCGCGGGCAAGACCACCACCCTGGAGATCCTCGAGGGGTTCACGGCGCAAACGGACGGGCACGTCAGTGTCCTCGGCATGAACCCGGCGGCGCAGCCAGCCAGGCTGCGCGAGCGGGCCGGGATGGTCTTGCAGGAGTGCGGCTTCCCGCGGCAGGCGCGGGTCGCGGAGCTCATCGACCTGTGGCGGAGCTACTACCGGCACCCGCGCCCGCTCGGCGACCTGCTCGAGGTCGTGGAGCTCACCGAGGTAAGGAACACCCAGGTCCGCAAGCTGTCGGGAGGCCAGCGGCGCCGCCTGGACTTCGCCCTCGCCCTCGCGGGCGACCCTGATCTGGTCTTCCTCGACGAGCCGACCACCGGCTTCGACCCGGAAGCTCGCAGGCGATGCTGGGCGGCGATCGAGAACCTGCGCCGGCTGGGCAAGACGGTCCTGCTCACCACGCACTACCTGGATGAGGCGGAACAGCTGGCCGACCGGATCGCCATCTTGCGGGCGGGCCACATCGAGCTGGCCGGGACGACGCAGGAGGTCGCGGCCCTGGCCGGCCTGGCCACCCGCATCTCCTTCACCACACCGTCCGCGCTGCGCTGCGGTCAGGTCCCGCTGCCGGGCGGGATCGACCTGTCGGTCCGCGGGCCGGAATCGGTCTGCCATACCGGCAACGCGGCCATGACCTTGCGGATGCTGCTCGACTGGGCGCGACTGAACAGCCTCGGCGACTTGGACGGCCTGGCCGTGACCGCGCCCCGCCTTGAGGACACGTACCTGCAGCTCACCAGGGACCGGCCGTGACCAGGACGATCCGCCTCGCCGCCCGGCAGGCCCTGCTCGAGCAGCGCAGTTTCTGGCGCAGCGCCGAGTACGCGCTGTTCACCTTCGCCTTCCCGCTGATGATCCTGCTGCTGATCGGGGCGGCCAACGCCGGCTCGCACCTGCCGGGCACTGACATCAAGAGGACCACCGTCTTCGTGCCGGGCATCCTGGCCTTCGGCGTGATCGTCGCCGCTTACGTGAACCTCGGATCCAAGGTCGCGGTGCTGCGCCACGACGGCGTGCTCAAGCGGATCAGGACCACGCCGCTGCCGTCCGCGGCCTATATCGGCGGCCTGCTGGTGAGCACGGTCGCCACCGTGATCTTCATCACCGCGGCGACCGGGATGATCGGCTGGCTTGCGTTCGGCGCCGCGCCGCGCCCCGGCGAACTGCTCGCGCTGGCGGCCGGCCTGGTCCTGGGCACCGTGTGCTTCGCGACGCTCGGCCTGGCCATCAGTTCGGTCATCACCAGCGCCGAATCCGCCGGCCCCGTCGCGTACGCCAGCTTCCTGCCGATCGCGATCATCTCGGGCGTGTTCGATCCCACCTTCAGCGGGCTGCCGGACTGGCTGTCGCGGCTGGTGGACATGTTCCCGGTGAAGGCGCTCGCCGAGGTGCTGCAGAACGCCTACGTGGTGCGGCCCTTCCCGGCCTGGGACCTGGCCAACCTAGGCCTCTGGACGGCCGCAGGCGCCGTTTTCGCCGTCTGGCGGTTCCGCTGGCACGCCACGTGACCAGGCGTCAGGCTTACTCGACCCGCTGGCTTACTCGATCCGGTCCGCTATGGGCGTGCCGAGTTCCACGGTCCGCGACACGGTGCACAGCCGGTCATGTGATTTCCGCACCGCATCCGGTAGCAGCTCCCTGGCCTTGTCGCCGTCCTCGCCTTCGGGGAACCTGATCCGGAAGGTCACCACGATGTCGGTGAGACGGTTGCCCGCCTCGTCGCGGACCTTGTCCGCGTCGACGACGATCTCGAACTTCTCCGGTTCGGCCCGGCGTGACGTCAGGATGTCGACATCGACCGCCGTGCAGCCGCCTATCGCGGTCAGCAGCAGGTCGACCGGGGTGAAGTCGGTGCCTGCCCCCTTACCTATCCTGATCTGGCCGCCACGGTCGTTGGTGGCCACGTACTTGCTGTTCTCGATGCGCTCGAGCCGGACGCCGCGATGCGCGGAATCAGTCGTCATGCCGGCCACATTAGCGCTGGCTTTTCCTCTGGCGGGGCGTGCGGTGGCAGGGTTTACAGCCCGGGCTAGGTCGCACCCGGCGGATGCTTCACCCGTCGCCCTGCTCAGCGGGGTCGGGGTCAGGCTGGAGCCGCAGGCGGCGGGCAACGATGTCACGGGCAACGTCGGTCAGGCGCAGATCATTGACATAAGCGTAGGCGCGCAGCCGGATAAATGCCGCCGCGATGCCGACGCTGAGCTGCTCGGTCAGCATCCCGGTGGCCTGGTCGATCTCGGCCCGGTGCCCGGGCAGGTCCGGAGGCTGGCCCTCCAGACCAGGGCCGGCCCCGCCGGCCGCCTGGCGCCCTGACTCCAGCAACAACAGTGTCGCGGTATCGGCGAAGACCAGCGCCTCACCTAGCTGGAAAGCGTTCAGTGGCCCGGGCCGCGCTCGGTACAGGCCCATCACCCCGGCCCGGATCGCCCCCACCTGCAACGGGAACGCGAAGACCGCCGCCGCTCCGGCTTCACAGGCCGCCGCGGCGAACAGCGGCCAGCGGCGCGCAGCGCCTGCATCACCCAGATCCGAGGCCAGCACAGGCCCGCTAGCCTCAGCTGCATCCCGGCCCGGGCCCTCCCCGAGCGTCAGCTCAAGTTCGGCGAGGAGCTCACTGACTTCATCCGTTGCCTGCATCAAGTGAGCCGCCCCGGTACCGCGCGCCGCGATCAGCCACGCCCCGCTGACCGCAGCCGCCGCCACAGCCGCCGCGCACGCATCCCCAGCTGACACCTGCCCGCCCCGCTGGGCCGCCTGCCCCGCGACCAGCCCCCAGACCCGGCCCAGCCGGCTATCTGTCATCCCCGCAGCCGGGGAAGAGGACCACCGTGGCCGGATGGCGTCTCGCCATGTTGGGCGCAGCTGACGGCAAAGCCGGGCCATCCTTGACGGTCATCGGCTCCGCGATGCGGCTGTGAGGGAGTGACGCTCCTGCCTCTCCGGTCTGCTGCCGTGGGCTACCGCGCTCCGCTCCGGAGGATGGCGTCCCCGACTGCACGATAGTATGCGGCCAGCGCGTCCTGTGGAGCCGCCGCAGTGGCACGACCACCCGCCGGGAGCGTCTGGCGCTAGCGGCTGCCCCTTCCACGCTGGCATGCAGTGCCTCCCGGCGAGCGCCGCTTAACGCAGGCATCCCGCGCACCTCGTTGAGACCAGCACCTTCCGCGCCTGGGTAGCGGCCAGGCCAGGCAATGACCGGCAGTGCGGCATACGCGCCGCTGGCGGGCAGGTCGGGTAACCATGGCCGCCCGGAACCGCGGCGGCGCGGCCGGGGACCACGCCCGGGCCTGTCTTATGCTGTCCGCGGCCTCTTCTACGCTGGGATGCACCGAGAAGACATCGATCAGGCCCGTGGCCTCCAGAATCTGGCGCACCGGCTGCCGCGGAGCGGCAAGGGGCAAGTCACCGCCGTTTCGCCGAGTCCATTTCCGCACTCGCAGCAGCACAGACAGACCGCTGTAGCCGATGCCGTCCAGACCCGCCAGGTCGACGATGACCGATGGCCCGCAGGCCGCAACGGCTGCGATCAGATGGGACGCGACGCCCGGGGTATCCGCTAGGTCAAGCTGCCCGCTTACGGCGACGACTGCCTGACCGTCGGAGTCGCGGATGCTGAGTTCCACGTAAAGCACGGGGCTTCCTTCATGATCCGCAGTCGGGCGGGAGTCCGGGCCCGGCTAACTCGGTCAGACCGGATGTGGATGGTCATCGAGCTTCCCAGATGACCCATGGCCAATGCGCCTGCCGCCACAGCCCAAGTGGCGGCCGGTCGTGGCCGTCCGCGGTCCCGCCACCGGGCGCGCTGACCGCGACCGAAGTACGAGGGCGGGTTATCTGGCTGAATCCCAGCATCACATGCTCCCGGCATCTCGGCGGTCTCCGTCGACGGCGAACACAATCAGCCGCCGAGGTCCAGGGCAACGGCTTGAACTTACCACCGGCGAACCGGCGTTCGCCATCGGCCGCCAGGCAACGGTAAGGATCTCGACGCCGCCGTCCCAGGCAGTCGCTAGGCGCGCCCAGGGCATCACCCGGCCAGCAGCACGGCGGGGGACCGCCGGGCTCACCCGGCGAGCGACTGCGCCAGTGGACGGGCGTCCCGCCGCCGCGTCGCCGCGACACGATCTCGGCCGCATCCTCTGTGGATTGGCCGCTGGCCGGTGCTGCGGGGCAGTTCGGCATCGTGGCGGCAATTTTCTGGTTGCGCGCCTGCGCGTATGCTCGTGATCGAAGCGTGCCCGGCCTGGTCCGTGACATCGGCGTGCGGCGCCTGCGGCTGTGTCGTGGCCTAGGCCCGCGCCGGGACGGCCAGGCGTGAGAAAGCGCACGCTTACCTGCGCTGGCCGGACTTGCTGGCTGTTCCTAAGAGGGTGAGCGGGGATGGATGCGGAGCTGCTGTCAGAGACGTTCGTTGAGCTGACGGACACGATGGTGGCCGGGTTTGACGTGATTGACTTCATGCATGTGCTGACCGACCGTAGTGTGCAGCTGCTGGACGTGTCCGCGGCAGGGCTGCTGCTGGCTGACCCGCGCGGTGAGCTGCGCGTGGTGGCCGCCTCCAGCGAGACCGCCTGGCTGCTCGAGCTGTTCCAGCTGCAAAACGACGAGGGTCCGTGCCTGGACTGCTTCCGGACTGGCCAGCCCGTCCAGGCCGCAGACCTGGCCGCGGCGGCGCCGCGCTGGCCGCGGTTCGCGCCCGCCGCGCGGCAGGCCGGGTTCGCCGCGGTGCAGGCCCTGCCGATGCGGCTGCGCGAGCAGGTCGTCGGCGCGCTGAACCTGTTCCGCGCTGATCCGGGCGCGCTGGCCCCGGCCGGCATCCGGGTTGGCCAGGCGCTGGCCGACGTGGCCACCATCAGCTTGCTGCACGAGCGCGGCATGCGGCACAGCGACGTCTTGAATGAGCAGCTGCAGACCGCGCTGAACAGCCGGGTGGTCATCGAGCAGGCCAAGGGCAAGCTCGCCGAACGCCTCGGGGTGGACATGGACCAGGCCTTCGCCCTGCTCCGCGACCATGCCCGGGCCAGCAACCGCCGCCTGTCCGACCTGGCCCGGGCCTTCATCGACGGCACAGAGTCTCTGACCGGCCCAGACCCGGGCAGGACCCGCCCGCCCCGGCCAGCTACCAGCCCCAGCCCGTAACCCCGCCGCCGCACGCCCCCCAGCCACGGGAGGGAACCCGCGTGTGCTTCTCGCCTCAGGCGGACGTCGGCGGCGGCTTGCTGATATGCGCCATCGGCGTCGATGCTGTCCGCCATATCGGCCAGCGCCGCGAGTTCATCGCGCTGGCGTGGATCCCCGCGCTGCTTGGTGCCCACCAGTTCATCGAGGCGCTTGTGTGGCTGTGGCTCCAGGGTCATGTGCCGCGTGGGATCGGCCATATCGCGCTGTGGGTTTACCTGCTGGTCGCCTTCGTCGTGCTGCCCGTATTCGTCCCTCTGGCCGTCATCGCGGCGGAGCCGGCCCGGAGGCGAAAGCAGGTCATGGCGCCCTTCGCATTGATCGGGGCCGTGATCGCCGTGACGCTGCTCGCGGCGATGGTCCGTGGCCCGGTCGGCGTGAAGCTGGCCCCGTACCACCTCTCCTACGGCATCCGGTTGCCTGCCGGCTTGGTGATCATCGCGCTCTATGTCGTCGCCGTATGCGGGCCGCTGCTGATGTCGGGCTACCGCAACGTGGTGCTGTTCGGCGTCGTCAACCTGATTGCCGTCGTTATCATTGCCCGGCTCACCATTTCCGGGTTCGCTTCGGTGTGGTGCGGGTGGGCGGCTGTTTCCAGCGCCGCAATCACGCTGCATTGCCGCTTCGTCGGGCCTCGTCCTCAAGCGCCAGGTCCAGGTCTGACGGATTCATATCCGCCAGCTGACCAGCATCGTGATGAAGCAGGCGATCGCGCCGATGGATTAGGGGAGGTAGGTGACGGCCCGATTCGACAGCACGGCGACTGTCACCTGTGCGCTGGTCCGGTGGCGGAAGCCAACCCGCCTCAGGCGGCTCAGTGGGCCTTGCTGACGGCAAGACCTTGACCTGGTCAGGATGCGTGGCTGGATTCGGGTGAGCGCTGGGCTGCCTGCAGGCCGCAGATGAGGGTGTCGAGGCCCGAGGTGAAGCGTTCATCGCGGTCGTCGGCCCAGGCGTGGGCGCCGTACGCGGCCAGGGTGGGGAAACTGCTGGTCGGCAGGGAGCGGAGGAATGCGTGCAGTTGCTGTCTGGCCGCACTGTCGCCAAGGCGTCGCTCGGCGGGCGAGGCAGCGTCGGCCAGGGCGAAGCCGAGGGTGTAGTCGTAGATGAGGCGGAAGGCCAGGGCGGCCTGGCGGCCGGGCAGGCCGGCCGCGTGCAACGCCGCGAGGAATGCCTCGGCCAGGGCCAGGGAAGCAGGGCTGAGCGGGTCACGGATCTTGAGCAGGGCGGCGATGCCGGGATGATTCTCCAGGACCGCCCGCAACCGGTGCGTCAGCATGGCAACCTGCGCGATCGAGGACAGAGCGGGGTCTGCCCGGCAGTCGACCTCGGCGAGCACGGCGTCGAGGACAAGATCGTGGAGCTGTTCCTTGCTGCGGACGTGGCGGTACAGCGCGCCGGGAACCACGCCGAGGCGGCGGGCGAGGCCGCGCATGCTGAGGGCCTGCGCGCCATCCACGCTGATGACCGTGAGGGCCTCGGCGACGACCCGCTCGCGGGTTAGCGTGGGGCGGCTGCTCCCCCCGTCGTCCGGGGGGATGAACCAGAGCGAGCGCGGGTCCGAGTCTTCGGCCTGGTGACCTGCCATGCCTGCCTCCGGCCTGGCCGCGGTTGATGTGAACGATGTTCACCTTAATGTGCTCATTGTAGCTCGGAACTGAATGGTGTTCACTCGAGCGGCGCTCTTCCGGATGGCACGGATCGTCGGCGTAGCCGCTCAGGGTCGCGTCTCGGCCTGGGTGACGTCCGGGGTCCTCACGCCGAACCGGTCGCGATGGAGAGGAATTTCCCGGGGCGCTCACCGTCATTTGGCCGTGGCTTGACGCGGTTTGCTCGCCTGGCCTTTTGCTTCTGGCCGGTCTGGTCCATTGACATCGGATGTCGCGAAGATGTACCGTGACAATATCGCTCTGGACCCTGGCAGTTTGCCCCGCGGATACGGCGGGAGCAGCGCGGGAGCCGGAGTTTTTTACTTCCTGGCCGGTCCCTTAGAGGCTTGCCAGCCGGGAAAGAACGGTAACCTTCAGGAGCTATCTTCTCGCTTGCGCTATATGCTGTAGCGGACCGGCTACCCGCGCGTCAATTCGGCACTGATTGAGGAGCCGGTTATGGACATTATCTCATGGCTCGCTCCCGGCCTAGCTGATGGTCACAGACCGCGAGACTCCATTATCAGCGTGGCGAGCCCGTTGTTCTGCCATCTGGTCACCAGCCGGGCCGCCATGGCCGGCCGCAGGACCGCGCACCGGTGAGCAATCGCGGTCTCGTCGTGCCGGTGGACGGACGGCGGATGATCAGTACCGGCGTCGGCATCACTCTGGTCGTGGCCGGGGCGATCGTGCGGTTCGCTGTCCCTGCAACGTTCACCTATGCCCTGAATGCGCACGTTGTGAGTGTCATCGTGATGCTGGCCGGCGTCTTCGGCTGCGGGGTGCCGCTGCCCGGCAATGGAATGGTTGCCAGGACCAGCCGCCAGCGTGATGTTCGTCGAAGCCGTGACCGGGAGTCCGCGCTGCGGGAAAGCGAGCACCGGGCGGCGCACCGTGTCTTATGACGGCACGTCGCCGTTGGGCTCAGACCAGTCCCGGCCTGTCTTCCGCCTAGCGGGATGCTGAATCCGTCCGCCCGCGGGTCCGCTGCGCACGCCTTTGCCGCTTACCGTGAGAGACCGGAGCTGGTAAGTGCTGACGCTGGTCCGGTGACGGCCGGGCCGCGAGCCCGGCGCGGCCGCGTGATCCTTCGGGCCGCGGTGCCGGCTGCCCTGATCGCGGCGGCTTTCGGGCTGGCCCTCCCGCGGGTCGCCTCCTACCGTGCCGTGTGGGCCAGCATTGACACGATGACCTGGCCGTACGCGCTGCTGGTCGGCACTGCGGCCGCGGCCAGCATGGTGACCTACTGGATCACGATCCGGGCGGTACTGCCCTGGATAGGGCTGCGCCAGGCGGCAGCGGTCAGCCTCGGCTCCAACGCGGTGGCCAGCACCTTGCCCGCCGGCGGTGCCGTCGCCGTGGGCGTCAGCTGGGCCATGCTGTCCAGCTGGGGGCTCAGCACCGCCGACTACGTTCTGTACGCCCTGGTGACCGGGATCTGGAACGTCTTCACCCTCACGGGCTTGCCTTTCCTCGCCATCCTGGTGATGGCTACGGCCAGCCGACCCGATGCCACCATGATCACCGGTGCGGCCGCGGGCTTGGCCTTGCTCGCCGCCATGGTCGGCGGCCTTGGCCTCCTGCTGCACAGCGAAGCTTCCGCGCTCCGCGCGGGCCGCGTGCTGCAGTACGTCCTGGCCGTCGCCGCCCGGCTGACACGCCGGGCACCGCCCGCCAGCGCCGCAGGATCGCTGTCCGGCTTCCGCGACCGGTCCGGCGCCCTGCTCGCTGCCCGTGGCTGGCGGATTACCGCCGCCACCGTGGCCAGCCACCTCATGCTGTGGCTCGTCCTGCTGGCATGCCTGCGCGCCGTCAGCCTGTCCCAGGCCCAGCTGCCCTGGCAGACCTCCCTGGCGGCTTTCGCATTTATCCGGCTGCTCACCGCCATGCCCATCACCCCGGGCGGCCTGGGGATCACCGAACTAGGCCTGATCGGCGTCCTGGTCGGCGGTGCCGGCCACAAGGTCGGCGCCCAGGTAACGGCCGCCGTGCTGATATACCGGGCCGTCACCTATCTACCCTCCATCCCCCTCGGCGCCCTCGCTTGCCTCACGTGGCGGTACGCACCCGCGCTCATCAGCACTAGTCCGCGCGGGCTGCCCCGGACAGCGCCGCCTTCCGCACCGAATGGGATCGCAGGAACCCCGGCGTACGGCTGGAGACCCTCGACGGCCCGTACCAGTCACTGGTCCACCCGGTCGTCGACTACGTCCGGCACTCCCGGCAACCCGGTCGGCAGGCCGCTTTCCTGAGCCCCATCCCCGCCCGGCTCACGACACGACAGACCAGGCGGTCTAGCCACGGCCGCGCCGGGCTGGACAGGCCCGGTACCGAAAGGCGGATGAGGTCCCCGTCGCCGTACTGGGCGCTCTGTAACGATGAAAAATGGCCAGGGTACCCTGGGCCTAGCGACTATCGCCCTCGTCGCGCGAGCGTGCGCGCGAGATTGCGACTCCGGCTGCTCTGGCCCCCGGCGGCACCTGACAATCCAGGTAGGCCAGGTTGTGCGCCATGACGAGTCCTACCCGCCAGCCGAGACCAACGCCGCCTGTTCCGGCGGGCTGGATGCACCGTGAGCTCGCCGAGATGGATGACCGTGAGCTGCTGGGCATCACCGGTTCGCTGCCGCGCTTCAGCCAGCGGCGGATAGCGGCGTGCGAGCTTCTGGTCGGCCGCTACCGCGGCCTGGTCTGGTCCTGCGTCCAGCGATATAGGCACGGTGCCGAGTCGGCTGAGGACCTGATGCAGGTGGGGTACGTCGGCCTGGTCGCGGCGATCAACAACTTCGATCCGGCCGCCCGCTGCTCCCTGGCTACCTATGCCCGCTCGCTTATTAACGGCGAGATTAGACGGCACTTCCGGGACAAGCGCTGGCAGCTTCAGGTCGTCCGGCCCGTCAAAGAGCTGGTGATGCAGGCCCGTACGGCAACCTGGCAGCTGGCCCAGGAGCTCGGGCGCACGCCGACCGAGTCCGACCTGGCCGCTTCCCTGGGGGTCAGCGGCCACGATCTGCGGGATGCCCAGCTGGCTGAGATGGCTTTTCAGCCGACCTCGCTGGACACTCCGCTGGCCGGCCAGCCCGACGCGGCCAAACTGGCTGACCTCCTCGGCGAGGAGGACCCGCAGATGGATCACGTGCTCTGCATGCAGGTCCTCGCCACGCACTGGGGCGAACTGCCGTCGCGCGAGCAGAAGATCCTGCTCATGCGCTTCTACGGTGGCATGACCCAGGACCAGATCGGCCAGCGGCTCGGCCTCTCCCAGATGCAGGTCTCCCGGCTGCTCGGCCACGCGCTCCGCTATCTCCGCCCGCGTCTACTCGGGTTTGACGAGCCCGCAACCGCCAGGTAAGGGCCGCTTGCGCGCCACGGGCCGATCCTGGCGCCGCTCTGGCGGCACCAGTGCCCGGTTAAGCGGTGCCGCGCGGGGGTCGGCGCATCATCTTGCGCAGCGACATCATCGCCGTGCGCCACATGCCGCCTGGGGCGGGCCGCTGCGTGCGGTCGTGCCCGTTCGTGACCTCCGATGGCATGGGAGGGACGGCGCGGTCAGGGGATGAGAACGGCATGGGCGGGGCGGCGCCGTCAGGGGATGAGATCGGCCGGGGGACGGTAGTGACCGGATCCGTATCGGATGCAGCTGGCTCGGGCATGGTGCCTTCCTTCCGCAGGTGGGTCAGGGTGTCCGATCGTTACGGGTCGCCGCAAGGTCAGCGACAAGCCGGAACGCCGCGATGGGGGATGAGGAGCGTGCAGGCGCGGATGCTAACCGACGCCGAGCAAGGCGGGCGTCACAGGAATGATTCCGGCCGGGCAGCGTGGATCAGTTGCCAGCAGAGTCAGGCGATGCACGGCATTGCGAGCGTCATGAGCGCCGACGGTCAAGTCGATCGCGCCGATGTTCATGAGCTCCTCCGGCAGCCCCGGGAAGGTGGCCGTCGCAGGCGGCTGACGTCCGGTGCCTGATTACAAGCTACACTCGGATCATGAAACTAGCAAATGTTTTCCGGAATCTGATTACGTGTTAAGCTGGAGAGCTGGACCCTACTGACCAACCTGGCTCGGGTTCTGCTGTACGTCGCTCATGACCCGTGGTGCGCCTGCGCGACACCGCGGCTCAGCTTGAACTTCGCCCGCAGGGAAACGCGCCATCGGCGAGATCCTGACCCTTCTGACCGGCAGCAACCCCTTCTGACCGGCAGCAACACGATCGAGACCTGAGCAGGACGAGCCGCCGTGCGCCCAGGGTGGTTGCAGGCGAAGGGCGAACAGTGAGCCGGAGGAGGCACACATGGATGTGACAGACGTGTGGGTCGCGAATGATGAAGGTACCGAAATCATTCGCGCGCGAGACATCGCGGGCGTCAGCCTGGACTATGACGGAAACGTGACGGTGCGGTTGACCGGCGGAGACGGCGCGGTCGTGACGATCGCCGGTCACCGGACGCATCACGAGGAGCACCGACCTGACGACTTTCACCGTCAACTGGCCCGCGTCGTGGCTGACTTGTCGGACGCGGCGGGGACCTTCCTGGTGCGGGCAGTACACGACGAGACGCGTGGCTGGCAATGGGTCAGTGAGCCGCTGTAGTGACGCGCTGGCGCAAACGACCGGACTGCGGCGGCCCTGCCGCCCTGGTCCCCGTCGGCCCGGCTGGGCGGCCTAAAAGACAAATACCAGAAGGCCGAACGGGCCGTGGTGCACGCCCTGGGCCCGGCGGTCGCCGGCCGACCGGGGGAGCTTCCGGGCCGGCACGTCTGAGGGATCTCGGATCCCGGACCCCGCGTGATCAGCAAGCGGATTGGTCTTGCTCCCCTCTAGGCGCGAGGGTAAGAGCAGGGTATTGTCATAAATGTTGCTCCGGACCCCGGCAGCAGTTACGCCCGATAAATGGCGGGTTGTGAAGCGGGATCCGGAGTTTTTCATGCCCGGGACATTACGGGTGCAGGGCTATCGCCAGCGGGAGGCTGGAGCCCGCAGCAGATACTCGCACCGCGATTTATATGGCGGAGTCGACGACCAGGCCCGCCGATTCAGCGCAGCCTACTGGCACTGCCGCGTGTATTTTCCCGGTCTGGCCGTTGCCGTTGTTTTGTGCGTTTCCGGCATCGCCCAGAGAGGAACGACCGCGATGACTGTTCAGCTCGCTGCCTGTTATGAAGGCACGGAGCCATTCCCGGACGCTGGCGGCCCGCCACGCACGGTCGCGGGCGCGGTCCGGGTAGCGGTGACGCTCGCGATCGTCATCGTGCCGTTCGCCGGGCTCGGGGTGGCGGTATGGCTCGCCTGGGGCCACGGCCTGCGCCTCGCGGACGTGCTGCTCGCGACGGCTTTCTACTTGGTGACGGGGCTTGGAGTGACCATCGGCTTCCACCGGCTGCTCACCCACCGCAGCTTCACGGCGGCGCCGGCGCTGCGGGTCGTGCTGGCTATCGCGGGATCGATGAGCTTCGAGGGTGAGGTCATCGGCTGGGTCGCCATCCACCGTCGTCATCACGCCTTTGCCGACAGGCCGGGCGACCCGCATTCGCCTTACCGGTACGGAACCAGCCTGCCCGGGCAACTCCGCGGTCTCGCCCATGCGCACGTCGGCTGGCTGCTGCGGGATGACCCCACCCCGGCCGCGCGCTATGCCCCGGACATGGCGGCCGACCCTGCCATGCGGGCGGTCTCGGCAGCTTTCCCTGCCCTGTGCGCTGTGTCACTCGGGCTGCCGTTCGGCTTGGGCTGGGCGATCGGCGGCTGGCACGGTGCCCTGACCGCCCTGCTGTGGGCCGGACTGGTCCGCGTCACCCTGCTGCAGCACGTCACCTGGAGTGTCAACTCGCTGTGCCACGTGATCGGCGCCCGCCCCTTCACTACCCGGCGCTACGACCGCGCCACCAACTTGTGGCCCCTCGCGTTGCTCTCCCTCGGCGAAAGCTGGCACAACATGCACCATTCCGATCCGGCCTGTGCCAGGCATGGCACAGATCCCCGGCAGGTCGATATCTCTGCCACTGTCATTCGCATCTTCGAACGCGTCGGCTGGGCGACCGGCGTGCACTGGCATGTTCCCGCCCGCTTGGACTGCCACCGCCGCGATCAGGGCCGGCCCCAGGCGGCACCGGTACTTCAGGACAGCGAAGCGCCAATCCCGCTGGCACCCTGTTTGACTGTGAACGTCGTTCACTATACGGTGAACAGTGTAGCTCGGAACTGAATAGTGTTCACCTGAGCGGTGTTCTTCCGGGTCGCCGAGCCTAAAGCCCGGCCAGATGCAAGGGAGAACCCATGACCGCTACGACCTCCATGACGAGCTGGGACCTGTTCGAGGACCTGCGCGCGGCGCAGGAGGAGATGATGCGGGCGACCAGGGGACGCGGCTGGTGGCCCGGCCAGCACTACGACGCCAGCGGCACCGCGGCCTGGGCGCCGGCTGTCGACATATCCGAACGCAAGGACGCCTATCTGGTGACGGCTGAGCTTCCCGGCGTCAAGGCCGGCGAGGTGGAGATCACCGTCGAGGACGGCCTGCTGACTATCCAGGGCGAGCGGCACTTCGCGCACGACTCCGCCGAGGAGAAGATGCACCGCACCGAGAGGTTCTACGGCGCCTTCCGCCGCTCGATCACCCTGCCCAGGCACGTGGAGGCGGACAAGATCGAGGCCTCGGCCCAGGACGGCTTGCTTCAGATCATGGTGCCCAAGGCACCCGAGGTACAGGCCAAGCGCGTCCAGGTGCGCGTCGGCCATGAGCGCACCGCCCTGAAGGCAGGTGCAGCGGCCAAGAACGGCCGCTGATTCCATGCCCCGGTCGCGGCCGCTCGGCAGGGCCGCCGCCCGGGAGCATGACCCTCCCGCCGTCACCGCTCGGCACGACGGTGGGGGCGGGAGGCGCACGCCCGTCACGCACGGGAAGGACGAAGACCATGTCCAGTACCATCGAATCCCGGACGGCGATGAGCCCGACGCCGCCCGCCACGCCACGGCTGCGCCTGCAGCCGGATCGGCCTACCTACACGCTCTTGGACGGCGGCTGGTGGCCCCGATCGGCCGACCCGGCCGCGGAGCTGCCCGGCCTGCGAGGGCGGCCAGCCGCACGACCGTACACCGCCAGCAGCCTCAGCCGGCCCTCACGCCACGCTCCTGCCTGCCGCCGGCCCGAGACACCCATGACCAGCCTCGTTGGCACCTCCCGCCATGCCGGGGGTCGTCCGGGAGCAGGTCCGCCGGCCGCCCGCTCCATCGTCAGGCCAGATGGCGCGCTGGACGTCGCTGCGGCCCCGGCACTGCGAGAACGCCTGATCAGCTTGCTTCACTCCGGCACCAGGCTGCTGGTTCTCGACCTGTCACGCGTGTCGTCCTGTGACTCGGCTGGGCCAGCCGTGCTGATCGGCGCGCAACGCCGCGCCAGAGTGCTCGGCATCGTCATGCGCCTGGCCGCTCCCAGCGTCCCGGTCGCGAAGCTGCTGCGGCTCACCGGCCTGGACCGCAGCATCACCATCACTTCGCGGGCGACGTTGATCCCGTAGTCCCGGCCGGCCGCGTGGCGATGGTCTCCTACCCCGATGACGCGGCTCAGCTCATCAAGACCGCCGAAGCTGTCCAGACCGCCCATTGATCGCTTGTGCGGTACGGGCCGACGGGATTAGTGCCATGGCACAATGAGCTGACATGGAAGACGGCGGCCCATCGGTAACC
>WNGR01018992.1_pt1 | contig 14623 bp, 17 predicted proteins | sample 5407581 | NCBI WGS metagenome assembly WNGR01 (sample SAMN13153383, study PRJNA577476) | soil metagenome | isolation source: 80 cm soil or saprolite under Garry oak tree replicate 2 | place: USA:California | collected 2016-06-15
CCTGCATCGCGATCGTGGGCACGATGGGCGATCCGAAGGCAGAGCGCGACTGCGGCTACCACGGGGCGGATCGTGTTCCTTGAGGCGCCGCGTACGGCCGACGCTCTGGCGCTCCTCGAGCGGCTGCTAACCGCAGTATGGTGCATCGACACCCGAGGCTGGTGCGAGTGGCTCCATTTACCAACATTCGGATATCGGCGATCTGATGGAGCTCCCGGCCGCAGTCGCGGCACGCGAGCTGCGGCAGTTCCAGGTCGGGGTGGGGAGCGATCTTCCACGTCAAGCTGCTCGTCTTGGACGAATTCCCGGGTGTCGGTCCGCTCGACCAATTTCGACATGCGCTCGTTCAAGCTGAACGACGAAGCGAACCTCAATATCTATGACACGGCGTTCGCGGGCCGTCAGACCCAGATCTTCGCCGATGACCTCGCGAAGTCGAAACGCGTGACCCTCGAAGACTGGAACGGGCGGCCGTGGACGGAAGAAGCTCGTCGATTGCGCGGTCGCGTTGCTCGATCCGCGGCTTAGACGCGGCGCATTACGCCCGCACCGACGCGTGGGCCTGTTCGTGACGCCGAGCGTGCCTAGGAGGGTCTTGTCCGCGACGTGCAGGTGCGAGCATCTTGGCGGGCCGGAGGCGATCGCCCGGCGTGCCGAAGGACAAATGAACCTCAAGTCGATTTTTCCCGCCAGACCGGCAGTACGGAGGCGCCGCCGGAAGGAAGGATCTCCGGGCGATAACTGATGCTTGATGCTTGATGCGATGTGGACTATCCTGACGGGTTGTGAAACAACCGGATGCCTATGGAGGCAGCATGCGAACCACCCTTGATATCGACGACGACGTGCTCGCCCTCGCGCGCATGCGCGCCGACCGCGAGCACGTGTCGATCGGCCGCATCAGTCAACCAGCTGCGCGACGAGGCGCCCTGATGACGTATTTGCTTGACGTCAACGTACTGATTGCGCTGCTCGACGCCGGCCATGTACAGCACGAGGCCGCGCACGAATGGTTCGGCCGGGCAGGGCACGCCGCTTGGGCGACCTGTCCGCTGACCGAAAACGGCGTGCTTCGCATCATCGGCAATCCGCGCTACCCGAACACGCTGGAGACGCCGGCCGCGGTCGCGTCACTCGTCGCGCAGATGCGCGCACATCCTGGCCACACCTTCTGGTCCGACGACGTGAGCCTGCTCGATCCGGAGCACGTTGACGTCAGCCGCGTCCTCGCGACCGACCAGGTGACCGACACGTACCTGCTCGCCCTTGCGCGCCGTCATGGAGGGGCGCTGGCCACCTTCGACCGTCGGCTAGTCGTCGGTGCGGTGCCGGATGGTGCGCGCCACCTCGAGGTCATCAGTTGATGCCAGTACCGCGTTGCTGAGATCGGCTTTTCGCGGGACTTCGAACCCCAAACGCGATTCCGGCCTAAGAAACTTAGGGAACATTTTGCGGGAAATATGGGCCAGTTTGCCGTGTCCGTGAAACATTCGGGGACACATGTCGATCGGCCGCAAAACGGCGCTCGGCAGGGCTTGCGCGGATGTTAGCTTCGAATGTTTCACGGGGCGGCGGGTTGCCTGCTCTTTTCCGGACCGCATCTTTGCCTTCGTCGGCGGCCAATCTCACAGTTCGTGCATGGGAAAGGCAAATTTGTAGCGAAAAACACGTAATATGTAACGCCAAGCTGAGTGCGGTTTCCTCTCCGCTAAAATTTGTCTGGATCCTCAGACACGACGATTGACTTTGCCGGGGAAGGGGCAGCTTTCCATATGCGAGAGAGATGGCTTGGAGTGGGCCCCCGCTACATTCGCTACCTACTCACTGTTACGGACACGGAGAGCTCATGCTGAGTCGTTGGGTGACCCGTCTGCCGATCTCGGGCGATGCGAACAAGGTGACGATTGCGGCTTCGCGATTACGAAAGCAAAAATCGCAGGACGGGAAACTAGCGGGACTGTGACGCGAACGCCGTCAAAGCAGGCGCTACTGAGAAAGGCACGGGATCAAACGCAGCGAAACGAGTGTGGCGAATGTGGGCGCAGTCGAGCGCTAAGGGCCGACGCACACCCGCGTCGCCACGGTCTCGCTCGATGATGCGGCCAAATGCCTTCCATGGCACAAACTCCATGACTTGCGCAAACAGTGTCTTGCCCACGTTCATGTGCTACCCCGGGTCGTCCAAACCCGATAGGATCGCAAATGCTGATTTCGAAATTCAAATCCTAGACACCCTCGAAATCCTCGAACCCCGCTTCAGCTGGCGCCTCTCCAGCCTGCCCACCCTCATATAAACCGGACTCCACTAAGATAGAGCCTGTCTACAACGCGAGAGTCAGGTGCACAGATGCACGAAAGCTGCAATTCCCGCTAAAGCATCGATGCCCGTCGAGAGTATGGGGAACGGTTTCGCAACGCTTACGCTCTGATCGCGCTCTGCGCGAGCGTCCCGTTGGCGGGATATCCGTGAAAACAGAGATACGAAATATTTTGTAACCGTTCCACATGTTGAGCGGCTCTTTCCTCAGACTACAAACGCCGTTTGAGTTCGGAAAGACGAAATGTCCGTGTACAAATCATCAGATCGCGCATCGATGTTCCGTCGTCTTGCGGGCCTCGTAAAGGCGTACGCCGACCGGTCCTATGCGTTTCCGTTCGTGGCGGTATTGATCACCGGTGCGATCTGGGGTGTCACTCTTCAGCATATTCAGCATAAAGGCGAGGAGGCACGATCGACTGCTGCCGCGACCAGTTCGCAACTGGCGGGAGCTTTCGCAGCACACATCGCAAAGACGGTTCACGATGCTGATGTTGCGGTGCGGTGGGTCAAGTACGAATACGAACGCTCCCCCGCCACTTTTAGGCTCGCCGATTACCGGCACCGCGGACTCGTCTCTGCCGATACAGCATTGCAGGTCACCATCGTAGACGCCGCCGGCAGTGTCGTGCAAACGACAACTCCGGCCGCCCGGTCGGTCAACCTGTCGGATCGCCAGCATTTCAGAGTTCACGAAACAGGCGACATTGGCCTTTACATCAGCCAGCCCGTTGTGGGACGGGTATCGTCTCAATGGTCGCTCCAGTTCACGCGTCGACTCAATCATCCGGATGGCTCCTTCGCAGGCATTGTGGTGGTATCAGAAGATCCGGACTTCCTGACTGACGGCTTCTACAACCTAGAGGGACTTGGTCTTCACGGAATGCTAGCCGTGCTTTCTGACAACGGTTACCTGCTGTCGAGGCTTGCAGGCGGAGAACTCACCTCACAGAGGGGGCCGCCGGCTACGGCCTTCTCGTCAATGGTCGGCGTCAACGGCGCGTCCGTTAAAGACCCCGTGGACGGCGTGCAGCGATACGTCTCGTACCGTCATCTGTCAGGGTATCCAGTCTCGGTCGTCGCTGGCGTCTCGGCCGATGACGCGCTCGCTCAGTACCGGCACTCAAGGCTTCTCTACTTCACGATTGCATCCGTCCTGAGCTTGGTGTTACTGGGCTCGGCCGCCTGGCAGTTAATCGTTACGCGTCGATTCCGGAAACAGGCAGAGACCGATTCGCTGACGGGCCTGCCTAACCGGCACCTCATGCTGCAAACGGTGCGTCATCGAATATGTGACGAAGAACCAGGACGCTTAGCGCTGCTGTACATCGACCTCGACAATTTCAAGGCCATTAACGATACCTTGGGCCACAAGGTCGGGGATGAATTACTGCGCAATGTTGCATTTCGCCTCGGTGAGTGCGCAGCGCCGGGCGACGTGCTCGCCAGGATAGGCGGTGACGAGTTCGCGTACCTCCTGTCCGATGAGCGGGCGCTCGACCACGCAGAAATGATTGCAAACGATATTGTCCAGGCGTTCAGGCGCGTATTCGTCATACGGGGAGATGACTACACGATCAACGTCAGCATCGGGATTTCCTTGCACAAGCAGTCCGACGAGACAGAGTTTGGACTGCTTACGAAAGCCGATATGGCAATGTATGCAGCCAAAGAGCGCGGTCGTAACGGCGAGGAAAGCCGGTTCCATGTCTACACACCCGAACTTTCAACGCGTGCGCATTCGCTTCTGGAGCAACAGCAGGCGCTGCAGTACGCGATCATTAATCGGGAATTCTTCGTTCTGTATCAGCCGATCGTCTCGCTCAATGGAACGCTACGAGGCGTTGAGGCGCTGGCCCGGTGGAGGCATCCGCACAAGGGCATGTTGATGCCCGACCAGTTTATCCCGCTCGCTGAATCAACCGGATTGATCGTCCAGCTCGGGGAGTCCCTGCTGCAGCAGGCATGCCGCGAATTCCAGGCGTGGCAGGAAACCGCTGGTAGCCGGATCTTTCTGTCGGTCAACGTGTCGCCTCGCCAGCTCTTGAGGGGAGGGTTGTCGCATACCATCAGGCAATGCCTGAACGACAACCTCATGGACCCCGATGCGCTGCAGCTCGAGATGACAGAAACCGCGATGCTCTCCGGGAGCCGCGACCTGCGACTGCGACTTCAGGACATCCGGCGCCTGGGCGTCAAGGTGGTGCTCGATGACTTCGGAACGGGACAGTCATCGCTATCGAACCTTGTGTCGCAGACCGTAGACGGCATCAAGATTGACCGACAGTTCATCGAAATGGCGCCTGGGCAGCAGACGGCCGCTGCCTTGATCGAAAGTCTCGAGAAGCTTACCCGGGATGTCGGGTTGTCTCTCGTGATCGAAGGCGTGGAAACACGCGAGCAGGCCGCGTGGTTGTCACGCTTCAAGGAGGTGTCCGTTCAGGGAAACTTTTACGCTAGACCCGCGCCGCTCACCGAGCTCACGCCCATACTCAAGTCGGGTTCATGATGCTCGGCTCAATGATCGAGAAGTTGCCTCACGCCAGCGCAAACATTGTCGATCTGCATAGTGCGGACGTAGGAGCAGATCGTGTCATTTTGAGGTTGCGCGACCACGGCGGTGGTCGCTTGGTCCTGGAGCGGGTAATTGACCGTCCCGAGGACGTGAGCATTACGTTATTGCTTCCCATGTACAGCGAGCGGTTGTTCCTCGCATTCTCGAGTGCCGATCCGTGGGGTGACATTCTCGCGCCGGCATACGACGCTATTCACGTTAGGTGCCGGCACGTGTTCAACGGCCGCCGTCGTCTGTCACGACAGGTCCGGTCCGCTGGCGTAGACGATGTGGCGGCCCGGATTCTGGAGTGTGGTAACGAGTGTGATCTAGCGGCCGTACTCGAAGCTTTGGCGGGCTCCCTCGGAGCGGAGCAATACTGCGTGAGCTGGATGGAATTCGACAGCAGTGGCAACACTGCGGATCATCGGTATCTCGTCGGGTGCGATCCCGCGTGGATTCAGAAGTACGTTTATCGCGCCGGCTACATGAACGACCCGCTTCTGGAATATTCGAAGCGAAACGCGACGCCGGCGACGTCTTCCGATCTCCAGGGTGATGCATCAGAACACTGGTTGCTTCAGGAGGCACGGGCGCACGGGCTGTCCAGCATACTGGCTTGCCCGGTGCACGAGAGCGCGCGATCGAGTGTGACGGTGCTGCAGGTGGCAGTCGGCGGCAATGTCGTCGACGGTAATCTCATCCTTTCGCGCAATCAGCACACGTGGCGCGGCGCCGCTGGTGCACTCTCGGACTGGCGATTGCGTCAATTGAGTGGGATTGCTACCGAGTGCGGACTCATTGGCGATGAACTGACGGTGTTGCGCGCTTTGTTGCATTGGAAAGACAGTTCGGCCGAGACCATTGCGGAAGAACTCAATTTGCGAGCCCGCCATATCAGACAGATTGTGTATCCCGGAATTACCAGAAAAATGGGCGTTTCTCACATCAAGGATGCGGTAACACTTGCCTTCAAATGCGGTTTGATTAATTAAGCTGATTGTCTGGCCGATTCTCCTACCAGATTTTAGCGCCGCTGTGAAGAGAAAAACGGGAGTGGATTTTACGCAGGAATGTGGTCTAGATTGATCACAAGTTTGCGAGTCGGCCTTTACCTGGCCTTTCTACTTCCGGCAATGAAAACTGCGATTCTGATCCGAACGATCTACTTCACAGTAGCAGGCCTTCTGACTGGCAGCGAATCGTGCGCCGACGTAGGCGCTCGCCGCGCGGACTGGTCAATGGTCACCGTATATCCTCAGGACACCATATCGGGCAATAGCCTTCGCGTTTTCGCTGAGCGTGTGGCGATCGAAACGCGCGGTTACGTTGGGCCTCACCTGCAGTATCGAGCGCAGAGAGATACGGAGCAGCTCCTGCTCGACGTTCATTCGGGAAGGGTGGATGTCGCAGACCTGTTCGGGGGCGACCTTGACGTACTGGACCCACTGTTCGAGCTTTCAACATTGCCGTTCCTTGCGCAAAGTGAAGAGGATGCCTCGACTCTGGAATGCCTGGCGGAAATCGAATATCGGCGGGCGCTGGCGAGCGCGGGCCTGCACCTGCTGGTGATGTCGCCGTGGCCGCCCACCGGTCTCTGGTCGCGCAAGCCGATCAGCAGCATTCGGGACGTGGTTGACCTCAAGATCCGAACGTATGACCGGGCATCGGCCAGCGTATTCGCTAACGTGGGCGCGCACGCTGTCAGTCTGCCAATGGGCGACGTCAAGCAGCAGGTCAGATCTGGCAGCATCAATGCTGTGCTGTCGTCAGGAGACGGCGCGGTAGGTGACACGCTCGCGGGGATGCTCCCGAACTTCGCTGATGTCAGATACGCCTTTCCGGTCTCATTTCTCGTGATGAGCGAAGGACGCTTTAAGGCGCTCCCTGCTGAGGTACAGCAGCAACTCACATCCGCGTCTCATGCCGCGCAACGAGCACAGTGGCAGGTCCTGCCCCAGCGCATGGAAACGAACTATGTGCGCATGAGGGAGAACGGCGTATCCGTTCAGCGGCCGATCACATTGGATCTGCGTGCGGCGCTTGAGCGCGAGGGGCGGGTGCGGGCCGTGGAATGGTCGGGTCGAGCTCGACCGGCTGTGCGGGCCGTACTCGCAGCCTATCGCAATCGTGCGGCTGCAGTCGGAAATGAGTGTCGATGGAGCTTGGGCGAAGCCTTCGACGGAGGCTTGGGATGAGCAAACGAACGAACATCGCTTTTGCAGCCCTGGCCGCAGCGACATACGTGCTGGCTGTAGTTACAGCCAGCACGTCCGGATCCACCCAGGCGGAATCCGATGCGTCGCTTTCCTGGGGCACGAGCGCCGCCCACACGTACTCCGGGCGTTATGTGACAGGCAATGAGACATGCGCATTCCGGAATGAAGTAGTCGCCGATGGCGCGATCTCGATTGATAGGCGTTGCACATATGCAGGAGGCGGCCGTGAGTGAGAAAACCAGTGATCTGAACGTCGATCTTGGCGAGGGCTTTGAACACGACGCTGAGCTCATCGAGTACGCGAGTTCGGTGAACATCGCGTGCGGGTGGCACGCTGGAGATCCGCTGACTATGCGACGTGCTACGACGGAGGCGATACGAAAGGGGCTTGCGATAGGTGCGCATCCGAGCTTTCCCGATCGTGAGAATTTCGGCCGTGCCCCGATGCGCTTACCGGCGGATGAGGTCTACGCCGGTGTGCAGTACCAGGTGGGCGCGCTCGCTGCCGTTGTAGCGGGACTCAGCGGCCGGTTGAAGCATGTGAAGCCGCACGGTGCTTTGTACAACATGGCGGAAACGGATGAAGAACTTGCATTTGCGATCGTCAGTGCAATACGGGACTATGATTCGGACCTGGCTATCTATGGCCTCGCTGGCGGGCAGCTTGTTCGCGTGGCACGCGAAGCGGGGCTGCTTGCGATAGACGAGGCCCCGTTCACAGGAGGGAGCGTTCTTAAATTCCAAAGAGGCCTCGAGGGCCCAGGTGATCGACATTGTTGACCGACACCGCGTGCGTTCCGTAGATGGACGAAGTGTGCCCCTGCAAGCGCGATCAATCTGTTTGCACGGCGACGGCGCACACGCGGTCGATTTTGCCCGCATGCTCAGGACGTACCTCGCGAACGCCGGCGTAACTATCGCTGCGCCTGTTCTGCAAATCGTTGCACAGCACGAGTAGCTGATTACAGGTTGACGGACAAAAAGGTCGCACCTATAATCAAAAAACGAATTTTGATTTTTGATATTCAAAAATCGAAATGTGATTCGCGATGCTTGATGATTCCTTCCGCTTGTTGCAAAAAGCCTCTTTCGGTGCAAAGAAAGGGCGATATGGGCATTACGCAAGCGGAATTGGCGAAGGGACTGGTCACCAGGCCTCGCGTGTCGATCTTCATGGGACCGCTTGGATCCTGGCAGATCGAATTGACTGCCGAGGAAAAAGTTCTGGCTGTTGAGACGCAGCGAGGGCATCCAAAGACGTGGCGCGCTCTGGACGACGCGATCGCCTTTGCGTGCGAGCATTGCAAGGACGCGGAAGAGATCCGGATCCGCTTCAAGGACAGGGATTTTGTAGCAGAGAACATCCGATGAACGACCAGTGACGGTGCTACCAACACCGTCACCGGCCTAACCATTGATTACCGTGCGAGGGAAATAATGGCTAGCATCATTATAGCCGCGTCGACCGTGGCCGCGCGCGTTCGCTGGTTCGAGTGCGCCCATGCTTGATTTCAACCAGTTAGCGCAGCAGTGTGCGCCGTCTGTGCATCCCGTCACGATGCAAGCCATCGCTCGTACCGAATCCGGCTTCAATCCCTTTGCAATCGGCGTAGTTGGCGGCCGTCTGGCGCGACAACCCCGTAGCGCAGAAGAGGCTGTTGCGACGGCGCGTGCGCTCGAGGCCCGTGGAATCAATTTCAGTGTGGGGTTAGGACAGGTTAACCGGTTCAATCTCGTCCGGTACGGCCTTACGTACGAAACCGCTTTTGACTCGTGCGCCAATCTTCGTGCAGGCAGCGCGATTCTGCATGACTGTTATCAGCGGGCAAGTACCGCGTACGGTCAGGGTCAACATGCCTTGCGAGCGGCAATTAGTTGCTATTACAGCGGCAATTTCGTTGGCGGCGAACGGGTTCAATCCAGCGGATCCAGCTACGTTCAGCGTGTCGTCGCCAATGCACGGACCACGGCAGGACCGGTCGACACGGTTCCGGCTATACCCGTCATCATGGACCGGCCGGCCGGCCCGACAACGCAGGTTGATGCAGGAGAGGGTAAGTCCAGCCCCACGAGCCGCGCCGTTCGATCGCAGCACCAGGATGCGCCGCATCCGTCGTGGGATGCCTTTGGCGACTTCGGCTGCGACAGCGATTCATGCAGGTGACTTGACCAGCCGCGCCGCGGCTTTGGTTTGAAAGGAGAGGGCCATGCTTCGGAAAATAAGACTCCATGCAATCAGGTTAGTACGACTTACCGATTATGCCGGTCGTATCACCAACGTCGCAAAGCCGGTGCTGCTCGGCGCCGCATTGCTTGCGCCCGGACTTGCGATGGCCGGAGGAGGCCTTGATTCGGCGACGGAGGGTGCGAATACGTTCAAGATCTGGCTGTACTCGTTTCTGGGTGTCTGTGCTTCGTGCGTGCTGCTGTGGAAAGGGGCGGAGTGCTGGGCAGACCGTTCTCACTGGAGCGAATTCGTCACCCTCGGCGGCAAGGTTGCGGTAGTCGGCGCGGTGGTCGGCGTGCTCGCGCCGTACCTGTGGAACCTCTTTACCTGAGCACGCGCCATGTCGGACGAGAAAACCCGCTATCCCGGTTTCAATGGTCTTGGACGCACCGCGGCCATCTGGGGTGTGCCTTACATGGCGATGCTGGTAGTGGTCGTCGCCTCGATGTGCACGGGTGTGCTGGTGGCCTTCTTCGTTGGCCCGGGCGGGCTGCTGTTCGTGTTTCTCGGCTTCCCGGTGCTGCTGTGGTTCAAGCACATATGCGAAACCGATGATCAGGGACTGTGGATCATGTGGCTGCAGTTCCGCTGCCGCATCTACTTCTGGCGGTTGCGCATCCGCGCACGGGTGAATTCCGCACGAGCGGCGCCAAAATTTGGCAACACATCGACGCTTGCGCCGTTGCGATACGGGCGGCAGCGTCGCGTCTTCCGCGACTTCCTCCAACCATTGGACAAGGGCGAGCGCAGGCTGCGTGAGCTCGACCAGGAGCCATGATGGGCAGCAGACCAACCGTCTCGAGCGGGATCCTCGGCGCGATCGGCGCTGTCGAAGACTGGATGCCGAAGTTCAGGCATCCGGTCACGAAGCACGTGCAGCACCTCGATGGAAACCGTTTCATGGTGACGCTTGCGCTGCGCGGCGTGCCGTTCGAGGTATTTGAAAGCGTCGTGCTTGAGCGCAAGTTCGACCGTGACACCGAGACCCTGAGCAGACTGGGTCGCGACCTTGGCGGGCGCCTCGCCTACCACGGTGCTTTCATGCGACGGCGGGTGAATGTCAGTCGCGAGTACCGTTTCGACAGCCCCTTCATGAACTGGTTTTCGACGCAGCATGGCGGGCAATTCAGAGGCGGCCGGTTCTTTGAAAACCGCTATTACTTTTCGATCATTCTGAAGTACGAAGATTTCGAGGACGGGCTGAAGGAAATCGCGTCACTCGCCGGGCAGGCGCTGCAACAGCTTGCGGACTATGAGGCCGAACTGCTCGAGGTATACGAACGCATGCATATGAACGGCTCGAAGATGCTGTTCTCGCCGCTGTATGGTTTCGTCAGCTATCTCGTGAACGGTGTGACGGAAGATCTGCCTGTCGCTGCGGAGCCGGGTGTTGACGTCATCCCGTCCAGCTACCTTCGCTTCGGCTACGACACGCACGCGATCGACGGGCCGGGGATCCCGGACCATCGGAGATTCTTCACCTGCCGCGATCTGCGAAGTTTCCCGGACAAGCCGGGATTTGGCCAGCTTGATCCGTTACTCTCGTTGCCAGTCGAATTCACGGTCGTGCATTCGTTCAACTGCATGACGGGTTTCGAGTCGAACCGCACGATCGACTCGGCGATCAACAAACTGGAGTCCGCCGGCGACAAGGCGAAGCATCAGGTCAGGGAACTGCGCGATGCGCAGGGTTACGTCAACACAGGCGAGCTGTCGTTCGGTGAGTACCACGGCGCGGCCGTGATCTACGGCGCAAGCACACAGGAGGCGCTGGAAAACGGGATCCTGTTCGCATCGCGCTCGCTCAACGAATGCGGTGTTGAGTGGGCGCTTGCGACTGGTTCGGCACCCTTCACGTATTTTTCGCAGGTCCCCGGTGCGAGGGTCAAGCCACGGCCGAAGGTCCAGTCTTCGCGCAATTTCGCGTCGATGTTCACCTGTCACGACTATTCGGCCGGCAAGGCCGAGGGCAATCCGATTGCTGACGGCTCAGCTGTTATTCCGTTCCGTTCGGCATCGGGAATCTATCACTTCAGCCCGCATGCGAGCCGCCAGGGTGACGTCAACGTGGCAGAGAAGCTCGCTGCTCACCTGAAACTGCAAGGCACGACTGGTGCCGGCAAGTCGACTGTCGCGACCGCCGTCACTGGCATGCTGTCCCGGTTCGGTCAACTGCTGTTCGTACTGGACAAGGGCCGAGGCTGGGAAGTGTTCATCCGCGCCATGCGTGGTGCCTACGTCCATCTGGAGAAAGGCAAGCCGACTGGCTGGGCGCCGTTCGAGCTGGCCGACACCGCTGAGAATCGCGAGTTCCTGTACGGGCTGGTCGAGCTTTGCGGCCGCAGGAACGGTGTCGATCACCAGGGCAAAGCCATCAAGCGCGATCTGAGCGCTGCTGAGAAGATCCAGTGCCGCAACGCCGTAGATGCAGTAATGGACATCGAGGACGTTCGCCTGCGGCGATTCAGCCTGCTGCTCGACAGCATCCCGGATGAGGGCGACGACGGCCTTCGCCAGCGGCTGTCGCTGTGGTGCAAATCGGAAAACGGCCGCTTCTGGTGGGTGTTCGACAACCCGCCGAACCTGTCGCTGAACATGACGCAACAGCGCTGGATCGGTTTCGACGTCGAGGCATTTCTTGTCGAGAACTACGAACCCTCGGAGCCGGCGTTCGCCTGGCTTTTCCATCTCAAGAGGATGATGCGACGAGAGGGCAGGCTCATGCAGACCGTGATGGAAGAATACTGGTTGCCAATCCGCTTCCGCACGATTCGCGAACAGATCGAGGAGACGCTCGCAAGCGGCCGGAAGGAGGGTGAGTTCATACGCAACAGCCCGAGCAGGGCCAGAAGGCCGCCGACCTGTACCCGGCGCTGCGCAGCCTCGTGGCTACGAATCTGTATCTGGCCGATCCGGCGGCGGAAGAGGAGGCGTACGTGCGTGATGGCATGACGCGCAAGGAATTCAGCGAGTTCAAAAAGCTCACGCCGTCGTCGCGCCGGTTTCTCATCAAGCAGGGTAACCAGTCTGCCTTCGCGAGTTTTGACATCAGCGGCATGGATGACGCGATCGCGGTGTTCTCGGGTGACCGCGAGAACGTCTTGATCTGCGACACCGTGCGCGCGGAGCTGGGAGACGATCCGGACGTATGGTTACCGGTCTACCTGGAACGCGTCTTCGAACGCAAGCTTCGTACGCGCCTCACGGCAAGGCACGGTGCCGACGAACGGCTGTGGGCCGGTGAGCTCCAGCGTGGTGTTGAGCACAAGCGGGCCGAGCTCGCCCGCATCTATTCGTCGGCACGCGCTGTCGACGCCGGTAACGAGACTGTCACTGCCTGATGGAGGGAATCGTGAACGTCAACGATGTCGAACGCGCTGCACGCCTGCTGCGGGCCGCTCGTGTTGCCGTCACCGCGCTCTGCCTGGGTGCCACGGCCTTCGCAAACGCGCAGGGTGTGCCGACCATTTCACCTGCTGAGCTTGCCCAGCAAATGGTGCAGGTCCAGCAGTTGATGCAGCAGATAGAGAACCAGGAAGCACAGTACCGGGCATTGACCGGTAACAGCAGCCTCGGAACGATCATGAACGATGCATCGCTGCGCAACTACCTGCCAGAGCAGTGGCAGGACATCTACGACCAGGCGAAAAGTGGCAGCCTGTCGGGCATCAGCTCGACGATGCGCTCGATCGAAAGGCAGGAGGGCATGACCGACGCCGCGACGCCAGGACAACAGCGCTACTACGACGTGCTCTCGGCCAATAAGGCAATGAACGAGCAGGCGTACAGCGCGACGATGGCGCGGCTCAATAACATCCAGTCGCTGATGCAACAGGCGAACCTTACGCAGGATCCGGCTCAAAAGGCCGACCTGCAGAACAGGATGGCTGCTGAAGAGGCGATGGTCTCCAATGACCAGACGCGTCTGCAGCTCACCGCACAACTGCAGGCGACCGAACTCAAACTCGCGCAAGAACAGCGTGACCGCGAATTCAAAAACCAGTTCCTCGGAGGTTCAAATGGCGAATAAAGCTCTCCTTTCCGCAATCGTCAGTCTGCTGGTCGTCATTGCCGGCTATCTGGGTTATCTCACGTGGGATCGTCATCAGCACAACGTACAGGAAGAGGCCGCACACCAGCGCGAGCTTGCGTGGAAAGCCCAGTTCCTGGGTACGACACCTGAAAAGCTCGAGCAGGAAGAAACGCCGACCCAACGCGCTCAGGAAAAGGCTGACGAAGAGCTGGCAGCGAAAGCGGTGCAAAAGTAGTCATTGATTTCAGGAGTATGTCATGTCGTACACGCCGATCACCACGACGATCTTCTCGAGGATGACGTCCGACTTCGACGCTAACGTTGTCGCGACCGTCAGTTCAGGTTCGGAGCGCATCATCGGTCTGATTTCGCCGTTGATGATGGCGTGCTTCAGTATCTATGTGCTATTGGTCTTGTGGTCGTACTGGCAAGGGAAGAACGACGAACCGATCAACGACTTCCTGATGCGCATGGCGGCCTGGGCGTTCATCCTGACCTGCGGCATGAACATCCAGTTCTATACCGAATACATCGTGCCGGCTGTGAATGGTCTTGGCGAGCAACTTTCCGGTGCGATTACGGGGCAGAGCAATCCGGTTTCGGGTCTCGATAACCTGTTGAGTTCATACATTAACGCATGCGGCCAGATTTACGAAACCGCCGAGGGCTTTCACATTATCGGAGCCGTCTGGGTGATCACTGTCATGCTCGTTTTCGCCACGCCGTTCATGGGCTTGGCCGTGGCCTACATCATTCTCGCCAAATTTGCCCTCGGACTGCTGCTTGCGCTCGGGCCACTATTCATTTCGATGGCGCTGTTTCCGCCGGTACGGCAGTACTTCTGGAACTGGGCGGGACAGTGCTTTAATTACGCGCTGCTCGTGGCTCTCTTCGCGGGCGCCGGCGCGATTGAAGTCAATTTCGCGAAATCGATTGCACCCAGCGGGTCGGCCTTCCCGTCGATGCAGCAGGTGGTGGAGATTGACGTGATGGGCGTGGTGTTCTTCGTCGTCGCGCTGAATCTCCCCGGCCTTGCCTCGGCGCTGGCGAGTGGTGTTGGCATTTCGACTATGACAGGCAAGCTGGGTGGTCTGGGGCGTGCGCTGGCCGCGGCCTCGAAAACTGGTGGCGCTGGCAAGTACAGGACGGGTGGCTCCGTTTCGCAAGCGTAGGAGGATGCGTGCCTGATTTCTTTGCGAAGCTGATCCGCTGGTGGCTGCTGGTCGTATGCTGGGTTACGTTCGCCGGTTTCGTGGGCGCGTTGCTCAACACC
>WNGR01009697.1_pt1 | contig 14620 bp, 6 predicted proteins | sample 5407581 | NCBI WGS metagenome assembly WNGR01 (sample SAMN13153383, study PRJNA577476) | soil metagenome | isolation source: 80 cm soil or saprolite under Garry oak tree replicate 2 | place: USA:California | collected 2016-06-15
CGCGGACGTTGTGCTCCATCATTCGCTCCGCAGCTTTTCGAGTTCTGCGTGGGTCATAATTTGTGTCGCTAAGAATGGCGTCGTAGCCAAGCTGGCGGGCACGGATTTCGAAACTCTTGATCACTTCAGGAAAGAACGGATTTTCGATGTCGGACACGATAATTCCGAGTGTGCGGCTGTCGCGCGAAGCGAGGTGCCGCGCATGAGCGTTCGGGAAGTACCCCAGGCGCTTGACCGTAGAAAGCACCAGCAGGTGCGTGCGCCGTCCCACTTTGCCCGTCTTGTTCAAGACGTTGGAGACAGTGGCAGTGGAAACACCTGCAGCCTTCGCGACATCACGAATCGTTAGACCCATACTCGATTAGTCAGCCGCTCGCAGTGGATCAGATTTGCTTCCAGCTCTCGGGAGCTCGCTAGCCACCGCGGAAGTATAGATTAAACAATTTGCTTGACAAGATGCAATGAACGGTGTATTAGCTGTCCCATTAAGTTAAGCGTTTAAGTGGTTTGGGGAGCCAATTTGTATCGCCGTTTTCACCCATTCTGTGGCTCAGAGGTCTCAAGAAAATAGATGTTGGTGCCGTGAAGCGTCATGCGTTTTTGCTTCGCGTTCGAATAGGCGATCAGTTAAGCAGCCGTCCGCAAAAACTGCATGCGGACGGCTCGGGGGCGTGTTTTTGGTTCCATGTAACGGTCGAGGAGTTGGCTAGGAGTGCAAGCGCTTGCAAGAGTTGCTGGGCACTGCGCAAACAGACTTAGGGGGAACGGTTATGAATCGTAAAGCCATTTCATCCGGGTTCCTGCGAGCATCCTTGACGATGACAGCCGTGCTGTTGCTTCTGTTTTTGAGCGCCCCGCTTCTCCATGCTCAAGTGGACACCGGCACCATCCTGGGGACCGTGACAGACACCTCGGGTGCGCCGGTCAACGGCGCTAAAGTTACGCTCACAAACGAAGGCACGAGTGCGGCCCTTTCCACCAGCACAGGGCCCGATGGCAGTTACAAATTCACGCCCGTCAAAATCGGCAGTTACAAGCTCACCGCGTCCCTCCAAGGATTCCAGACCATGACGCAAACGAACATCCCGGTTAACGTGGGCGCCGACGTAGTGATCAATTTCGCTCTCAAGCCTGGTTCGGTGACCGAGATCGTAGAAGTGTCCGCGGCTCCTCCGGTGCTCGAAACCCAAAGCGGTTCCGTCGGTCAGGTTGTCGATTCGCGCAGTGTCAATGATTTGCCCCTGAACGGGCGCAATTTTACCTTTCTGGCTCAGCTTGCTGCTGGTGTGAACACGCCCCAGGCCGACACGCGCGGCAACGCCGCTAGCGGCGCCTTCGCCGCCAATGGCAACCGGCCTGCCCAAAATAATTACTTGCTCGATGGCATTGACAACAATTCGGACACCGTGGACTTCCTCAACGGGACGAACTTCGTCGTACTGCCCCCGGTGGATGCGATTGAAGAATTCAAAGTCCAAACGACAGGCTTTAGCGCCGAATACGGCCGCTCCGGTGCCGCCGTTCTGAACGCCACGATCAAATCGGGCACCAACGAACTGCACGGCGCCGTTTGGGAGTTTCTCCGCAATGACAAGCTCGACGCCGCAGACTTTTTTGAAAACGCCGGTGGAAGACCCAAAGGTGAATTGCGCCAGAACCAGTTTGGCGTTTCAGCAGGCGGGCCCGTGGTCATCCCGCGCCTGTTCGACGGCCGAAATAAGGTCTTTTTCTTCGGCGACTACGAGGGATTCCGAAGAATCCAAGGAACGATTCTCACGGGCAGCGTTCCCACAGTAGCGGAGCGAAACTCCGGCTTCACAAACCTATCGGACCTCATTACTTCTCAGAAGGGAACACAAAACACAGTTTTGTGCTCGGTACTGCCCGCTGCTGGACAACCCTGCCCCACAGCCAACCAACAAACCGTTCCAACAGGAACCGTTTTTGACCCCACAACAACACGCGCGGTGACTGCGGGCCAAGTCGACACCGTGTCTGGTCTATTTGCTGTGTCCTCGGGATTCGCAAGGACTCCTTTCGGCACATGCCCGGCCAGTACAGTGACTTTCACTCTCGCTGCCTGTGGCTTGAATCAGATTCAGAATGGGCGATTGGACCCGAATGCCATCGCCCTCTTGAAACTCTATCCCTTGCCGACAAGCGGCGGGATTTCCAGTAATTTCGCCAATTCACCGAAGCTCGATGAACATCGCAACGCGTTTGACTCGCGGATGGACATCAACTTTAGCCAAAAGGACACTCTGTTTTTCCGCTTTAGCTTTGTCGACGACCCTCAACTTATTCCAGGCATCTTTGGTGGGATTGCGGACGGCGGCGGCTTCCAGCAAGGAACGCAAACGGCGAACGCGCAGCAAAGCGCCCTCGGCTATACCCATACGTTTTCGCCCTCCCTGGTGAACGTAGCTCGCGCCGGCTTGAATTACCTTCACACCTCGCGCTATTCGCCGGAGGCCAGTAACTTAACGAACATCCCAGCGACGTATGGCATTCTGGGCGTCGCGCAGCAGTCTCTGAATGGCGGCCTGCCCGCGTTCGGAATCAACGGTTTGCAGACCCTGGGCAGTAATGCCTTCCTGCCCTCGGACGAAGTCACCTCAACGATCCAACTCACCGACGACGTCACCAAAATCTACGGCAAACATACTTTCAAAATGGGAATCGAGTATCAGCACGTTAAATTCTCGACGCTGCAACCTCCCTGGTCGCGTGGAGAATTCGATTTCAACGGTAACTACACGGACATCCCCAACAACTCGAATAGCAACACCGGCATCGCGAATTTCCTGCTAACACCGGCTGCCGCTGCGAATGGCGGCACCGTTGGATTCCTGGGTGGCCCGACTCAGATCTACCTCTCCAACATCTCTCTTACGGACAACGGCAAAAACTATTACGGCGTGTATGGCAACGACGACATCAAGCTTACTCGCAAGCTGACCGTTAACCTTGGCCTGCGCTGGGATTTCTTTGGGCTGGTCTACGAGCACCATGGAAATCAGGCTAACTTCATTCCCTCGGGCGGTCCGCTCAACGGTCCAACTTACTTAATGCCCGGGGGGAAGAACTCCTGCAACAACACTTTCGTCTCTGTAAGTTTCACCACTTTGCTTGCTCAAGACGGCATCAAGTGCCTCGCTACCGATGCTTACGGCGGGGGACTTGGCAATTCTCAGAAGAACAATTTTGCACCGAGAGTGGGCTTCGCCTATCAAGTTAATCCCAAGTTCGTGGTGCGCGGCGGATTTGGCATATTCTTCAACGGCTTTGAAAACCGCGGGTTTTCGCCCAACATCGGCGAGAACTATCCCTTCCAGTTCAATTTCTCTTACGGAGACAGCAGCAGTGGAACGGCCACAATTCCCTCTCAAATCCCCACCAACTATGTGGGCTGTCCGGCCACTGCCGCGACGGGCAACACTCCGACCTTTGAGTCTGGCTTTTCATGCAACCCGCTCAGTCCACTTCAGGTTCTCGCATCGGGGTTGTCGTTACGCGGAATCCAATACAACTACCAGACTCCTTACTCTATGAGCGGTAATCTCACCCTGCAGTATCAACTGACTCACTCGATGTCGGTTCAAGCAGCTTATGTGACGTCGCTGGCGCGGCATTTGGAGTCGTTTCCGGGTTCCAACAACGTCAACCAAATCTTGCCTGCCAGCTTGCCAGCCGGCGAGAAAACGTCACAATTCCTGCCGTTTCAGGATTATAGCCGTGGCGCAAGCTACGCCGCCACCGAGGGCAGTAGTGCTTACCATGGACTGCAAACGAAGGTCGAAAAGCAATTTTCGGGCGGCTTGAACTTCCTGGCCACCTACACATGGTCAAAGACACTATCGGACGCCGGGGATTTGCTGAACGGCGGAAGCCTCAGAGGCTATCGGGCTCCCGACGTTCCGGGTGTGGGGATTCAGTACGATCGCGGACTTGCTTCGTTCGATATCCGCAACGTCTTCCACTTGAGCGGCGGCTATCAACTCCCGTTCGGCAAAGGCAAGAAATTCATGTCCAGCGCTACCGGTGCTGCGGACAAATTTGTCGGTGGCTGGAGCGTTCAGTGGATCACCACTCTTCAAGGTGGCCAGCCGATCACCCTTGGTTGCCCCAACGGCACCACCACCGGGACAAACTGCTATGACCTCCTTGTGCCCGGTCAACCCTTGGGTCTCGGCCTGCACACAGACGCAAATGGTAAGCTTAGCTGGTTTGGAAACCCCAGCGCCTTCACTCAACCACCGAAGTGTACACAGGCAGCGATTGGCGCCCCGCTGGTCAATTGTGGGATTTCTGCGCTGGGCGGTGGTCCGGCCCAGGTTCCCGGACCCGGCTTCCATCGGTTGGACTTCTCCGTCTTCAAGGACATCCCTCTTAAGGAGAGCATGCGACTGCAGTTTCGGACGGAGATCTTCAACATCACGAACCATCCCAACTTTAACGCTCCCGGTTTCGGCGGCAACGGTGTTGTCGCCGTCTCCGGATCCACCAATTTCAGCAATTCCAATTTCGGTGAAATTGGCTCCACCCGCGACGCTCCCTATGACTCGCGGCAGATTCAGTTCGCTCTGAAGTTTTACTACTAGGCCCCAAGTGACACCCCGCAAAGGGCGCTCCCATCGCCTGGGGGCGCCCTTTGTTTTCACCCGGCTTTCTCGGAGTCCCCTATTCCCGCCCACCACGGCGCGGTGGTAATCTGCAGTGTCGTGATGAAGAGAAACCGGTTGATTTGCTCAGTTTTCGCGGCTGTGCTGGCTGCCATTGCAGCGAGGGTGCTGCGAACCTCGCGCGCCTGGGTAAGCTCGATCTCGCTACCGAGCAATTCAAAAAAGCGGTAGAGCTTGACCCGCGGAACTTCGACACCAACCACAACCTCGGCGAAGCCTATGTTCGCTCCGGCAAAATCGCCGACGCCGCCCCCTTTCTCGAAAAGGCTCAGCAAATCAATCCTTCCTCCTACGATAACGGCTACGACTTGTCTCTGACTTACATTCAAATCGGTCGGCTTGCGGACGCCCGGCAACTGATCCAAGATCTCGTGAAACAAAAAAATACCGCCGAGCTGCACAACCTCCTGGGCGAAGTGGAAGAAAGGGACGGGAAGTTCGTCCCCGCGGCGAATGAATACGAAATCGCCGCTCACATGGATCCGAGCGAGAGCAACCTGTTTGACTGGGGGAGTGAACTCCTTCTCCATCGGACGCTCGGACCTGCGGTCGAAGTCTTCCAGCAAGCCTCCCAGCGCTATCCCGCCTCTCAGCGTCTAGTGATTGGTCTCGGCATGGCTCTCTACGCCCGCGGTAACTATGACGACGCCGTCAAATCCCTGTTGCGCGCTGCCGATCTCAATCCCGCCGACGCTAGCTGCTATTTTTTCCTCTCCAAGGCCTACGACAGTTCCCCCAGCCAGGCCGGTGACGTCATCCAGCGCTTCCGCCGTTTCGCGGAGCTTCAGCCAAACAACGCGCGCGCCCTCTACTACTACGCAATGAGTTTGTGGAAGGGCAAACGTGCACAGGATCCCGGCTTGGATCTCCATCAAATCGAATCCCTGATCAGCAAATCGTTGGCGCTCGACCCCAAGCTTGCGGAAGCGCACCTGCAGCTCGGCAACCTCTACTCTGACCAGAATGAATATGCCCAAGCTATCCCGGAGTATACGCGCGCGCTCGAACTCAATTCCGATCTTGCCGACGCTTACTATCGTCTTGGCCAGGCTTACGTTCGCACCGGCGAAAAGGACCGCGCCCAGCAGCAGTTCCAGGCCTATCAACGGCTCCGCGAACAGCACCTCGCCGACCTCGACAAGCAGCGAGCGGAAATCCGGCAATTTGTTTATTCAGCGAAAGATTCCCCAGCTGCGAAACCGTGATTCACTTTGGCTTTCGCGCCGAGGGCACAAAAAAAGATTCAGCGCGGCTGATGGATGTCTTGACACTGATTCTGCCGCGTCGTAGTTTTTACGGAAAGCGTTCCATTGAATGAGTTCCTATTTTTCATCGCGAAGCGCTATGGACCGGGCTCGCCTGGACGCCGTAAAGGCATCCACTCCTCAAGAACTCGCGCGCCGTCTCGCCTGGACCCGCCGCGAATTTCTGCGTAGCGCCGCAGGAGTGGCCCTGGGCAGTTCCCTTCTGCCCTCTAGCCTGATTGCTCGAACGGGCGTGCCTTCCAGCAAGCGAAAAGTGGTCGTCATCACCTTCGGCGGCGGCGCCCGCGACCAGGAAACCTTCGCTCCTGAGGGTCAGGAAAACATCCCTCACTTGATGCGCGAACTCATCCCTCAATCCGCCTTCTTCACGCAGGTTGTGAATCGCGGAATCCTCGGCCACTACGTCGCCACCGCCAGCCTGGCTACCGGTGTCTACGAAACGATCAACAATTTTGCTTCCCTTCCCCCCGAACATCCGACCGTTTTCGAATATTTCCGCAAGGACTTGAAGCGCCCCGCCTCCGATGCCTGGGTCGTCGCCCCCAGCAATGGGTTCAATCGCATTGGAGAAAGCAACCATCGTTCGTACGGCCCGGGATTGGGAGCAAAAGTAATTTTGCCAAAGCATCTTCTGACGGCCGCAACCTCAGGCGGCGCGGACTACGAACATCTGCTTCGCGATAACTATGAGACGCCTTTCTACACTCCGGAACTCGGCGGCAACGAATTTGAATTGCCCCAATTAGGAATGATGCTGAAGCTCTCCGTTGACGACTTCAAAGCCCACGCTCGGACCTTGTCCAGCCCTGACGAACTCTCCGTCTACATCGTTCGCCAGCTCATGCGGCAGCAGGCTCCGAGCCTTCTCTGGATCACCATGCACGATATCGATATCGCCCACGCCGGTGCTTACTCTCTCTACATTGACGGCATTCGTCGCACCGACCGTCTCTGCGCCGACCTCTGGAAGACCATCCAGAGCGAACCGGAATACGCCGGCAAAACAACGCTGTTCATTCTGCCGGACTTTGGCCGCGACTCCGACGATGATTCCGGCGGCAACGGATTCCAGCATCATCGCACCGGCGATGCGCTTTCACGAACCACCTGGATGATGGTTCTGGGCGCTGGCGTCAAAGAGGGAGTGGTTTTCGATCGCCCCATGGAGTCCATCGATCTGGTCCCAACGCTCGGCTCCATGCTGGGATTTTCAGCGTCGCTCGCGCAAGGCAAGCCGATAGCGGAACTTTTGTAAATTTTATGCTTCCATCCGATCTTAAACCGGAGCAGTTCAATGGCTATCCGCCGGAAGCAAGAAAGCTGGTCGTCAGCTACGTTGCTGCGCTGCAACGCTTGCCGCTGGGCCTCTTGCCGAGCCTGTTGCGTGAAGTCATTGAATACGATTTCAAGTTTCCAGCCGAGCGCCGCGCCCTGGAAAAAGAACTCGCCAATCTGAACTCTCTCTCTTCCGAGCAAATCAAGGACTGGCTGCAGGGCTTCGCGCACATCCGTCTTTCCTCCCAGCTTGAAAATTCCGATTGGGTCAATGCCCCCGGCCAGTTTGTGGAACAGCTATCGGCGCATCTCTGGACTACTCACCAACTGGATGCGTTTCGCACGGCGGCGATCGCTTACGCCGATCGCTTGCGCGCGGTTGCGCCGCCGGAGCCCCCTCCCGTGCCGCGCCTCGGAATCACGATCATCGGCCAGGGAGTCGCCGCGCATGACGAGCCCCTCTTTCGCAAACTCCGCGCGCATGGCGCCTATTTCAGCGGCGTCAAGCCCGAGAATGGCCTCGAGGTCTTGCTGAACGTGGTCGCCGCGCGCGCCAAAACCCATCCCGTTCCCTACGCTCACTGGTACATTGATGGCGGCCAAGCCGCGGCTCACGATCCCGCGCTCACTTGCGTCTCGTATCACACCCTCGAACCAGTGCGCGCCGCTTTGTCCGCTAAAATTCGCGCGGAAATCAAGCGCCCCGGCATGGGTCCGGAGGCGCTGCGCACGCACCTCGCTCAATTGCGCCCCGCGGATCTCGGTCTCGCCAAAGCCGGCGACGCCGTGCTGGATCGCTTCCAGGTCAAAATGCTCACCGAAGGCTCCGGCACGCAGATTTTCAGCACCACCTTTGCGCAATGGACCGCGCGCGAAGCCCTCCGGCGCGCCCAGCCGCTCACTGTGCTGGTCCGTTTCGCCCAGCGTCAGCGCCAGAAGCCAATGAACGAAATGCTCTCCGCCAGCCGTGAAGTTGCGGAACTCGATCCTCCCGGCTCCTTGATCGATGCGGACATGGGCGCCTACTACAACTGGCTGAACCTGCAGCGGCTCACGGGGGCCGACCAATCTTCGTTCCTAGTCTGGTTCGAAGGTCACAACGAAGCCATCGCTATCGGACCTTCCTTGCCGCGCGGCACCGTATCCAACACCGCCGCTGGCTTGGATCAGCTTTTAACCTGGGCGAGCTAGCAGCGCTACGAAATTATTGAATCGATCGAAAGGATCATCATGGACAGACGCAATTTTCTGAAGACCACGAGCACGGTCATTGTCGGCGCGACGCTTGCGCCCGGCGCGCTTGCTGGCGATCCAACAGTCCACGGCGATCCTAAGGCCGAAGGCCGCATGGTCCTTCCGATCAATCGCAACTGGAGATACAACAAATCGTTTGTCGAAGGCGCGCACGGCCGCGAGTTTGACGATTCCGCATTCGAACGCGTCGTCATTCCTCACACCAATGTCCGCCTCCCCTGGCACAGTTTCGACGACAAGACTTACGAATTCGTCTCCATTTATCGCCGCCGCTTCAAGCTGCCTCCTGAGGCGGCCGGGCACCACGTTTTCGTCGACTTCGAAGGCGTCATGACCGCCTCAACCGTCTGGATCAATGGCGTGCGCCTCGGCGAATACAAGGGCGGCTACACGCCCTTCTCTTTCGATCTCACGCCCCACATCAATTTCAACGGAGAAAACGTTCTCGCCGTGGATGTCGACTCCACCGAGCGCGCGGACATCCCGCCCTTCGGCCATCAAATCGACTACCTCACGTTCGGCGGCATCTACCGCGAAGTTTCACTGCGCATCGTTCCCGGCACATTCATTGAGAATATCTTTGCCAAGCCCAAAGACGTGCTCAGCGGCCATCCAACTCTGGATGTGGATTGCTTCCTTCAGCATCTCGAAGCATCGCACGAACCCCTAACGCTCGAAGTGGAACTCCGAGACGGCGAGCGCGTGCTGGCCAAAAGCACCCAGAAAGTCCCGCCATCCGAAGCTGCGTCCGAACCAATGGCCCACACCGTCCATCTGGACAACCTCGGCGCTATCAAACTGTGGGACCTCACGCATCCAAGTCTGTACTCCGTGCACGTGCGCCTCTCGCGCGGAACACAGTTGGTGGATCAGGACAAACGCACGCTTGGCTTCCGCGAAGCACAGTTCACCGACCATGGCTTCGAGCTGAATGGAAAAGTCATCAAGTTGCGCGGCCTCGACCGCCATCAAGCCTTTCCCTTCGTCGGACAAGCCATGCCCGGCCGCGCCCAGCGCAGCGATGCCCGCATCCTGCGCCACAACCTCCACTGCAACATCGTACGTACCTCGCACTATCCGCAATCCCGCCATTTCCTGGATGCTTGCGACGAAATGGGACTGCTTGTGCTGGAAGAAATCCCCGGTTGGCAGCACATCGGCGACGAGCCCTGGAAGCTGATCTCCATCGATAACGTCGGCCGTATGATCCGCCGCGACTGGAATCATCCCAGCATCGTCCTCTGGGGCGTGCGGATTAATGAGTCCCGGGATGATCACGATTTCTACACGCGCACGAACGCCCTGGCCCACCGTCTTGATCCTACCCGACCGACGGGCGGTATCCGCTACTTCCAGGAATCCGAATTCCTCGAAGACGTATTCACTATGAACGATTTTGGTTTCCCCTTGAAGCCGCCCAACCACCCGCGCTATCTCAACACCGAATTCGTGGGCCACACGTATCCCACCAAGACCATCGACCAGGTCGAGCGCCTGACCGAACACACGCTGCGCCACGCGCGCATTCACAATCAGCTTGCTTCCAATCCGCAATACGCCGGCGGCATCGGCTGGTGCGCCTTCGATTACAACACTCACGCCGATTTCGGTTCCGGCGACCGCATCTGCTATCACGGCGTCACCGACATTTTCCGCGAACCCAAGCCCGCTGCCGGTTTCTACAAATCGCAATGCGATCCCGAGGAAGAAGTCGTCATCGAGCCCGCCTTCCACTGGGCTCGCGGCGATGAATCCATCGGATTCACCAAGGCCGTCGTCTGTTCGAATTGCGACCACGTGAAATTTTATATTGCGGACAAGCTCGTAGCGGAAGCGGACCCGAACAAGACCGAGTTCGCCCACCTTCGCTATCCGCCGTTTGTTGTTGATTTGGGGCGCGCCGTCGGCGACTGGGGCGACTTGAGAATTGACGGCTACCTGCAAGGCAAGCAGGTAATTTCCAAAACGCTTTCCGGTCGCGGAATCGACCAGAAATTTTCGCTGCATCCGGACGACACAAAGCTAATCGCCGACGGCGCCGACGCAACTCGCGTCGTCTTGCGCGTCACCGATGAATTCGGCGCCATCCGGCCCTTCGCCAACGACGCCATCAAGCTCGAACTGGAAGGCCCCGCCGAAATTATCGGCGACAATCCCTTCGCCTTAATCGGCGGCACTGGCGCAATCTGGATTCGCGCCAAAGAACAACCAGGCACCGTGAAACTCTCCGCCACGCACCCGTATCTCGGCTCCCAACAATTCCAATTCGTACTAGCTGCCGCTTCCCCAGAAATCGCCTAGCCATGGCAAGAGCGACGAAAGGAACGAGCGGGCGCACAATGTGTTAAAGCCGCTTACCGCTAGCCTACAATTTTCAGTTCGAGCCGACAGCCGAGCGAATTTTCTTTGAAGGGGCCACCTGGATTTACGCCGACTCCCATCGGCGAAGCGGGCTGTTCCCCCTCTTATAGAGGCCGCAGCACCCGTCACGATCTTTAACTCCGCCGCCTCACCCAAACCCTCCATCAATTGCTATAATCCTCTCAGCGCCCGTAGCTCAGCTTGATAAGTGCGAGTCTCTCCGGGCGCGCTTCCTCTGTTTTTTCCTTTCGCTGGCTCGGTTCCGCAAGGTTAAGCGCTTTACAAAACCCCGCCCAAAACGTACAGTGGCACGGCATGCCCGCAGGGCGAGGGAATCGCGTCACTTCTATCAGAGAGGAAACTGCCCTCATGAGTATTCGAATACAAAATTCTCTGCCCCTGCTGACTCTGCTCGCCGCATTGCTGGCCAGCGCCGGTTCGGCTGCCGCTCAATCGAGCTTCGATCTGCGCTCTCCCGACAACCGGATCGAGATTCGAATCCGCACCATTCCAGCCGTCCGCTACGACCTGCTCCTGAAAGGCCGCGCTTTGCTCCAGGATTCCACACTTTCTCTCGACATTGACCACAAGACTCTGGGAGTGGCCCCGAAAGTCCGCGCCGCAAAAAAACGCAGCTACGACCAGACGGTTGAGCCTGCGGTTCATCAGAAATTCGCCAGGATTCGCGAGAACTACAATGAATTGCGACTCGAAATGGAAGGCGGCTACGCCGTCGTCTTTCGCGCCTACAACGAGGGCGCTGCCTACCGGTTCGAAACGTCACTTCCTCAGGAGCAAGTGAAAGTCTATGGCGAAGAAGTCAAGTTCAATTTCCCCGGAGATACCACTGTATATTATCCGCAGGAAGACAGCATGTTTTCGCACAATGAGCGAAAATATGTTCCGCAACGTTTGAAGGAAATCGATCCAGGTTTCATAGCCACCATGCCCGCGGTTTTGGATGCCGGCGAAGGCGCCAAACTCGCGATCGCGGAATCCGATGTGGAAGATTATCCGGGAATGTGGCTGCACGGCACCAACAGCCCAGCGCTTGTCGGAACTTTTCCACATTACCCGCTGAAAGAAAAATTAGAGAAAGACCGCGACTTCCATGTCGTAGAAGCCGCCGACTATATCGCTGCAACTTCCGGAACGCGCACTTTTCCCTGGCGGCTCGCAGGCATCGTTGAAAGAGATGGCGACTTGCTGACCAACCAACTCGTGTGGCTTTTGGCGAAGCCTTCGCTATTGCAAGACACTTCGTGGATCAAGCCAGGAAAAGTCGCGTGGGACTGGTGGAACTTCAACAATATTTACGGCGTGGATTTCAAAGCTGGAATTAACACGCAGACGTACAAATATTATATCGACTTCGCCGCGAAGTACGGCATTCAGTACATCATTTTGGATGAAGGCTGGTACAAGCTTGGAAATGTGCTGGAAGTGGTTCCCGAAATAAACATGGAGGAGCTAGCGGCTTACGCCAAAGGAAAAAACGTGGGCGTGATTCTTTGGGTGATTTGGAAATCGCTCGACGATCAATTGATTCCTGCGCTCGATCAATACGCGAAGTGGGGCGTCAAAGGAATCAAAGTCGATTTCATGCAGCGCGACGACCAAAAGCTGATCAACTTTTATTTTAAGGTGTGCAGCGAAACCGCGAAACGCAAAATGCTCGTAGATTTTCACGGCGGGCAAAAACAAGTCACCATGACGCGCACGTGGCCCAACATGATCAGCGGCGAAGGCGTTCGCGGAATGGAGTGGAGCAAGTGGAGCGCGGACTCCGAACCGAAACACAACGTCACGCTTCCTTTCACGAGAATGTTTCTCGGACCCATGGATTACACTCCCGGCGCGATGCGCAATGCGACCAAAACCACTTTTGCGCCAATCCACCAGCAGCCGATGGCGCTGGGCACGCGCTGCCACCAGCTGGCCATGTACGTGGTCTTCGAAAGTCCCCTGCAAATGCTTTCGGACAGCCCCTCGGATTATTTGCGCGAGCCGGAGGCGATGGAGTTTCTTGCTCCCGTTCCATCCGTGTGGGATGACACCAAAGTCCTCGATGGGCGCATCGCCGAATACGTTTTGGTGGCGCGCAGAAACGGCAAAGACTGGTATGTGGGTGCAATGACGGACTGGACGGCGCGCGAGCTGGACGTTGATTTTTCCTTTCTGCCTGAAGGCAATTTTTCAATGGAAGCCTATCAGGACGGTGTGAATGCCGACCGCATGGCCTCCGACTACAAAAAAATAAAGATGCAGGTTAACAAGTCCATAAAACTAAAAATCAAATTGGCGCCGGGCGGCGGATGGGCGGCGCGCATTCATCTTTAACCATTCAAGGATGAGTCTTACCATTCACAGAAGCACACACATGGCTACAACTTCCGGAAGGCAATTTTTGCAGCAGGCGTCTACTGCGAGACTCGCGCCCTCTTCAAGTGTCCCTTCGGATTCTTCATGCCCCGTTTTTCTGACTGGTCACCTCGACCGGAGAATTTCGGAACGCTGTCATAAAAACGCAATACTAAACGGGATGAGTAGCAGAAAAATGCGAATGAAAAGTGAATAAAGAAGGAGAAAAGTGATTCGTCGCGTTTAGTCGCAATTTCCTGATTTCCTTCGCTTAGAGCTAGCTCCGGCAAGATTTGATTAAGTTGGTCGCCCGGCTGTTAACCGAAGGGTTGCAGATTCGAGTGCTGCCTGGACATTCCGACGATGAAAAGCCACACGGCACGCACGACGGCGTTGCCCCACAGACCTGAAGCAGACTTTCGGTCCAACTTCAGTCCAATTCGAGAGGGTGGTTGCACCGCGCGTGTCCGCGTAAGCGACACCAGATGCGGCACTTATGTGATTTACCCTGCCTGCTTGCAAAGCAGGTGCTCTCCCAGCTGAGCTACACGCCCACACGGCGGGAACTCCCTTTCATTTTAGAGCATTTCCAGCCGTTTCCGAAATCCCTTCTTCCGCTTTTTCCCAGATTGGTCCGAAACGATTGCACACGCTGACCCGCTATGCCCAGTGAATTTGCCATCCAGCTTCTCCGTCACGTCAGCGCGCGGTCCAAATGCACGTATCCGCCATCCACGAACAAGTGCTGGCCGGTGATGTGCTTCGCTTGCTCCGAAATTAGGAACAGCACCATGGCCGCGATCTCTTCCGCCTTGGTCATCCGCTTCTCCAGCGGAATCTTCGCAACAATTTCGTTTAGCTTCTGCTGCGGATCGGGAAACGTCGCCAGCCACTGCTGATAAAGCGGCGTCATCACTTCCGCGGGCACTACCGCGTTGACGCGAATCCCATGCGGAAGTAGCTCCGCAGCCCACTCGCGCGTGAGTCCCAGAATCGCTCCCTTCGCGGCCACATAGCCCGAAGTTCCTCCCTGTCCGGTCACCGCCGTCTTCGAGCTGATGTTCACGATCGACCCGCGCGATTTTTTCAGCGCCCCCAGCGCCTGGTGCGCCATCGCGTAGTAGTGAATCAGATTACGCTCCAGCGAAACCACAAATTCCTCGGTCGTGCCATTCTCGAGCCCCACGCCGTCGTTGACTCCGGCGTTGTTCACCAGTGCGTCCAACCGGCCCAATTTCTGAATAGTCCCATCGACGACGTTTGCACAGGCTTCCGCAACGGTGAGGTCGGCAATAATCAACCCGGTTTCGACTCTGCTCGTTCGCAACTCAGCTTGTAACTCTTCTCCTGCTTGCTCATCACGGTCCACGATCACCGGAATCGCGCCTTCCGCGCAGCAACCACGCACAATCGCCGCGCCGA
>WNGR01008583.1_pt1 | contig 14619 bp, 14 predicted proteins | sample 5407581 | NCBI WGS metagenome assembly WNGR01 (sample SAMN13153383, study PRJNA577476) | soil metagenome | isolation source: 80 cm soil or saprolite under Garry oak tree replicate 2 | place: USA:California | collected 2016-06-15
GTTCGACCTGACCTCGATCGGTGGGCTGACGGCCTGGCGGATCGGCGCTACCGCCGGCGTGCTGATCGGGCTGATGAACGTCTTCACCGTCGTTCGGCACACTCGGGGTGAAGAGGAGGCCGGGCGGCTGGAGCTGATCGGGGCGGGCGTGGTCGGGCGGCACGCGCCGTTGGCCGCCGCGTTGTTCCTGGTGCTCGGGACCGATCTGCTGATCGGCGCGGTGATCGCGGTCGCCATGATCGTCACCGGGCAGCCGGCCGCCGGGTCGGTCGCGTTGGGGGCCGAACTGGCCGCGGTGGGGGCCGCGTTCGCGGGTATCGCCGCCGTGGCCGCGCAGCTGACCGAGAGTTCTCGAGCGGCCAACGGGCTGGCGTCGATCGTGTTGGGGGCCGCCTACCTGTTGCGCGCGATCGGTGACTCGACCGGCACGACCGGGCTGTCGTGGTTCTCGCCGATCGGGTGGGGGCAGCAGGTTCGTCCTTATGCGGACGAACGGTGGTGGGTGCTCGCGTTGCCGATCGGGCTTGCCGTCCTGACCTGTTGGGTGGCAACGGCGTTGGTGGCGCGGCGGGATCTGGGTGCCGGTCTGTTGCCGGCCCGGCCGGGGCCACGGGATGCGAGCCCGAGCCTGCGTGGTCCGTTGTCGCTGGCCTGGCGTCTGCAGCGGGGCGCCTGGCTGAGCTGGCTGGCCGCCTTCGCCATCATCGGCGCGGCTTTGGGCGGGATCGCGCACGACGTGGTCGGTCTTGCCGACACCAGCGCGAACCTGCGGCAGATCGTGGCGCGCCTCGGTGGTGCGCACGGCATCGTGGACTCGTTCCTCGCCGCCATGATGGGCCTGCTCGGTCTGCTCAGCGCCGTCTACACCGTGCAGTCCGTGCTACGGCTGCGCACCGAGGAGATCACGCAGCGGGCCGAACCCGTGTTGGCGACGCGGGTCGGCCGCACCTCGTTCGCGCTGGGGCACATCACGTTGTCCGTGGTCGGCGGGGCCGCGTTGCTCGCGATCGGCGGTACGGCGGCGGGACTCGTGCACGGGCTGCGGGTCCACGATGTCGGCGGCCAACTGCTCAGGGTGCTGGCCGGCGCGCTGGTGCAGGTGCCGGCCGCGTGGGTGCTGGCCGGTCTCACCGTCCTGCTGTTCGGCGTACTGCCGAGGCTGACCGTGTGGGGCTGGGCCGCGCTGGTGGTGTGCCTGCTGCTCGGGCAACTCGGGCCGGCACTGCACGCGCCGCAGTGGGCGATGGACGTGTCGCCGTTCACGCACGTGCCGAAGCTGCCCGGCGGTCAGCTGACCGGGGCGCCGATCGGTTGGCTGGTGCTGGTGAGTGTCGTGTTGGCCGGGATCGGCCTGATCGGATTCCGCCGGCGGGACATGAGCTGACCCCGCCGGCGGCATCAGTGGACCAGTTCGTCGCTTCTGATCAGGTCCAGCAACGCGGAGAGGCTGGCGACCGCGCAGGCCAGGATCGGGCCGACGGTGTTCTTGCTGTCCCTGATTCTGGCCACCGGACCGTCCACCCTGACCTCCACACAGTTCTGCGACGGGTTGCTCCGGGAACTCTTGCACCAACCTGGACCGCCCTTGGTTTGGCTGTACATCAAGTCTCCAATTCCTTACAGGCCCGGCGAATCGCCTCCAGCGACGCCTCCCGGTCCAGCGCACGGTCCACGGCCTCGGTGAAACTGGCGATCAACTCACCGACCACCTGTGGTTTCTCGATGAGGTTTCCGGTGGTCACGGCTTCCTGCCACACCATGTCCGGCAGCCATTGCGACGCGAAGGACAAAATCTTGAGACTGCCGCCGATCACCGGATGGGCACCAGCCTGATAGGGCATGAGGTGCACGCGCACGTGGGCCGGCCGGTCCTCGATGATCGCGCACAGCCGTTCCAGCTGATGGGCCAACACCTCCCGGCTGCCCACCTCCTGGCGCAGCGCGGTCTGGCCGATGAGAACGGTGAACTCCGGCGGGTTGGCGCCATTCAACCGATTCTGGCGCGCCAGCCGGGACTCCACCCGCGGGCCGACGTCGACCGGCTTGATGTAGGGAGAACCGCCCAGGATCATCGCCCTGGCATAGTCGGCGGTCTGCAGCAGACCGGGAATGGTCTCGGCCGCGTACTCTTGTTGCACGGTGGCGCCGGCCTCCAACCCGATGAAGCGGAGAAAATCGTCGGAGTACAGGCGGGCGTAGTCGTCCCACCATTCGCGCCGGTCGGCCTGCACCCGCAGTGCGTCCAGTTCGGCCAGTTCGTCGCCGGACAGCTCGTAGATCCCGGCCAACTCGGTGAGCTTCGTGGAGGTCAGGCGGCGCTTGGCGATCTCGATCGAGGACAGGTTGTTCCCCCCTATCCCGGTGATCCGGCCGACCGCCGCCGCTGTCAGTCCGAGTTGGTCCCGACGGGCCCGAAGGCGAAGTCCCAGTTCGACCGCTTTGACCGTACTGGAGATGGGCTCGCTGGCCATTGTCACGTGTACTCCCCTGATGCTGTCATCCACAGCGCTTCACCGATGGAAGATCCTTACAATTCCACACCGCCGACATGAGTTTTACACGATCGGGTGATTAATGAGGTGACCGGATCCGCTTTGTTTTGATTGTACTCATGAGTGCCATGGACTCGGCGTCGCTGTTTGCCGGATCATTTCTCGCCGATACGGTCAGTAACCAACATTGCTCGATGTGAGTGGACAAACCCTTACGACAAACGAGTTAGGCACACGGGCGAGCACGGTGCTCCATTTGGTGGAACTACGCCAACTCAGTGATGACAAGACGGTTCAGACCAGCGACAACGTTTCCCCGAGCGCTGCCATCGCGTCGGTCAGCTGGTGATCCGACAGGTAGGGGGCCGGGCCGAAGCGCAGGTACTCGCCTCGACTGTCGGTGTGGACGCCCCGATCGGACAGTGCCGACCGGAGCCGGTCGGCGTGCGGGGAACGCAGTGCCAGGAAGCCGCCGAACGCCGAGCGTGGAGTGTCGCGGTCCCTGGTGATCAGCTCGTCGGGCAGGTCCAGCGCGTCGAACCGTTCGGCCAGCAGGCCGGTCTGGTGTTGGGACACCTCGCGCAACAACGGTTGTGTCAGTCCCGCAGTCTGGAAGAAGTCCAGCACACTGGCGGCCCGGTAGTGACTGGTCGGGTCGTAGGTGGACCCGGCGAACCGGCTGGCGCCCGCGCCGTAGCCGACCGAACCGTGCGGCCCGCGATCGGACAGGTCGGCGAACTCCGCGTACCAGCCCGTGATCACCGGTCGCATGCGCTGTGCGTGCGCGGGCAGTCGCAGAAAACAGTTGCCCTCACCCAGTTGCAGGTACTTGTACCCGCCGCCGACCAGCCACGCCGCGTCGAGTCCCTGACCTGGCACGGACATCGGCAGCACGCCGAGCGCGTGATAGGCGTCCACCAGCAGCTCGACGCCACGCCGCTGGCAGGACGCGGCGAGCGCGCCGAGACCGGGCACGATCCGCGACGTCTCGAACAGCACGGCCGACACCAGCACCGCGGCCGTCCGATCGTCCAGTTCGGCCGCCAGCCGGTCGGCCAGCGTGTCGGCGGGCGCGGCCGGCACGCGCACCACGTCGATGCCGGCTTCGGCCAAACGGGCCAACTGCCGCCGCAGGGTGTGGAACTCACCGTCCGACGTGACCAGTCGGGGGCGGGCCGGCAGGTCCACCGCGGACAGGAAACGCAGCACCAGTTCGTGCGTGTTGGCGCCCAGCGCCAGCTCGGCAGCTGGGTCGTCCAGCAGGGACCGGATGCCCTCGCGCAGCCGGTCGGCCTTGGCGAATGCGGCCTCCCACTTGGCATCCACGAGCGACGCCGCGTCCTGCAGGGCAGCCAGCTGACCGTCCACGGCAACATCGGGCCACGCCTGGTGCGAATGGCCGGTGAGCAGCAGTCGGTCGGCCACCCGGAATCGGGAGTAGTGCGGTGCCAACACATTCGGCGTGGCACGCAGGTCGGGCAGGGTCGTGGTCACAGCTCACTCCGTATCGCCCACAGGTCCGGAAAGGCCGGCGCGATGGTCGTGCGGAGGTAGGCGGCACCGGACGAGCCGCCGGTGCCGGTCTTGTCGCCGATGGTGCGCTCCACCATCTTCACGTGCCGATACCGCCATTCCTGCACGCCTTCGTCCAGGTCCACCAGCCGCTCGGCCACCTGCGCCGCGTTGCCATCGTCGGTATATACCGCCAACAGCACCTCCCGCACCCCGGCAACGTGCGCTATGGGCTCGCGCACGTCCCTGGCCGTTGCTGCCGCCGGCACCGGGTAGCCGGCCGTGGCCAGGTAGGCGAGGAACGAGTCGAACAGCGACGGCCGGGACATCGCATCGGCGATCCGGGCACGCTCGGCGGTGCCCGCCGGGTAGTGCTCGAACACCTTCGGGTCACGGCGGCCCAGCACCGCCTCCAGCTCGCGGAACTGCGCGGACTGGAAGCCACTTGACGCGTCGAGGCGGGTGCGGAAGGACGTGAACTGGCGTGGCGTCATGGTTTCGAGCACGTCGATCTGCGCGACCACGACCTTCAGGATGGTCAGCGACCGGCGCAGGGTGTGCAGCACCTGCGGGGTGCGGCCCTCGGCCAGCCAACGCTGCAGCGCGCGTAGTTCGTGCAGCAGCTGCTTGAACCACAGCTCGTAGACCTGGTGGATGACGATGAACAGCATCTCGTCGTGCTCGTCCGACCGTGGGCGCTGCGCGCCGAGCACCTCGTCCAGGGCCAGGTAGGAGCCGTACGTCAGCGCGGGATGGGTGTCGGTCACGAACCCACCTCGCTAGCGCTCGGCGGTCTCGCGACCAGGGTCCCTGTGCCCATTGGCTCACTCGCAAGCTCGTTCACTGGGACTCCTCGACTCGCAGTTCGAAGTAGCGCCGTGCCGCGACCGCCAGCGCCGGATACAGATCGTGGAACAGGGCGACCGCGTCGGCTCGCCCGTCCGGCGGGGCGACCAGGTCGACGGGCAGTTCGGGGTCGATCGTCGGGAACTGCCGGAACAGGTGGACCAATCGGGTCCGCAGCACGAGTGCCGCACGGTCGTCCAGCGCGGTCCGTGCCGCCGGGTCGGCGTAGCAGGCGAACTCGTCGACGAACGCGCGGTAGCGGGCGGCCAGGTCCGGCAGGTCCCACACCCGGTCCAGGACCGTGTGGAAGTCGACGAGGCCGGCGGGCCGACCGAGCATGACGCCGACGTAGTCGGTCACGTCGAGTTCGGCCACCAGGGCGGCGACCTCGCGTTCGCGGTCGTGCGGCGCGATCCACGTGCCGTCCTGCAACGAGCCGAAACCGGCGAACCGCAGCCGGCGGACCAGCCACTCGCGGGCCTGGCGGCGGTGTTCCGGGATGGCCTGCCAGAGCACCGTCCACGTGGTCGACGCCGACACCGCGCGGCCGAGCGAGAAGATCCGCCGGTCGCCCTCGGCCAGGATGCCCAGCGCGTGCTCGGTCAGTGTGTAGTAGACCAGCCTGCCGGTCCGGTGCCGGGCCAACAGTCCACGATGGACCATTCTGGCCAACGCGATCCGCGCGGCACCGGACGAGAAGCCGAACTCGGCCAGGAGAGACACCAGCCCGCCGGACCAGACCTGCCGCTGTCTCGGTTCGACGTGCGCGCCGAACAGCGTGAGCACCAGGTCCTGCGGTGCCAGCTCGGTCATGTCCGCAAGTCTATACATCGCAGCCTGCTGCACTGTAATGTATTGCCGTGCGGATCGGCATCGGGCTTCCCACCACCACTCCCGGCGCGGACGGCGGCCTGGTGCCGGACTGGGCGCGCCGGGCCGACGCCGGGCCGTTCAGCTCGGTCGCGGTGCTGGACCGTCTGGTCTACGACAGTCTGGATCCATTCGTCGCGCTCGGCGCGGCGGCCGCGGTCACCAGCAAGGTCCGGCTGGCCACGATGATCAGCATCGGTCCGCTGCGCAGCCCGGCCATGCTGGCCAAACAGGCGTCGTCGGTGAACGCGATCGCCGACGGCAGGCTCACCCTCGGCCTTGGCATCGGGGCGCGACTGGACGACTACGCAGCGGCCGGCGCGGACCACCGCGACCGAGGTGCCCGGCTGTCCGAACAACTCGCCCACCTGCGTGACCTGCCGCAGCGACTGGAACTGCTGGTCGGCGGGGCGAGCGGCGCGGCACTGGCCAGGATGGCCCGCTACGCCGACGGCTACGCACACGGCGGCGGCCCACCAAGGGCGTTCGCGTCCGCGGCCACCAGGGCACGGGCCGCGTGGCACGACCTCGGCCGGCCCGGCGAGCCGAAACTGTGGGGCCAGGCCTATTTCGCGCTCGGCGACCCGGACCGGGGCACGGCCTACCTGCGTGACTACTACGCGTTCACCGGCCCGTTCGCGGAGACCGTCGCGGCGGCCAACCTGACCAGCGCCAGGGCGATCCGTGACCTGGTCCGCGGTTATCGGGCCGAGGGTTGCGACGAACTGGTGCTGCTGCCGACAGTGTCCGATCCGGCCGAAGTGGACCGGTTGGCGCAGGTGCTGAGTTGACCCGGGTGGTGGCCTGATGCGCGTCGAGATCCTGGGTGCCGGGCCGGCCGGGCTGTACCTGGCCATCCTGTTGAAGAAGGCCGACCCTGGGCATCGGGTCACGGTCACCGAGCGCAACCCGCCGGACGCGACGTTCGGCTGGGGCGTGGTGTTCTCCGAGGAAACGCTCGGCGCACTGCGGGACGCTGATTACGCTACGTATCTGGAGATCAGCGATACATTCGCTCGTTGGGACGCCATCGACATCCGTTATCGGGGGGAACTGCTGCGCTCGCGCGGCCACGGATTCGCCGCGATCGCCCGGAAACGCCTGCTCGCCATTTTGCAGGAACGCTGCCGAAAACTGGGTGTCCGGCTAAATTTCCAGAATGAAGTAATTCAGCCGGAAATTTTCGGAGTCGGTGCCGATCTTGTTGTGGCGGCGGACGGGGTGCGCAGCCTGTTGCGGGACCATCATGCCGCCGCGTTCGGTCCGACGATCGTGCCACAGGGCGGGAAGTACGCGTGGTTCGGCACGGATCTGGTGCTGGACGCGTTCACGTTCCTGTTCCGCGAGACCGAACACGGACTGTTCCAGGTGCACTCGTATCCGTTCGACGAGGACACCAGCACGTTCATCGTGGAGTGCCAGGAACCGGCGTGGCGCGCGGCCGGATTGGACCGAATGTCCGAAGAGGACAGCATCGCGTTCTGCGAGAAGCTGTTCGCGGACGACCTGCGTGGCCACCGGTTGCTGTCCAATCGGTCGGTCTGGCAGAGCTTCCTGCGGGTGTCGAACCGGACATGGCGGCACGGCAACGTGGTGCTGCTCGGCGATGCCGCGCATACCGCGCACTTCTCCATCGGCTCCGGCACGAAGCTGGCCATGGAGGACGCGGTCGCGCTGGCCAACAGTTTCGTACGGCATCAAGACATCACAGACGCGCTGGTCGACTACGAGGCGCAGCGGCAGCCGGTGGTAGCCCGGTTCCAGCGCGCCGCCGACGACAGCGCGGACTACTTCCGCCGGGTCAGCCACCACACCGCGATGGCCCCGGAGCAGTTCGTGTTCAACCTGCTCACCCGCAGCGGCCGGATCGGCCACGCCGAACTGACCGTGCGCGACCCCGTGTTCACCAGCCAGGTCGACAACTGGTTCGGCGACGACGCCGGGCTCGCGCCGCCGCCCGCGTTCGCGCCGTTCCACCTCGGTGACCTGACGCTGCCCAACCGGATCGCCAGAACCGGCAGCCCGCGCGGCGCCGGCCTCGTCTACAGCGAGTTCACGGCGGTCAGCCCCGATGGCCGGATCAACCCGGACACCCCGATCGTGGACGACGATACGAAAGCCCAGGTCACGGCGGCACACGCGGCCGGGGCGCGGTTCGCGTCGCGGCTGGGCCACGCCGGCGCACGCGGCAGCACCCGCCCACCGGCCGACGGTGTCGACCTGGCGCTGGCCGATGGCTGGCCGTTGCTCGCCGCGTCCGCCCAGCGTTACGGACCAGGCCAAACCGTGCCGGCCGAGATGACCGTGGCCGACCTGGACCGGGTGCGGGATGCGTTCGTCGCCGCCGCGTCGGTGGCGGCCGAGGCCGGGGTGGACCTGCTGGAGCTGGATCTCGCGCACGGCTATCTGCTGGCCGGTTTCCTGTCGCCGCTGACCAATCACCGCACGGACGAATACGGCGGCGAACCGTTGGCGCGACTACGGTTCCCGCTGGCCGTGGTGGACGCGGTCCGGTCGGTGTGGCCGAGCGGGCGACCGCTGTCGGTATGCCTGACCGTCGCCGACTGGCACCGGGGAGGGCTGCACGTGGACGACGGGGTGCGGATCGCGGGCTGTCTGGCCGAGCATGGCGTCGACTTGATCCGGGTATCGGCGGGGCAGACCGTGGCCGAGTGCCAGCCGGAGTACCGACGCGGTTTCCTGACCGGCGCGGCCGACCGCGTGCGCAGCGAAGCTGGCGTGCCAACCGTGGTCGGCGGCTACCTGACCACGGTCGACGAGGCAAACACAATCATCGGCGCCGGCCGAGCCGACCTGTGCGAGCTGACCTAATGCCCAAGCTCCCAGGCATAATCGACATCAAAACCCCGGAGGCAGCCCCCACCACTCCCGGGGGGCGTCCCCTTTCCAACGTACCGCTTGTCAAGCCTCAAATGGGTGGTTACCGGGCGGTTGTGGACAACTTTCTGGTTGTGCACAGATTGCGAGATGGGCTTGACATCGCCCAAATCGGCACATCGCCGGGTGCCGGCGAGGTGGTGGCATGACCATCCAGTTCGCGGAGTTGACTTCGCCGGATGTCGCGGCGCTCAAGGCCAGCGACCGGACGCCGGTCCTGCTGCTGCCGGTCGGCGCGGTCGAGCCGCACGGCCCGCACGCGCCGCTGGCCACCGACTCGCTCATCTCGGCCGGCATGTGCCGCCGGGCCGCCGAACTGCTGGCCGACGATCCGGACGTGCGGGCGCTGATCCTGCCGCCGCTCCCCTATGGCGTCACTCACTTCGCGGCCGCGTTCCCCGGCGCCGTCGGTGTGTCCCCGTCGACGCTGATCGCGCTGGTGGTGGACCTGTGCACCGGGCTGATCGATGCCGGTCTGCCGCACGTTGTCGTGGTGAACAACCACTTCGAGCCGGAGCAGGTGAGCACCCTGCGCGATGCGGTGGCCCGCGTGCGGGACGAGCGTGGGATCCGGATCGGTCACCTGGATCTGGTTCGACGGCACAACGCGGAGCGCCTGACGCCGGAATTCCGGTCCGGCGAGTGTCACGCGGGCCGGTACGAGACCTCGCTGGTGCTGGCGGACCGGCCGGAACTCGTGGACACCGAAAGGATGCGGACGCTACCCAGGGTGCCCGTGAACCTGGTGGCCGCGATGCGGGCGGGACAGCACGACTTCGTGGCGATGGGTATGGACCAGGCCTACTGCGGCGCACCCGCCGAGTCGACCGCGGACGAAGGACTGTCCACTTTCGACATACTGACGGAGTTGCTGGTCGCGGAGATCCGCGACACGGCGGCGCGACGTTGAGGCGGGTGGCGACGTGCGACAGTACGACGATGTGCCGGAGAGATGCAACGTCACGTCCTATTTCCTGGACCGCAATCTGGAACTCGGCCGGGGTGACCGGACCGCGCTGATCCACCCGGCCGGCACCAGCACGTACGCCGAACTGGCCGCGCTGACCAACCGGATCGGCAACGTGTTGCGTGATCTCGGCGTGGTGCCGGGCCAGCGGGTGCTGCTGGCGCTGGCGGACAGCGTGGAGTTCGTGGCGACCTGGTACGCGGCGCAGAAGATCGGCGCGGTGACCGCGGAGGTCTATACCTTTCTGCCGGTGAAAGACTTCGCCTACTACCTGGCCTACACCGAGACCGACGTGGTGATCGTCGACGCGGGCACGCTGGAGCGGATGCGCGAGGCCGTGGCGGGCAGCACCAGGAAGGTCCGGCTGCTGGTCGTGGGCGACGCGGAACTCGGCGACCACGAGGAGTCCTTCGACGCACTGGTCTCGGCGGCATCGCCCGAGTTGACGGCGGCGCCGACCACGCGGGACGACGTGGCGATCTGGAAGTTCACCACCGGCAGCACCGGCGCGCCGAAGGCATGCGTGCACCCGACCCGCACGCCGCTGCTCAGTTTTCATTGCTACGCCCGCGGTGTGCTGGACATCAACGAGAACGACGTGGTGCTCGCCGTGCCGAAGCTGTTCTTCGGCTACGCGCGAGACCTGGCCGCGCTGTACCCGTTCGGCGTCGGCGGCGCCGGGATCGTGTTCGCCGACCGCAGCACCCCGGAACGGCTGTTCGAGATGATCGAGCGGCATCGCCCGACCATCCTGGTGAACGTACCCACGATGATGAACGCGATGATCACCTACGTCGAGACACACCCCAAACCGGACCTGAGCAGTGTGCGGCTGTGCACATCGGCTGGCGAGGCGCTGCCCGAGCCGCTGTACCGCAGGTGGGACGAAACCTTCGGCGTGCCGGTGCTGGACGGGATCGGCTCGTCCGAGGCTTACCACATCTACGTGTCCAATCGTCCCGACGCGATCCGTCCCGGCAGCCTGGGCGTGCCGGTGCCCGGTTATCAGGCGCGGGTGACCGACGCGGACCGGCAACCGTTGCCGGATGGCGAGATCGGCAATCTGGAGATCACCGGGCCGACCGTGGCGTTGGAGTACTTCGGCGAGCCGGCGAAGTCGGCCGAGACGTACTTCGGTGACACGGTCCGGTCGGCCGACCTGTTCAGCCGGGACGCGGACGGCTTCTTTCACTACCGGGGCCCCGTGGTCGGCTACGAAGCCAACGGGCTGATGCTGCCGAGGGCGTACGTGGTGGCCAGGACGGACGTGCCCGTCGTTGAGTTGCAACAGTGGGTGAAGACGCGGCTGTCCCCGCACAAGTACCCGCGTGACGTGCGGCTTGTCGCCGAGCTGCCGAAGACCGGATCGGGGAAACTGGACCGGCGCAAGCTGAAAGAAGGAGGTACATGAGTCCCTTTCGCGGCTCAGCGGAGTTCACGCGGGACTGGCGGCACTTCGATCTCGACGTCACCGATGGCGTCGCCACGGTGACGTTGAACCGGCCGGACAAGCTCAACGCGCTCACCTTCGATGCCTACGCCGACCTGCGCGACCTGCTGCACGAGCTGCCGCACCGGGGCGACGCGCGGGTGCTGGTGCTCACCGGCACCGGCCGCGGCTTCTGCTCCGGCGGGGACGTCGAGGAGATCATCGGCGAGCTACAGAAGATGGCAACCGCAGAGCTCCTGGAGTTCACGCGGATGACCGGCGCGGTGGTGCAGGCGTTGCGGGAGTGCCCGCTGCCGGTGATCGCCGCCGTGAACGGGATCGCCGCCGGGGCCGGTTCGGTGATCGCGTTGGCCAGCGACTTCCGGCTGCTGGCCCGGTCGGCCGCGTTCGCGTTCCTGTTCACGAAAGTGGGCCTGGCCGGTGCGGACATGGGTTCGGCGTATCTGCTGCCCCGGCTGGTCGGGCTCGGCCGGGCCACGGAGCTGTTGCTCCTGGGCGACAAGGTGAGCGCCGAGCAAGCCGAGCGAATCGGTTTGGCCACCAGCATCGTGGACGACGACGCACTGCCGGCCGCCGCGACGGCGCTGGCCCGGCGGCTCGCGGACGGCCCCGCCCTGGCGTACTCGACCACGAAGGTGTTGCTGACCAGGGAACAGGACCTGGACCTCGGCAGCGCGATCGAGCTGGAGGCGATCACCCAGGCACTGCTGATGACCAGCAAGGACCACCACGAGTTCTACGCGGCGTGGTCGGCCGGCCGCAGCCCACGCTGGAGCGGCCGATGAACGAACTCACGAGCAAACAAATGCAACGTCACCGACATGCGGAACCTCGCCGACATGCGGAACGTCGCCGCCCCGTAGGCAGCCCCCACCACTCCCGGGGGGCGTCCCCTTTTCAATCTACCGCTTGTCAAGCCCCGAATGGGGGGCTCGTCGGCAATCTGTGGACAACCCGCGAACTGTCCACAGATTCGCGAATCCGGCCGACGAGCGCCGGCGAGGTGGGCTCGTGAGCCCGCACGACATCGTAAATCCGGCCGAACTGGCCAAACCGGTGGGGTTCGCGCACGCCGTTGTCGCGGCGCCCGGCCGGACCGTGCACCTCGGTGGCCAGACCGCGCAGGATCGATCCGGTGCGATCGTCGGCGACACGATCGCGGAGCAGTTCGACGTGGCCGCCGGCAACGTGGTGGCCGCGCTCACAGCGGCCGGCGGCCGGCCGGAACACCTGGTGTCGCTCATGATCTACGTAACGGACATGCCCGGTTACCGGGCCGCGCTGAGGGAGTTGGCCCCGGTCTATCAACGGCATTTCGGCCAGCACTATCCGGCGATCGCGCTGCTGGGCGTGGCCGAGCTGTTCGATCCGGCGGCGAAGCTGGAACTCGTCGGCACCGCGGTCCTGCCGTGATCACCTACGCCCACCTGACCGAGGCGCAGCGGGAACTGTTGCGCACAGCGGAAAACGTGGCCAATCAGCTGATTCCGGTCGCGGCGGCCGGCACGCCGGGCCGGGTCAACCGGCCGCTGGTGGCGGCGCTGGCCGAACACGGACTGCTGGGCCGGATGTTCACCGCGGACGGCGTTTCGGCGATGGACCTGTGCCTGCTGCGTGAGGGTCTGGCCCGGTACTGCACCGAGGCCGAGACGGCGCTTGCCTTGCAGGGCTTGGGATCCGCCGCGATCGTGCGGTTCGGGCGGCCGGACGTGGTGGCCGCGTGGATCCCGAAGGTCGCGGCCGGCACGGCGATCGCGGCGTTCGCGCTGACCGAACCGGACGCCGGTTCCGACGTGGCCGCGATGACCCTGGCCGCCGAACGCGACGGCGACGACTACCGGCTGACCGGCGAGAAGATCTACATCTCCAACGCGCCCGACGCCGACATCTACACGGTGTTCGCGAGAACCGGCCCCCGCGCGATCACCGCGTTCGCCGTGCCCGGCGACGCGCCCGGCCTGACCGGCGAGTCGCTCACGCTGCTCGCGCCGCACCCGATCGGCCGGCTGCGGTTCGACGACGTCACCGTGCCGGCGAACCAGGTACTCGGCGAGCCGGATCGGGGCATGTCGGTCGCGATGCGGACGCTGGATCTGTTCCGGCCCAGTGTCGGCGCGTTCGCGGTCGGCATGGGCCAGGCCGCGTTGGACCTGGCGGTGGCCCATGCCGCACAAAGGGAGGCGTTCGGCCGGCCGTTGAAGCAGTTCCAGGGCGTGTCGCACCAGCTGGCCGAGGTCGCGATGCGGTTGCAGGCGGCGCGGCTGCTCGTGCACTCGGCCGCCACCGCCTACGACAGCGGCGCCGGACCGACGACCCAGGCGGCCGCGATGGCCAAGCTGTTCGGCACCGAGACCGCTCAGTTCGCGGTGGACGTGGCCATCCAGGTGCACGGCGCGGCGGCACTGGTCGACGACCATCCGCTGGCCCACCTGTACCGGGAGGTCCGGGCGCCGCGGATCTACGAGGGCGCGTCGGAGATCCAGCGGGAGATCATCGCCCGCGAACTGTTCCGCGCGGCCGCTGAGCACTGATACGGATGCCCGCGGGCATCGTGAGATCCGGTCGTCAGTGCTTCGCGGGCAGGTGGATCAGGTTGTGGTGCTGTAGATAGGCGACCACGATCAGGATCAGCACGATCACCGCGATCCACCCGAGCAGCCCGATGCCCCTCCGCTTGGCCACGAGCCACCACATCCTTCTGCCGAGTCGGCTTCGACCCTACCCGGTCCCGATACGACCGAGTTCAGCCTTGCGCTGCCCGGATGACCGTCTCGACCCGGCAGGTCCACTCCATCGGCGCCACCCATCCGTCGTGGCATCACTCGTTGGCACCAGAATACCTGCGCAGAGTCAATACCGAATCAGCCTGTCGAGGTATCTGGGACGCGACTCGGCACTCATGCAGCGTAGTCGGATATCGGACGATTTTGTTGACAATCGACAGCCACAACCGGAACGCACAGTAATCAGATCCGGAACAACGCGTTATCACAAGAGCCACACAGCCGGTGTGCGGCGCACTGACGTGCACGGACCCGCCGGTATGGGCACTGGGCCGACCGGGGATACATCCTCCAAAACGGATAGACCGACGGTATGCGTGACCAGCCGACCACCTGGCGAAACGACTCGATTGGTTTACCGCGAATTCGACACACTGTGTAACAGCGATACCGCCGCTGCCGATTCAGGAAGCGACGACGAACTGCCGCGCGGCACCCGAGGGGGGTGCCGCGCATACATACACCCAGTTGAATGCGCAGGGACGGGCTGGGGCGTCCCGCGATCACGCACGGCCACAGTCGGCCGGCGCCGGAGGCGTTGATGACCGAGGATGTTGGCCAGGACGAACAGGTATCGGTCGCGAACGGCGCGGTGGTGAACGGCGCGGTCGTCCGCGACCGGACCGGGCGCCCCAAGTTACGACCGTCGCCCGGCGGCCGGCACGCCCAACCGACCGTGGCGACCTGGGAACGTCATTACCAACTCGCCGTCGTCGGCAGCGACCTGCTGGCCACCGGGATCGCGCTGACCATCGCGGCCACCCTGCTCGGCAGCCACTTCAACGTCGGCGCCCAGTACCA
>WNGR01011891.1_pt1 | contig 14619 bp, 12 predicted proteins | sample 5407581 | NCBI WGS metagenome assembly WNGR01 (sample SAMN13153383, study PRJNA577476) | soil metagenome | isolation source: 80 cm soil or saprolite under Garry oak tree replicate 2 | place: USA:California | collected 2016-06-15
GAACCACCCGTTACGCAGGCGACGTGGTGCTGCCGCGCATGCTCCGCGCCGGCCTCGTCCGGTCGCCGGTGCCCTCAGCCCTGATCACCGGGCGCAGCGCGGCCGAGGCGCTCAAGGTGCCCGGGGTGGTCGCGGTCCTGTTCGGCGAGGACGTGCCGCACAACGAGATCTGGGTGGATGTGCCCGGGCAGCTGATCGAGGTGGCCCCGCTCAAGGCGAACATGGAGATCCTCGCCACCGAGCGGGTGAGGTTCCAGGGCGAGCCGGTGGCGCTGGTCATCGCCGAGACCGAGGAGTCGCTGACCGAGGCGTCCGAGCTGGTGGAGATCGACTACGAGGACCTGCCCGGGGTGTTCGACCCGGCCCGCGCGCTCGCCGAGGGCGCGCCGCGGGTGCACGCGCAGGGGAACCTGCTGGCCCGCTGGGACATCGACAGCGGTGACATCGACGCCGCGTTCGCGGGCGCCGACCTGGTCGTGGAGGAGACCTACCAGACCCAGCACGTCGACCACGCGTACCTGGAGCCCGAGGCCGGGACCGGCTGGCTGGACGACGAGGGGGTGCTCAACCTCCGGGTCAGCACGCAGGTCGTCGAGCACTACCGGGACGTGGCCAGGGTCCTCGGGATCCCCGAGGCGCGGGTGCGGGTGATCGCGCCCTATGTGGGCGGCGGCTTCGGCGGCAAGGAGGACATGACCGTCGAGCCGTACATCGCGCTGGCGGTCATGCACAGCCGGCAGCCGGTGCGCATGGAGTGGACCAGGCAGGAGTCGCTGCAGGCGCGGGCCAAGCGGCACCCGATGCGGATGCGGTACCGGACCGCGGCGGCCCGCGACGGGACGATCATCGGCCAGGACATCGACATCACCGCCGACTCGGGCGCGTACGCCTACCTGTCGGCGCTGGTGCTGCTCTACTCATCGGTGCACGCCTGCGGGCCCTACCGGGTGCAGAACGTGCGGCTGCGGGCCCGGTGCGCTTACACCAACAACCCGCCCGCCTCGGCGTTCCGCGGCTTCGGCGGGATGCAGGTGGTGCTCGGCTACGAGTCCCAGATCGACGAGGTGGCCCGCAGGCTGGGCCTGCCGCCGGACGAGGTGCGCAAGCGCAACGCCCTGGTCAAGGGCGACGTGCTGCCGGTCGGCCAGCCGCTAGAGACCGAGGTGCTGCTGGCCGAGACCATCGACGCCGTGCTCGAGCGGGCCGGGCCGCCGCCCGTGGCGTCCGGCCCGCGACGGGCGGCGGGCCGCGCCATCGCCAGCAACATCCAGTCCTACGGCCGGCTGGTGTGGCTGAACGACGCCGCCGCCGCGTGGGTGGGCTTCGAGCCGGACGGCAGCGTCCGGGTCCGGTGCGGGGTGCAGGACCTCGGCGGCGGGCAGGCATCGTCCCTGGCGCAGATCGCCTCTGAGCTGCTCGCCGTGCCGGTCGACAAGATCATCGTGCACTTCGGCGACTCGGCCCTGAACCCGGTCGCCGGGACCACCACGGCGACCAGGCAGCTGCTCATGTCGGGGAACGCCGTGCAAGACGCGGCCGCCGTGCTGCGGGACCGGGTGCTCGGCGCGGTGGCCGAGGACCACGGCGAGCCCGTGGAGTCGCTGCGGTTCGAAGACGGGCAGGTGACCGGCCCCGGCCTGCTCATCCCGGTGCCCGAGGTGCTGGCCCTGTGCCGCAGGCGCAGCGTTCCCGTCGAGGCGCTCAGCACCTTCTTCGGTCCGAAGAGCGTCCCGGTCAGCACCGTCCTGAAGTCGGCCCGGGTGTTCCCCGACTTCACCTTCGGGACGCACCTGTGCGATGTCGAGGTCGACCTCGACACCGGGCTGGTCACCATCCTGCGGTACATCGCCGCGCACGATGTCGGGCGCGCGATCAACCCGCTGTCGGTCGAGGGCCAGATCAGCGGCGGAGCCGCCCAGGGCATCGGCATGGCGCTGCTCGAGGAGATCGTGCTCGACGAGGGCACCAACCTGACCGCCGGCTTCTTCCAGTACCTGCTGCCGACGGCCACCGATATCCCGGACATCGAGACGATCGTGCTGGAGTCCGGGGAAGGCATGGGGCCGTTCGGCGCGCGCGGCATCGGCGAGCCGCCGATCGGCCCGCCCATCGCCGCGGTTGCGAACGCGGTCCGTGATGCGGTCGGCGGCAGGCCGACCGTCCTCCCGATCACGCCGGAGCGGGTCCTGGCGTGCCTGCAGCCGACCCCGTAGCGGGCCATTAAGGAGCAAGCGATGACGAGCCCTGCGGATAGCGCGCTCGAGATCGAGCAGTTCACGATCGCCCAGATCCCGGAGAACGAGCGGCACGGGCGGCCGCGGGACCTGTTCACGATCTGGTTCACCTCGAACCTGATCCCGCTGGCGATCCTCACCGGGGCCCTGGCCACGGTGACGTTCGCGCTGCCGTTCTGGCCCGCGGTGCTGGCCATCCTGCTCGGCAACCTGGTCGGCGGCCTGTTCATGGCGCTGCACTCGGCCCAGGGGCCGCGCCTCGGCGTGCCGCAGATGATCCAGAGCCGGGCCCAGTACGGCACCATCGGCGCGCTGCTGGTGGTGGGCGTCGTGGTGTTCATGTACCTGGGGTTCTTCGCCTCGAACATGATCCTCGGCGGCCAGTCACTCAACCAGCTGATCTCCGGGATCAGCGTGGACTGGGGCATCGTGATCTCCGGGCTCGGCAGCCTGGTGATCGTGGTGTTCGGCTACAACATGATCCACGGCCTGAACCGGTGGCTGGCCATCGTGTTCGGCGTGGTGATGGTGATGATCGTGATCCTCACCGTGGCGCACGGCCTGCCGCCGCACTTCTTCAGCACCGGCACGTTCACCTGGGCCGCGTTCGTCAGCGCGGCGGTCACCACCGGCGTGCTGTGGCAGATCGCGTACGCCCCCTACGTCTCGGACTACTCCAGGTACATGTCCGCCGACAAGGGCGTGCGGCCGACGTTCTGGTACTCGTACTGGGGCGTGGTGCTGGGCAGCGCCGGCCCCATGATCATCGGGGCCCTGGTCGGCCTGGCGTCCAGCAACTCCGACCTGGTCGCGGAGATCAACACGCTGTGCGGCGGGTTCGGCTGGGTGGTCATGCTGGTCTTCGTGGTCGGCATCATGGACAGCAACTCGATCAACGCCTACGGCGCGATGCTCTGCTCGATCACCGTCGGGCAGACCTTCCATGAGGGCTGGCTGCCCCGGGCCAGGACCCGCATCGTGATCTCGACGATCTTCGTCGCGGTCTGCGTGTTCCTGGCGCTCGCTTACCAGTCCACGTTCCTGACCAGCTACTACAACTTCATCCTGTTCCTGCTCTACCTGCTGGTCCCGTGGACCTCGATCAACCTGGTCGATTTCTACCTGGTCCGGCATGGCCACTACGACGTGCCCTCGTTCTTCCGCCAGGACGGCGGGGAGTACGGCCGGTTCCAGTGGCAGACCGTGCTGATCTACCTGATCGGGTTCGCGGTGGAGATCCCGTTCATCAACACCACCTTCTACGAGGGCCCGATCGCCCAGTCGCTGAACGGGACAGACATCTCGTGGCTGGTGGGCCTGGCCGTCACCGTGCCGCTGTACTACTTCTCCGCGGTGCAGCGCGGCCTGACCAAGCCGTCCGCCGTGGCGCACGCCACCACCTGATGAAGTGGTTCGGATCCGGCCGGCACCGGCAGCACAACCCGGAGACCGAGGTCTGGGCCGGGCTGCCGGGACCGGCCACGGAGGTGCCCGCCCGGGCGGAGGCGATCGCCGCCGCGCTGGCCGCCGACGGCACGTTCGTCCGGGCCGAGCCGACCGAGCACGGCCTCGGCCCGGTGGAACGGGTGCACGACCCCGCGCTGGTGCGCTGGCTGGAGGGGGCGTGGGCGGAGTGCCGCGCGCAGTCACCGCGCCGCGAGATCATCCCCGACACCGTGGCGCACCCCGGCTTCGGCGCGGGGCTGGCCGAGCCCACCGCGTCTCCGCTGGGCCGCCTGGGGTACTGGTGCTTCGACACCATGACACCCCTGGTGGAGGGCACCTACGCGGCGGCGCGCGGCGCGGTCGACGTCGCGCTGTCCGCGCTCGACGCGGTGCTGGCCGGGGACCGCGCGGCCTACGCGCTGTGCCGGCCGCCCGGGCACCACGCGGGCACGTCGGTGATCGGCGGGTTCTGCTACCTCAACAACGCCGCGGCGGCCGCCGCGGCGATGCTGGACGCGGCGCAGGCGCCGGTGGCCATCCTGGACCTGGACTACCACCACGGCAACGGCACCCAGCAGATCTTCTACGACGTCCCCGAGGTCCGGTACGTCTCGCTGCACGGGGACCCGGACCGCGCGTTCCCCTACTACACCGGGCGCGCCGCGGAATCCGGCCACGGCCCCGGCTCCGGGGCCAACCGCAACTTCCCGCTGGCCGAGGGCTGCGGCGACGAGGAGTACCTCGCGGTGCTCGACAGCGCGCTCGACCTCATCGGCACGGGCCGGCCCGCGGGCCTGATCGTCTCGCTCGGCCTGGACACCTACCGGCTCGACCCGATCTGCGACCTGGCCCTGACCACGGAGGGGTACCGGCACATCGGCCGCCGGGTGGAGCGCCTCGGCCTGCCCACCGTGGTGATCCAGGAGGGCGGCTACCACCTGCCGGATCTCGGGGCCAACGCGAGGTCGTGGCTGCGCGGGTTCCTGGGCCTGGACGCCGCGCAGCCGGAGCCGGCCCACGTGGCAGACTCTGGTCCGGCCCAGTCCGGGCCGGCCCAGTCCAGGCCGGCCCAGTCCAGGCCGACCCGCCCGGGACGGCACGTGTGAGCCCAGCAGGGAAGGACCGACGATGAGCGGACCGCAGCCGCAACGGCACCCGGCCGGGCTGCTGGTCGCCGCCGCGCAGTGGCTGGCGACACCGGGCGACCCCGAAGGCAACCTTGAGGCGGCCCAGCACTGGATCGGCCGGGCCGCGGCAGTTGGCGCGGACGTCATCGTTCTGCCTGAAATGTGGGCGTGCGGGTATGACGTGGGCTCGCTGGCGAGCGATGCCGCAGCCGCGGCCCAGCCGGTGCCGGGGCCGCTCACGGACACGCTCGGCGCGCTGGCCCGCCAGCACGGTCTGTGGGTGTTCGCCGGGAGCGTGCCCGAGCGCGACGGGGACGCGATCTTTAACACCGCGACCGTGTTCAACCGGGCCGGGGAGCTCATCGCCCGGCACCGCAAGGCGCACCTGTACCGCCCGACCGGTGAGCACGTGGTGTTCGCGGCGGGCTCCGGGCTGACCACGTTCACCGATCCCGAGCTCGGGCACGTCGCGGTGACCGTGTGCTACGACGGGGACTTCCCCGAGGTCGCCAGCGCGCTCGCGGCGCGCGGGGCCGACCTGGTCATCCAGCCCGCCGCCTACGAGTGGGAGGCCCGGGCGTACTGGGACCGGTACTACCCGGGGGCCGCGCTGGCCAACGGGCAGTGGTGGGTGCTGGCCAACCAGTGCGGGTCCACGGCGTCGGGCACCCTGCTCGGGGCCAGCAAGATCATCTCACCGGCGGGCGCGGTGCTCGCCGAGGCGCGGCGGGCCGCCCCGCCCCCCGCCGTCTCCCCCGAGCCCGAGCTGCTGCTCGGCCGGCTGGAGGAGACGCAGGACACCAAGGACGCCCGCGCCTTCGCCGAGCAGCTGCGCGCCGGGCGCCGCGGCGACCTCTACAGGAGCGACTCATGACTCCGAACCGAGATCATCGACCTCAGCCTGCACGAGCCGTCCCGGGACGCTGTCCTCGCCTGGGAGCCGGGCGGTGACGCGCCGCCGCGGGAGGCGTTCGTGGTGACGTTCCGGCGGAAGGAGGGCCTGACCCACGAGACCGTGGTCTCGCTGGCCAGCGGGCAGGTGGTGAGCAGGCGCCTGATCGAGGGCGTGCAGCCGGCCATCAGCGAGAAGGAGTTCGAGGCGTGCGGGCAGGCCGCCCTGGACAACCCCGAGTTCCGGGCCGGGCTGGCCCGCCGCGGGATCCACGACCCCGGCCAGGTGCTGGCCGAGGCCTGGGGCATCGGCGTGTTCACCCCGGAGGAGTTCGCCGGGTGCCGGATCGCCTGGACGCTCTCGTTCTACCGGCCCGAGAAGGACGGCAACCCCTACGCGCGGCCGGTGGAGGGCCTGTACGCGCTGGTGGATCTGGCCGCGATGCAGGTGGTCCGCGTTCTCGACTACGGCGTGACCCCGCTGGCCCCGAACGGAGGAGACTACCTGCCGGAGCGGATCGGGCCGCTGCGCGATGACCTGAAGCCGCTCCAGGTGCACCAGCCGGAGGGGGTGAGCTTCACCGTCGACGGGCACGAGGTGGCCTGGCAGCGGTGGCGGTTCGTGGTCGGGTTCTCGCCCCGGGAAGGCCTGGTGCTGCACAACATCCGCTACGTCGACGCCGGGCGTGAGCGGCCGGTCTGCTACCGGGCCTCGTTCGCCGAGCTGGTGATCCCGTACGGGGACCCGCGCGAGCCGCACAGCTGGACCAACGCGTTCGACGTGGGCGAGTACGGGATCGGGCCGCTGACCAACTCGCTGACCCTCGGCTGCGACTGCCTCGGCCACATCAGCTACCTGGACGCGCACGTGTGCGACCCGATCGAGAACAAGCCCAAGAAAATCGCGAACGCCATCTGCCTGCACGAGGAAGACGCCGGGCTGCTCTGGAAGCACTTCGACATCGATACCAAGCGCGCAGAGGTGCGGCGGTCCCGGCGCTTCGTGGTCAGCTCGGTGGTCACCGTCGGCAACTACGAGTACGCGTTCTACTGGTACTTCCACACCGACGGCACGATCGAGGCCGAGGTCAGGCTCACCGGCATCATGCTCACGTCCGGGATCGCGGACGGCGAGGAGGCCAGGTACGGCACGCGGGTCGACGAGGGCGTGCTCGCCCCCTACCACCAGCACTTCTTCTGCGTCCGGCTGCACATGACCGTGGACGGGCCTGGCAACTCGGTCTACGAGGTCGAGACCTACTCGGTGCCCACCGGGCCGGACAACCCGGCGGGGAACGCGTTCGTCACCCGCCGCACGCTGCTGGGCTCCGAGCAGCAGGCCCAGCGGCTCATGGACCCGCTCAAGGCCCGGCACTGGGTGGTGGAGAACCCGCGCTCACTGGGCCGCTTCGGCGACCCGGTCGGCTACAAGCTGGTCCCCGGCGCCAACGTGGTGCCGTTCGCCCAGCCCGACTCGCAGATCCTGCGGCGGGCCCGGTTCATGACCAGGCACCTGTGGGTGACGCCGTTCGACCCGGCGGAACGCTATCCGGCCGGGGACTACCCGAACCAGAACCCCGGGCCCGACGGGCTGCCCGCCTGGACTGGCGCCGACCGCCCGGTCGAGGACGCCGACGTCGTGCTCTGGTACACGATGGGCAGCCACCACATCCCGCGGCTGGAGGACTGGCCGGTGATGCCGGCCGAGAAGATCGGCTTCATGCTGAAGCCGGTCGGCTTCTTCGACCGCAACCCGGCCCTGGACGTGCCGCCCGCGAGCGCCGACGGTTCCTGCCACGCCTGAGCCCCGGCCCGGCCTGCCCGCGGGGTGACGGCAGCCGCCGGCGCTTACCAGCGGTCGTGGACCTGGGCCCGGATGCGCCGGTCGTACAGGTCCTCGATGGCGGCGAGCTCGCCGCCGGTGAGCGGCGGCAGGCCCGCCGCGGCGGCGTTCTGCCGCGCTTGCTCCGGGTTCCGGGCGCCCGGGATCACGGTGGTCACGCCGGGCTGCTGGATGACCCAGCGGAGCGCGGCCTGCGCCGGGGTGGCACCGGCCGGGACCAGCGCGGCGAATTCCCTGGCCGCGTCGACGCCGGTGCCGAAGTCGACGCCGGAGAAGGTCTCCCCCACATCGAACGCCTCGCCATGTCGGTTGTAGGTGCGGTGGTCGTCGGCGGCGAAGGTGGTGTCGTGGGTGTACCGGCCCGACAGCAGGCCGGAGGCGAGCGGGACACGGGCGATGATGCCCACCCCGGCGGCCTGCGCGGCGGGCAGCACCTCGTCCAGCGGCTTGCGCCGGAACGCGTTGAGGATGATCTGCACGCTGGCCGTGCCCGGCCGGGCGATGGCGGTCAGGGCCTGGCCGCTGGTTTCGACGCTGACCCCGTAGGCGGCGATGCGCTGCTCGGTGACCAGGGTGTCCAGGGCGTCAAAGACCTCGTCGCTCGAGAACACGGCCGTCGGCGGGCAGTGCAGCTGGACCAGGTCTAGCCGGTCCACGCCCAGGTTGGCCCGGGACCTGTCGGTCCAGGACCGGAAGTGATCGAGGGTGTACTGCCCGGGTTCCTGGGGCACGCGGCGGCCCATCTTGGTCGCCACCGTCAGCTCCAGTCCTGGGTTGCCCGCCAGGAACTGCCCGATGAGCTGCTCGCTGCGGCCGTCACCGTAGACGTCGGCGGTGTCCAGGAACGTGATGCCCGCCTGGCCGGCCGCGTCCAGGACGGCCAGCGCGTCCTTATCGTCGACCTCGCCCCAGTCGGCCCCCAGCTGCCAGGTACCCAGGCCGATGACCGAGACTGCCCTGCCCGTCCTGCCCAGTATGCGCGCTTCCACGAAGGTCGATCTTAATGCCGGGCCGCAAACCGGCTGCCGATGGCCAGGGGCTCGATCTGAGCGGGCTGCTGGCCGCTGGTGATCCAGCCGGCCAGGGCCGAGCCGGTCGCCGGGCCCATGAGGATGCCGGTGCGGTAGTGCCCGCTGGTGACCCAGGCGTTGCCGAGGCCGGGAACGCGGTCGATGACGGGGAGCAGGTCGGGATGGCAGGGGCGCCGGCAGCACCACCGGTGGGTCAGCCGGACCTGGGCCAGGGCCGGCAGGGCCACGGCCAGCTCGGCGCGGATCCGGTCGGTGACATTGGCCCGTACCTGGCCGGTTTCGTCGCCGGTGTCCAGCGTGCCCCCCGCCAGCAGGCGGCCGTCCTCAAGCTGCGTGGCCAGCGGCATCACCATGCCGGGCAGGGTCACAGGGACCGGCTCGGTGACGATGAGGTGGCCCTTGACCGAGCCCGCGGGCAGCCCAAGGTCCAGGCCGTCAAGCTGCGGCGGCAGGCCCGTGGCGAACACGACCGCCCCGGGGGCGATGACCCCGGCCGGGGTGGACACGGCCAGCACCCGGTCGCCGCGGACCCTGACGGCAGTGGCGGCGCATCCGGTCGCGACCTGGGAGATCCGGGCGGCGAGCCGGCTCAGCGCCCGCAGCGGGTTGACCCGGCCCTGATGCCTGATGCGCACGGCCGGGGCGGCCGGGGTCAGGCCGGGCACCAGGCGCGCTACCTGCCCGGCATCGAGCCATTCCGCCGCCGGGGGCGGGTCAGCCAGGAAACCTTCCGGCTGCGGGGCCAGGCTCAGCCAGTCGAGTTCGCGGAACCCCACCCCCCCGCCCGCCGCCGCGTCGAGTTCCCGCCCCCGGGCCAGGCTGGCCCGGCCCAGCTCCACCAGCACGCGCGGGTCGATCCCCTGGTGCGCCTCGGGGACCAGCAGTCCCGCAGCCCCGCCCGTGGCACCGGCCCCGAGGCGGCTGGCCTCGATGAGCAGCACCGACCCGGCGCCCGCGTCCCGGCACGCCACGGCCGTCGCGACTCCGAGTATCCCGCCGCCCACGATCAGGACATCCGGCCGCCGCACGAGCTGCTCAGGAAGACCCGGGTCGAGCTGGGCAAGCTCCCGCGGTTCCAGCTGGTCGGGCCAGATCGCCCTGTCGTGTACCGTCGCCGACCTCATCCCGACATCAACGCCACATTCATCCCACGGCCGTGTGCCGCGCTACCCGCTTGGGTAACGTGACCCGGCAGGGCTGACCGGTGCGGAGGGTGCGGAGGTGACATGGAGCGCAGCAGCCAGGAGCACTGGCTGCGGACACGCGGTTTCCTCAACGCCCACCGGCACGAGCTGACCAGGTCCGTCCTGGACCTGTACCCCACGGTATGGCGGGTCGCGGGCACGCCGATGCTCGCCCGGCCCGAATGGCTGCCCGCCGCGCCGGTCCCGCTGGATCAGGTCACGCTGTCCTGGCATCCCGGCCGGGCCGACGGCGGGCCTGACGGTACTGTGCTCGACGGTGCTGTGCTCGACGGTACTGGGCCGGAGTCCGCGGCGGTGCGCCCGCTGCGCGAGGACGGCAGCCGGTTCGGCTGCTACGCCGACGCCCTCGGCACGCTGGGCAAGCCGCGGCTGTTCGAGGACCGCACGTGCTACCGGCTTCTTGCGGCCGGCGCGTCCCCGGACGCGGCGGATCTCGTGTTCGGCGAGGGCCGCTACTTCGAAATGATCAACACCTGCGAAGCCACCGCCCACGAGTATGCAGCGTCCATCCTCGCCGACGGCGGCACGCCCGTCCGCGACATCCCCGGCACCCTGGCCCGCGGCAACTCCTCCCGGGCCGCGGCCGCGGGAAACCTGCCGCTGCGGTCGGCGATCGGCGATCCCACCGACCTGCGGCGGCGGCCGGTGATGTCCGCCATCTGCACCCTCACGCTGCGCGCGGACCGCGCCGCCGGCGATGTGCAGATGATCCTGCACTGGCGCGACCCGGCCCGGGTCGCCACCGGCGGCGGCCTGTACCAGGTCGCCCCCGTCGGCATGTTCCAGCCCTCCCACGACGCCGAGTGGAACCTGGCCAATGACTTCAGCCTGTGGCGCGCCATCATCCGCGAGATGTCCGAGGAGCTGCTGGGCGCCGGCGAGGACTACCGCAGCGACGCCGCGCCGATCGACTACGAGCGCTGGCCGCTGCACGCGGCGCTGGCCGCTGCCCGGCGGGCCGGGACGCTGCGGCTGCACTGGCTCGGCCTCGGCCTGGACCCGCTGACCCTGGTGGTCGATATGCTGTCCGTCGCGGTCTTCGACGCCCCCGTCTTCGACGCGGCGTTCGCCGGCCCGGTCCGCGCCAACGACGAAGGCCGCCTCATCGCCGACCAGGATCCGGCCGGCGCGACCATCGGCATCCCGTTCACCGCAGCCGTCGTCGAGCGCTTCACCACCGCCGAGCCCATGCAGCCAGCCGGGGCCGCGCTGCTGCGCACCGCCTGGCAGCACCGGGACACGCTGCTCGCGGACTGACTGCCTCGGGCCCGGTGCTGCCGGGCCCTGAGCTGGCGTCAGCCGCGCGCGGGCCGGAGCAGCGCCCGCCGCAGCTGCGGGACAAAGGCGGCGGCTGCGGCCAGTGCCACGATCGCGCCGCTCAGGTAGAAGCCAGGACCTGAGCTGGCCCCCACGACCGCGCCGGTGGCGGCCAGCCAGACCAGTCCCAGGGTGGCGGCGCCGAACAGGCTCACGGCGACCGTGGGGACGAAGGCCTCGGGCAGCACCCCGGGCAACCCGTCGCGGCGGGCGAGACGGTAACCGGCCAGCAGGAGCAGGCCGAGGACGCCGGCGATCAGGCGGAGGGAGACCGCGTCCACGCTGGTCTCCAGCATCGCGGCCTGGGCGCAGCTGTGGGCGCCCGGGTTGTCCGCCAGCCAGCCCTGGCAGGAGGCCGCGGCGAGCTTGGCGCCGGTGGGCACGGCCCCACCCACGAACCCGGGGCCGAACAGCATGTTCATACCCGCCGCCACCAGCCCGCTGGCGCCCACCGCGAGCAGCCCGAACGTGCCCAGCATCCAGGCCGACATGACGAGGTCGCGGACCACCGCGACGGCCGGGAACCGCCGCAGCCGCGCGTCGTGCGCGCGGACCACCGCGCGTACCGACCCGAAGCTGGAAATCGCCTCTTCCTGGGCCTCACGCTCGGTCAGCCCGGCCGCTACGCCCTGGGCCACCGCCTCCCGCAGGTGGTCCTCGGCCTCAGCGAGAATCCTGCGGGCCCGCCGCGGCGCGATACGCAGCCTGACGTAGAGGAGGTCCAGGTATTCCTCGATGGGGTCGCCGGGCGCGCTCATGCCGACCACCCAAGTACGGCGTGGACGCCATGCGCGAACTGCCGCCATTCGGTCCGCTTGGCGGCCAGCGCGGCCTCCCCTTCGTCGGTCAGCGCATAGACGCGGCGCCTTCGGCCCTGGGTCACCGCCCAGGAGCTGCTCACCAGCTCGGCGTCCTCGAGGCGGTGCAGCGCGGGATAGATCGTGCCCTCTGGCAGGTCGAACGTGCCCTCACTGCGTTCCCGGAGCGCCGAGATGACCGCGTAGCCGTGCGCGGGCCCGGCCGCGAGTACCGACAGCAGCAGGAGGTCCAGGTTTCCCTTGAGCCGCTCAGCGTTCATACCTAGCAATTCTAGGCATAGAGACACTAGGAGTCAAGCACTGCTCTGGGGAGACACCCGGGCGCGGGGCAGAGCCTTGACTGCCGCCTCCGCGCGGTTCACAACCCGCACATCTACATCTTCACGTGGCTGGGCTTTTACGGCGGCCTGCTGGGCACCATCGCGGGCGACTACAGCTGGGTGGTCGGCTTTGTGGCCGCGCTCCTGCTGTACCTGGCGCTGTCCACGGCCGCCCCGCAGCGGCAGCTCGCCGGGGCCGCCGTGCCGCCCCGGCCAGCCGGCGCCGAGGGCTGACACCGCGCCGAGCGCGATCTCGCCGCTAGGCCCGGTTCGCGGCGGTTAAACCGCCCAGGGACCCACACCCGCAACGCGGTCCACCGTGATGTGCGTGATATAGCCCGGCGGCGGGTTATCCATGGGCGGAAACTTCACGTGAGGGCCGAGGTAGGTGTGCGCGAGCTCCTGCAGCAGCTCGGGGGCGCCGCCCTCGGTCACCCGGGCCGTGCCGTAGACCACCAGATATTCGGTCAGGCCGATGTCATTGCGATTGCTGGTCTCGATCGAGAGCGCGACCCGGCTGTCGTTGCGGATGTTGCGGATCTTGCGGTGCTCGGGCAGGTGGGCCGCGACGATCTCGTCGCCGTCGAGACCCACCCACACCACGGTCACCTGCGGGCTTCCGTCCGGGTTCAGCGTGACCAGGTGGGCCAGACCGGCCGATTCCAGGACGGCCCGGGCGGTGTCGGGAAGCGAGGTCATGGGCGAGACGCTAGCGCCTAGCGGCCCCGGTGCGCAGCACGGCCGGTCTTACCAGAGATCGCCGCTGGTCAGTACGTAGATAAACGGCACCAGCGGGATGAGGCCCAGGATGCCCCAGGTCCACTTCCCGCCACTGCGCATGTCAGGGCGGGTCGCCAGGTCGATCCACATGAGGACGACCGCGATCGGATGCAGGAAGCAGACCAGCAGCTCGAAGACCTTCTTCATCGGTCCGAATCTACCAGGGCGGGAATCTGCGCTGGTCAGGGCGGCATGGGGTTCGGCCGGTGACCGGGGAGGCCCCGGTGACCGGCCCCGGGGCTGGCCGGCCCGCGGGTGGTGTCCGGCGGCCGCGGCGGAAGCGTAATGGCCGTCGGCTACGGTTTTCTGGTGGCGACCGTCATCGCTTTCGACGTCAACGAGACCCTGCTGGACCTCCGGGCCCTGGACGAGCCGTTCCAGGCGCTGCTCGGCAGCGCGGCGCTGCGGCCGCAGTGGTTCGCGCTGATGCTGCAGCTGTCGTTCGTCGGCGGAATCACCGGCCGGTACGTCGACTTCAGCACGGCGCAGCGGGGGGCGCTGGCCATGCTCGCCGAGCGGGAGGGCGTGTCACTGAGCGACGAGGACATCGACGGCCTGGTCGGGCGGATGAGCTCGCTGCCGCCGCATCCCGAGGTGCCTGGCGCGCTGGCCGCCCTGGCCCGCACCAGCCTGCGGCTGGTCGCCCTCACCAACTCGGTTCAGGCGATCGCCGAGGCCCAGGTGGCCAGCGCGGGCCTGCGCGGCTACTTCGATGCCGTGATCTCCGCCGACAGTGTGGGGCATCTCAAGCCCGCGCCTGAGCCCTACCACGCGGTCGCGGGCCGCTGCGGCGTGAGCCTCGGCGACGTGCGGCTGGTCGCCGCGCACCACTGGGACATCGCCGGGGCCCTGAGTGCCGGCTGCCAGGCGGCGTTCGTCGCCCGCCCCGGCATGGTGCTCAGCCCGCTCAGCGACCGGCCCGATATCGTCGGGCCCGACCTGGCCGCCGTGGCCGAGCAGATCATCGCCACCGACGCATAGTCGACGTCGCCGCCGGGGCTCCATGAGCGGTTGGCAAATCAGGTTGACCGCATCGCAGTGATAATATTACTGTTATCACATGCCACGACGGCAGTGGTCAGTGGCGTTCCACCCAAAGTGTGAGGCGTGGGCCTATGAACTCGCCCAGGCAGACGCTGAAGCGCTCCTGGCAGCGATTCGCATCTTGCGTGACGAGGGACAGCCCTCGGGCGACCTCTCGTTGACACCGTCGAATCGAGTCGTCACGCAAACATGAAGGAACTCCGACCAGGATCGACAGGGAGAAGCGAAGTACGGGTGTTGTTTGCTTTCGACAGGTTACGGAGCGCGATCTTGCTCGTTGGCGGAGACAAGAGTGCGGACTGGGCGGGGTGGTATGCACGCAACATCCCGATAGCCGACGACCGGTTCGATGAGCATCAGTCAGCGCATCAGCAAGGAGCCTGCCAGGCACCGGAGCGCCGCTGGCAAGAGCGGCAAGCCGAAGGGTAAGGGGCGGCGATGAACATGAAGGCGTGGGAGAAGAAGGTCCTCAGCACGCCCGGCGCCGGGGAACGTGTGTCGGAGATTGAGGAGGAACTACGGCTTGCCGCGGGGCTGACCGCGTTGCGGGAAGAGGCAGGTCT
>WNGR01011551.1_pt1 | contig 14618 bp, 10 predicted proteins | sample 5407581 | NCBI WGS metagenome assembly WNGR01 (sample SAMN13153383, study PRJNA577476) | soil metagenome | isolation source: 80 cm soil or saprolite under Garry oak tree replicate 2 | place: USA:California | collected 2016-06-15
CTAGTTCCTTGAGCGTCTCGACCAAAATGCGCTTATCCTCAGGAGAGGACCGTGCGAGGACCTGCAGCCGCGGCACGATCGCTTTCATGACATCCGGCGAGAGTGTCCGAAAATCCGGTCCTTCCATAACAATGCCTCCAGCAGTGTAGATGCCGCATTGTTGAGCAATCGATCGGGCGGTCAGCACATTGTCTCCTGTGCACATTTTCACGCGAATCCCCGCCTTGCTACAATTGGCCACAGCCTCTCGGACACCTGTACGGAGAGGATCCTCGATGCCGGTGATGCAAATGAGCGTCAGATCAGTCGTCAGATCATCGTAATCAACCTGTCCCACCGAGTCAGGTGTCAACACTTGAACGGGGATGGGTTTACTCGCCTCGTCCTTGTCCAAAAGCCGCGCTCCTTGAGGAGGCCAGTTGGGAAAGTCGCGGTAACACAGTGCGATCGTGCGTAGCGCTTGGGATGCGTAGAATGTGATGGTGCGTGAGATGTTGTCCTCTTCTATTTCTCCGATTGGCACTATCTCGACTTCGTTGACGCTCGGAGCCACTACCACATGACGCGTGCACTTCCGTGCCAATACCTCACTCGCACCCTTGATGTATAGACGGTGACTTCCGTCAGGAAGTCGCACTACGCAGCACATCGACTTGCGGTCACTAGAAAAGGGGATCATCTGAATGATGCTGGCCGAGTCACGAGTGTCCTTGTAGTTCGGCCAGCCGAGCTCCTTTGCAAATCCCAGCAACGCCGTTTCGGTCTTGCTTCCGATGAAAACCGGCGTACCGCTTTCGGGGTCCACGTCTTCGAACGCAGTCGAGTTAATAGCGATAGCCGCATTGAAGAGGTCCTTCAGCGAGTGCGGGAGAACTGTGTTTAGGTTGGCCAAATCGACGCAGAGGTCCTTCGCGTTTGGACCGCTCCGCGCTTCACTGTCTTTCCGTTCGCGATTTTCTTCAAGCCTTCGCACGAAGTTGGCATGGACGCCGACCGAGCCAGCAACGACGGTCGTCTCGTTTTGTGTCAGGGTGCCGGTCTTGTCGGTGCAGATGACCGACACGTGCGCCATGGTCTCACATGATCCGAGCACGCGCACCAAGAGATTCTCTTTAGTCATCTGTTTCGTCGCAAAGGCCAAGGCGAGAGTGACGGCAAGGGGTAGGGCTGTTGGGGGTTATTACGTCACTTCTAGAGTATTAGCATGAGCGGGTGAATTACCTCCAGGAGCGGCGACCACCACGAGAGTCACAGCGATGATAAGAATGTTCACGAAGGCTGCTCCCCTTTCACTCGGCGTCCTGCATAATAATGCTTAGTATTTGCTCAGATGCGAGTGGGGACACATCGAAATACCTCTGGGGATTATTTGTTCCGGTTTGAACAAAGTCACGAATGAGAAGTGCGACAAAAATGAGTCCACCTGCAATGCTGCCGATCTTGGCAATTCCCTCTGCAAGTTCATTCAGCTTGAGCCGCAACGGCGTGTTCTCCGAGTAGTGGCGCAAAGCTGCAAGTCAGACTCTCGTCAGAGGGCGTAAATACGAGGAAGAGCCATAAACGAACCCATCGTGATACGGCCGCTGAAGCTCTTGGTCCCAACAGAAATAACGACATAGGAGCCAACCCCTTCAAGAACCTTACTTCCGCTAACAATAAAGCAGTCCACGTGTCCGAGAAACTCCGAGCCAGAGGGGTTTGTCTTCCATTGAGAGGCGCTGACACCCTCGCCGTCACCACAGGGATCATTAGGGACAATCTCCATGAGGTGTTTGTCTCTGAGCGCAATGCATTCTTCATATGAGAACTTCTTGATCGTACTATTCGACTCTCCCGTCGCACTGGACTCATCGCACTGCACGTTGTGACCAGAAAGGAAGACACCGTCGCAAGGAGTAACTTCGCCTGGCTCGAGCAGCACCACATCTCCAACAACCACCTGGTGTACATGGATTTGCCGTTCTCTACCGTCACGAATGACCTTGATAAAACGATCTTCTTTCCTCTCATTGAGCGCCTTAAATTGCCTCTCCTTTTGCCAGTCGTTCAGCGAACCAACAGTGACGACGATAAGGATAGCCACGATGATAACAATGCCTCCAACCCAATCCACGGGGGGCTCCCTTCCAGGACGGGTTGTGCTGAAGTCTTCGAAAATACCAAGGGCAAGCAGTACTACGGCGGCAATGGATAACAAAACCTGTGATACGCGAACATCGGATTCAAGAAAATAAGTGGGGTATCTTTGGGCTTACTAAGACTTTGTCCTGGAGTGCCAGCCACATCAAGAGAAGTAGGCTCTTACTTTGACGTTGGGGAAGGATATTCTGACCATATATGCGTTGTCGATCCCCTATAGTCGCTTCGTAGGCGCCTGCTGAGAACTTGAGGGAAGTGAGACGGCCCACATCGGAACCACCTCCAAGACTCGCCGTGCTCTGCAGTCCTTCGGGTACACTTGCAGGAGATGTGATCATGATATTCGGCTTAAACGAAGTCATCTCTACGCCATATGGGGTCACAGCATTGATGGTCCCCGGATCATGTGACCCGAGTTGACTTGGCGTGAGCTTGGTACTCAGACCGCGAAGGCGATTCGTCCCAAGACCACGAAGCAGTGCCTCTAAGCCACCCAAGCTCTCGAGAGTCTTCAAGCTGAGCCGCCTCTTGGGGTCAACCAGATCCGCTAGCTGAAGTGGCTTGAACGCAAAAGGCTCGACATTCAAGTCAGCTTCTTGTGTTGTGCCAGAACCTATGTCGGTCCCGCCACTAGGAGATGGCGATGGATGACGGACGCGCTGTACAGTCCTCTTGATGAAGTCGGCTGCTAACGAAGGGAGTGAAGTGTCTGATCCAGCGTCCACGTGAGTATTGGTGGGGGTGGGGGAGGGGTGCTTGCTGGGCACGTCGGAGTGACCATAACGCACTGGGCTGAGCCCAAGACTCGAAGAACCAGCGATATCACGGTCGGTGGAGCTACTGCCAATACTTGAGACTGTGCCCGTGCTGCCCTTTCGACGATGTCCTTGCGAGGGGGGGGCAAGAAGAAGACCCAAAGAGGACAGGCCATCATGCTCCTCTGGGTTATTGTCGCGTAAGCCTAATGCAGAAGTGGCCCAATGAGTCGATCCCAACGAGTGGGCAGATAGAGTGGGGGAAGGCGGCGGATTCGAAGAGGATGCGTCAGGGGTATGTGACGGTAGGGTGCCGGGAACATCCAGAGAATTTCGAGAGTTTCTCAGAATTGGTGTTGGGAGAGCGAACTTGCCATGCTTGACAGAAGGGGAATTGGCATGGTCTATATGGGGGAGGGGGAAAGAGGATTTGTCAGGGGGGCCAGAATTATTGTCATCCTGTACGCCAACTACAGCGATTTGAGGGATGTTCAAGTCATCAGAGGCCATATGAACGATGAGGGCGGAAGGGGTTCCAGTAGCGCAGATATGACCGGATAATTAAGAACCATTTACAGTAGGGGGAGGTGGGAGACTCCCACACACCTTCCGCTGAATTCGAAATAAAAGTTCACCTCCGCTCTTTTATAGAAAACAACAGTCAGGTTGCACACTTGGCGCTCCAACTCACCGCGGTCTCAACATGTTGCATCGCCTCACTCTTTACGGCATGCAGGTGATACAAGATTGCGGATTTCGGGCGCACCTTTTGCGGTAACCGAATGGGCTCCAGCATTTGAAATGAAAGATTCACCTCCGCTCTTTTATAGAAGAAAACATACAGTCAGATTGCACACTTGACGCTCCAACTCACCGTGTTCTCGACGTGCTGCATCGCCTCACTCTTTACGGCATGCAGGTGATACAAGATTGCAGATTTCGGGCACACCTTTGCGGTAACCGAATGGGCTCCAGCAATTGAAATGAAAGTTCACCTCCGAGTCCGCTCTTTTATAGAAGAAAACATACAGTCTGCACACTTGACGCTCCAACTCACCGTGGTCTCAACGTGCTGCATCGCCTCACTCTTTACGGCATGCAGGTGATACAAGGTTGCGGATTTCGGGCGCACCTCTTGCGGTAACCGAATGGCCGCCCCTGCTGGAGCTTGAGGTGGCAATAACACTTGAACCTAGTACTTGTGGCAGTTTCCTCTTTTTTTTTTGATTCCGCACTTATAACGAGCGGTCATATTATAGCCTCGTAGTACCCGGTGTTCTAGAAGAGGAGCGCAGGAGGGAGGGGCGGGGGAGACACGAGGGAAGCCGGGGACTGATGGAATATTATTGGCTGAGGGGAATAAAGTTTTTCATGCCGAAGATTCCACCACTTGCACATTCCTCTTCTGGCCTTTGCAAAAAAAGGCACTAAACATTTTCTCTAGCCTCAACAATACATTGTAAGTACTTCAAAATTTACATAGTGGTAGACCAATGTAGATTCAATGAAATGGCAATTTTTTTATTTTTTTATTTCCTAATTGTGTGAAAGTGCAGCCTTGAGTGCAGCAGACTTCCAAGTTTACCTGTACCTCTGCAACTTTTTGTCACACAATGTCACACCCATTAGCAGCATTCGGCAAGTGGGGCGTTATTTTTTTTTTGTGGGCCCCGTGATAAATACACGTGACTGTCCTTGAGTTCGATTCCCGCATTGAGTGATTTATGTGCTAACTACTGCTGGATACATTCCACAGTCTCTGCGAGCTCAATATACTCACTGCGCTGACCAGCACGGCCGGCGATCTTCTCCCCGTCCTCACCGATTCGGCCCCGTGCATGGCGCCTCTTCCCTCCAGGACCTAACCCACTACCCGCCTCTTCTCCGGCACGGATAGCCTCACGCAGCGCGGGTATGGTCCCACGAAGAGCCTCATACCCACGGTGGATGTTTGCTCGTTATTGTATGTGACTTGGTTTATTCTGTGAAGCAGTGAGAAGGGCGGTTTTGCTACCGGGAATGGCCTGTGAGGGTGTAGATGCCCTGGCGCGCGAGGGAGAAGGCCTTACTCACTTGTTAGAGGCACTACTAGAACTAGACTCTCGGACAGCGAACGCTTCAAAGGGGGGTGGCGTGATGGCCCGGCAATGTTAGTCGCGGAGGAGGAAGCGGATCCTGACGTGCGTAGTGGCTTGAAGAAGGCGAGATCTTTGAGTTCGATTCCCTCCCAAACGCTTGATGGGGGAGGAGGGGCAGGTGGAAGGGTGATCAAATATTTGGTCGCCTTTGCCAGAGCCTCTTTCGCAGGGCCGGCGTGGGGTACGGGTACGCCTATCTCATCGGAGAGAGAGGTTCAATCTGCAGAAGCGACGAGAGACGAAAGAATGGATTGAGAAAGGCATGGGATTCCGATGGAGTGAGTAAAGACGTCTGGACATTCTGAACGTTTGAACATGGACGAGTCCAGTCCAAGTAACTGGGCAGTGGTCATCTTCGACATCTTTGGCCACGGAACTTTGGAATGTAGAATGAAAAGTCACACATGCAACGACTTCAGATGTCAATTGATTCCCAGATGCATCAAGAAAATCCGAGCGGGGAGGGTAGGTATACTGGAAGCGGGCATACTGTAGTGATGCAACCCGCTAGGCCACAGGACAAAACAAACACAACCAAACACATGATTTTTTAAGCGCTGTAAGTAGTAGTAGCGAGTGTCTAATACTCAGTATTAGTCAACTCTTCTGGATCGTGGGAAGGGTCGGCTGAAACAATCGTGCACGCGCTCGTCAGCAAACTCTTGAATGGACTTACTCGAGCTTTTGGCCGCAAGTGCGTCCGTGAGGCGCGGCTCAGGTGCATCTCGAGGACCGCCAAAGAGGTCGTCGTCGTCCCGGAAGAAGAAGACGACGCTGCATTAGGGAGGAGCTCGTTGGGCGCTGGCGCACGCGACTTTCCCGCGTGCAGGCTGCACAGCGCAGCGAGCTCCACCGCGAGCCGTTCCTGCGCCTGCTCGATCGCGTCGAGGCGCGCCATGAGCACCGCCATGTGATCTGCTGCGGGAGGGCGCCGCCGCGCCGGCAACAGGAGAGGTGGGCAGGGCGTGTGTGGCGATGGCGCGCGAGGCGTTCTGCAGCTGCTCGGCGATGACTCGGATCGCGAAAAACGCAGGGAGCTCGAAGGCCCGAGAGGCGAGCGGTGGCCCGGGGCGTGCGCGGGCTGCTGCCACCGGCTATTGTGAGGTGGAGCAGACCGTTGACATTGACGTCTGTGAAGGTCTCCGTTGAGGGGCAGGGGAGCGGGGCCGGGTTCCTGGTTTGCGCGTATGGGGAGGCTCATTGCAGGTTCAAGTTGAGTGGGAGAGGTAGTGCTGAGGTTTTAAATATGGACGCAGTGGGAAAGAAACTGCCACCAAATCTATTCGCGTAGGAAAAAACCCTGCAAGTAATGAAGAAGCCCGGGCACTAGACATCGTAGTAGGTGGCCTCACTGGCAGGCTGGGCGATGGAGGAAACAGAGCCATCGCACGCTCAATCCTACCTCACCCCTCACATCCTCCAAACACGATGGCATCTTCTAGCTCTTATATAATCCCAACTAATCACTATTTTCATCAGTACCCGATGCCTTCTCTAGAGACACCGGTCTTGCACTCTCAACCTACTAGTTACAAAGTACTTATAATTCTAATACACTACGACCTCGTACTTATTACAACAACCCTACACAGCTACAGTAGCTTTATGGTACATAGAAACATATAATAAGAATACGCCGCATCTTGCCTCGCGGTGACACTTACAGTACAGTGTGCGATTGAGGCCCCTCCACATGGCCAAGCGGAGTTCCACGATGCCAGGTCACTTACACACTGGCAAGACGCGGATCAGGGAACGCAGAGCGGCTCTTGCGTACGAATGACGATCCGCACATGCAGCTGCCTAAATTGTCGTGCACCTGATCCACGGCGAACGAAGAACCTGGCTCCGAGTCAGCGTCTGGACGAGTTGTCGGGAGCACCTCTTGTTCCCGTAGCGGCTGTAACTTCTTGAAGACGCGCTCACAAGGCTCGTTGGGGATGAGACGGATAAGAGCGCCAAGAGGAAGAGAAACAAAGCCGAGCGCAACCGAGATTCCCTATTCTCTAGCGCCCATGCGGGTGACGCCGAAGGCCGAGCCACCAACGAAACAGATCAAGACTTGTACGGCGACCTCTGATGGAAGATTTTAGCCACACTACACAAGCGCAGGCGAGGGAACACACCAATGGTGGTGATGGCCATGAAATACCAATTCTTCGACACGCCCTCAAAAACGTTCAACTTTCTGTCTACCCGTCGGCAGTTGAATGAATTGAAGATCTGCGCGAACACAAACGCATTGAAAACAAGCGTCTGCACTACGTCGTCGTGATGCTTCTGTAGAGTAGAATCGTCGGTATGATGCAACCCAAGGATTTGCGAGCCAAACAAATGGAAGATGATAACAATAATGATGTAATAGTATGCCTGTCCCAGAATCTGTTTGATCATGTTAACGGTGAACAACGGATCCGTCTTCTTGTCGGGCTTTCTATTGAGCAGGACTGGGGATGCCGGGTCCGTCGCAAGCGCAAGAGCGGCAAAGGTACCAATGACAATGTTAATCCAAAGCAACTGAACGGCGCTCAATATTGGTTTTTCCTCCGACGCCAGTGCCCAGACGAACGTGATGACGACGGCCGTAACGTTGGCTGTGATATGGAATTGAAGAATTTTGCGCACTGAATCGTTGACGCAGCGTCCCCACATAATAGCATTAACGATCGAGGAGAAGTCGTCGTCCATCAGAATGATATCGGATGCTTCTTTGGCTACCTCAGTGCCAGCGATGCCCATAGAGAAACCGACGTGAGCAGTCTTGAGTGCTGGCCCATCGTTAGTACCTTCACCTGTGACGCCAACGACATCCCCTAGTTCCTTGAGCGTCTCGACCAAAATGCGCTTATCCTCAGAAGAGGATCGTGCGAGGACCTGCAGCCGCGGCACGATCGCTTTCATGACATCCGGCGAGAGTGTCCGAAAATGCGGTCCCTCCATAACAATGCCTCCAGCAGTATAGATGCCGCATTGTTGAGCAATCGATCGGGCGGTTAGCACATTGTCTTCTGTACACATTTTCACGCGAACCCCTGCCTTGCTACAATTGGCCACAGCCTCTCGGACACCTGTACAGAGAGGATCCTCGATGCCGGTGATGCAAATGAGCGTCAGATCAGTCGTCAGATCATCATAATCAACCTGTCCCACAGAGTCAGGTGTCAAATACCCGAACAAGGATAGGTTCACTCGCCTCGTTCTTGTCCAAAAGCCGCGCTCCTTGAGGAGGCCAGTAGGGAAAGTCGCGGTAACACAGTGCGATCGTGCGTAGCGCTTGGGATGCGTAGAATGTGATGGTGCGTGAGATATTGTCCTCTTCTATTTCCCCGATTGGCACTGTTTCGACTTCGTTGCCACCCGGAGCCTCGTTTGCAGTGTCATGATACACTACCACATGACGCGTGCACTTCCGTGCCAATACCCCACTCGCACCCTTGATGTATAGACGGTAACTTCCGTCAGGAAGTCGCACTACGCAGCCCATCGACTTGCGGTCACTAGAAAAGGGGATCATCTGAATGATGCTGGCCGAGTCACGAGTGTCCTTGTAGTTCGGCCAGCCAAGCTCCTTTGCAAATCCCAGCAACGCCGTTTCGGTCTTGCTTCCGATGAACGCAGGCTCACCACTTTCGGGGTCCACGTCTTCGAACGCAGTCGAGTTAATAGTAATAGCCGCATTGAAGAGGTCCTTCAGCGGGAGCGGGAGGACTGTGTTTAGGTTGGCCAAATCGACGCCGAAGTCCTTCGCGTTTGGACCGCTCCGCGCTTCACTGCCAGTCCATTCACGATTTACTTCAAGCCTTCGCACGAACTTGGCGTGGACGCCGACGGAGCTGGCAACGACGGTCATCTCGTCTTGTGTCAAGGTCCCGGCCTTGTTGGTGCAGATGACCGACGCGTGCGCCATGGTCTCACATGATCCGAGCACGCGCACCAAGAGATTCTCTTTAGTCATCTGTTTCGTCGCAAAGGCCAAGGCGAGGGTGACGGCAAGGGGTATGCCTGTTGGGGGTTATAACGTCACTTCTAGAATATTAGCATGAGCGGGTGAATTACCTTCAGGAATGGCGACGACCACGAGAGTCACAGCGATGTTCAGAATGTTCACGAAGGCTGCTCCTTTTTCATTCGGCGTCCTGCATGAAAAAGCTCAGTATTTGCCCAGATGCGAGCGAAGACACATCAAAATACCTCTGGGGATTATTTGTTCCGGGTTGAACAAAGTCACGAATGAGAAGTGTGACAAAAATCAGTCCACCTGCAATGCAGCCGGTCTTGGCAATTGCCTCTCCAAGGTGATTCAGCTTGAGCTGCAACGGCGTGTTCTCCGAGTAGTGGCGCAAAGCTGCAAGTCAGACTCTCGTCAGAGAGCATACATTCGAGGAAGAGCGATAAACGAACCCATCATGATACGGCCGCTGAAGCTCTCGGTCCCAACAGAAATAACGACATAGGAGCCAACCCCTTCAAGAACCTTACTTCCGCTAACAATAAAACAGTCCGCGTGTCCCAGAAACTCCAGGCCAGAGGGGCTTGTCTTCCCTTGAGAGGCGCGGACACTCTCGCCGCCATCAGAGGGATCATCAGGGCCAAACTCCATGAGCCGTTTGTCTCCGAGCGCGATGCATTCGTCATAGGAGAGCTTATTGATCGCATTCAACTCTCCCGTTGCACTGGACTCATCGTTGTGACCAGAAAGGAAGACACCATTGCAAGGAGTGACTTCGCCCGGTTCGAGCAGCACCACATCACCAACAACAACCTGGTGTACAGGGATCTGCCGTTCTCTACCGCCACGAATGACCTTGACCAGACGACCTTCTTTCCTCTCATTGAGCGCCTTAAATTGCCCCTCCTTTTGCCAGTCGTTCAGCGAACCAATAGTGACAACGATAAGGATAGCCACGATGATTCCAACGCTTTCAACCCAATCCACGGGGCACTCCCCTTCAGGGCGGGTTGTGCTGAAGTCTAAGAAAAGGCCAAGGGCAAGCGATACTACGGCGGCAATAGATAACAAAACCTGCGATACACAAACATCAGATCCAAGGAAATGAGTGGGGTATCGTCGGGCTTACTCCGACTTTGTCCTGGAGTGCCAGCCACATCAAGAGAAGTAGGCTTTTGCTTTGACGTCGGGGAAGGATATTCTGTCCACATATGCGTTGTCGATCCTCTATAGTTGCTTCGTAGGCGCCTGCTGAAAACTTGAGGGAAGTGGGACGGCCCACACCAGAACCACCTCCAAGACTCGCCGTGCTCTGCAGTCCTTCGGGTACACCTGCAGGAAATGTGATCATGTAGGGACTTGGCGCGGCGGTTGACTCGTATTACGGGGATGCGTGAGCGGTGGCGGTTAGGAGTAGAGCGTATGCTCCTGTCTCCCATAGTGTCATTATTAGACAACCGTTACATACGGATTATCTAATTACTCTAGCACAGTATTCGGAGTCATTTCCACGCCAAATAGGGTCACAGCATTGGAATCCAAGCCTGCGCCACGTCCAGCTCGAACCGTGTGGCTGGTCGCGGCGTTGATCGTCATGCGGGCACGCGTTGCGGCGGCCGGCGACAAAAGATGAGTGTCCGTAGATAACTTCATGCGGGCCCTGGTTCCGGTGTCTGCCTACGAGCAGTTGCAGCGTTCGAAGCCGCGGTTCTCCGAGTCAGGCTGGTCAGGCGGCGAGGACGAACCTGAGCGGTTCAACCACGTGATCAAGGTCCGTGACCCCGACATGATCACCTCTGGAAATACATCACACGCAGCGCGATGGGTAATGTGCGTCAACCATCCACACTGGTTCAGTCAGTTTTGGGGATGAACTCGAGCAAGCTTGGCCCAATTGGATCTCCGTTGGGTACTTGTGGACTACATCGGAGTTGTGGAGCGAAGAGCCGTCGCCGAGTCTTGGGACCCAAGGGAAGGGAGGGTCCGACGCGCTCTGCTTGCATGCCAGTGGCGTACTTTCCCTCTATGATTACCAGGGAGCTGGTGTTTTTGACTTTGTATGGCGTGTAGGTTCCCTATATATGGTGTTTTCACTATTTTTGTATCACAAATGTGTTTAAGGAGTACCCCGGTGCACCACTTCTTCCGAGTCGCAGGGCCGTGTCCGAGATGGTGGTGGTTACGTAGTAAGTTTGGTGGGGCTCCCGATTAGCGCTCTCACGACGGCTGAGTACGAAGATGTCCTAGCTTAGGCGCCGCTCTCCGCTTCATTGCGTCCGGTAGTGACCATTTACGTTCGCCGCACAAAGAAACGTCATTCCAGTGGGACGGCACCGTCTTCCTTGCTACAACGTCGATTGGCTCTCGATGTACGGTTGGGGCGGGCAGCCCGAAGATTGTTTTGGACACCTGTGCACTTCCGAACTCGACACTCGTTGCGGGCAACTCCACCAACAAGCATTTTTCTTTTTTTCAAAAAAGAAAACACCATTTGTATACCAGGATTGTATACCAGGGCATTTGACCATGGAACCTGATCTAAGGGTACGGCGTGTCTGGTAAAAGAATTGCTAAGCGAAGGAATGTGTGGAAGGGCTGACATGTTGCAGCGATGCCCTGGAGATGGGAAACCTCAGCAAAACCCGAGGGGCCAGTTCATGAGCTGGGCGTCGTGGCAATGGCTTACGAGCCTGGAGGGTCTGGAGGCGTGGTAGCGTCCATAGCGACGACCTATGCCCCGGAGTTAGTGGGCACGATGACCCAGGGTAGGTGTCTTGGTGGGCAGCGCCAAGACGACTCACAACCGGGTCCTGTGCGCCAACGTAGCCAGGTGTTCAAGGAGGGTTGACCTGGCAATCAGCGATGAACATTTGACCAATAGTCAGCGGCCCGCGTTACCGCGTTACTCAAGCTAGTGACTACTAGTAGCACACTGGTTCCCAGTTCCACTCCCCAGTTCCACTTACAGTAGGGCAACCAATGGTGGAGCATTACCAGAATCAACTAAGCTTATCATCTTGTGGATACAAGTGAAATATGGGTGTTCTTACATGCATGTCTGCCTGTGGTCTTGCAGGTCCTTGATATCCGGCAAGCAGACCTTTCCTCCGCCAATGACAGTTTTTCACCCGGGTCGCTCTACTACCTTTCGCGGTCCCTCTGATTCTAGGTCGTGGGGCGCCGAGGGGGTGGGTCCACACCAATGCGAGTCGCCTATCAGCATATGTTATTAGCTCCTGGGGAGAGCACCCTGCGTCATCCCACGGACACTTCGCAGCTGAGACCCGCGGCCTGACCATGACCTTGGCATCGCGATGGCACGAACTTATATTTGGGCCATTCCTATATAAATCCACATCGTCGCCTCTCATCTGCTCATTCACCTCAGCCTTTCTGAACCCGGGCTCCCAGCTACTAAATTGCCCACTGACAGGATGTACCTATCCGCTACGCTCATTATCGCTGCCCTCTCCTCTTTCGCTGAGGCAAACCCGACATTAAGTTCTGGAGTTGCTATACCCATCACAAAGCGCACGCAAGTACGCAGTGCCAATGGTGTTGTTGATGTTGCGAGGCTTCAGGGTGGCATCCATCACACCATCGCGTTCGTATTCTCCACCATTTCCATTCAGCGAACACTTCTGATAATCGGTATGTGTCTAGAAAATTTTATCGCGGCTTCCAGGCCTACCAGCAGAACACTGGCACCCGTCATCCCTCTGCTCCCCAAGTGAAACGTGCCGACTTGGAGAGGCGTGATAGTAGCATTGGAAGCGAGCCACTCATCGATCATGAGTCCGAATACTGGTACGGCTCTGTATCCGTTGGCACTCCTGCCAAGACTTTCACGGGTGAGTTGTCACTCCTTACGTTGTACAGTTTGGAGTGAACCGGACAATGCACAGTGGTCTTCGCCACGGGAAGCAGCGACTTTTTTCTTCCCGGCTCAGATTGCACCGATGGTTCTTGCAAAGGGCAATCACTGTATAATCCCTCGGAAAGCTCCACAGCACAAGATCTCAAGGGGACATTTAAAGCGGAATACGGTAACAGTACCAACTTCGTCAACGGCACGCTATACAGAGATGATGTCACTGTTGTTGGTTATATAGTCAGCTTGTGGACTTCACCCACGTTTTCGGGTCACTAACCTGTTCCTTTCTTAGGTCAAAGGCCAGACACTCGGCGTTGCCACTCATCTTGCGGGCGTCTTCGACAGCGACGACTTCGTTCCAGACAGTCTTTTAGGCTTGGCATTCCAGGAAATCTCGGCTTACAACGCTACTCCTGTCATCCAAACCCTTGTCGCCCAGGGCTCTTTACCTGCCAATACATTCGGGGTCTACCTCGCCAAGGAAGGCTCAGAGCTGTTCCTTGGCGGAACTAACGACAAACTTCACAAGGGCGACTTCACTTTTGTACCTCTCACCGCCGGGGTACAGTTGCGCAGAGTGGTCCCTCGATTCGATGTTAATAACCATTCGTTACAGGGCTTCTGGCAGAGCAAATTCGATGCTATATCCATTAATGGGCAGAAAATTGCCGGTGTCACGGATTTGATCATTGACACTGCCACTACCCAAGTCCTTGGCGACTACAGCACTGTGCGGGCCATTTACGATCAGATCTCCGGCTCTGCTGACATCGGATCTGGATTATACAGCAGTAAGTACTTAAGGCAGCTTTCTCTAGTCCACAGAAAGACAGATTGACTCACTTTTTGCCAGTTCCCTGCTCATTGAACAACACAATCTCATTCCAGTTTGGTGCTGCCACGTTCGAGATTGAGCCTCAAACATTTAATCTCGGTCCCCTGTCTGCAAACTCAACCGACTGCATCGGCGGTTTTGCGGCATTGACAGACGACACCCGTGAGTACTTTGTTTTATCTCGCTCTTCTGTGTCTCATCAGCTATAGCCTTCTGGGTTCTCGGCACCGTCTTCCTACAAAACGTATACACGGAGTTCGACGTCGGCAATAAGCAGATCGGCTTCGCTACCCCTGCGTAATAGCGTCGATTGGCGCAAACTCACATAGCAATTTTGGTTGTTATATATATACCCAAGTCCCTGTGCAGCTTAATATATGTGACAGATGTTATCGTCCTCTCATGCACTCTCCCAAAGACTTCCGTGCCAACCATTCCTTTGGCATGATCCGCAAGTCCTCACTGCGCTTCCTAGAGTCATCCTTTGGTACGACAGATGACTCGAGGGCCAGGAACCCCCGAATCGGGAGGCTCTCGTGTGACCAGTGGCCTGCGTACAGTCCAAAGGGGCTAATGATAGACCACACTACCACATGCACCGATGCTTCCCATCTTCACAGCGGTGGCGGTTCCTTTTTTTTTTAAAATTCATTTGCATACCCTCTTCGTTGTCCATTTCTCCCCAACTGAGATAATCAGTACTTATCTGTCGAACATTAAAGCACTGTAAGGTCCACGTGTGCGCTGCGTGCGCAACGACGCCAAACCGCGACCGCCTGGCGCGTTCGTACTACGCCCATGACGACACGGCCACATCGGCCTCGATATCCGTGCCTGCGATCGTGTCTGCGTGCATTGTGCCTCGTTCGTGTTCGTCCACTGTATACGCCTGCGCCCGTGCCCATTGTAATCCGCCTGTAACTGTCCA
>WNGR01008865.1_pt1 | contig 14617 bp, 9 predicted proteins | sample 5407581 | NCBI WGS metagenome assembly WNGR01 (sample SAMN13153383, study PRJNA577476) | soil metagenome | isolation source: 80 cm soil or saprolite under Garry oak tree replicate 2 | place: USA:California | collected 2016-06-15
GCTCGCCCTGGATGACCCGGACGATATTTCCCGCCGTCTTCATGCTGAACACCATCATGGGCATATTGTTGTCGCGGCACAGCGAGACGGCGGCCGTATCCATGACCCTCAGGTTCAGCCGCAGGATATCCGCGTAGGAGATCTGTTCGAACTTGGTAGCGTCGGAGTGGAGCTTGGGGTCGGCGGTATAGATTCCATCGACCGAGGTGGCCTTCAGCAGAATGTCGGCCTTGATCTCCATGGCGCGCAGCGAGGCGGCGGTATCCGTAGAAAAGAAAGGATTTCCCGTGCCGGCGGCGAAGATGACGACACGGCCCTTCTCCAGGTGGCGCATGGCCCGGCGGCGGATGTACGGCTCGGCAACCTGGTGGATCTGGATCGCGGACATGACGCGGCAGACGATGTCCAGCTTTTCGATCGCATCCTGCAGCGCGATGGCGTTAATCACGGTGGAGAGCATGCCCATGTGATCGGCTGCGACGCGGTCCATGTCGATGGCCTGCTGGGCGACTCCGCGAAAGAAGTTTCCTCCTCCAACGACGATGCCAATCTCGCAGCCGAGCGCGTGAACGGCGGCGATCTCAGCGGCTACTTTATGAATGAAGACGGCATCAATACCGAAACCGGCGCCGGCGGCGAGGGCTTCTCCGGAGAGCTTGAGCAGGACTCTTTTGTACATGTCAGGACTAAGTATCGCATGCGAGGTTCGAGGTTCGGGGTTCGGGGTTCGAGGTTGCAGGCCGGAAGTTGCAGTCCGCCGCGGACGGAGGATGACAGCAAGCCTTGCCCGGAGGTTCCCCAATGATGCTGCCGACCGGCGACCGGACGCTGCAACCGGCGAAGCAGGAGTCAGCGGTCGCCGGTCGCAACCTCGAACCTCGAACCTCGAACCTCGAACCGCTCTACTTCTTCATCGTGTTCCCAATCATCACGCTGTCCGCGCTCAATATCTTGATGTCTTCCTTATTCGACTTGATATCGAGATGCGTGAACTTGCCCGGAGACCCCGGCGCATTCACCGTGACGACTGCCTCACCCAGAAACACCGAGTAGAGCTTGTTGAGCAGAGGAAAGAACGAGCCAGGAGAGAACTGGCCTTCAACCAGGGCCTCCCCACCCGTGTCCTGAGTGAGCTGCGAGAAGTTCTGCTGGCCCTCGAGCTGCCCGCCTTCGGTCCGGTTGGGGTCCACGGAAGGAAAATCGAGATAGAAGAAGGGATAGGGAACGATTCCGCCACGCTGCAAGCTCTGTGAAGCTCCATCCACATCGGGATTCATCTGCTCGTTGCCCTGCGGCGCGGCATTGTTGCGGATGATTCCGTCAGTGAACATCAGCACGGCGCGAAGCTTCGCCGGGTCACCTCCGGGCCAGTGAGCGGCCAGGTCTCTCAGGCACGAATAAGGATTGCCATTGTCGTTCTTCGGATTGGCCGCCTCTTCTCGTGTCTTGCGGACGAGCGCGTTGCCGACCAGGGTGCGGTCGGTGGTGAAAGGCTGGGTGATCCTGGCTTTGCTCTGCAGCATGTAGCCCACGCCAATCTCGACATTGGGCGGCAGATCGGCAAAGAACTTCTTGATCTCGTCGAACTGCGTGCCGCCGCCAATCATCTGCATGGAATCCAGCAGCACCATCAATTGCAGTACGTGTGGCCCCTTCAGCAGCGGCGTGAAGGAGGTGATCTCCGCGGGCTTTCCGCCAATCCTGATCTCGCCGATGTCAGCCTGCGTCAGCGGCGGAAGCGGCGTGAACGTCTCCCCCTTCTTGGCCTTCGCGGGCATCGCGCGCACCACAAGCATGGTGGGGGTCTGGGCGACGGCAATCTGCGAGAACAGCAGCAGAGCGCCGGCGGCTGCGGCCAGAACGCGGGCGGTGCTCATGGAACGCGATGTTGCGGGTTTGCTGGTTGAATCCGGGGTCATGGCAGGCTCTCCTGGTGCCTCCTGTCCCCTCGAAGACGAGCAGACAGAAACTATTTCCAATGCGCGAAAGATGCCAGATCAATATAACCGATTCGCAGCAATCCAACGGACGCAGTCTCTACGGCCAGCAATAGCGGCGAGACAGCAGGCGCACCACAAACAGCAGAAGCAGCGCGTCCAGCGGCGTACGCAGGCGCGGGTCGGAGTTCGTCAGCAGGAAGGGAACGACATAGGCCGCCGCAAAAGCCAGCAGCAGCCAGTCGACAGCACTCAGCCGCGGCCGGCCCGGAGCGATCAATTCCGGGCTGTCCAAACGGGAAGGCGGCAGGGAATACGCTCCTGATCGATCGGGACTTAGTCTAAGGCATGCGCCGGATCGGAAGAATCACTAGGAAATGTGCGATGGGTGTTCTTCTGCGGCGCGCTTCGCTTTTCTGCGGCTCAGCACTGAACTCCGCCGTGTGCGCGCGCGTTCGCTGGCGTGGTCGATCTTCTTCCAGAAGCCGACAAAATAATCCGTCGCCGAGATGATCGAGACGATGGTCATCCAGTAAATCGCCCATACCGCAATCATGTGGACGGCAACGATAAAGCCGCCCCAGTTCCAGTAGTCCCAGCGGTGCGCCAGGATCGCAGCAACCACCGACACGATCTGCTTCAGTTTGCCGATGTCCGACGCCTCGATGGTGAAGCCCTCGGACGCGGCAATCGAGCGCAGCCCGGAGACCAGGAACTCCCGCCCGATGACGATCACGGCGATCCACGGCGGCACGATCCGCGGAGTGTACGCGACCAGGATGATGTAGGCCGCCGTCACCATCAGCTTGTCGGCCAGAGGGTCCAGCAGCATCCCCAACGTGGTGATCTGCTTGCGTTTGCGCGCCAGGTAGCCATCCAGGCCATCTGTGATCGACGCCAGGATGAAGACCGTCGACGCAATAATCTCCTGCTCGCCGCCCAACAGGCCGTGAGTCGCGTGATTCGCCGGAAACGCCGGCGACAGAATCCAGATCAGCAGCGGCACCGTGGCGATCCGGCTGAGCGTGATGGAGTTGGGCAGGTTCATGAGCTTCTGAAAATACGATGCCGCGCGCTTGTCCTGCGACTAAGCTCGCACTGGCACCTGACACTAGCATTTTGTCACAGCCCAAACGCTTAAGTATGTGACCGATGTCCGCCTTCGTCGGCTTTCTCCCCTTGCGACACTATGGGCGCCCCATTCATGACAGCTTCATCGTCATCGGTGAGTTCCAGGAAAGATTGAGCCGCAGCAGCATTCCCATCCTGGTCCACAGCGCATTTTGCTCGAACGATCTGTCTCGTAAGCCGTGCAATGTGCGTGGTAGATTTGCAGATGTTCCGCAAGTCTACCGCTTCGGGCCGGTACTCCCCATGCCACACTTCCGCTGCTTTCTCTGGCGCTCGGTGCTTTCCCTCCTGTGCGTTTTTCCAGGCGTCTGCGCCGCGCAGGCCGGACAGCAGTTCCTCAATGTGCCGGAGGTAGAGCCAACCGGCGGCCGCGTCACCAGCTTTTTGACCGGTACCTTCCAGAACCCGCCCGACTCGACCGACATCCTCTACATCGGCGCTCCCACCGTCAGCGGCACAAGCTCTACGATCGTTGCCGGGGTTCTGCTCTACCACCAGGGCTTCAACAATATCGCTCAGAACCGGATCACCTTCCAGAATGTCTCGAACGCGGTGGCCACGCTCGGCGATTTCGACAGCGATCAACATACCGACTTCGCTTTCGCGCTTACGCCGGTATCCGGCCACACAATCACCTTCTGCGTCTATTACGGCACCGGCGCAACGGCCTTGAGCCAGCAAAGCGCCTTTTCTGGCAGTAGCAAGGACGGCTGTGCCGGATTCACACCGCTAGGCAGCAATCCGCCCAACCTGGCGTACATCGCCGCAGTCAAGCCCCTGCCCGGCGCGCTTCCGGAGTTGCTCATTGAAGACGCGGCCAACAACATCCTCTACATCTTCATCTTCTCCAACAGCGGTGCCACGGGAAGCAATGGCCTCTTGACCGGCTTCGCGCTCAGGTCCTTCATTATGCTGGCTCATGGCGCCGGCCCCATCTCCACAGGCGATTTCAACCGTGACGGCAAGAACGACATCATCGTCAACGGGCAGACCAACTTCGCCGCCGACGTCTACCTCGGCGACGGCAATGGCGGGTTCCCCACCGGTAATAGTTACATCTTTTCAAATCACGTTCACTCGTTGCTGATCGAGGACATGGATCTGGACGGAATTCCCGACATGGTCGTCGAGGCGGACAGTGGCGTCATCGAGATACACAAAGGCATAGGCGACGGTACGTGGACACCCGCCAGCGTAGGCGGCACGGCTGTCGGCGTTGGCGTCGACGGCTTCTCCGGCAACGGAGGTCATCTTGCCGCCATCAACCCCACCACGCTCGACATTCTCACGACGACTCCCATTGGGCTGAGCGTGCTTCACAACAACGGCGGCCTGAATTACTCCCTGAAGGGCATCTACAACATTGGCCCGGGGCGCACATCCTTCGCGCTGGTCGACTTTTTCAACGATGGGCATCTGGACCTCGCCGTCGATTCCGCAGAGGGCATCGCCATCGTCCCGGGTGATGCCAACGGCGATGGCGGCTTCCAGACATCGAGAGCCTACGCGGCGTTGCTGCCCGCACTGAGCGCGACCGTCGGTAGATTCCGTAACGCGCAAAACAGTCTCGATGTAGTGGTCGCGACCGGCGCGACGCAGGCGCAGTTGCTTACAGGCAATGGCGATGGAACATTCGACACGTACCCCGGTCCGGTCGATAGCGGTCCCGGCCCCGCCAACGTCCCCGCAACCCTTTGGTCGAACATCCTGTCGGGCGACTTCGACGGGGATGGAAAGCTGGACATCCTCTACTCATTTACCGGCCTTCCGCAGCCCGGGCCAAGCGGGAGCACCTTCCCCGTCCTCTACATCCAGTACGGCAATGGAGACGGCACGTTCGGATCGTCCGGGTTTTCCTGGTCTCTCGGTGCGGTGCCGGGTGTCAATAGCAGCATCCTCTACCCTGAGAGCGCGGTTGGCGATTTCAACGGCGACGCCGTTGCCGACATAGCCAACAGCGGTGCGGAGATAGAAGGCGATCTGCTGGGAATCAGAGGCTCCCACGGCCTAAGTGCAGGGCTCGTCTATGCGGACCTGCCCAACCCCGCCTTCAACCAGGTCGCAGCAGGCTTCTTCAAGGTAAATCGCACGAGCAAGCAGGACCTCGTCTTCCAGCTTGGCTCGAACTTCAGCACATACGTGAACAGCGGCGATGGCATCCACTTCACGGGGGAGCCCGGGCTCTTCGGAGCGGCCGCGCCGCATTACGCCAGCACCGTGCTGCTCACGGACGTTGACGGAGACGGCAATGGCGACGTTGTCGTCGTCTACTACACCGCGAATCCCATTGGCGGAGGGCCGGTCGCGCCGAATCAGCTCTACATCTGGTACGGCAACGGAGACGGGACGTTCGGCGCTCCGCAGATCATCAACCTGAGTCGCGACTACTACCTCGGCGCGGTTGCGGACATGAACGGAGACGGTCGCCCAGACATCATTCTCAGTGACGGCTCGCTCGTCGGCATCCTCTACAACCAGGGCAGCCGCAGCTTTGGCGGCGAGCAGCACTTCCTCGCCGGGCAGGGCGTCAACTCGCTCTCCGTCGCGGACGTAAATGGCGATGGCGAACCCGACCTGATCGTCGCCAACGGCGGCATCACCATCTCGAATCCCATTGCGCTTGGCGGCGCGACCCAGTCATCGCTCGCCCTCACTCCCAACCCGGACGTGAACACCGGTGGCATCACCGTGCTGCTGAACAACATCGTCAGCAAGCCGGTCACGGGAACGCTGGCCGCAACGCCCGAGCCCAGCAACTTCCAGGCGACATTCACGCTGACCGCAACCCTCACGCCAAGCACCGGCGTTCCGCCGCCAACCGGAACCGTACAGTTCTCCATCGACGGAACTGCCGTCGGCGCCCCGGTCATTCTCGTAGCTGGAACAGCGGCATCGACCGCCTCCACCACCATTCCCGCAGGCAACGCCTACATCACCGGAACGCACACCATCGCCGCAGCCTACTCCGGCGACGCTCTCAATTCGCCGCTCAACCTCTCCGGCAGCCATGTGATCCAGGGCGGCGCCACGACCACCGCACTCAACCTTTGTGTTGGCCCCACGCCGGCCTGCCCGTCCAACGGATTCGTCTCCCCGCCATTCGTTCCGGCGCTGACCATGGTTTATGGCCAGACCTACAACGGCACCGCCACAGTCACCCCCAGCGACGCAAACCCGCTGACGGGCACCACTCAGTTCTTCGACCTGTACAACGGAGTCTCGAACCTGCTGTGTACGCTTCAGACCCAGACCGGCGGCACCTGCCCGCCCAGCGTCGGAAGTGGCGCACAGGTTGGTGTCCATGTCTTCACCGCGGTCTACGTTCCCGGCCCTTCCGACACTCACACCGGATCAACCTCGCCCACAGTCACCATCACCGTAACCCAGGACACCAACACAGCGACCCTCACCGGCTCGCCCAACCCCTCGCCCGTTGGTCAGCCCGTTACCTTCACCGCGACGTTTACTGGAAATGCCGCACCGCCCACAGGCGCCGTCACGTTCCTCAATGGGGGTGCGGCGATCGGCACCGCCACTCTGACTCCAGGCGCCACCGGATTCTCCAGCACCGCGACGCTAACAACTTCAACCCTGCCCGTTGGGACAGACCCGATCACGGCAAGCTACGCGGCCACCCTGAGCTTCGCCGCAGCGACTACCCCGGTCTTCAACGAAGTCATCACCCCGCTGCCGACGGGCAGCTTCACCCTCACCGTGACACCCAACCCCGCAACCACCGGCGTCGGCTTTGCCACTGCCCTGACGGTGAAGGTGACCGCCAACAACGGCTTCGCGCAGGCGGTCACATTGGCATGTGGCACGATGCCATCCGAGGCGACCTGCATCTTCGTCAACCCGACGATCGCCGCGGGCGGAGGCTCCACCACGCTGTTCGTGAACACCACTGCACCCCATACCTGCGGTACCACGCAGCCTTACTTCCTTGGATTGAATGGTGGCAGCAGCATCGGCGGATCAGGCCTGGCGCCACTCGCGCTGCCTGCGCTCGCGGGCGTGGCCGTGATGTTCATTCCCGGCAAGCGCCGCTGGCTACGCGCACTGGTCGCCATGATCGCAATCGCCGGAGCCACTCAGATCACAGGATGCGGCAACTGCACCGACCTCGGCACACGCCCCGCAACCTACACGTTCCAGGTCACTGCCACAGCCGCCGCCGGCCCCGCCGAAGTCGAGGCCCAGACGGTGACGCTCAAAGTCACCATTTGAAGGTTCGCAGGCGCGGTCAGGACCCCTTCATCAGTTCTGGATGTTTCTCGTTCAACCAGGCGACCGTGCTCTGTTGCAATTCACCGGCAATTTTGATTGCTTGTTCAAGCTCCTGTTGCGAAACATTGCCGGCTGAATCGTAGCTCAACGCATTTCTCTTCTTCGAGAAGACCTTCATCTTCTGAATCAGTTTCGGATCGGCTTTGAGAGTCAGTTCCAGGGATTCGACGACTTTCTGATGATGCCCTGCCTGCACCTTCGTGCGATAGCCGCTCGCGCGCAAGGCAATATTGGCGGCCGTTAGCGCGGCACTGAATGCCGCCTGGAAGCGAAGATCATCGGAGATGGCCTCTACTTTCGCGTCCTTTAGCGCGCGAGTGACGATGCTGAACAGCGCCGCGATCTCTGCCGCGCTCGATGGCTCGGCCTTGAGCCAACCGTATTGAACCCAATTTTCCAAACTCAACTTCATCTCCGATCAGGAATACGGTTTTGCTCCGCACCACCGAGTTCAAGAAGTGATTTCCTCTTTGAAGCTTGGACTTGAACTCTTTCAGAGAATAGACCGTTGGATTGACCGGACGCCCGAGGTCGCGCTCCGCGGGAGCCAGATGAGTCAATATTTCGTCCAGGGTCACTTCTCCAATCACCATCAAGTCGACATCGCTCCCAGCCTGCTCCTCCCCTCGCGCCATCGATCCATAGACAAAGGCGAACGAGATCTGTTTTTCGAGAGGCGCCACCGCGGAGCGAAGCAGATGGAAGATTCCCGCAGTCTTTGCGACGAGGGAATGCAGTTCCGGAAATACCGGATGATTCGAGTTCGCTTGATAGAACACCTGTCTTCCGACAGTCGAGCGGTCGATCAATCCAAACTCAGAGAGTGTTTCCAGTTCTCGCTGGACAGAGCCGAGGCTCGTACCAATCTGTCTTGCGATCTGACGGACAAAGAAGCTCCTGTCCGGAGTTCCGTAGAGAAGCGCCAAGACGTGGCCCCGGGTTTGTCCGAAGAGCAGGTTGCCCAATGTTTTCACACTCGTTCTCATAATGAGTACAAATGTACTCATTATGAGAACGATAGGCAACTATTTTCTGGCAGACGCCGTCCTCGCCGCGTCTCACAACCAGCAACTGACAACCAGCAACTGCCTTTACGCATACATTCCCCGCAGCCGGGTCGTATACGCTACGCGATCGATCGCCAGCATGTACGCGGCGATGCGGTTGTTCACGTTGTGCGCCTGGGCATACGCGATGACGTCGTGGAAGCTCTCCGTCATGATCAGGTCGAGCCGCCGGTTCACCTCAGCCTCGTTCCAGAAGTAGCCCATGCGGTCCTGCACCCACTCGAAATAGCTCGCCGTCACGCCGCCCGCATTCGCCAGAATGTCGGGGATGATGAAGACGTTCTTTTCGGCGAGAATGTCGTCGGCCACCGTGGTGGTCGGCCCGTTTGCGCCCTCGCACAGAACGCGGCACTTCAGGTTGGCGGCGTTGCGGCTGGTGATCACGTTCTCGGTCGCCGCCGGAATCAGGATCTCGCACTCGCGCGTAATCAGCTCGGCCGGATCGACCGCTTCCGCTCCCGCGAATCCCGCAATCGAGCCGGTCTGCTTCTTATGCCGCAGCAGCGCGTTCACGTCGATGCCGTTGGCGTTCACCAGCCCGCCGTCCATCTCCGCGATGCCCAGGATCGTGTAGCCCTTCTCGAACATCAGCTTCGCCGCATTCGAGCCCACATTGCCGAAGCCCTGGATGATGACGCGGCAGCCCGCAATCGGCATATCCAGATGCTTGGTCGCGTGGTCGCACACAATCGAGATGCCGCGGCCAGTCGCTTCCAGCCGCCCGCGCGATCCGCCCAGGTTCACCGGCTTACCCGTCACCACGCTGGTGACGGTCTGGCGCATGTGCATGGAGTAGGTGTCCATCATCCACGCCATCGTCTGATCGTTGGTGCCCGCATCCGGCGCTGGAACGTCTTTCTCCGGCCCGATGAACTCCATCAGCTCCGCGGTGTAGCGGCGCGTCATCCGCTCCAACTCGCCCTGCGACATCGTTTGAGGGTTGCAGATCACTCCACCCTTCGCTCCGCCGAACGGGATATTGGCTACCGCGCACTTCCACGTCATCCAACTCGCCAGCGCGCGCACCTCGTCCAGGCTCACATCCGGCGCATAGCGGACGCCGCCCTTGCTGGGTCCGCGCGAGATCGAGTGCTGCACGCGGTAGCCGGTAAACACCTCGACCCGGCCATCGTCCATCTGCACCGGGATGTGCACGATCAGCTCGCGCGTCGGCGTGCGCAACACCTTCCAGATGCCTTCCTCCAGGTTCAGTTTCTTCGCGGCATAGTCGAACCGTGCCTCCTGGGCCAGCCAGGGATTCATCTCGTCCTCGAATGAAACTACAGCTTTAAACCCTACGGTTTTCCTTCGTTCCGCCGCTTCTTTCCGTTCTGTTGCCGGTACCAGTGATTCCGTTGCCATTCGTTGCTCCTGTCTCGTTCGGGCGCTGGCCCAAACCCCGTGGAGTATAGGCCTTTGGTTGCGACTCAAACAAGCATCGAAAGGTAACCAGTTGCCGCCTCGGTACTCCCCGGATTGGATGCAGTCTAGGCCTGCCGATGACCCACAAAATATGCCACTTTCGGGCCATTCACGGAGATCGGCTGAAAACACTAACGCAGGCCCGCAAGTATGATGGAATCACCGTCATGTCAGCCGCATCCCAAGCCCTGCCATCCTCCCGCGATTTCCTCAAATTGAGCCGCGAGCACACCCTCGTCCCCGTCTACCGCACCGTCACGGCCGACCTCGAGACCCCCGTCTCCGCCTTCCTCCGCATCGCATCCGAGGAGCCCGAAGCCTTCCTCCTCGAGTCCGTCGAAGGCGGCGAGCACGTCGGCCGCTACACCTTTATCGGCATCGAGCCGTACAAGAAGATCGTCTCCCGCGGCACGTCGATTACGGTTGAAGAAGACGGCAAGCGCCGCGTCTTCGAGGGCGACATCTTCGCCGAACTGAAGCAGGCCCTCAGCGGACACACGCCCGCGCGCCTGCCCGGCCTGCCGCCCTTCACCGCCGGCGCCGTCGGCTTCTTCTCCTACGACGTCGTCCGCCAGATCGAACGCCTCCCCTCGCTGGCCAAAGATGAACTCGGCGTTCCCGACGCATGCCTGATGTTCTTCGACCAGGTGCTCGCCTTCGATCACGTCAAGAAGGAGATCCACCTCATCGTCACAGCGGATCTGTCTTCCCGAAATTCGGGCACCCCATCGAAGCCAGGTGCCCCATCCATGCAGTCACATCGCATGGGTGGGATGAAGGACGTCAACGCAGCCTACACCCGCGCCATCAAGCGCCTCGACCGCCTGGAAAAGCGCCTCGCCCGCGCACTCCCCAAGCCCGCAAAGAAGAAAGCCCACGGTAAGCTCAAACTCACGCCACGCACGCCCAGGGGCACCTTCCTCAAGTCCGTCGCGAAGATCAAGGACTACATCGCCGCAGGAGACGTCTTCCAGTGCGTGATCTCGCAACGCTTCGACTGCGTCCCTGGGGTCGCCCCCTTCGACATTTACCGCGCCCTGCGCATCGTCAACCCGTCGCCGTACATGTACTTCCTCCGCTTCGGTCTCGACGCCGGAGTAGCAGCGGGCTTCAGCCCGCGGACAAGCCCCGCGGAAAACGAAGGGGCTTCAGCCCCGGGCTCTGACAGCGCGAACCACTCCGCCATCGCCGACATCGCGCCCCTGAAATCGGGCAAGAAAAAGAAGAAGAACAAGAAACCCAAGCCCAAAGTAGCCCACATCGTCGGCTCCTCCCCCGAACTCCTCGTCCGCGTCCACGGCCGCACCGTCGAGTACCGTCCCATCGCCGGCACCCGCCCGCGCTCCGCCGACGAGGTCGAAGACCGCGCCTTCGAAGCCGACCTCCGCGCCGACGAGAAAGAACTCGCCGAGCACGTCATGCTGGTCGACCTCGGCCGCAACGACGTCGGCCGTGTCAGCGAGTACGGCTCCGTCAAGGTCAAGGACCTGATGTTCGTCGAGCGCTACTCGCACGTCATGCACCTGGTCAGCTCGCTCGAAGGCACGCTCAAGCCCGAACTCGCCGCCATCGACGCCTTCCGCGCCTGCTTCCCCGCCGGCACCCTCTCCGGCGCACCCAAAATCCGCGCCATGGAGATCATCGAAGAGCTGGAACCCACGCGCCGCGGCGTCTACGGCGGCAGTATCATCTACGCCGACTTCAACGGCAACCTCGACTCCTGCATCGCCATCCGCACCCTCTACATGAACGGCGAACAAGGCCACATCCAGGCCGGCGCCGGCATCGTAGCCGACTCCGTCCCCGAAACCGAATTCACAGAGTGCGCCAACAAAGCCCGCGCCGTAGTCCGCGCGATCGAACGCGCACGGCAGTGACCGCCGACACCATCGATCGAAAGCCGAGCAGGTAAAGATGGGTGGAAGAGGCGGCATGAGCATTAAGGACGCGTGGGCCCCATGGACTAACAGTGAAATTGTTCTCTTCCACGGAACCCTTCGTCAGCACGCGCATGCCATCATCGACAACGGTGTCGACGTTTCTGCGGGAGGTGAACGGAAGGACTTCGGCAGAGGGTTCTATACCACCACTTTTCAATGGCAAGCTGAACGTTGGTCGAGAGTGCAGTCAGACCGGAATCAGGGCCGCGCACCGGCGGTTGTCAGACTGGTTCTGGATCGTGAAACCCTAAGCAGACAGGACTCGATCGTTTTCATTCGCGGCACGTTCGATGCCGATGACTACTGGAGTTTCGTTTCACACTGTCGGGATGGCAGGTCGCATAAGCCGTCGTCGGGCGGGTATTATGATGTAACGTATGGGCCTGTTGCGAGCATGTGGCTTGGCCGCGGGAACTCCAGGGTCATCCCGCGATATGACCAGATCGGTTTCCACAGCAACAGGTCACAGGACATGCTGAACGATCGAAGCATATGCCAGATTGGGGTGCTGTGATGGCAGAAACCAAAAAGATGAGTTCGCAACAATTGCGGAGCGCCTATCGGGAAGCGGTGGAGGAATGCCTCGTAACCTTTTATCGGAAGGATAAACGGCAGGCTCACGAATTGGTATCGGATTGGTGGACTCGGTTGTCCAAGTCGCGGGCGCTGCGCTCTGGTCTGTTCATGCATGCTGAGCCGATCGAAACCGCAGCCAACCTCGCCGAACAGAAGGAGGCGCCCATAACGGATCGCAATCGAAAGCTGTACCAGGAGATCTTGGAGAAGGTCTCGCTTCGCGTCTCACTTTACAACCCCGCTCAACTAGCGGCTCACGGCATCGAACCAATTGCTAAGTCGATCGGCCGTCGCATTCGCATTGCGAAGCCAGTTTCCAAGCGGAAGCAGGCTGAGGCGGGTAGCATTGCCCGGAAACGGTATGGAGTCGCATAAGCTCAGGCAGGTCTCCACATTCCATCCGCATCCCCCATCGCGCCCACCCGCATCCCCGCTTTGTGCCATCCCATCCCCACCTCGTGGCATTGAGCACCCCACTCGCCCGTGGCACTCTCTCTGCATGCGAGTCAACCTGATTACCCAGTCCGCTGCTGCTTCAACACCCGGCAAGGGAGCAATTCCGCTCTCCCTCATCATCAAGCCCGCATGCGGGCTGCCCGGCGACTACGAGTACACCACCAACAGCACCGCGCTGATGCAGATGCTCCGCCAGCAACACAAGTTGTGGGACACGCTCGGCGCGCGCCTGCTCGGCGTGGAACTCAGCGATCGCCTGCTAACGGACATCGGCTACTTCATCGACTAGCATCGCCGCGTCCCGCCTCACACATTCGCCGCGAAGTGCTCCACCGCTTCGCAGCAATCAGCGCCTCTACCTCGCCCTTCCGGCTTGAGATGGAGTGCCGAATATCTCTGCTCCCATGCGCCTTTCGGGCCGCTACCGGTGACGGAGTCGATTACCCCCTCTGGTTTCCACAGCAAAAGAGCGTCAAATTAGAGTTGTGAGGGCCAAGCTTCAAGCCAGGCTGGCGACCGCCTCCGATCGACATACTTCCCCAAGGTTTCATACCGGATCGGAACACTCTATGCAGCTCTGGAACGACTACGAAGGCAAGACCATCGCAAACAAGTATCCCCTCGGCGCACTGGTGCGTCCCGAAGGCCGCAGCGCACTCTTCCAGCTCTCCACGGGAGCCGAAGCGCCCGCGATCATTCGTCTCACCGAAGCCATCAACGACGAGCGCCAGATGCTTGCCTGCTGGAGTCGTGTCGCTGCGGTGAAACAGGAAAACCTCGTCGCCATCAAGCGCTTCGGCGAAACCAACTTTGAAGGCACGCCCCTGACCTATGCGGTCATGGAACGCGCGGATGCGAACCTCGCCGACCTGCTGAAAGAACGCCCGCTTACCTACCCGGAGGCGATGCAGGTCGCCACCAGCATTGTCGCCGCACTGTCCGCGCTGCATGCAAAGAATCTCATCCACGAGCACATCGACGCAGCCAACGTCCTCGCCGTCGGCGAAACGGTCAAGCTGCGCACCGACTGCGTGAGGGAGTGCGTCGTCGAGCCGGGGATTACGACCGCGGAAGACTGCATGCAACTCGTCGAGCGCGACGTTCAGGATCTCGCCGCGCTGCTCCTGCGGGCTCTGACACTGGAGAGGAAACTCAAGCCCTCGACCCGGCTCCCCGCACCGTTCGACCAGATCGTTCCCAACGGGATGAATGGCACGTGGGGTCTGAAGGAGATCGCCGCGGCGCTGACACCTCCTGCCGCAGTTGCCCAGCCCTCCCTCGGTAAGATCGCGACATCCCCGGTAACCGAACCCGCCCCATCGGACTCCGCCACGACGGTCGAAGACGCCAGCGCGCCGGACACGCCGCTACTCTATCAGCGCCGGAATAACACCGGCACGGTTCAGCTCGGGCAACGAGGCCGGCTGTGGGCTGGAATGGCGGTAGCCGCTGTCGTCGCGTTCGCTCTGTTCCTGCGCGCCGGCACCAGCAAACCTGCGAATGAACCTCAACCCGCAGCGACACCTGCCGCTACAGCCGCACGCGCCGCTACGTCCGCACCTGCCGCTACTGCCGCGCCTATCCGCCAGGTAGTCGTGAAGAACGCACCCGCGTCCACTCCAGGCTCAACTCCAGCATTGCCCGCGACGGCGCGGCCGGTCGCGAATGCGGCCGTTTCGCATATGCAACCAGGCTGGTACGTAGTCGCGTACACGTTCAATCGCCAGCAGCAGGCAGCGATCCGCGCCGCCGCCATCGAGAAAAAGAATCCATCGCTCCACCCTGAAATCATCGCCCCCGG
>WNGR01004765.1_pt1 | contig 14613 bp, 13 predicted proteins | sample 5407581 | NCBI WGS metagenome assembly WNGR01 (sample SAMN13153383, study PRJNA577476) | soil metagenome | isolation source: 80 cm soil or saprolite under Garry oak tree replicate 2 | place: USA:California | collected 2016-06-15
GCCGGAGTCCCGCGCCGCGTCACCACCTCGAACGCGGCGCGCGCGCGGGTGAGGTCGCCCTCGTGCAGGTGCCGCTCGCCCAGCGCGAGCCAGGCGTCAGGCACGAACCGGCTCTCCGGATGGCGCCGCACCAGCGCGCCGAGCAGATGCAGCGCGTCGCGGCTGCGGCCGATGCGCTCCGCGTCCAGGCCTGCCACGAGGAGCGCCTCGGGCGCGCGTTCGAACCCCGCGCCCTCGTCGAGCGCCCGCCCGGCCAGGCGGACCGCCTCGGCGCGGCGGGCGTCGGCGCGCGGCGTCGCAAAGGCTGGCCGCGGTCCATCCCGCGCCGCCCGCCAGCGCGCCAGGGCCTCGTCGTGCGCCTGCCGCTCCTGTGCCTCGAGCTCCTCCGCTTCCTCGTGGCGGGTGAGCGCCAGGTCGAGGAACTGCCCGGGCCGCCGCGGGTCGCCCTCGGGGAGCGCCTCCACCTCGGCTTCGCGCGGGGGGCTCGAGGCGGCCTCCAGGGCGGGCGCGGGCGGCCGCGGCGCGTCCTGGCCGACCGCGAGCGCGGCCGCCAGGGCGAGCACCGTCGCGACGCCCCACCTCGACATCCCGTGACCTCCCAAACGACGGCGCGCCGCCCCCGGTGAGGAGCGGCGCGCACACCGGTGAAGAAGCTGCAGCGGAGCTAGACCTTCGGCTTCGCGCGGGTACGCTCCTCCTGCTTCGCCTTCACCCTCGGCTGGCCCTTGCGCGCGGTGTTGACGAAGACGAGCCCATCGTTGTGGCCCGGGATGGCGCCGGTGACGAGCAGGACGTTCGTCGCCGCCTCGACGCCGGCGACGAAGAGGTTCTGGATCGTCACCTGATCGGTGCCGTAGTGGCCGGGGAGGTGCTTGCCCTTCCACACCTTGCCTGGCGTCTTGCGCTGACCGATGGCGCCGATGTGGCGGTGGTGCTCGTGCGCGGTCGAGCTGTCGCGGGCGGCGCCCTTCATGCCCCACTTCTTGAACACGCCCTGGAACCCGCGGCCCTTCGTGATACCCGTCACGTCGATGCGCTGGCTCTCCTTGAAGACCTTGTCGACGGTGAGGACATCGCCGGCCTTGAGCTCGCCGAGCACCTTCGCATCCTTGACCCGCACCTCCTGGAGGTGGCGGAAGATGGGCGTGCCTGCCTTCTTGAAGACGCCCAGCTCCGGCTTGGAGAGGCGATAGGAGTGCTTCTCCTCGACCACGCCGAAGCCGAGGACCACGGCGTCGTAGCCGTCCTTCTCGGCAGTCTTGCGGCGGACGACGGTGCACGGACCGCACTCGAGCACGGTGACGGGGATGCAGTCGCCGGCGGCGTTGAAGATCTGGGTCATGCCGACCTTCTTCGCCAAGAGACCTGTAGCCATGGAGACCTCGCAGTGGTCCGCCCCGCGACAGACGGGCCGGGGAGGACGTGCAACGGATGAGGCCCGCCGTGAGGGGCGGGCCGGGGAGCGGTGCTTCTAGCCGACCCGGCGGAAGGTGTCAAGCCACGAAAGCCGCGTCTCTACGGCGGAATTCCCGGACCGGCGCTCAACCCGCCCCAGCCGTGGTCACCGCGGCCACCTCATCCAGCAAGGCGTCGATGTCGAACGGCTTGGCGAGAAACCCGCGCGCCCCCACGACGGCAGCCCGCTGCGGATTCCCGTCCGCGGAGATGACCACGATGGGAATCTCGTCTTCGGTGTACTGAGCGTGGAGAGCGCGGGCAAAGGCGACGCCGTCCATCACTGGCATCATCAGGTCGAGCAGGACGATGGACGGCCGCTCCTCCGCCACGCGCTCCAGCGCCTCCTCGCCATGTCGAGCGCGGCTGACGCGGTAGTGCTCGCCCTCCAGGATGTCGCAGACCGCCTCGAGGATATCGGGATCGTCATCGACCACCAGCACCAGGGGCTGTCGGCGGGCAACCGGAAAACTATTCACTGGTGGTCCAGCGGAGGGCCGGGGGAGGCGAGCGGGAGTTCGAGCAGGTATCCCTCGGAGTCGGCGAAAAGAGAGGCGCCGAGGGCGCGCGCGGCGCCCGCGACCATGTGCAGCGCCAGGGCGCGCCCGGTCGGATCGGACGGTGTCCCTTTCTGGGGTGGCGCGAAGGCGTCGGGGAGCGGCGCGGCGCCTCTGACGCGAATGCGGACGAGGTCGCCAACCCGCGCTGCGTCCACGCGAACGGGAGACTTCCCACGGGCTGCACTCGCGAGGAGGCCGTCCAGCGCGCGCTCCAGGAGCCCGCGGTCCGCGCGGACCGCGACGCCGTCCTCGATGGCGACGGTCAGGTCTGCCATCCCGGCCTTGGCCGTCACCGCCTCGACGGCCTCGCGCAAGACGACGTCCTCGGCCCTGAAAGGAATACCGCCGACCTCGAGCCGCTCGGCCAGAAAGTGGTCCTCGATGAGCAGTCTCAACCGTTGCAGAGCCCGAAGGGACATTCCGGTGAGCTTCTCACCGCGGGGTCCCGCACGTTCCTCCGGCGCCAAGCGTACGAGCAGCTCGGCGCTCCAGAGCGCGGTCGAGAGCGGATTGCGCATCTCATGGGCGACGAACCCGAGAAATCCGCCACGCGTCTCGTTATTTCGGAGTTGCTGGCCTGGGCCTTCCGGAGAGTTCCCGGGGGCATCTTGCCGGTCGGACACGGTTCACCCGTTCGCGAAGGGACTGCGGAATTCAGCCACGAACGGCAGGGCGCCACAAATGAAAAGCCGCCCAAACACCCGAGCACCCCAACTTGTGCACGAGGCGGCAGCCGGGCAAGTGCCCCGGATTGTAAGACTTACCGGCAAAAAACCCAACGGGGACCGTTGCGCGCTCGCCTGGCTGTAACTATTCCGGCTTCGCCAGGGACAGGAGCCTGACTGCCCCCTCGGTAAATCACTGATATCTGGAAGCTACGTACGCCGACCTACGTTGGCACCCCTGTTGCTAGGTGACTCTCCAGCAGGGTCGTCGGCCACACGGTAGCCCCACCCGGAGGCGTAATGAAGCGCGAAGCCCTCTCCAGCACCGCCAGCTCCCTTGAGCTCTATCTGTCGGAGATCAATCAGTTTCCGCTCCTGGCGGTGGAAGAGGAACAGAGCCTGGCGCGCACCTACCGCCGGAAGGGCGACACGCGCGCGGCCCACCGGCTCGTCACGGCGAACCTCCGCTTCGTCGTGAAGGTCGCCTACGAATACCGCTCCTACGGCTTCAAGATGGCCGACCTCATCCAGGAGGGGAACATCGGCCTCATGAAGGCGGTCCAGAAGTTCGATCCTGACAAGGGCATCCGCCTCATCTCGTACGCCGTGTGGTGGATCCGCGCCTACATCCAGAACTACATCCTCAAGTCCTGGTCGCTCGTGAAGCTCGGGACCACCCAGGCGCAGCGCAAGCTCTTCTTCTCCCTCGCCCGCACGAAGCGCGAGCTCGACAAGATGAGCGCCGAGCACGGCTTCGACTCGGACGGCGAGGACGCCTCCAAGATCGCGAAGAAGCTGAAGGTGAAGCCGGGCGAGGTGCAGGAGATGACCCAGCGCATGGAGGGTCGCGACCTCTCCCTCGACGCGCCCATGGGCGACGACGGCGGCTACACCCACGTCGACTTCGTGGTCGGCCACGGCCCGTCGCAGGACCACGAGCTGTCGAACCACCAGGAGCAGACGATGGTCCAGGGCCGCATCGGCGAGGCCCTCGCCCGGCTCGACCAGCGCGAGCGCTACATCATCGAGCAGCGCGTGATGAGCGACAAGCCGATGACGCTGAAGGAGCTCGGGGAGCACTTCGGCTTCAGCCGCGAACGCGCCCGCCAGCTCGAGATCCGCGCCAAGGAGAAGCTGAAGCAGGAGCTGCATGCCCTGGCCGTCGAGATCGATTGGCCGACCGACGGCAAGCCGGTCGAGATCGACGAGCGCGCCCTGGCCTGACGATTTCTCGGAAAGGCTGCCCTCGGGCTGCCTGCTGCGTGCGACGCCCACCGTCCCCCCCGGTGGGCGTTGCTTTTTTTTACGCCATCTCGTGCTTCTTGAGGCGGTAGCGGAGCGTGTCGCGGCTGATGCCCAGGAGGCGAGCGGCCTTCGACTGGTTGCCGTTCGCGCGCTCCATCGCCTCGGTGATGAGCTTCCTCTCCACGTCGTCCAGGACGAGCCCCTGCTCCGGCACGGGCGGGACGAGCTTCTCCTGCTTCTTCGGCACCACCTTGCGCAGCTCGGGGGCGAGGTGCTCGGGGCGGATCTCGTCGGCGTGCGCGTGCAGGATGAACGCCCGCTCGATGACGTTGCGCAGCTCGCGCACGTTGCCGGGCCAGTGGTAGCCGGCGAGGACGTCGAGCGCGGCCGGCGAGACGCCCTTCACGTCGCGCTTCATCTCCTGGTTGAACTTGGCGATGAAGTGCGCCGCCAGGATGGAGATGTCCTCGGTGTGATCGCACAGGGCCGGCATCAAGATCCGCACCACGTTGAGGCGGAAGAAGAGGTCCGCCCGGAAGCGGCCCTCCGCCACCCGCTCCTCCAGGTTCACGTTGGTGGCCGCGAGCACGCGCACGTCGGCGCGCAGCTCCTGGACGCCGCCCACCCGGCGGAAGGTCTTGTTCTCGAGGAGGCGCAGGAGCTTCGCCTGACCGCCCGGCGGGAGATCGCCGATCTCGTCCAGCATGACCGAGCCGCCCTCGGCGCTCTCGAACAGGCCGCGCTTCTGGACGTGCGCGTCGGTGAAGGCGCCCCGCTCGTGTCCGAAGAGCTCGCTCTCCAGGAGGTGCTCGGGGAGCGCGGCGCAGTTCACCTGCATGAAGGGCTTCTCGGCGCGGGCGCTCTCGAAGTGGATGGCCCGCGCCACCACCTCCTTGCCCGCCCCGCTCTCGCCCTCGATGAGGACGGTGGTGGCGTCGGAGGCCGCCAGGCGGGAGACCATGCTGCGCACGCCCTCCATCGCGGCGGAGCTCCCCACCAGCGCCCCCAGCGAGGCCGCGCCGCTCTTCCGCTCGGAGGTGAGCGCGGCGATCTGCCGGCGGGTCCGGGCCGTCTGCAGCGCGCGCTGCACCGCTGCGTCGAGCGACTGGAACGGGAACGGCTTCACCAGGAAGTCGATGGCCCCGTGCTTCATCGCCTCGACCGCGATGTCCACCGTGGAGTGGGCCGACATCATGAGGACGGAAACGTCGGGGTGGAGCGCCAGCGCCCGCTGCAGCGTGGTGAGGCCGTCGATCCCCGGCAGCCGCACGTCGAGCAGCATGAGGTCGGGCATGTTCGCGCCGACCAGCTCGAGCGCCTGCTCGCCCGACTCGGCGGACAGCACCTCGTAGCCGTCACGCTGCAACCGCTCGCCCACCGACCAGCGGATGAGCTTCTCGTCGTCCACCACCAGGATCTTGGCCGGGCTGCTGGTCGTCATGCCGCGTGCTCCGAGGTGCTGCTTCGCTCCGCCGCCGGGTGGGCGCGCTGGAGGGTGACGGCGAACACGGTGCCGCCGGTGGGCGGGCACCGATAGCCGATGTGGCCGCCGTGCTCCGCCACGATCCGCGCCGAGATGGCGAGGCCGAGGCCATTCCCCTCTCGCTTGGTGGTGAAGAACGGCTTGAAGATGTGGGCGCGGACCTCCGCCGGGATGCCGGGGCCGTCGTCCTCGATCTCGATCGTGACGCGCCCCTCGACCTCGACGGTGCGCAAGCGGAGCTTGCCCTTCCCGTCCATCGCCTGGCACGCGTTGAGGCAGATGTTGAGGAAGACCTGCTCGAGCTGGTTCGGGTCGGCCAGCACGAGCGGCAGGTCCTTCCCCGACTCCGAGGTGATCTCGACCGAGGACGCCCGCCGCTGCTGCCGCACGAGGAAGAGCACCTTCTCGAGGGTGGCGTTCACGTCGGTGGTGCGCAGCCGCGCCTTGGGCGGGCGGGCAAAGCTGAGCAGGCTCTCCATCGTGTTGCCGAGCCGCGAGACCTGGTGCCTCATCTCGCCGACCACCTCGGCCTGGCGCGGCGAGCCGGCGAGGTCCTCCGCCAGGAGCTCGAGCGCGCCGGAGAGGCCGGCCAAGGGGTTCTTGATCTCGTGGGCGAGGCCGGTGGCGAGCTCGCCCACCGCCGCGAACCGGTCCGCGCGCACCATCCGCTCGCGGTAGAACGCCTCCAGCTCGGTCTGGCTGTGGCGGAGCGCCGTCAGCATGGCATCGAAGCCGCGCGCCGCCACCCCCAGCTCGTCGGCCCGCCCCTCGTCGGCGCGCACGGAGAGATCACCCGACTCGGCCCGCTTCATCGAGGTGACGAGCCGCGTGAGCGGCACGATCGCCTCCCGGCGCAGCAGCCACCACGCGATGGCCATCAGGCACACGAAGGCGAAGCTGGCGGAGGTGATGAGGGTGTGCGAGAGCCGGGTCTGCTGCGTCACGACCGTCTTGCGGTTGAAGCGCAGGTCGAGCCACCCGTTGAAGCGCTGGGCGGAGCCATGGCAGGCGGCGCAGCCGGGCGCGTTGGGGATGGGGTGGATGACGGCATACTCGGCCTGGTTCCCGCCCGGCGAGGTGATGACGGTGGGCGAGCCGAAGCGGTTCAGGTTCCCCCACGGGCGCGTGCCGAGGTACTCCGGGCGTGACGAGCTCGCCACCTCCCCGTTCGGCTTGATGAGGCTGATCGACTCGATGTCGGTGCGGTGCGCCATGACGAGCGCCAGCACCTCGGTGAGCTGCTCGGGCTTGCCCTGCAACATCGTGTTGGTGACGCCGTTCGCGACCATGCCGGCGAAGATCTCGGCCTTCTCGTGCTGCCCGCTGTCCATGTCGGCGGCGTAGAAGCCGACGGCGGACGCCACCATGAGACCGAGCGTGGCGGCGAAGAGGAGTGCAGTCGGCAGGAGGATGCGCGCCGGCAGGCTGCGGTCGAGTCGGCGCCAGATGTCGCGCAGGTATCGCAGGGGACCGTTCATTGGGGCACCGCACCCATCCATCGCAAAGAACGGACCAGGATTGCGCTAATTCCCCCACGGCCGGGTGAAAGCGCCGAACGCCGCGAACTGCTGACGCCTCCAAGGTGGTAGAACGTGCGCTAACTCACCCGTCACATCCTGCGGCGAACGTGAGAGTTGCGCCTTCTCACCCAGGGTCGCTCTCGCGACGCAACGGTTGCGGGGTGCGAGTGTAGGTGCGGGTGAGGCTCAGCGAGTTGCCGGCGGCGCCCCGTCCAGGGGTAGCCCGAAGATCTCGACCGCGGCCGCCATGAGGCGCTCGCCCCCGGCCGCATCGGCGCCGGCCTGGCGCAGGCGCGCGCTGGGCGCGTGGAGCAGCTTCGAGACGAGCGCATTCGCCATCGCGTCGAGCCGCCGCTGGATCTCCGGGTCGTCGGCGCCGAGCCGCTTCACCGTGCGGTCGACCTCCTCGCGGGCGATGTCGCTGGCCCGCTGGCGCATGGCCTGGATGATGGGCGCAGCCTTGCGCTCGGCCTGGTGGCGCCGGAAGCGCTCGAGCTCGTCGGCGATGATCCGCTCCGCGTCGACGACCGCCTGGGTGCGGTCCGCCTGGGCTCGCTCGGTGAGCCGCGCCAGGTCATCCACGTCGCACAGCCACACGCCGTCGATCTCGCCCGCTCGGGCCGGGATGGCACGCGGCATGGCGAGGTCGACCATGACCAGGTTCCTGCGCCGCCGGGACTTCATGGTGACGGCGAGCGCCTCCGGCGCGAACGCGGCGGGCGCGGCCGGCGCGGCCGACACGACGATGTCGGCCTGCAGGAGCTCCTCCTCGAGCGCCTCCATGGGCCGCGCGATGCCACCGACCTCGGCCGCCAGCGCCTCGGCGTTGGCGAAGGTGCGGTTCACCACCACCACCTCGGAGCCCAGCTCGCGCAGGTGCTGAGCGGAGAGGCGCGCCATCTCGCCGGCGCCGAGCACGAGCACGCGCCGGCCGGACACGGTGCCGAGCACCTTCTCGGCCAGGGTGGCGGCCGCGTTCCCCCATGAGACGCCGGACCGTCCGATGGCGGTCTCGGTCCGGACGCGCTTCGCCGCCTCGTACACGCGGTTCAGGATCCCGTTCAGCTCCTTGCCCACCACGCCCGCCTCGGCCGCGCGCTGATGTGCCTCCTTCACCTGTCCCAGGATCTGCGGCTCGCCCAGCACCGCCGACTCGAGGCTGGCGGCGACGCGGACGACGTGCTGGAAGGCATCGTCGCCGTGCAGCTCGAAGAGCGGGACGGCGGCCCCGCCCCCGCGCGCGGTCAGCGCCTGACGCAGCGCGATCGCGGCTGCGGCGGGCCAGCGGCTGGCGGCGTAGATCTCGATCCGGTAGCAGGTGGAGAGGAAGACGAGCTCGTCCACCCCACCCAGCGCGGCGTAGCCCTGGATGACGTGCGACATCTCCTCGGCGCGAACGGCGAGGCGCTCTCGATCGGCGACGGTGGCGCCCTTCTGATTGAGGCCCACGGCGATGAGCACGTCGGCGCTCCTTTCAATGCTCGACCGAGGAGGTGGTGGTGCGTCCTCAGCAAAGCGCGTGCCTCACCGAGTCGAGGAATCGCAGGAGGTTGCTAAAAGCCGCGCGCAAACATTGCGCCTCCTGCGCGATCGTGCCTCAGTCAGGCGAAACGGCTGCGGGTACGGTGACACTGTGGGGGAGAAACCGATAACCGGCGCGCTGGTGTGGGCGAGCGGGGATGAACCACGTGCACGGCCCCTCTCCCGTTGTCGCGGGGCGAGAGGGCGTCATCCCTCTAGGTCATCCGGATCACGCCCAGCTTCAGGGCGAGGCGCACCAGCTCGGTCCGGTTGTGCAGGTCGAGCTTCTCCATCACGTGCTCGCGGTGCGACATGGCGGTCTTCACGCTGATGCCGAGGTCGTCCGCGACCTCCTTGTTGCTCCGCCCCTCCGCGACGAGCCGGAACACCTGCTTCTCGCGGTCGGTGAGGGTCTCGTAGGGATCGCCGCCCGTGCGCTGCCCGTCGCTTTCCGCCATGGCGGCGCGCGCCACCTCGGGGTCGAGCACGAGCCCGCCCTTGTGCACGGCCCGGATGGCGCCGACGAGCTCGCTCCCGGCCGATTTCTTCAGGACGTAGCCGGAGACACCCGCCTTGAGCAGCCGCCGCACGTACTCGCGATCGTCGTACTGGGACAGGATGAGCACGCGCGACCGGAGCCCCTGCTTCCGGATCTCGATGGTCGCCTCGAGCCCGCCCAGCCCTGGCATGGCGATGTCCATCAGCACCACGTCCGGATCGAGCTTCTTGCAGGCCTCGATGGCCTCGCGCCCATCGGCGGCTTGCCCGACCACCTCGATGTCGGGGGTGACCGCCAGCAGGGCACGCACCCCCTCGCGGAGGATGGCGTGGTCGTCGGCGATGAGGACGCGGATCTTGCTCACGAGATGACGGACCTTAGTCCGGCCGCGGCCGCGGCGGAAGGCGCCGGCTCATCCGGCAGCGGGACCCTGATCTCCAGACGGGTACCCATCCCCAGCGACGACTCGATCACGGCCGTGCCGCCCAGCAACTCGGCGCGCTCGTGCATCCCCAGGAGGCCATAGTGCGGCCGGTCCTGCGGCGAGACGGCGGGGTCGAAGCCCTGCCCATCGTCCTCGATCTCGATGTGCAGGTCCTTGCCGTCGAGCCCGAGCTGGATGAGCACCGACTCGGCCTTGGCGTGGCGGGCGATGTTGTTCATCGCCTCCTGGCCGATGCGGAAGAGCGCGATCTCGAACTCGGGCGCGAGCCGCCGGTCGAGCTCGCGGATCTCGCAGCGCACCGCGATGCCGCGCGTGGCCAGGTAGCGCTCGGCGTACCACCGCAGCGCGGAGAAGAGCCCCAGGTCGTCGAGGACGGACGGGCGGAGGTCGAGGATGAGCCGGTGCACCTCGTCGAGTGTGCGGACGGCGAGCGCCTTCACCTCGTCGAGCCGCGGCGTCGGTCCCCCGCTCTTGATGGCGGCCGCGGCCGTCTCGATCCCCATGGTGAGCACCGCCAGGCTCTGGGTGGTCTCGTCGTGGAGCTCGCGGGCTATCCGCTTGCGCTCGTCCTCCTGGGCCGTGATGACGGTGCGCAGGAGCTTCTGCCGCTGCGCGTTGCGCTCCCGGAGCTCCTCGTTCAGCCGGGCCAGCTCGGCGGTGCGCTCCTGCACCCGGTGCTCGAGGACCTCGTTCGCGCGCGCGACGTAGGCGATGAGGTCGCGCAGGGACGAGCGCATCCGCTCCACCGAGCGCCCGAGCCGCCCCAGCTCGTCGCCGCCCAGCTCCGGGATGGGCTCGTCCATCCCACCTCCCGCGATCCGCTCGGCGGCGGCCGTCAGCACCGCGATGGGCCGCGTCACGCTGCGCGCGGCGCCCCAGGCGAAGCCCCCGGCGACGAGGAGCAGCATGATCGCGAAGAGCGAGAAGCTCGTCGGGAGCGCGCCGCTCGTGGCGAGCACCGCCGCCTCGGGCAATACCAGCTGGACGCCCCAACCGGCCGTGCCGAGCGGCGCGAAGGCGGTCACCGCCGGCTCGAACACGCCGGTCAGCTCGCGGTGGCAGTCGGAGCAGCGCGCCGCCTGCGCCTGGTGCTTCGCCACCTGCTCGGAGAGGCGGCGCCGGCACTCCGACGGCCGGTGCAGGCGCTGCCGGTCGGTGCTGGCGAGGACCATCCCGCTCGCGTCGACGAGGTCGGCGTGGCCGCTGCCGCCGCGCAGGAGGTGACGCAACACCCGCGCCCGCAGCGGCGTCGCCACGTCGACGATCCCGCCCACCACGCCCACCGGCCGGCCGCGCCAGTCCATGACGGAGACGAGCGCGTAGGTGTGCCCCTCGCCCGCCACGCCGACGAGGTCGGTCAGGCGGGGCTTGCCGTCGGCGAGCGTCAGGCGGAGCTCGGGCAGCCCGGTCGGCGGCGCCGCCGACCGGCTGACGCGCGGCTCTTCCGCGAGCACCCTCCCCTCCCCGTCGAGGAGGAACATGCCTCCCTTGAACTGTGAGTGCAGATAGGCGGCGCGCAGCAGCGTTCGCGCGCCGTCCAGCCGATCGCGGTCGAGGCCGAGCTGCGGGGCGGAGGCGAGGCGCTGCAGCACCTCCAGGTCGGCGGTGAGCTCCTCGTCGATGTGCTCGGCCACCGCCACCGCCGCGTGCCGACGGGCGGCGACGAGCTCCTCGTCCAGCTCGCGCAAGCGGGTCCAGCTCACGCCCGCCACCAGCGCGGCCGGCGCCAGCACCCCGATGGAGACGAGCAGGTACACCCGGAAGCGCAGGCCCTGGCGCCCGAGGCGGATGCGCGCCGGGCGGTCGCGCCACGTCCGCCGCAGGGATACCCACCAGCTCCGCTTCACGGCGCCTCCCGCGCGCTACGCGCCATCCGCAGGAGCTCGTCCACGCTCCCCTCCGACCGGAGGAGGAGGCTGCGGCCGCCCTGCTGCCATGCCAGCTGCCATCGCATCTCTCCATCCTCTATCACGCGCGAGAGGACCCCCGCCGCCGGGCCCACCGGTACCGGCGAACGGTCGAGCTCCTGTACCTGGGGCACGAGCCTCCCCGGGATCGGGCCCGGCCGGACGGTCTGGGCGAGGAGCAGCCCCGCGCCCTGTCCGCGCGCGGCGACCGTGAGCGCCACGGCGCCGGGGGCGCTCGCCACGTACCGGATCCGCTCCGGGGGCCAGGCCAGCCGCGCGGGGAAGTAGGCGGGCAGCACCAGCCGGGTCCGCAGGCGTCGCTCGACGTCGTCGACGGTGCGCGCGCGCCGCACCTCGCGCGGCTCGCCCCCGACCAGCGCCGGGACCGTGTCGAGCGCGGAGAGCAGGGCGCCGGCGACCGCGAGCACCACCACGAGCCCCCAGACGGTGCGTGCGAGCTCGGCCAGGCGCCCCGGAGCGCGCGTCGATGCGTGCGCGCTCACGTGACGAGCAGGGAGAGGCCGGCCAGCGAGGCGGCGGTGAGCGCCAGCCGGGCCGGGCGCAGGAGGAGGCTCGGCGGCGGGACGGGCTCGAGCAGCCGGCGGCAGCGCGCCTCGACGTCGTGCGAGCGCGCGCGCCGCAGGGGCTCCGACAGCGCTGCGGCGAGTGGAAGCGAGCGCGGCCACGGTGGCCTGGCTCGCAAGCCGGCGCGGTGGAGCTTCAAGAGCGCGCTCGCCAGCGCGAGCCGATCGCACCCGGCGGCCTCGTCGGCGCGCCACTCGGCGTCGCGGGCGACCGCGCGCGCCACCACCTGCGCCACCGGGTTGAAGAAGAGCAGCGACCGCGCCGCCATGACCACCCAGGACAGGGCCGGATCCCGCGCGCGGAGGTGGGCGAGCTCGTGCGCGAGCGCCGCCCGCAGCTCCTCGCCGTCGAGCAGCGCGAGCGCCCCGCGCGAGACCACCACCCGCGGCCGGCGGACGCCCACGCAGAAGAGCGCCGGGCCGGGCGCGTCGACGAAGTGGAGGACGGCTTGCCGCGACGGACGCCGGCGCGCGCGCGCCGCAGCCACCTCGGCCAGCGCGGCCTCGAGCTCCAGCGGGGCGGGTGCGGCAGGTGGCAGCTCGCGGCGCCGCCCGGGCAAGAGCGGCACGAGGTCCATCAAGAACAAGAGCGCCCCCAGTACAGCCGCCGCTCCCACCGCCAGGTGAAAGGCGGTGGTGCCGAGGACGGGCAGCTCCTCCCAGCGCCGCGAGGCGAAGAGCGCCCAGCGGTCGTGGAACTCCTCTCCGCGGCGGGAAGGGCCGAGGACGAAGAGGAGCGGGGTGAAGACGAGCGGCTGGCCGAGGCCGAGGAGCCTCAGGGCCAGCCGATCGTCCGGTGCGCGCGCATGCCAGATCTGAAGGAGCGCCTCGATCGCCAGGGCGGCGACGAGGGCGTGGATCACGGACTGCGCCGCGTAATCAACCCACCACTTCCCGACCATGCGGGCTCGCGACCTCTCCCGCCTGCTCGGGCTGGCCATCCAGCCGCGCGAGCTCGAGCGGGTGCTCGTGCTCCATTCTCTCGCGGCTGATCTTCCCCGTGAAGATGGTCGTGTCGAATGGGAAGACGTCGGGGTTCAGGTGCGCGTTGTAGATGTGCCAGATGGTGATGATGAGGAACGCCATCAGGCCTTCGTTCGAGTGGGCCACCTTGGCCGCCGGGACGAGCTGGCCGGGCAGGAACCGTGCGAGCAGCGTCGGGTAGATGAGGATGAAGCCGGTGAGCACCATGATGATGTTGCCCACCACGAGGCCCCAGTACTCGAACTTCTGCTTGTAATCGTAGCGGTCGTACTTCGGACCGTGGTCGCGCATGCCCAGGTAGTACTTGAGGGTGGCGACCGAGTCGTCGAAGTCGTGCTTGGTCGGGATCATCGTCAGTCGCGTCTTGCGGCCCGCGATGGTGACGATGGCGCTCCCGAAGTGGACCACGGTCGAGAGGGCCAGCGCCCAGCCGCAGGCGCGGTGGATCCAGCGGGCGGCGTCGATGCCGCCGAACAGCCCCACCAGCCGCTGCGCCCACGCGGCGCCGTAGAACTTCTGCGGCAGGCCGGTGAGGCAGAGCAGCGTGAAGACCACCATCGTGATGACGTGCTCGACCCGCTGCTTCGCGTCGAAGCGGACGAGGTACTGCGTCTTGATGCCGGTCGCGCTGGTGCTCATCGGTTCACCACGACGCGCCAGAGGTGCAGCGCGATCTGGAGGACGAGGCCGCCCACCATGAAGGGGATGATCAACTTGTAGAAGAGCTGGATGGTCCAGACCAGGGTCGCCTTCTGCGGCGTCGGCTCGTAGTGCGAGAGCCAGGCGTCGGGGAAGTTCTTGGTCGCCCCGGGGTGGCACCGCTTGCAGGTCTGGACGAGGTTCGCCTGGATGGTGTGCGAGCCGGGGTCGGAGGACTTCTGGATGTCGTGCACGCCGTGGCAGTCGGTGCAGACGGCGGCGAAGGTCTTCCGGTCGATCTTGGCGCCCCGCTGCAGCGTGGCCGACATGCCGTGGAAGTCCTTCAGGTACGTGTCGACGACCCTGGTCGACAGCTTGTACTTCGACATCATCTTTTCGTTCGTGTGGCAGCGGCCGCAGATCTCCGGCGTGCGCGCCGCCAGCGCCCCGTTCTTCGGGTCGAGGATGTCGTGCGCCTTGTGGCAGTCGGTGCAGACCGGGACGTCCTGGTTGCCCGCCGCGGCGTCGCGGCCGTGCACGCTCGCCGCGTAGACCTTGAACACCCCGCCGTGGCAGGTGGCGCAGGTCTGGGAGATGCGCGTGCGCGGCTCGGCGGCGCGCTGGATGTCGTGCGACCCGTGGCAGTCGACGCACAGGGCCGCCTTGCGGTTGCCCTTCGCCATCACGGCGTAGTGCACGCCATCGAGCGTCTTCGTGTAGTTGGCGAAGTGGCAGCTCTTGCATTGCTCGTAATACGCCACCTGCACGTCGCGCTTCGACGCGAACGGCTTCGACTCGTGCGGATAGCCGGTCTTCTCGGTGTGACAGTCGGTGCAGCGCAGCATCTCGCCGTGCACCGACTTCCCGAAGACCGCCTGGTCGACGTAGATGCCCAGCTTCTCCCCGCTGGGCAGGTCCATCGACATGGTCGCATCGCCGCCGTGGCAGCCGAGGCAGTCGTCTTGCTCGGCGGGGATTCCCGCCCAGGCTGGGCCGGCGCCCACCCACATCATCACCCAAAGTAGCGTTCGTCTCATCGACCTTGGCCCTTTCGCGCCCGGCGTCGAACCGTGGACGCTCCAGGGGAGATTTCTACGCCTGGTCTT
>WNGR01004767.1_pt1 | contig 14610 bp, 12 predicted proteins | sample 5407581 | NCBI WGS metagenome assembly WNGR01 (sample SAMN13153383, study PRJNA577476) | soil metagenome | isolation source: 80 cm soil or saprolite under Garry oak tree replicate 2 | place: USA:California | collected 2016-06-15
TTCCGCGAGAATGCCACGGCCTTCGATCGGATGACCGCCGCCGCGATGCTGCCAAAGCTCCTCGTGGAAAACGTGGGCGGCCTTGGCGAAGGCCGCCTCGGTATCACCATAGGCGACTTTGTAGCTGGCGGCGATATTCGTGTTCAGCTCGCGTCGAACCGCGGGCGCACTCGGCTCGACCGCGCTGCGGGGGTCCGACACGGATAAAAGCACATCGTAGTCGACCGCGACCTTTGCCGCGGCGTCCTCGGCGACATAACGGTTGTCGGCCAGCACGATCGCGATCGCCTCGCCGACGTAAGACACTTCGCCGTCGGCGAGGGCGAACGACCAGTAGCGATCGAGCGGCGTCCCGGAATTGGAGTGGCGCAGCATGCGGCGCATGGCGAGGACCGGCGCGAGATCGTCGAGCGTGAGCACCGCGTGAACCCCCGGCAGCGCCAGCGCGCCGTGCGCGTCGACCCGGCGGATCGCGGCGTGCGGATGCGGGCTGCGCACGAACGCCGCGTGCCACACCCCCGGACGCGCGATGTCGTCGACGAAGCGGCCCTTGCCGACGAGCAGGGCGCCGTCCTCAAGGCGAGGAATGCGCGCTCCGATCAATCCACCCATGTCCTCGACCGCGCCTCACGTTTGGCAGCGCGGGCCTTTGTGATCATTTCATCCCGTGAACGTCGCTCAATCCGACATCGCCTTGGCGGCTTTGGCGATCACGTCCTTGGGCGTGGCGTAGGCCCCCGCCAGCAAGGCATCGAGCTTGTCCGCGCTGACGGGATTGACCTCGAAGTTGAGCTTTTCCGCCTCAGCGAGAAAATCCGGATCCTTGGTCGTGCGCTCGAAGGCTGCGATCAGCGCTGCCTTGCGATCCGCGGGAATGCCGGGCGGGGCGGCGAAGGGGCGCGCCATGGCCTGCCCGATCAGTATCAATTGCAGGATTTGACGCTGGTCCGCTTGCTTGGCGAGCTCGCTCGCCGATGGAACATCCGGCAGTTCCGGCTGCTTCTTGATGCCGGCTTGAACCAGGATGTTGGCCTTCTTGTCCTTGAGCCAGTGGGGGTAGCGGCCTTTGAGCGTGCTCCACGACAGCCCGCAGAGCCCATCGACCTCGCCGCGTTCGGTTGCGAGCTGGATCTCGTTGGTGCCGGGGTAACCGGTCACGATCTTGATCTTGGCGCCGAAGACGTTGCGGTAAAGCAGCGCGAAAATGTTGGGATCGGACCCCGCGCCCTCGCCGCCAAAGGTCGCGGGTGTGACCAGGAGCTCGCTGAAGGTCTTCACCGGCGCGTCGTGGCGGGTGACGCAGAGGCTCACCTCGTCGGTGACGCTGCCGAGCCAGGTGAATTTGGTGCTGTCGAACTCGGCCTTGTCCAGCAACGGCGCAATGCCCTGGCTGCGCGAGAACGTGCCGATGACCGAGCCGTCTTTCGGGGCGACGGAATAAAGATAGTTGGCCGCCTTGAGGCTGCCGGCGCCGCTCATGTTCTGCGGCACCACGTTGGGGTTGCCGGGAAGATGCTTGCCGAAATGTCGCGCCAACAGCCGTCCATACGCATCGTAGCCGCCGCCCACGCTGTAGCCGATGAGGAGAGAAACGGTCTTACCCCGGTAGAAATCCTCGACCCCGGCGGAGCGAGCGCCTTGCGTCGCGAGGGTGGCGGCAAGCGCGGTCGCAACAGCGCACATCGCACACATCGAGACGCGACGGATAAGACGCATGGCCATCGCGCTCAGTGCTTGGGAAACAGTTGCGGAAATTTCGACCGCAAGCGCTTGCGCAGATCGGCGCTGACATCGACTGTGACGGGGAACGTTCCCTTCAGCTTCTTGTCATAGGGGATGCAGGCATCGATCAGAATGCGGTTGTTGAAGTTGCCGGGAAGGAAAAGCGGATCGCGCTTGGAGGCCCAGGCCTTTTGAATCATGTCGATGTCGGTGAGCGGATCGAACCGCGTGCACATCGCCCACAGCACCTGATCGAGGTCGCCGGCATCGACATCCTCGTCGACCACCACCGTCCACTTGCCGGCGTAAGCGCCGCCCTGGCACGAGGACGCGATGTGCAGCGCCTGCCGTGCGTGGCCGGGATAGCGCTGGCGAATCTGGATGGTGGTGAAGCGGGTCGCGGGCCCGGCTTCGTGATTCCACACGCCCAGCACCTCGGGCACGCCGCAGGCGTCGAGCGCGCGCCAGATCTGTGCCGCCCCGGCGATACCCTTGAGCAGTCCGGTTTCGTCGACAGGCTTGTGCTGCGGCGCGCAGGTGAGGATCGGATCGTTGCGGTGGAGGATCGTCTTCACGTTGACGTAGGGCCGTTCCTGCGTGTCGTCGGAGTAATAGCCCATCCATTCGCCGAACGGCCCTTCCGGCCGGACTTCACCGGGCGCTGTTTCGCCTTCGATTGCGATCTCGCAGTCGGCGGGAATTGGAAAGCCCGTATAGGGCCCGCGCACCACGTCGAGCGGCTCGCCGCGCAGCCCGCCGGCGATATCCATCTCGCCGATCTCGGGCAGCGGGCTCGAGGAGAGCATGAACAACAGCGGGTCCTGGCCACACAAGATCACCACCTTCATCGGCTGCCCGCGCTCGAAGTATTTATCGCGATGAATGCGGCCGTGCTTGCCTTCGGTGATCTGGCAGCCGACGGTCTTGCCGTCGTAAACTTGGCTGCGATAGGCGCCGAGATTGAACCAGCCCGAATCGGGATCCTGCGTCATTACGCAGTCGGCGGTGCCGATGAAGCGCGCCTTGTCCAGCTCGTGGTGCCGCGGCACGGGAAACTTCAGCACGTCGACGTCGTCGCCTTCGACCACGTTCTCGAGCACGGGGCCGTCGTTCACGAAGCGCGGCGGCAGCGGCTTGAGGTTCTGCATGCGCGCATGATAGGTCCGCACGACGTCGACCTTGCGCTCGTATTCGAGCGGCAGGCCGAGCGTCAAAGCGATGCGGCGCACGGAGGACAGCTGCCCGTAGAGCGTGCGGAAGCCCCTGGGATAGCCGGGTACGTTGTCGAACAGGAGCGCCGGCGCGCTGCCGCGGCTCGTTTCCGTAAGCATGTGGGTGATGGCACCCATCTCGACGTCCCAGTGGGCGCCATCGACCTTGCGCAACTCCCCCATCTTGTCGACTTGTTCGAGCCAGCCGCGCAGCCCGCGGTATTGCATCCGCTGTTTCGATGCTGCGTCGGCGCCAGTGCGGGCCATGGCGTTCTCCGTTCCCTGAAATGCTCGATATCTATACAGCCGTCCAAATCCGCGGGCAAAGTGCCGCCGAGCTGACAGCCGGAATGCTCGTGAATGACGGTCCGACAGCAACCGCAGGATGCGCGCCGCGCCTCGCGTGGGCCCTCGCCTGCGCGCTCGACAACTTCGCCGTGAACGAGGTTATCGCGTAGACGGGGGCTCCGCTGCGTCGCCTTGCGGCTCCGTCTCCACGGCCTTGGGACCGCGGCCGCCGCCTCTGCCGTTTCTCGATTTCGACGGGTCTTTGGCGGTGTCGGAGACCTCCTCGAGGGTGGCGCCACGCTGCGGCGCTCCCCGCCCGGCCAACATATCGCGTTGCAGCCGCGCGTAGTCCCTGCGGGTCGTCTCCAGTGCGCCCTGGGCGACGGCGAGTTCGACGCGCTCGCGCTGAAGGCTCGCATTGAGCTCATCGATGCGCCGTTCGGTCTTGGCCCGATAGGCTCCGGCGTCGACCTCGATTTCGGCGATGCGGTCGGTCAGAGACTTTATCTTCTGGGCGAGCGAGGTCTCGCGCGCCTTCAGCGTCTCCGCCAGGCTGTTCGACCGTTCCGTCAGCGACGCCCGCACCTGCTCCAGCTCGCGGGTCTTGGTGTCGAGCCCATCGCGGGCCGCCGTGAGCCGCTCGACAATCTTTTCCGTCGCGTTGCGGGCGATGGTCGCTTCCACCGCCTTGCGCTCCAACACCCTGATGTCCTCGCTGCGCGCGCCCAGCGTCTGGCGCACCTCGGCGAGCAATTTCTCCGCGGTGGCGGCACGCGAACGCAGAGCTTCGAGCCGCAGATTCATCGCATAGGCTTCGGATTGATGTCGCTCGTTGGCCTCATCGCGCGTGGTCGCCAGCGTGACGCGCTCGTTCTCGGTAGCCGCCAGGCTGATGTCCATCTGCTCCAGCCGCGCCCGCGCGGCAGTCAAGGCGTTCTCGCTTTCGGTGAGGCGACGCGACAAGCGCGACGTCTCTGCCAGCGTCTGATCGAGCGCCGTTTGCAGCGAGCGCTTGTCGTTCTCCAACAGCAGGAGTTTTTCCCGCATGAGCGCACTCTCGGACTGCAATTCGACAATCCGCTTATCGGCGCTATTGGCGTGATCGACGAGAATCTGGTTGGCCTCGCTGAGCGCTCGGCCATTCGCGGTCTCCTGCGCCAATTGGCTCTCGAGTTTGGCGATCTCCGCACGCGCAGCCACGATTTCGCTGGTGAGCTCGGCCTTGTCACCTTCGAGCCCGCGCGCGGTCTGCTGCACCAACGCCAATTCCCGCCGCAGCTCCTCGCCCGCGCTTTCCAATTCCGCCGCCCGCTTTTCGAGCACACTGAATTCGCCGCGCACGGTCTCGTGACCGGCGCGAAGCTCTGCCAGCGCAGTGCGCAAGCTGACATTGTCGGTCTTTTCCTGTTCCAGCGCGTGCAGCGCCGAGCCGATGGGCTCGACGAGGTTGCGGAAGGCGTCTTTGAGGTCGTCGAGCGCGCCGATACGACGGTCGGTATCGATCAACAGGTTGCGCAGCGACTCGTTCTCCTCACCAACACGGGCGCCTATATCGGCCAATGTCGCCTCGCTGGGCTCTTCGGCGCCGGGTGAGCCAGGCTTGGCGGGGGTGGGCACCGCAAACGCCGCTGACGTGGATGCACCGCCTTTACGCGCAAGAAAATGGGTGATCGTACGCATGGCACCCCCACAACCTGACAAAACCTCCTGGCTTATACCGATTTTTGCAACCCGTCACAATGAAAACACCGGCCGCATCGGCGATAGTAGCCATATTTAACAGGATCAAATCAGGGGCAAATGCCTAGGGGACGGGCCAGGTTGAGCCCGCTGTCATTCAATCGGCGCGTCGTCACGCGCTGGAACAATCCGGCGACGTCGTCGGCTGGCCTCATCGGGCTTTGGTTGCGCCGGAATTCCTAGCCGAGGCCAGGCAGCGCGGTCTCGAGGTCAATCCGGTGAGCGGCGCGGCGATCGACAAGCTCGTGGGCGAGCTCTATGAGACCCCACCCGACATCATCGCCGCGGTGCGTGCCGCCATCAGCGAGGGCGCAAGGTAGCGCCGGAGGGTAGGCGAGCGCCTATCCGCGCGGCAGAACGTGCGCCCATTTGGCGCGGATGCGGGCGTCGAGCTCCTTGCTGGAGCGCGCCACGATCGGAAAGGTGTCGCGCCGCGACCACGGCTTGCAGGCATCGATGACGACGCGCGCATTGCGCGGATCGTCGCTGCCATAGGCCATGGGGTCGAGCACCGTGCTCCAGCAGCCGCGCAGGATTTCGATGCCTTCGCGCGGGTCGAAGCGCGTGCACATCGCCCACACCACCTGGTCCATGTCGGCAGGATCGATGTCGTCATCGACCACGACCACGACTCGGTTGGCATAGGCGCCGGCGTGGCATTGCGAGGCGATCAGGCCGGCTTGCTTGGCGTGACCGGCGTATTGCTGCTTGATCGCGACGGTGAGCCAGAGCCGGCTGCCGCCGGCCGCATGCGCCCACACGCCTTTGACTTCGGGCACGCCGGCGGCTTCGAGCTGATTCCATACCGCGCCGGAGCGATACGTGCCGCGGTAGAAGGAATCGTCGTCGGGTGGCACCGCCGGGATCGCGCCGAGCAGGATCGGGTCCTTGCGGTGCATGAAGGTCTCGATGCGGATCGCCGGCTCCTTTTTCTTGCCACCGGCGTAATAGCCGGTCCATTCCCCGAGCGGCCCCTCCTCGATCAGGTCGTTGGGATGCACAAAGCCCTCGAAGGCGATCTCCGCCTGCGCCGGGATGGGCAGGCCGGTGCGCGGCCCCGCGATCACCTCGACCGGCTCGCCGATCAAGCCGCCGGCGACGTCGTATTCATTTTTTCCGTATGGAATCTCGAGTCCCGCCACCATGAACAAGGCGGGATGCATTCCCACGACCACCGCGATCGGGCACGGCTCGCCGCGCTCGTGATAGCGACGCTTGATCAAGTCGCCGTGCTTGCCCTTGGAGCACATGACCGTCGCCACGCCCGGGCCGTGGGATTGCACGCGATAGGCGCCGTAGTTGATCCAGCCGGTGTCGGGATCCTTCATGATCACCATGCAGCCCGTGCCGATATAATAGCCGCCGTCGTGCTCGTGCCACCGCGGCGTCGGGATGCTCTCGATGTTGACGTCCTTGCCGGTGCTGACGTTTTCCATGAGCGGTCCGGATTTGACCGTGACCGGCGCGATGCTGCGCGCCTCCTTCATGTATTTGCGCCAGTAGGAGACGAGCTCGAGCGCTGAACCGTCGATCGGCAACCCGAGCGTGAGGTTGATACGCCGCACCGAGGTGAGGATGTTCGCGAGGATGCGGTGGCCGTGGGGATAGCCCGGAATGTCGTCGAACAGCACGGCGCGGTTGCCCATCTTGCGCATGTAGAAGTCGACGATGCCGCCGATTTCCGCCTCGCGCTCGGCGCCGCTGATCTCCTGCACCTCGCCCGCCGCGCGCAGCGCATCGATCCAGGCGCGCAGGTCCTGCTTCGACGGCTTTGGCGCGCTCTTGGCGGAGCGCTTGGCGGCTTGGACGATGGTTTGCATCTGACGCTCCTCGCTTTCCGGCTCGATGGAGTTTAGCTCGCAGCTCGGATGAAGGAGAGCAAAATCCGCGGGCTCTGCCGCCCGGTGACCGCGCTCAAGGCGGGCCGCGCCGACTGTTCAGGATCTGCTTGAGGCGCTGCGGGGTCACGGGCAGCTCTCTCACCGCACCCGGCATCCCGATGGCGTCATCGATGGCGGACGCAATCGCAGCGCCGACCCCGGTGATGCCGCTCTCCCCTGCTCCTTTGATGCCGAGCGGATTGAGCGGGCTGGTATAGTCCTCGCGCAAGATGATATCGACCTGGGGAGTCTCGCGCACCGTTGGCATGAGGTAATCCGCAAACGTGGTCGCCAGCGGGTCGCCGCGCTCATTATAGGTGAATTCTTCCAGCAGCGCGCCGCCCAAGCCTTGGGTGAAGCCGCCGACGATCTGCCCTTTCACCAGCGCCGGATTGATGGCGCGGCCGATATCGTAGGCGATGACGTAGTCCTCGACCGCAACGCCGCCGGTCTCACGGTCGACCTTCGCCACCGCGAAGTGGATGCCGTAGGGGTAGACCTGGTGCTTCACGCGGAACCAGCCTTCGGCTGACAAGCCCGGCTCGCGATCGCCGAGCGTCTTCGAGGTGGGCGCAAGGTGATCGGCAATCTCGCCGAGGCTGATCGATGGCCCCGAAGGCTGATCCTTGCGCACCACCTTGCCGTCGATGATGTCGAGCGCATCCGCCGGCGCTTGCATCAGCTCGGCGGCCACGTCGATCGCCTTCGCGCGAAGCTTCACCGCGCCGTTGTGGGTGGCGGACGCCGTCATGACGGTCGCGCGCGAGGCATGCGCGCCGATCCCGTAAGCGATCCGATCGGTCTGGCCATGGGTCACGCGCACCCGCCGGTAATCGACGCCCAAAGTCTCGGCGCAAACCTGCGCCATCACGGTCTCGAAGCCCTGCCCGAGCGAGGCGCCGCCGGTGATGAGCTCCACCGTGCCCGAACTATCGACCTCGATGCGCACGCCATCGGCGGGACCTAGCCCGCTTTTCTCGACGAACATCGCAAATCCGGCGCCGACGGCTTCCCCGGCGGCGCGGCGGCGCGCAAGCTCGGCCTTGCGCTTGTCCCATTCGACCGCAGCCAAGAGCTTGTCGAGCAGCCCGACATAATCGCCGGAATCGTACTCGATCTCCTCGCCCAAGGCCTCGAGCGGCCGGTGATAGGGCATTTCGTCGACCGCAATCGCGTTGCGCCGGCGCACCTCGTTGGCATCGACGCCGAGCTTGGTCGCGATGGCGTCGATCAGCCGCTCGCGCACGAAGGTCGTCTCATAGCGACCGGGAGCGCGGTAGGTGGCCGCCGGTGTCTTGTTGGTGAGACGAAAGTGGCCGACCGCGCGATACGCCGGCACCCGGTAGGGACCCGGCAGGATGCCCGCCGTCATGTGCACGACGCGCGCGGCATGGGTGCGCACATAGGCGCCCTGGTCGTGAAAATAGCGGTCATCGATGGCGAGGATGCGGCCTTCGCCATCGACCGCCGCGCGCAGGCGGTGGAGCTGCTGGCGCGAATGATTGGCCGCGATCAAATGCTCGCGCCGGTCCTCGATCCATTTCACCGGCCGGTCGAGGCGCATGGCGGCGACGCAGACCAGCACGTCTTCCGGATAGAGCTCGCCGCGGATGCCGAAGCCCCCGCCCACATGCGACTCGTGCACGTGAATCGACGACGGCGCGCGCCCGAACATGCGCGCGAGCAGCTCGCGATTGCGGTGCGGCACCTTGGCGGCGCCGTGCAATTCGAGGATGTCGCGTGCGGCGTCATAGCGACCGATGGCGCCGCGCCCCTCGAGCGGCACGCCGGAATGGCGGCCGATCGCCAATTCGAGCTCCACGACGATGGGCGCGGAGCGCAGGACCGCGTCGACGTCGCCATAACCCTGGCGGATAATGCTCACCTCGGTGCTGCGGCCGGCCGAGAACTCTCCCGGCTCGGCATCGGCGGCGAGCAGGATCGGCAGTTCCTCGATCTCGAGGGTGACGAGGTCCCCCGCGTCCTCGGCAACGTAGGGATCGCCGGCGAAGACGGCGGCGACGGGCTCGCCCACGTATCGCACCGTCCCGGTTGCAAGCACCGGCTGGCGGTATGGCTCGAGCGGGGGAATTCGTCCCTCGCGAAAATCAATCGGCGGCAGGTCCGCGATGTCGGCTGCGGTCCAGACCGCGACCACGCCGGGCAGCGCGCGCGCAGCCGACGTGTCGATCGCAACGATCTTGCCGTGGGCGTGGTTTGAACGAACGATCCGCATGTGGAGCTGGTGCGGGAAGGATATGTCGGCGGCGAAGCGACCGCGGCCCCTGACCAGCGGCGGATCCTCCAGCCGCTCGACCGATTGCCCGATCCATTGGTTGTTGCCGGCCGTCATCGGCCCGCGCCCATCTTGGCCGCCGCCATGACGTTGTGGACGCCGGGGTGGCGTCCGTCGATGGCGGGCGTGACCTCCTCGCTCATGCCGCCGCCTGTTCGAGCGCGCGGCGCGTGACGGTGCGCGCGAGGTCGCGACGGTAGGTCGCGCTGGTGGCGGCATCGTCGAGCGGATCAACCGCGGATGCCACCGCCGCGGCCGCCGCCTCGAAGGCCGAACGGTCGGGCGTGCGCCCCGCGAGAGCTTGCTCGGCCTGCGCAATCCGGCGCGGCTGCGTCTCGACCCCACCCACCGCCACCCGCGGCTCGCCGATCACGCCCTGTTGTACGCGAAACGTCACCAGCGCCATGGCGAGCGCAAAATCGCCGGCGCGGCGATTGAACTCGTAGAAGCCGAAACGCGTGTCGGCGGGAAGGATCGGCAGCCGCACTTCGATTAAAAGCTCGTCCTCCCTGAGCGCCGTGGTCATGATGCCGCGGAAAAAGTCCTGCGCCGGGATCGTGCGCGTGCCGGTCGCCCTCCTCGCCACCATTTCAGCCTCGAGCGCCGCGGCGACGAGACACCATTCGGCGGCCGGATCGGCATGCGCGATGCTGCCGCAGAAGGTGCCGCGCGTGCGAATGGGATAGTGCGCGATGTGACGCACCACCGTGGCGAGAAGCCGACCCAGCGGCCCATCCGCCACGGGATGGTGGAAGGCGGCGTGGCGCACGCAGGCGCCGATGCAAAGCCGCTCGCCGTCGACCGCCAGACGCCGCAGCGCCTCGACCCCGTTGATGTCGACCAGATGCGCCGGGCGCGCCAGGCGAAACGCCATGATCGGCACCAGGCTTTGGCCACCGGCGAGCACGCGTCCGTCCTCGCTCGCAACCTCGGCGAGGGTCTCGACCGCCTCTTCGATCGTCTTGGGCGCGTGATATCGGAACGGCGCGGGCTTCATCGTTGCTCACCGCGGATACGGTGGACGTCGAAGCAAGGACGAACGATCACCGCAGCTTATCCCATATTTGGGAATTTGATTTTTTTTGGATTGATGCACAGTTGTTGGTGTATGTAAAGAAGCTGCGTCCCAACCCGGTTCGGTCCGCCACAGATGAAGCCACCGCCGTTCCGTTATCACGATCCGAAAACGGTGAGCGAGGCCGTCGGGCTGCTCGGTAGCCTGGAAAACGCCAAGCTGCTGGCGGGCGGCCAGTCGCTGATGCCCATGCTCAACATGCGGTTCGTGCTGCCCGATCACATCATCGATCTCAACCGCGTGGAAGGACTGTCCTACATCCGCGAGGCCAAGGGCGCGCTCGAAATCGGCGCCATGACGCGCCAGCGCGATCTCGAATTTTCCGATGCGGTGCGCGCGCGCTGGCCGATCATGCACGAAGCTTTGCTGCAGGTCGGACACCGGCAGACGCGCAACCGGGGCACGATCGGCGGCTCGCTCTGTCATCTCGATCCGGCGGCGGAACTGGTCTCGCTCGCGACCGGCTATGACGCGACCGTCACCGTCGCCGGTCCCAACGGGGAGCGCGAGCTGCCGTTCGCCGAGTTTCCGGTCGCCTATATGACGCCCGCCATCGAACTCAACGAACTCGTCGTCGGCGTGCGCTTCCCGCAATGGCCCGCCAAGCACGGCTATGCCTTCGTCGAGTTTTCGCGCCGGCACGGCGACTTCGCCATCACGTCGGCCGCCGTCCTGCTCGAGGGCGATGCCAGCGGCAAGATCACGCGCGCCTCGGTGACGATCGGCGGCATGGGGACGGCGCCGTGCCGCGCCCGCGAGGTCGAGCAGGCGATCGTCGGACAGGTGCCGGCAGGCACGCTTTTCCGCGACGCCTGCGAGAGCTGCCGCAAGCTCGAAGCGATCGACGACGTGCATGCGCCGGCGTCCTATCGCCAGCATTTGGCGGCGGTGCTGTCGCGGCGGGCGTTGGAGAAGGCGCATGCGCGCTTGCTCGATGCCCACGCGGGCCGTCCGCACTAGGAGTGACAATGGGAGAGAAGCGGAAAATCGCGCTGACCGTCAACGGCAAGCGGTACGAAGAAGAAGTCGAGGTCCGCGTGACGCTGGCTGATTTCATCCGGCACCAGCTCGGCCTCACCGGCACCCATCTCGGCTGCGAGCACGGCGTTTGCGGTGCATGCACAATCCTCTTCGATGATCGCTCGGCGCGTTCCTGCCTGATGCTCGCGGTGCAGGCGGACGGCCATGATATTCTCACCGTCGAGGGCATCGCGCCCTCGGCCGACAAGCTGCATCCCCTGCAGCAGGCCTTCCATGAACACCATGGGCTCCAATGCGGCTTCTGCACGCCAGGCATTCTGACGACGCTCATCGAGTTCCTGCGCGACAATCCGGACCCGACCGAACAAGAGGTGCGCATCGCCATTTCCGGCAATCTGTGCCGCTGCACCGGCTATCAGAATATCGTCACCGCGACGCTCGACGCGGCGAAGCGGCTGCGAGCGCAGCCGCCGCAATCGGCTTGATTTTTTCCGTCGTGGCCGACCTGGTTCGGCCATCCCACGCATTTTGCCATGGCCGAACCCGCGCACGACGATGGCAAGATGGTTAGCCAGTCATGGCCATCCGATTCGACGATATCGGCAACCGCCTCAAAGCCTTTCGCCTCGGCTCCGGGCTGAGCGCCGACGAGATCGCTGCCCGGCTCGGCATTTCGCGCACCGCGCTCTATCGCTTCGAGAAGGGTGAGCTGGCGAAGATCGAGACGCTGGAAAAACTCGCGGAGCTGCTTTCGGTGTCGGTGCCGACCTTGCTGGGCGTCGGCGTCGAATACGTCGCCTCCGCGGTGAGCTATTTCGAACGCATGCGGCAGATCGAGGAGACCTGCGAGCACATCATCGTGCTCGCCGGCCCCATCTCCTACCTCTTGGCCTCCGACGCCTTCGATCGGGCGCTCGACGAGATCTTGCGGGAGAGCATCCCCGACGCGCTGCCGGGCCGCAAGCGCGCGCTCGATCAGGTCGACGAGATCATCGCGGTGTTGCGCCAGCGCAAGGACACCTACCGCCGACGCCAGCCCGGCATCGTCAATCTCATCTCGGCGATCGAGATGGAACACTTTTTGGAAAACGGCCTGGTCGGCCGCCTCGGCCTGCCGGAGAAGGTACGGCGCGAACGGCGCGCGTTGGCGCGCGCAGAGGCGGAGCATTTCGTCGCGCTCATGCAAGACGAGCCGATCGGCGTGCAGATCGGCATCGTGCCGGACACGCTGCCGCACGCGAGCTTTCAGCTTTTTCGCCAGCCGGACCGGCAGGTGCTGGCGCTCAGTCCGTTCCGGCTCGGCGAGCAGCCCAATATCCGGGTCGGCGTGGCGATGATCACCTCGGCCCCGGAGGCATTGGCTCTGCACGAGAAGATGGCCAAGGACCTTTGGCAGCGCGCGCTCAAGGGAGCGGCGGCGGCGCGGTTGATGCGGTCGCTGATCGAGCGGGCGGGCCTAGAGGTACGATAGTATGGACCTGGCCAATCTGTTCAGAATTTGGAAAAAATCTTGATTTTGGGACAGATCGCGGGTACCGGCTGAGCAATCGAGGCGTCTCCCAGGCGGACTCTTCGCATGATCCATCGGCCGTTCGCGTCGGCACCCTATGTCGTGGGCAAGAGCGCGCTCGCGCCCGCCCAGCCGCATATCCCGGCCGAGGAATCCTTATGCCCGGTCGTGTCCCACGACTGGGTCAATCCCGAATACAAGCACCTGGTCGTGGATGCCTCGCCCAAGGCGCTGGCGGTCAAGCCCGGCCAGTTCTTCAATCTGCTGTGCCCGTCGCCGGACGCCGGCGAGCTTTGGCTGCGCCGGCCGCAGAGCGTTTACCGCATCGACCGGGAGAACCGCCGCGTCGAGTTTCTCTACAAATGCGTCGGCCGCGGCACCTATGGGCTGGCGACGCTGGAAGTAGGCGATGAGCTCAACATGGTCGGGCCGCTCGGCGTCGGCTTCACCGTCGATCCCGCCTGCAAGCACATCGTCGTGCTCGGCCGCGGCGTCGGGCTTGCCACGTTGGCGCCGATCTCCCAGCTCGCGGGCGAGTGCGGCATCGGCGTCACCGCGATCCTGAGCGCCCGCAGCGCGGAATTCGTGATGGCCGACGACTTGTTCGGGCGGGTCGGCGAGGTCATCGCCGTGCTCGATACCGACGGCACCAGCGCAGTCGAGCACGTCGAGGCAATCCTCGAGCGACTGATCGCGAAGCAAAGAGCCGACGCGTTCTACACCTGCGGCTCAAACCGGCTCTTGCAATTGATGAAGCGCGTCGGCAAGGCGCACGGCATCCCCGGCCAGGTCGCCATGGAGCAGGTCATGGCCTGCGGGCTCGGCCCCTGCTACGTCTGCGTGCGCACCTTCGAGGTCAACGGCAAGAAAGAGCTTCGCCGCGTGTGCATCGAAGGGCCGGTATTCGATCTACAGGAGGCGGTCGGATGGTAGACATGCGCGTGAAGATCGGGAGCGTGACGCTCGAGAACCCGATCATGCCGGCGTCGGGATGCTTCTCGACCGATCTTGCGCAGGTGATCGATTTGAACCGGCTGGGTGCGCTGGTCGCAAAGACCGTGTCACGCGAGTTTCGCGCCGGCAACCCGCCGCCGCGCGTGTCCGAGGTCGAAGGCGGCATGATCAACTCCATCGGCCTGCCGACCAAGGGCATCGAATATTTCCTGAGCCACCAGGTTCCCGACTACAAGCGCTTCACGCCGCCGCTGGTCGGCTCGATCTCGGCGACGACAATCGAGGATTTCGAAGCCATGGCGCGCGACGTCAGCGTGTCCGAGATCGACGTCCTCGAGGTCAACATCTCGTGCCCGACGCGCGACCCCAAAGGCGGCAATTTCGCGCTGCACGAGGAGCATACGTTCAACGTCATGAGCCTCATCCGCAAGACCACGGACAAGCCGATCTGGTGCAAGCTCTCGCCCAATGCCGGTGACGTCGTCGCCATCGCCAAGGCGGCCGAAGCGGCGGGAGCCGACGCGCTGGTGGTGTCGAACACCATTCTCGGCCTCAAGATCGACGTCAACAGTTTCCGGCCCGCGATCGGCAACAAGTTCGGCGGCCTCTCGGGGCCCGGCATCAAGCCGATCATCGTGCGCATGGTCTACCAATGCGCCAAGGCAGTGAAGATCCCGATCATTGGCTGCGGCGGCATCGTCAAGGTCGAGGATGTGGTCGAATACATGCTCGCCGGCGCGAGCGCGGTCATGATCGGCTATCTCATTTTCCGCAATCCTTCGGGCATCATCGCCATCATCGACGGGCTCGAAGCGTGGTGCGCCAAACGCGGCTTTGCCCGTGTCGCCGATCTCACCGGCGCCATGATCGACGAAGCGCCGCGCGAAACCTACGCCGCAGCCGCGGCGCCCATCGGCTGAAACTGCTCGAGCTGACGCGCGGCGAGCGTTCGG
>WNGR01005416.1_pt1 | contig 14609 bp, 13 predicted proteins | sample 5407581 | NCBI WGS metagenome assembly WNGR01 (sample SAMN13153383, study PRJNA577476) | soil metagenome | isolation source: 80 cm soil or saprolite under Garry oak tree replicate 2 | place: USA:California | collected 2016-06-15
TTGCCCGCCATCCTTGTGGGGAACATCTCGACGCAGCATCATTAAAGCGCTTGCCGGACTATTCGTTGCTGGCAGCGCTATAAGCTGGCTGGAAGCATGCGCCAGCCCCGCTAATGCGCCAGCTCGGTCCGCCCCGCAACCAACCTCAACTCCTTTCCTCGGAGGTACTCCTCCCAGGATAGGAACCACGCTGCTGACTTACTACGGCCAGCCAGATTTTAAGGTGGATCCTATAGCCTGGTCGCCCGATGGATGGCGTATCGCTTGCGGCTATATCGCGGGCTCTTCAAGTGTATTGCAGGTATGGAGCGCCGTTACCGGTGAAACGCTGCTTTCCTGCCGGCATGGTGAAAACGTGTTTGGCGTCGCCTGGTCGCCTGATAGTAAAAGAGTTGCCTCCGGCGGTGGTGACAACCTTGTACGCATATGGGATGCCAGCAGGGATGAAAGCACCATAGGCACGATCCTGCTCACATACAAAGGGCATAGCGATTCGGTGGTTGGCATAGCCTGGTCCCCCGGCGGAAAGCGCGTCGCTTCGGGAAGCACCGATACAACCGTCCAGTTGTGGGATGCCATCACAGGACGCACTCAGCTCATCTATAGAGGGCATACCGGCTCTGTGATTGCCGTGTCCTGGTCGCCTGATGGGAAGCGCCTCGTCTCGGCCAGCGCCGATGCAACCGTCCAGCTCTGGGACGCTATCACAGGGCGGACCCAGCTTATTTATAAGGGGCACTCGGAAGTGGTCTTTGGTGTAGCCTGGTCGCCCGACGGCAGGCGTATCGCCTCGGCCAGCCGCGACAAAACAGTCCAGGTCTGGGACGCCACTACCGGGGCGACTGTGCTCACCTACAGGGGGCATACCTCCCCCGTGACCGATGTCGCCTGGTCGCCCGATGGCAGGCGCATCGCTTCGAGCGGCGGCGATGCCACCGTCCAGGTATGGGATGCCACCAGCGGTCGACCTCGGTTCACCTACAGGCGCCATACCGACGTGGTGTTCGATCTTGCCTGGTCGCCTGATGGAACACGTATCGCATCGGCGAGCGCCGATACGACTGCGCGGGTGTGGCAAGCAGTATAGCGCTGGTCCTGCAATCTACTCAGCTCCGCCATGCTGCCATAGTAAATAACCGATGTCTTTGTGACCATTATCCATCGCCACACGCAGCGGCGTCTTACCATTGAAGTCCTTCGGGTTGACTTGCGCGCCATGTTCCAACAGCCACTCCGCCATTGCCGTCTGGCCAAAACCGGCAGCTCCATGCAAAGCCGTTTCCTTGCCTTCCCCGGCATTGATGTCAGCGCCATGTGCCAGCAGCAGTTCGGCTATCTCCTTATAACTGTGCAGCGTGGGGTAGTATATCACGGGAATGTCGTGCGCTCCCAGGGCATGGGCCTGCCCAGGGTCGGCCTGCAACATGGCTGCTACCTGATCGGTCATACCCAGCATCGCTGCCGTGCAGATATCCAGCGCTGCTCCTCGGGAGAGTAGATACTCCGCGATCTCGCGCTGCCCCGTCTGCGCCGCAGCGCCCAGTGGCGTTTCTCCCCAGGTGGCCTGCGCATGAACCAGTGCCGGGTACTGCTCCAGCAGTTCTTTCACCCTGGCAAAATTGCCATGCGACACCCCCACAAATTCATCAATGACCTCCTGCGCCGGCTCCTGTGCCATTGCCATATATACCTCCTTTATCGCATCCAGTAAATGAACGTGCGTTCGCTCTTTCCTACAAGCATAAATGTTGCCTCCGGTCTTGTCAATTGTCGCGGCCTATTCACTTTCATCAAAAGGCGGTATTGCGGTGGAGTCCAGATGCAAGCCTGTTCCCTTCTAGGGGACGTGGTGACTGACCGATGGTAATTCACTATTCTGCACTGTTATAATATATTTAAGATCATTAGAGACCGGAGGCGACTGTATGGCTCGCCAGAATCATCGGCGCAGCACGCCCGGGGAAGACCTGCGCATGCTCCTGCATGCCATCCCCTGGCGACTTCTGATAATAATACCCATCTTAATCATTGCTGCTATCCCTGCTTTCACCATCGGTGTGCGCCTGGGAGGACGCGTCTTGCCAGGGGTCACGAACATCTTCTATATCCTTGGTGGCCCAGCAGCTGGACCTCCTCCTACCCCTTTGCCCCCCTTTCCCAGGATTCTGCCTCAACCAGGCTCATTGCTCTATACCGTCCAGGCAGGCGACTCCTGCGATGAAGTCCTCGCCTTCCACATGCGCATGTCCGATGCCGGCCAGATCTTCAGCGACGCCAATCCAAAGACTGTACAGGCGCTCGATGCTGCCATAGGTCAGAATTGCCACAAGTTGCAGCCCGGTATGGTGTTGACCCTCTCGCCGCAGTACCCTCTCCTGGCCTTTGGCGGTGTCGTACTCAAAATAGCAGCGACCTCCCCGCAGCAGGTCTTGCCCACGCCGCTGGTCCACGTTGCTCCAACACAGCAGATTGGTGTTGATTGCTCCAGTGGCTGCCAGCTCACTGTGCGCATCGCGCCTGGTATCCGGGTATACCTGTCTGTGCAGACAACCATACCCGTGCGTATTGGTTCCTGGGTTTGGGCGCAGGCGATGTATGGCCGCAAAGCCATCCACGGCTTCGATAACTATCCCTATGTAGACCCTACTGCAACGCTCAACGGCATGTCCTTGCACGCCTGCGACCTGCAGGTAGACAACACACACGATAGCAACTCGCTTTCATGCGATCAGCTGCTTCCAAACACCATCGATGATGACGGCGGCTCGTGGCTCTTTGGCGTCACAGGCCCGGGAGCGCTCAATCACTGGCGCTATCCACTTCACCTCCCTCCCGGCACACCGGTCCTCCTCTGGCTCTCCCTCAACAATAACGGCAGCCTTGTCTTCCACAAAGGCAACCCCGCGTACCGTTACGACGACAACTCGCACCTGTATGTGAAGATATGAACTACGCTTGAGTATAACCCCTTTTCGTGATATATTTGCTTCGATGCATTATCATGCACAAGAAAAATTCGCCACCGTTACTACCGTGAAGCACAGAGCAATGGGCACTTGCTCCAACTAGGGCACCTGGAGAATTACATGGCAGGACTGGAGGGCAAAACCCTTGACCACTATACACTCGAGCGATTGATCGGTAGAGGCGGCATGGCCGATGTCTACGAAGGCTACGACCCATTTTTTCATCGCAAAGTGGCCGTCAAAGTCTTCAAGCGCGAGGACGAAGAACTGCTTCAGCGCTTCATCCGCGAAGCAAACCTCATGGCCTCGCTCAGCAACGGGCATCTCGTGCCCATCTACGGCTCGGGTCAAACCAGTCTCGAGGGCTTCACCCAGTACTACATCGTCATGCCTTTCATGGATGGCGGCACCCTGCGTGCGCGTATTCGCCGCTCTCCCCTCCCCTTTCCCGAGGTGTGCCGGTGCCTGAGCCAGATTGGTGAAGCCCTCGATTACATCCACAGCCAGGGCATCATCCATCGCGACATCAAATCCTCCAACGTCCTGCTCGACGCCGCTGGGCAGTGTTACCTGGCGGACTTCGGCATCGCCCGCCTGACCACCGATATGACGCGCCTCACCAGCACCGGTGACGTGCTGGGCACGGTCGATTACGTCGCCCCGGAGCTGTTTGAAGCAGATCGCAAAGCCGATGCCCTCAGCGACCTGTATTCCCTCGGCGTCTTACTCTTCGAAATGGTCACCGGGCGCCTTCCCTTCTACGCGGAAAACCAGATCGCCGTCGTAACTATGCATGTCAACAAACGCCCCCCGTCGCCGCGCGTTTTGAACTCGAACGTCACCCCGCAAGTCGAGCGTGTGATGCTCAAGGCTCTGGAGAAGAAGCCCGAACAGCGCTACCAGAGTGCCACCGAACTGGCCGGAGCCTTCTGCCGCGCCATCAGCGCCGCTAACAAGAATGGCATCTCTGAACGGAAAGCCGAGTCCCTTACTCCATTTATCGGCGCCAACCGTGCTGAACCGCCGCTAATCTTGCGTGCTCCACCCATGCCTGCCCTACAAGAAGCACCGCCTGTCTCTCCTGTCCCTAATTGGGTGAACAGGCCTTTAGAGAGCAGTCCCCTGGCCAGGGTCCAACGGCGACCGAAACCCGCTAATCCGGCACGGCGGCGTGCTGTAGTAGTCTCTATATTAGCCGTGCTCTGCCTATGTATAGTAGCTATTCCCGTTTTCATCCTGTACGCCAATAGCAGAAACAACCCGGGAGTGACGCCTACTGCTCAGGCAACAAACAGCGGCACCCAGGTTGCAGGCACGACCCCGAATCCAACGCCCAACCTGACGGCTACTGCCCAGGCGGTCGCCACTGTTACAGCCGTGGCCCAGCACAACGCCACCGCCACAGCTATTGCCCGCGCCACCGCCACTGCCCATGCCCAGGCCAGCGCTACAGCGGGAGTGATCCAGACGGCCACCTCTGGCACACCCGCCTACGAAGACCCGTTGACCGATCCGAACAACCCGAATACTCAGGCCGCGCAGTGGGACCAGGATTCTCATTGTTTCTTTGCCCAGGATGGCTACAATGTCACCGAGGGCGTCAATCTCGTCAACCTGCACGGGTGCCGCGAGTCCGCAAACCAGTACTCGGACGCTGCCATTTCTGTAGATGTGCGCATTCACAGTGGGCACTCCGGCGGCCTTTTCTTCCGCGTCAGTCTGGATGCCCTGGGCAACTACAATGGCGGCTACCTGTTTGAGATAGACAGTGAAGGCAACTACAAAATCTCGGCCTTCAACAACAGTCCGCAGCCATTGCAGGATTGGACCTTTACTTCTGCTCTTAAGAAAGGCTTTTCCGTGAAGAACACCCTGCAAGTGATAGCGCGCGGCAGCAAGTTACTCTTCTACGCCAACGGCATATTCTTGATAGCTATCAGCGACTTGACCTACTCGTCGGGCCTGATCGCCTTTCTTGCTACCACCAATGGCACGGATGCCGATATCATCTACACTAATCTGAAGGTCTACCCATCAGCATAACCTGGCAAGCTTCCCATGGGAGTACGGGGAGTCCTCACTTGCCTCCAGCCTTCTGCTCGCGCGGGGGCACTAATTTGTGCTCAACGGCAAAGGCGGCTGCCTCGCTGCGGCGCGCGAGGCCCAGCTTCTCCAGGATGTGGCTGACGTGATTGCGGGCCGTCTTCTCCGTCACGTACAATGCCTCCGCTATCTGCTTGTTCGTATAGCCACGCGCTACCAGTGCCAGTACCTCACGTTCTCGCTCGGTCAATTCACTGCCGGGAGCCTGCACCTGCAAGCGCTCCATCACCTGCTTCGTCACGTTAGGGTCGAGCAGCGATTGGCCGGCCGCCACCAGGCGCATAGCCCGCAGCAGTTCGGCGCGGCTCACATTCTTCAACAGGTAGCCGCTTGCTCCTGCCATAACCGACGCGGCCACGGCCTCCTCATCTGCAAAGGACGTCAGCATCAGGATACGTACATTGGGGTAGTGGCTCTTTATCTCGCGGCAGGCCTCGATACCGTTCATCTTATCCATGCGTACGTCCATCAAGATCAATTCCGGCGCCAGCACGGGCACCTTTGCCAGCGCCTCTACCCCGTTACTGGCCTCGCCAACCACTGCCAGGTCCGCTTCTAGTTCAAACGCGGCGCGCATCCCCAGCCGTACAACCTCGTGATCGTCAACAATCATAACCCGTGTCTTTGACATCCTTGCCTCCCTTCAATTATGCCAAAATGTACGGGCGGGGCTTGCCCCCGCCCTGGAGGAGTGTCCTTGACATCCTTGCCTTCCTTCATTTAAGCCGGGATGCACGCCATTACGCTGACACCCCCGCCTGCTGCCTCCTTGACTTCCAGCGTTCCCCCCAGCTCTTCGGCCCGCTCGCGCATACTGCTCAATCCATGGCCGGAATAGATGCGCCGTTGTTTCCCATTGCTGGCGAGGTCATAGCCGTGAGGCAGCTTCTCCAACCCCTTGCCATTATCACAAACCTCGACCTCTACGCTTCCCAGTTTATAGCGTAGATGGACCTGGACCACCGTGGCGCCGGCGTGTTTATACGCGTTGGTCAGCGCCTCCTGCGTGATGCGGAAGACAGCTGTTCCCACCTGTGCCGTTTTGTGAGCCTTGTGGGGGTCTTCACCTGGCTTTTCCTCGCTGCCTTCCACCGCCAGCTGCACGGGGAGTCCGCTGATCGCCTCGAACTCGTGTACCTGGTTGGTCAGCATCTGGGTCAGCGTCGCCGTGCCACTGATGAGCGGCTTCAGCGTGAACATGTAGTTACGTGTTTCCCATAGGGCCTGTTTCGAGATCGTGACCAGCTTCTCCAGGCGCTGCGTGAGCGGCGAGATCAGCTCCGCATCCTCCTCGGAGGCTTCTTCAATGCGATGAGCCAGGGCTACACATGTCTCGGTATTCAGGCTCAACATATAAATGAGCTGCGCGATGCCGTCGTGTATCTCCCGCGCGATACGCCCGCGCTCGGCTGCCGTTGCCAGTTCAGCCGTCTGTTCCGTCAGGCGCATATTCTCCAGTGCAACTACCAGTTGTGCTCCCGCGATAGTCAGAAACTCCTCTTGCCTCTTGTCAAAAGGCATTTGCCGTATGCTCTCCGCCCCCAGTATCATGTACACCTGCCCATCTTTGAAAAACGGCAGGTACAGGCGGGCGATCCGGTAATCATTCCCATCTGCCCCTATATTCAGCGTTTCAAACGTGCTCAGTTTTTCACCTGTTTGCACCACCTGCTCGAGCAGCTTCTCGCTCCTGTCCGGCGCTGCCGCCTCGACTACCCCTACCTCCACCCGGCTGGCAATTTCCGTCCGGCTCTGCTTATCGCCGTTCGCCCCGTCAACTCCAGTGGCAAGCAGCGCTACTACCAGGCGCCCGAAATGTCCACCCTTGCGAATCTGTTCCGCGCTGCGTTGCAGCAGGGTATGCCGGTTGCTGGCGCCCTGTACCAGCGTCTCGCCCACGCTCATCAGCGCTCGCCGCCTGCGTGCATTGTCTTGCTCTCGCCTCTTGCTGCGCGTATAGCTGCCCAGCAGGATACCCATATAGGCAGCCAGGATGGCCACGACGGGGGCATCCATCAGGGAGCTGATCAAATCCCGCGCAACGAGCGTGTAGTGCGTGTGCAGGAAAAATGGGGGGAAAAAAGCCCCAAGCACCATGAACAGGTCATAGCCAAGCGCTGCCGCTAATCCTCCCCGGTTGCGATACGTGAATGCAGCCACCAGCACCGTTGAGAGTCCGTAGCGGTAGAATGGACTGCCCACACCGAAGGGGGGAGTCCAGAAAGGAGCACTGTAGTACACGACCAGACCGCAGATGAGCACATCCAGTCCCAGCACGAAAATGTCCCAATAGGGGTTCTGTGTCCGTGCCAGCGGGGTCACAATATCCGCCTCTTCATCCGAGGCTAGCGGCCGGGGACGGCGGCGATTCCACATCATGCCTCGTGGCCGTTGCAGCGAACGAGATTTGTGCCGTTTTTGCAGGGGCAACCTATCCAACCATGGTAACCGGGGTAGGAACATCTGAAAGACCGGCGTGTAAAGCGTCGCCAGTAATGTCTGCACCAGCGTAATCCCAAGAAGCAGCCGCTCAACAATTAACTTGAGGGGTACTGCGTGCAGCGAGACCAGCTCAGGAGAACTCGTCCAGATCCAGGCAAGCGCGTAGAGCCAGAAACTCCAACGCCACACAATGAAGAAATAAGTGGGTGTGTTGCGCAGCCGGCGCAGTGTCGTCTGCGGTATGGTCCTGAATGTTTTCCTTGCCTGGCTCATAACTTCCTTGCAGCAGCTTTCGACAAATCTTCTTCGTAGTGTACTCTATAGTAATTGCTCAACCATGGGTCATTTGACCCATTTCGCGTAGCATAGTCTGCTTAAAACACAGAACCTATAAGAAAGAGTATGTACACTTTTGCTGAGCCTGTCAATGTACTCATCTAAACAAAAAATGAAAAAAAGGCCACAAAAGTGCCTGGCAACATTGCAAGTAGCTCATCTTATCCACCTTTTCAACCACTGGCGGATGATGTTGTGGATGTGGTATGGTATGTATAAGCATTGGATTACCCCCTCTGCAAGTCTGGGAAAGAATAGTAATCTGTACATTCTTTCACGAACGTAATCTTATTGAGAAAGAGGAAACAATTTATTGTTGTCCTGGTACAGAAAGGGACGGTTCCAGCCATGAAAAAGGCCGAACGGAAACGCACATCGTTGCGGGCTAATTTGGGCGATCTCAACCGACCTTTGCGCGTTCGACCTGTACGTGTGATGGGGCGCGAGTGGTGGGCAATTGATCCCGAAGACATCTGGCCTGGTATGGTCATGGACCTGCGCCGGCTGGGCTTCGATTCTATGGCATGGGAGAGCGAGGTACTGGTGCGCGAAAACTCGCCAGTCTACGAGTCGCGTATGGATGGTCCTGTTATGCCGGAGGGGCTGAAGCCTTTTCCGCTTATCCATCCGACCATCCAGATCTACAAGGAGTCGTATTCGCTCAATTATGGAGATATTTCTCCAGACGAATACAACGACGACGAGGATGTAGGCGAGGAGGACGAGTTTGAACCCGATGACCTTGACGGCGAGTAGCTGAGCAAGGTCTTTTTTATAGAGAAATAACAGGCACACCCCTGCCCCCTTTTCGAGGTCGATATTTGAAAAGGGATCATGGGGTGTGTGTCTATTACCAGCTTTTCCAACCATTACCAGTTTCCCTCATAAACGAGCCTGTGGAGGTTTACATGCCCTGGACACTTTCCCGTATCAGATACGCCACTCTCAACGACGCCAGGTCTATCAGCACCATCTACCAGCAGTCAACACAGAGCGCCTATCAAGATTTCATGTCCGAAGCCCCAATCTATTCGCGGCTGCTCGACCGTCTGGAGACTTTCTGGGTACAGAAACTGGCCATCCCACCAAAAAAAGAGCAACGCCTTCTTGTAGCCGAATACGAGGGTCAGGTGCTCGGCTTCGTGGAGATTGGTGCGGCTACCTATCCTGAAGAGGTAGCATCAGAGAGCACGGGGGAGCTCCATTATCTTTTCGTCGCCCCAGATTTCATGGGATGCGGGATTGGGTCTCGCCTCCTGGAACGTGCCACTGAACTTTTACGCGAGGATGGTTATCGTCAAGCCATTCTCTGGGTGTTTAGCAGAAATCTCCAAGCCCGTCGCTTCTATGAACGACAAGGATGGAGCACGAATGGAGTTGAGCGTCCTGACCCAGCCCTGTCCTTTCTGGCAACTCCCCCTCTCGAAGTCTGTTACACTCTGACCCTACCCTGATCCAATCAGTAACGAGAGGAACAGGGGGAGCGTAACGCTCCTCTTTTTTTGTGATGATGTGTAAATTATTGTGCGAAGTCAACTATTAAAGATCAGAGAAGTAAGGGAAACCATTGTTATTATTGCATCATAGACGGCCAGGATACAGCAACAATCCTTTATGCCTACGGTTATTTAGGCTAGAATATAATCTTTTATCATCTCGCGCCGCAAAAATAATCAGCCTGTTGAAAAAGGGTTACAATAAGGTTTCGATGCATCAAGCTACATATCCCTTGAGGAACAATCTCCTCAAAGATTACTAGACATCCATGGTTCGTTAGGGTGCCGTAACGATCTTTGGACGCTGATGTGGTAATGTGTAGATAGATGAACGTTTCCGTTTTTTTATGAGAAACATGAAGCAACCGAGGACAATGCCATGTATAATTACGCGCAAAATCCTCGGCTGGCACAGTGTCCAAATGATCGAACCAGGTGGACATGTCATGAATTTTCGACAGGCACAGACAACGACTGCTCAGGGTACTTCCCTTCGGAGTGCGACAGGCATGCGCTTGAGTGGATACTGGCTCGTGCTTGCACGCGTCGTATGGATAGCTGTGGTAGTACTCATCCTGGCATTGTTTGTCGCAAGCATTCCGGCATTCACTGCTCTTCTCCAGAATGCTTGTACGACTGCTGCTTGTTATGCGCTCATTCCCCCTTATAGCATGAAGCAATATCAAGCGGCTGGACTTTCCGTTAACTTCGTTCTGATATACTCCTATGCACTTACCGTCTTTGCTTTGTTGGCCTTTCTCGCAATTGGTGCGGTAATCTTCTGGCTCAAGTCTCACGACTTCATGGCGTTCTATACCTCTTTCGCTCTTGTGACCTTTGCAATGACTTTCAATAGTGGCTCATTGCTAGGGCTCGTGCCGGCATGGTGGCTCCCGATCCAAATCATCAGTTTTTTCGGCAGTGTAGCCTTTGGCACCTTCCTTTACTTGTTTCCCAATGGGAGGTTTGTACCGCGTTGGATGCGCTGGTGGGTGGGTGGGTGGGTTATCTATTCGGGTGTTGTTTATTTCTTTCCCGATTCGTGGTTAAACACCTTCTGGTTTACAGATCTCTTATTTGCTGGCTTGTTGGTGAGCCTGCTGGTGGCACAGGTTTACCGCTACCGGCAGGTTTCCAGCCAGGTAGAACGCCAGCAAACAAAATGGGTCGTCTTCGGTATGTCAATCTGCGTGATTGGTCTCGTGCTGGTGAACTTACTCTATTTTAGTAATCCGCTCTCACTCTTCCATTCAGGTCCGCTTTCGGATTTGATTGTTGGCACGGTTCTCCAAGTATTCGTCCTCCTCATTCCCCTCTCGATTGCTTTCGCTATCTTGCGCTCCCGGCTGTGGGATATCGATATCATCATCAATCGTACGCTGGTCTATGGCACGCTCACGCTGCTCCTGACGGCGGTCTACGTGGGCCTGGTCATTGGGCTGCAAGCGCTGCTGCGTGGCATCATCAGCCAGGACAACAGCGTGGCCATCGTCCTCTCCACCCTCGTCGCCTTTTTCATCGCTCAACCCCTGCGCAAGCGTATCCAAGCGTTCATCGACCGCCGTTTCTATCGTAGCAAGTATGACACTGCCAAGACGCTGGCAGCTTTCAGTGCAACACTGCGCCATGAAGTGGACTTGGATGACTTGAACCGGCAATTGGTCGCCGTGGTGCAAGAGACCATGCAGCCAACGCATGTCTGGTTGTGGGTGCGTCCACCTGCACACGACGGAACACAGCGGGCACCCTGGAGAGCCACTCCTCCGGTTTCCTCTGAGGGAAGCTGAAGGGGTGCAAGGGTTCCTGGCTGCTCTCTCTTGCCGTCTCTGAACAAGAAAGGTGACTGCTATGATGGGCCAGAAAGAGCGCTGCTTTACTCCACTCGTCAAGGTATCCTTGGAAGAGTTGGTGCCTCAAGATCACTTCTATCGTCATCTGGAGCGAACGCTCGATCTCTCGTTTGTGCGTGAATTCGTGCAGGAGACGTATGCTGGTGGTGGTCGCCCTTCCATTGATCCCGTGGTCTTTTTCAAACTGCAACTGGTCATGTTTTTTGAAGGGATACGCTCCGAGCGGCAACTCATGCGGCATGCGGCGGATCGGCTGAGCGTGAGATGGTATGTGGGGTACGATTTGAATGAGCCTTTACCGGATCACTCAAGTCTGACGCGCATTCGCTCGCGCTACGGCATCGACGTTTTCCGGCGTTTCTTCGAGGTCATTGTCGAGCAGTGTCAACAAGCGGGATTGGTCTGGGGAAAAGAACTCTACGTTGATGCCACCAAGGTCAAGGCCAATGCTTCGCTGGACTCACTCAAGCCGCGCTTCGCAGTTGAGGCACATGTGGCAACCCTCTTCGAGAGCGAAACCAACGATGTGCATGAAGGGAACGAGCAGCAGATACTCCAAGCACAAACATCGAGCCAACCAATTGAGCAGGAGGAGGTGTCTGTTCCGATGCAACTCCCCACCTCGCTCTCTCAAGAGGAGCGCGAGGAACTTACCCAGAGGAACGCAGGGCGCCACGACTGGATTGAGGAGTTGGGGGCGCAAGATCGCAGTGTCACGGGTCGCTGTTATCAGCGCATCGCTGACTTACAGGTGAGTACCACCGACCCAGATGCCACCATTATGCTGCACAAGGATGGATCGCATTTGGGCTATCAGACCCACTATGTCGTCGATGGCGGCAAATCGCGTATCATCTTGACCGTCTTGGTCACGCCTGCTGAAGTGATGGAAAATCAACCGATGCTTGATCTGATCTGGCACACCCGCTTCCGTTGGAAACTGTGGCCTCGGCAGATGACCGGAGACAGCAAGTACGGCACTGAAGAGAACATTGTCGCCCTTGAAAACCAACACATCCGCGCCTATGTTGCGCTTCCTGATAATGACCACCGCACCGAGTTTTTTAGCGCTGATCGCTTTCGCTATGAAGCGGAGCGTGATGTCTATATCTGTCCGGCTGGCAAAGAACTCCACCTTGCTCCCTGGCATTCCACCGAGCGATCACGGCGCTATCGGGCCTATGCTAGGGACTGCAATCACTGTCCACTCAAAGCCAAATGTACCACTAGCAAGCAGGGACGTAGCCTTTGCCGTAGTGTTGCTGAGGAGACCCTGGATCGGGTCAGAGCCTATCATGCGACCGAAGCCTACAAGAAAGCGTATCGCAAACGCAGTGTCTGGGTAGAGCCCTTGTTTGCTGAAGCCAAAGACTGGCATGGCATGCGTCGCTTTCGTTTGCGGCTGCTCTGGAGAGTCAACATCGAGGCTTTCCAGATCGCTGCTGGACAAAATCTCAAGCGTCTGCTCAAAAAACGAGGCTGGGGGCGTCGTCCGTTCCCAGTGGAGGCCATGTGTGCCTTCTTTTTTAGTTGCTGCTTGGGAGGAAACTCGTATTTCTTGATGGGATACGTCTGTATCGTTGTTGTTTCCCTTAGATTACCTCATAAGCAAGCGATGGTCCATTCCCCTCTACTGATGAGCTTCTTAAAAGAGTTTTTCAACACCCTGTAATCTTGTGCGACATGATAACGCTCAATCGCTTTCTATTGATGAGGTTATCCCCTCACTGCTTGCGCTTCGCTATTGTTGTTGAGGATTATCTGTAACAGGAACGCCTTGTTCAACAGTTGGGGTGGTCTCACGATTTTTGCTCGTTACGACACCCTTATTCTTATCTTTCAGTATGAACGTCCCTCCTTTGACAAACCAAGCGAAACCAAACGCTTCGAGCGCGAGCACTTCAAGCCAGAGGAGCGGATGGTGTGGTTGGAGCCACGAGGTGCCTGGCAGGAAGTGGAGCACAACAATCAGCACAAGACAGAGGCCAATAAAGCTACCGAGCTTTCATAAGAATATACTTCCACTAAAAACGCCGTGATTGAAGTATCCCTGCTTCGTATAGTAGCCCTTTATAAGGGCAGCGTCAAGTTCACCGGCTGACTGGCCGTACGCTTGGAACGCCCAGTCTGACCGGCAAACTATGGGTACGGGCAGCCCGGGAAATTGGCTGCATCGAGCTGGCCGGCCTGGATTGGTGCGATGTGGCCGCCGTAGTAGAGCTGCCATTGCACGTTTCCGAACGGCATCGTGTCATTGAAGGAGAACGTCATCGACACGCTCCCCTTGGCCTGCGGCGGGGATATCGAGACGGTGTCCGAACCGAGAAGGACCGTGGGACTTCCCCCCCACGCCTGGGCATCCGCCTCATTGACCCCTTCCTTCACTGCGTGCCAGGTGATCGTGACGATGACGGTTCTGGTCATCGTCGAGGTGTTATCCGTGCAGGACATGGTCGCACTGGATTCACCGCCATACGCCGCTGCGGGCAGCTATGCCCAGAGCTACCAGAAGTAGACGTTTCATCGAGATCCCTCCCTCTGTTAGAAGTCGCCAACACTCAGGGGTTTCCATACAGGACTCTGTCAGAAGATACGCAGCACCGTTACAGGTGTAAATTTTGGAATTAAATGGGCGGATTCTGAAGAATTTTGACAATTATCTGGGCGCGTTCGCAGGAAGCCAAGAATGGCCAGCAGAGGGGAAAGAGCTATCTTATGGCAATGCGCCAAAACTTTTCTATATCCTATTACTCGTTTTGCCGCCCATTTAATTATCTAGATTCCGCCCATGGAATAAAATGATTTACAATATTACAAGATATTTGAACATCCTTGCTATAATCTGCTATAATGAAAAACAACATAGGGATTTGGACAATACAAGCAAGGAGCGCAATCAATGCGGGACGATACTCAGAGCAAACCCCAACCCGAGCCGATTGTCACTGGAGATAGCACCGTCTTGCAGCCAGGCCTCTTTACTGGCGCGCCTACCGTCATCGCAGAGCCGCCGGACCCCACTACGACACCTTTTCCGCCATTGGTACGTACCAACCCGCTCACCGATCAATCCAGCCTGGCTGCTTGCGCGCTGCCTTACCAGCAAGAACTAATCCAGCACCCAAAACCATGGCGCGTCGTGTCACCTTCCTCAGGAATTTCTTTTCCTGGCTTGGACGCGATGGCGTCATTCGTGAAGATCCATCCGCGAGCCTGACGCTGGAGCGGCCTTTGCCACCCTTGCCCGAATTGCTCTTCGATGATGAAGTGCAGCGGCTGCAAGAGGCTGCAGCTCAAGATGCTCGCTGTCACTGCCTCGTTTACCTCGTGCTGCATGCAGGGCTGAAAAAAGAGGAGGTCAAGGGGTTGAAGCTCGATCAAATCGACCTCTCCGATCCCCAGGCGCCCATGGTCGC